>Ga0256405_10000318_pt1 | contig 159740 bp, 140 predicted proteins | sample RumenRJG_02DNA_FD_189096 | JGI IMG/M metagenome (GOLD analysis project Ga0256405, IMG submission 189096) | Bovine rumen microbial communities from Lethbridge, Alberta, Canada - RJG_02 | ecosystem: Host-associated > Mammals > Digestive system > Stomach > Rumen | place: Canada: Alberta...
TAATATACTGCGGTGGCTATAGCGGCGGGGATCCACCTCTTCCCATCCCGAACAGAGAAGTTAAGCCCGCCATCGCCGATGGTACTGCCCCACCAGGTGGGAGAGTAGGCAGCTGCCGTTCTTCGAGACCTCCGGGTTGACGTTACAGTCATCCCGGGGGTCTTTTTTTGTTGCGTCGCCGCTGCCTACTCTCTATTTGTGGATTTTGCCCCAGCGGGGGCCCCGTGCCGTTCTTTGAGGTCCGGACCTTCACATCGAAGGCCCGGGCCTTTTGTTTGTATCCGCTGCCTACTCTCTCTGCCTCGGGCGGGTTGCACAGGCAAACCCGTGGCCGCCCGCGGCCTCGTGAGCGGGAGGGGCCCGCGCCGAAAGGCGTGGGAAGGATGGAGCGAAGCGGAAGGTTTGCCGTGCAAACGCCCGGGGGCAGGCCTTCCCGGGTGCAAAGTCGGTCCTCAATGTCCCCGGATCTCCTCTGCAAGCCCTTCCGGACGGGATGCACAGACAAACCCGTGGCCGCCCGCGGCCTCGTGAGCGGGAGGAGCCCGCGCCGAACGGCGTGGGAAGGATGGAGCAAAGCGGAAGGTTTGCCGTGCAACTCGCCCGGGGAAAATCCACCCGGGTGCAAAATGCCCTTGAAATACGTCCGGGGAAGGCCGTCAGAAGGCTAACCGCTTGATGTCCTTGCTTTTTGAATAATCTTGCACGTGCTGCAGATTTCCGAAAAAAATGATTATATTTGCAAAGAAAGAACTGGGTTCCGTCTTCGCGACGGGACTCTGTTCAATTTTTAATCATTGATCATACAAAATTTATTGATATGGCAGATATACACTACATGACCCAAGAGGGTCTGGATAAGCTCAAAAAGGACCTTGCCGAGGCGTTGGCAAGGCGTCCCGTCATCTCCGCGGCGATCGCGGAGGCCCGGGAAAAGGGAGACCTCTCCGAAAACGCTGAATATGACGCCGCTCGTGAAGCGCAGGGCCTGCTGGAGGTGAAGATCGCCCGGCTGAAGGACCTTGTCGCGAATGCGAAGGTGATCGATGAATCCCAGGTCGATACGGACAAAGTCCAGATGCTCACCAAAGTGAAGGTGGAGAATCTCAGCCTGAAGCAGGTGATGGAGTTCACCATCGTCGGCGAGACGGAAGCGGACTTCGCGCATGGCAAACTCGCGGCGACAACCCCCATCGCCAAGGCCCTGCTCGGCCATTCGAAGGGTGAGACCGTCGAGGCGAAAGTCCCGTCCGGCGTCATGAAATTCAAGATCCTGGATATTTCCCTGTAGCGTTATGGCAACGATTTTCACCCGAATCGCTTCCGGCGAGATTCCTTCTTACAAGGTGGCCGAGGACGAGAACTATTACGCATTCCTGGATATCAATCCCCTCGCAAAGGGGCATACGCTTGTCATTCCCAAGCATACGGAAGACGACTATATCTTCCACTTGGACGAGGCGACATACGCCGGCCTCTGGGCCTTCGCGCGCAAAGTCGCCATCGCACTCAAGGAAGCCGTCCCTTGCAAGCGCGTCGGCGTCTGCGTACTCGGCATGGAAGTGCCCCATACGCATATCCACCTGGTTCCCCTCCAGAGCGAAGGAGACCTTAATTTCACCAACAAACGCGTCGTGGTGACCGAAGAGGAAAACCGGGCCATCGCCGCCAGCATTCTCAAAGCATATGAAAAGATTTAACGTAGTTTTGACGGGGTTGTTCGCCGCCGCCCTGGCGGTTTCCTGCAACCAGGCATCCATCCGGGGTACCCTGCAGGGCGCCATGGCGGATGACCAGGTCGCCGTCGGCCGTCTGGAAGGGTCGACGGTCCAGATGCTCGATACCGTCCGGACGGACAAGGATGGCCGCTACGCCTGCAAGGTCGAGGTGGAAAAGGGCCAGCCCGCTTTCATCTACCTTTATCACAACGGAAACCGGATTGCTTCCCTCCTGCTTTCGAAGGGAGAACAGGTGACGGTCGTTTCTGATTCGCTGGGCAGCTGGACCGTCGAAGGGTCCGAAGAAAGCGCCCGGCTGCAGCAGGTAGAGCAGGAGTTCAGCGATTTCCTCAAGAAGATGGATGCCGCGTATGATGCTTCCGACCGTGCCGCGCTTGCCAAGACGTATGTGGACTACTATCGTTCCCGCGTGCGTTACCTGATGGAAAACACGAAGTCCCTGACGTCGATTCCCGTCCTTTACCAGAAAATCAACGATCATTTCCCGGTCTTCGGCCAGGCGACGGATGCGCTGCATTTCCGCACGGTATACGATTCGCTGATGACGGTCTATCCGGAGTCGAAATATGTCAAAGCACTCGGCCAGGAGGCGACTTCCCGCATGAATGTGTTGGAACTGAACGCCAAGATCAGCCAGGCGCAGGTCACCGCTTATCCCGAACTTGACCTTCCTTCCGTCGACGGGACACGCAAGAAGCTCTCCGAGACCACCGGAAAGGTGCTGATGCTCTATTTCTGGGTGGCTTCCGACCCGATGCAGAAAATGTTCAACCGCGAGGTGATGCTCCCGGTGTACAAGGATTACCATGACAAGGGATTCGAAATCTATTCGGTTTCGCTGGATACGGACAAGGGCGTATGGGCCAGTGCGGTCCGCGATCAGGAACTGCCGTGGATCAATGTCTGCGACGGCCTCGGTTCCGCGTCACCTGCGGCAAGCCTGTACAATGTCTACCGCAACCTCCCCGTCTCATTCCTCATCGTGGACGGAGAATTGAACGAGGTGGAGTTGAAGGGCGAAAAAGACCTCCGCTCCTTCCTGGCCAAAACACTGAAATAAAGTTCCCGGAATCCCTCTTGGGCGCTTGTAAACGTCACCGTGCGGCCTGTATGACTGATACAGACCGCACGGTGGATGTTTTTATCATATTACGCTCCTTCTCCGAGGCGGGTGCGGGCGAATGCGATGCGCCGCAGGGTGTCCGCCTTTCCGATCCGGGAGACGATGTCGGCGATGCCCAGTCCGCTGGCCGCGCCCGCGAGGGCGAGCCGCATCGCGTTCATCACCTTGCCCATCGGCCATTCACGAGAGCGGATGAGGTCTTCGATCGCCGTTTCCAGCGCTTCTTTCGTCCACGCACCGTCATAGGCGCGCAGGTACTCCGCCACTTCGGCCACGCAGGCCACCGTTTCCGCCTTCCAGAATTTGTCTACGTCCTTGGCGAGGAAGGGTGCCGTCAGTGTATCGTCGTAGACCTTGGCACGCGGGTCGGCCGCCTTTCTCGGGTCTGCAGGGCCCTGGACCACCGCCGCGCCGGCTTTGATGCCGAAGGCCTCGAATTCCTCCGGCCGGACGAAAAGGTAGGATGCGACGGTCCAGAAATCCTTGACGAAGGTCGCCCGTTCCTTGGTGAACGCGACGACATCCTGCACGTAGTCTTTCGTGAAGATGTGCTTGACCATGTCCGCGCCGGCGACGTTGAATTCCGCGCCGGCCGTCAGGGCGCATTTGGGGCAGGAGACCACGTTGAGGCCGTGCGCCTCCAACTCAGGGACCAGCAGGTCCGCGAGCGCTTCGTCCGATTTCATCCGCAGGTATTCCTTGTTGTACCAGCGGGCTTTTTCCGGATTGAAGCGCGCGCCGGACTTGACGATGCGGTCGAGCGAGAAGGCATCGACCAGCTCGTCCAGCGTGAACAGCTCCCTTTCATCGCCGGGATTCCAGCCGAGGAAAGCCAGCAGGTTGACGAACGCCTCCGGGAAATATCCGTCCTCCCGGTAGCCGTGCGACACTTCGCCTTCCGCGTTCACCCACCGCAGCGGGAAGACGGGGAAGCCCAGTTTGTCACCGTCGCGCTTGCTCAGTTTTCCCTTGCCGTCCGGCTTGAGCAGGAGGCTCAGGTGTGCGAAACGCGGCATCGTGTCTTCCCATCCGAACGCTTTGTACAGCAGGTAGTGGAGCGGGAGGGAGGGGAGCCATTCTTCGCCGCGGATGACCTCGGTGACTTCCATCAGATGGTCGTCCACGATGTTCGCCAGGTGGTAGGTCGGCAGTTCGTCGGCCCGTTTCCAGAGGACCTTGTCATCCAGCGTGTCCGTGTTCATTTCGATGTGTCCGCGGATGAGGTCGTCCATCTGCACCACGGTGTCGACGGGCATCTTGAAGCGGACCGTCCAGTCCGTGGTCTCTTCCAGCAGGCGGGCCACTTCTTCCGCCGGAAGGGTGAGGGAGTTCCGCATCTGCATCCGCGTCACCTGGTTGTAAATGAACGTCTGCCCGGCCGCCTCGGCTTCCGCACGCGCCTTTTCCAGGCTTTCCGACGTGTCGAAAGCATAATAGGCGAATCCGGCCTCGACCAGCTGTTCGGCGTACTTCCGGTAGATGGGTTTGCGCTGGCTCTGGCGGTACGGGGCGTGCGGATGCCGCTCGGAAGGGGTCTCCACCACCTTCCCGTCGGCGTCTACACCTTCGTCCGGGACGATCCCGCACCAGTTCAACGCTTCAATGATGTATTGTTCCGCTCCGGGAACGAAGCGGCGTGAATCCGTGTCTTCGATCCGGAGAATGAAATCTCCGCCATGCTGCTTGGCATACAGGTAGTTGTACAGTGCCGTCCGGACACCGCCCATGTGGAGCGGGCCGGTCGGGGAAGGTGCGAAGCGCACCCGTGTTCTTCTTTCCGCCATGTTCTTTACAGGTTATCGGTTCTCTTTTTCCGTTTTTACTTTCCGTTTGATCGCCGGGATGTTCTCCAGTTCGCCCTTGTTCTGGCCGGGCGCCAGGATCAGGACCGGCTTCTCGTCCGCCTCGAAATGGAAGCGCTTGACATTGTCGCCCGAGTTGAACCCGATGATCTTGACATTGTCGTTCAGGTCCGGCATCGCTTTCTCGAATGCAGGGGCGCCGGCCGGCCGCACATACTTGAAGTCCCTGTCGATGATGATCAGGTTGCCCGTGTCCACCTTCGCGATCTTCGTGAGGTCGTTGACCTTGAAACCGGTTGCGATGGCCGTGATCCGGACCTCGTCTTCGACTTCGGGATTGGTGTCCCACACGATGCCCGTCTTGAACTTGTTCACGTTACCGGTGTATTCCGCGATCCGGGCGTTCAGGGTGGCCAGTTCGTCCATCGTCAGTCCCTTGTCGTTGCTGCCGTAGGTGATGTTGACCAGCAGGTTCTTGGCCGTCTTCAGGTCGAAATCGTTCAGCAGCGGGCTTTCGAAGGCACCGGTCACCGCGTCTTCGATGCGGTTCTCGCCGCGTCCCGTCCCGCTGCCCATCAGGGCCATGCCGCTGTCGCGCATCATCGTCTTGATGTCCTCGAAGTCGACATTGATGTATCCCGGCTTGCTGATGATCTCGGTGATGCCCCGTACGGCCGTGGCCAGCACTTCGTCAGCCATCGGGAAGGCCTTGTGCACGAGGTAGCTGCCGAAGTAGTCATAGAGCTTTTCGTTGTTGATGATCAGGAGGCTGTCGACGTTCTTGCCCAGTTCATGGATGCCGTCGATGGCGCGCGAAAGGGCCGTCGATCCCTCGTTTTCGAAGGGAATGGTGACGACGCCGATCGTGAGGATGTTCCGGTCCTTGGCCATCTTCGCGATGACGGGTGCGGCGCCCGTACCGGTGCCGCCGCCCATGCCGGCCGTGATGAAGAGCATTTCTGTGCCGGAGTCCAGGACGACTTTCTCGATCTGCTCCTGCGCTTCCAGCGCGGCGTTGCGGCCTTTGACCGGGTCCGTCCCGGCGCCGAGGGCGTTGTTCCCGAGATGGATCTTGACCGGAACCGGGCTGCCGTCCAGTGCCTGCTTGTCCGTGTTGCAGACGATGAAACTGCACCCCTGCACGTTTTCTCTGTACATGTAGTTGACGGCGTTGCATCCGCCGCCGCCGACACCGATCACCTTGATCATGGCGTCAATGGGATCCCAGTCGCTGGAAACGATGTCCAGGTTGTCCGTAATGTCCGTCATATGCTGCTCCTCCTTTATACTTCTTCATCCTTGATGTCGTCGAAGATGGACCCGACGCCTTCTTCGATCTTCTTGCCGACCCGCTTGATCCAGACGAACCGCTGGCTGTAGTCTTTCTTCGGCTTCGGCTCTTTCGTCTTCTTCCGGTTTCCGCCGTCTTCTTCCTCTTCCTTCTGCTCGAAAACAGTCCCCCCATAGCCGGACTCGTCGTCGGTCGGGGCGATCTTCGGATCCACCGGGGAAATGACGGTTTCTTCCACCGGCTTCGGCGCCGGCGCCTCCCGTATGGGTTCCGGCTGCGGCGCTGCCGGTGCGGGCGCTTCCTGTACGGATGCCGGCGCCGGCGTTTCTTCCGGCTGGCCGGACTGGGCCGGGGCTTGCACCATGCTGCGACCCACTTTCCGGATCGGCGGCATGTTGATGCAGTTGAGCGTATGGTCCGCCTTTGCCGCCAGGATCATGCCCATCGACGTGGCCGCACCCGGGTCGCGCGCTTCCGCGCATCCTTCGCAAGAGAAGAACGGGCGCGCTGCCGCGACCTTGACCGAGTACCCCGACAGTTCCTTGATGTAGGCGGCGCATCCGACCAGGTTCGCTCCGCCGCCGGTGATGACGACACCGCCGCGCAGGTCATCCTCGCTGGAATAGCCGCTCTCCTGGATGCAGTAGAGCAGGGCCTCGATGATCTCCCGCATGCGGGCGGTGATGATCTCCGACAGGTATTTGACCGCGATGCGCGTATTCGGCTGTCCGTTCTCGTCGTTGATCTGGATGATCTTCTCGCCGAGGTTCGCCAGCTTGTTGGGCATGCAGGCACCGTAGGCCTTCTTGAGGTTCTCGGCCAGTTCGAAGGAGATGCCGCATTCGGCTTTGATGTCGTTCGTGATGGTGTTCCCGCCGAAAGGGATCGCCGCGTAGTAGCGCAGGATCTTTCCCTTGAAGATGGTTACGGAGCTGACGCCGGCGCCCAGGTCGAGGAGGGCGACGCCGTTCTCCATCTGCTCGTTCTTCAGGACGGCGCGGGCGGTGATTCCCGGGGGGAAGTACTTCTTGGAGATGGCGATACCGAGGCTGTTGAACGTGTTGTCGATGTTGATCGAATGCCTCCGCTGGCCCACGAAGACCTTGAAGTTCCCTTCCAGTTCCGCGCCTGCCATGCCGATGATGTCGTTCTCCAGCTCGTTGAAACTGTCGTCGGTCGAGAAGGACTGGGCCACAGCCCCGTAGATGACCTCCTTGTTGGTGTCACCGATCGGGTACGTCTCAAGCGCCAGCGACTTCAGCGTCCGGATCTCGCTCTCCGTGATCTGGGCGTCTTCGTCGGTGCGGGTCGTGCGTGCGGTGGCCGTCTCCTGCCGGACTTCATACCGCGGAAGCCCCACGATGACCTGCTGGATCCGGATCTTCAGTTCCTGCTGCGCTTCCTGGACGGCTTTCCTCAGTTCGGTCTCCACCTTGTGCGGGTTGATCACATAGGAGTTGCGGATGCCCTGCGAGGGCGACTCCTTGTAGTAGACCACCTGCACGTCTTCTCCGACAACCTTGGCGATGCTCAAGGCGATCTTCGACGTACCGAGGTCGACCGATGCGATGTGTCTTTCTTCCATATATCTTTTGTTTTATTTCCTGCAGACAATCTGTTTTTCGAACTTCACGTCCACGGTCCGGTAGAAGTCCTTCCCACGGGCCGGAACGATTGCCGTATAGTATTCCTGGATGCGGCGGAACTTGCCCTCCAGCCGGTCCGGTCCCCCGAGGATGAACCGTTCCTGTCCCTCACGGGGGATCAGCACCAAGTCGCCGTCGGGCTCGACCGTCACCTGCGAGAAGAATCCTTTCCAGGGATCGCGGGCCATTTTCTGCGCCAGCACGGTCACCCGGCGGATCCATTCCCTCTCCTTTTCGTCCGGGGCTTCCCCCTTGAAGCCGGCAGGAACGGAAATGGGAACCGCGCCGTCCACGACGGGAACGGGCGAGGAACATCCGGCGCTGAGCGGGAAGAGGTAGCCGCGCGCGTCGGCATAGAAACCTTCTGCGCCCCGCTGGAAGCGGACGACCGGCTCACGCTGGTACAGGCGGATGTTCAGCAGACCGTCCGGCGTGGTGAACGCCTCCGTCCGGAGGATGGCGCTCTTGCCCGCCAGCATCGTTTCGATCCGGCTCAGGTCCAGGCTGTCCAGGCGCTTGCCGATGTAGGTGCCGTAGTCCTTTGTCAGGTATTCTTCGATCTCCGCCTCGGAAACGAAGCGGTGGTCGTCCGCGAATTCCACTTTGACACCGGTGCAGGTCACTTCCGCCCGCCGGTTCCGGTTCCAGGTGAACAGGAGCAGCAGGAGGGCGGCCAGCGCACAGCCGGCGGCGAGGGCGATCCATATGCCGGGCGATTTCTTCATGGGTTACAGTCGTTTTTGCAGCATGTCGGTGATCGGGGCGACGAACCGGTCGATATTGCCGGCCCCGAAGGTGACCAGCACGTCCAGCGGCTCGTCCGCGAGCACGTCCATCAGTTCTTCTTTGCGGATCAGCCGCTTCTCCGGGGCGGTCGCCGCGTCGTAGATGAGCGCGGAGGTGACTCCGGGGATGGGTTCTTCCCGGGCGGGATAGATGTCCAGGAGGATGAGTTTGTCGACCTGGCTGAGTGCTCGGGCGAATGCTTCCGCGAAGTCCCGCGTGCGGGTGTACAGGTGCGGCTGGAAGACGGCCGTGATTTTCCGTCCGGGGAAGGTGTCGCGGATGGAGGAAATGGCCGAAGCGAGTTCCTGCGGATGGTGCGCGTAGTCGTCGATGTAGGTAAGTCCCGGTGCGTTCAAGTGCACGTCCAGCCGGCGCTGCACGCCCTGGAAGGTCGCGACCGCTTTCCGGACGGCACCTTCGCCCACCCCGTAGACGAGGGCTGCTGCGGCCGCTGCGACGCTGTTTTCGACGTTGATCCAGCCGGGCACGCCGGTCCGGAGGTTCTCGATGACACCTTTCGGATGGACGAGGTCGAAGAGGTAGTGTCCTTCTCCGTCCGGCCGGGGATGGCGCGCAAAGAAGTCGGCGCCGGGGTCGTCGTAGCTGTAATGCAGGATCTTCGCTCCCGTGTCTTCGGACGTGATTTCCAGCCCTTTCTTCACGATGACCGTCCGGCTCACCTGGGCGGCGAACTGCTTGAAGGCCTTGCGGTATTCTTCCACGGTGCCGTAGATATCGAGGTGGTCGGGGTCCATCGCGGTGATGACGGCGACGGCCGGATGCAGCTGCAGGAAGGAACGGTCGTACTCGTCGGCCTCCGCAACCATCGTCCGGACGTGGCTCATGATCAGGTTCGAGCCGTAGTTCTTGGAGATTCCGCCCAGGAAGGCCGAGCAGCCTTCCCCGCTGTCTGTGAGGATGTGCGCGAGCAGGGTGCTGGTGGTCGTCTTCCCGTGCGTTCCGGCAACGGCGAGGAGGGTCTGCCCCTCGGCCAGTTCGCCCAGCATCCGCGACCGTTTGACGAGGGTGTACCCCTTCTCGCGGACGTAGACCATTTCGCCCAGGTTATCGGGAATGGCCGGCGTGTAGACGACCAGCGTGGAGGCGATGTCCTTCGGGATGGCGTCCGTGTCGTCCGTGTAGTGGATGTCGATGCCTTCGCTCTCCAGGGCCCGCGTCAGGTCGGATGGCGTGCGGTCATACCCGGCGACGCCGTATCCCTTGAACTTGTAATAGCGGGCGATGGCGCTCATGCCGATGCCGCCGATCCCCAGGAAGTATATTTTCGTGTATTTCGACATGTTCCGATCAAACCAATTTGTAGATTTCGTCCGCGATGATCCGGGCGGCGTCCGGCAGGGCCAGTGCCCCGATGTGCTTCTCCAGCGATGCGATGGCCTCCGGATCCCGCAGGAGTGCGAGGGCTTCGGGGATCATCTTCTCCATGGCTTCGGCGTCCTTCACGATCCGGGCGGCATCCTTGTTCACGAGTGCCATCGCGTTGACGGTCTGGTGGTCTTCGGCGACATTCGGCGACGGGACGAAGAGGACGGCCTTGTGTGCCTGGCAGAGTTCGGAGACCGAGCTGGCACCGGAACGCGAGATCACGACGTCAGCCGCGGCGTAGGCCAGGTCCATCCGGGCAATGAAGTCGCTCGGGTGGATGTGTTCGAGCTGTCCGCCGCCCCAGCCATTGCTGCGGGCCTCTTCCATGAACGCGTCGACGCCGCTCTTGTAGTATTTGCCGCATTGCCAGAGGACGTCCACGCCTTCCATGCCGGGACATCCGTCCTTGATCCACTGCTTCACCGCCTGGTTGAACCGGCTGCTTCCGAGGCTGCCGCCGACGATGAACAGGTGCTTGCGCGCGGGGTCGAGCCCATAGGTACGGACTCCTTCTTCCTTCATCTCGGGGGTGCAGGGAACGATGACGCTGCGGATCGGATTGCCCGACATGACGATCCGGTCCGCCGGGAAAAAGCGTTCCATGCCCTCATAGGCCACGCAGATCTTCTGGACGCGTTTGCCGAGCAGTTTGTTGGTCAGGCCGGCAAAGCCGTTCTGCTCCTGGATGAGGGCGGGGATGCCTTGGCGCGTGGCCTGCCAGAGCAGGGGAGCGCTGGCATAGCCGCCGACGCCGACGGCCGCATCGGGCCGGAACTCCTTCAGGACCCTGCCGGCTTTCCGGATGCTCTGCAGCACCTTGAAGGGCACTTTGAGGTCGTTCACGATGTTCTTGAGGCTGAGCGAGCGCTGCAGGCCGACGATCGGCAGGCCGATGATCCGGTAGCCCGCGGCCGGCACTTTCTCCATCTCCATCTTCCCTTCCGCGCCCACGAACAGGATTTCCGTCGCAGGATTCAGTTCCTTCAATTTGTTCGCGATCGAAACGGCCGGGAAGATGTGTCCGCCCGTGCCGCCGCCGCTGATGATGATTCTCAAGGGTTTGTATTCCATAATCCTACCGTTTATTCTTCTGTTTCCTCCGGGATGCCGCTTTCCATCGCATCCAGTTCGTCCATGCCCGCCTGCACGTCGTCCTTGCGTGGGGAGACGGCTTCCGCACGCGCCGCCGCAGCCGCTTCACGGGCAATCTTGCGGCGCGCCATCCGGCTGATCGACAGGATGATACCGAAGGCGAGGCTGAACATGATGAAGGACGAGTTGCCATGGCTGATCATGGGCAGGGTCTGCCCGGTCATCACGCCGACATCCACGTTGACGACGATGTGCATCATGGCCTGGCCCGTAATCAGGATGACGAGCCCGGCGATGACCACCTTCGCGAAGTGGTTGTCGCAGCTGCGCGCAATCAGCGCACCGCGGGCCAGCAGGCTGATGTACAGGATGATCACGAGGATTCCCCCGAGCAGGCCGTACTCTTCCACGATGAAACTGAACATGTAGTCTTCGAACATGATTGGAACGACGTAGCGCTGGGTGCTTCTGCCCGGCCCCTTGCCGAACAAGCCGCCCTGGTGGATGGCGATCTTGGCGCTGACCGGCTGCCGGAGGCGGTCCATCGCCCTCCGGAATTCATCCGACCCGGTCGAAGCTGTCTTCAAGGTTTCGAAATCCGCTTCTGTCTGGTGCGTCTGCAGGCGGTTCATCGCCGTCTCCAGGTGCGGGAAGGGTTTCTCGCTGCCCTCCTTGGGGGAGAGTTTGTTGATGCCGATGCAGGCAAAGATCAGCCCGATGCCGACCACGCCCGGGAGGATGAGTTCCCGGACGCTGATGCCGCCGATCAGGATGGTGATGAACATGATCCCGCCGATGAACAGCGTACTGGACAGGCTGCCTTTCATGATGCAGAGGCAGACACTGAAGATCGGCAGGTAGATATAGAGGACCTTCTTGACGAGGTCCTTGCCCCAGAAGGGATGCTTCTCCGCCAGTTTGTTCGCGATGGTGAAGGAATCGTTCCGGTAGGCGCTGGTCGCCCACGCGAGGTACATCACCATCGCCACTTTCACGACCTCGAACACGTGGATCTGGATCCCGCCGACCTGCAGGACGCGCCAGGCGGAGTTGAGCAGGACCGGCTTGATCGGACCGATATCCTTGTGCACGACGAGGATGAGGAGCATCGTGATGGACACCAGGTAGCCCAGCTGCGAGAAGAAACGGAAGAACCCGATCTGCTTGATGTTGTAGCAGATGATGATGAGCACCAGCGCGCCTACCGACAGGAGCAGCTGCTCCTTGACGATTGCCATCCGGGTCGTCTTCTGGGTAAGGGCAAGCTGCGACGTGGAGGAAAAGATGGCCACGATCGAGATGAGGATGAGCATCAGCGTGATCATCCACACGACCTTGTCGCCTTCCAGCGCGTCGACAAAGTTCCAGAAACTGTTCTTTCCTGCCTTGTTGTCCTTCATGGCCTTACAGTCTTCTTACGGCCTCCTTGAATTTGGCACCCCGGTCTTCGTAGCTCTTGAACAGGTCGAAACTGGCGCAGCAGGGGCTCAGAAGCACCACGTCGCCGGGCTCGGCGAACTTGCTGGCGGCCGCGACGGCCTCGTCGGCGGACCCCGTCTCCACGAAATGGTCCGCGCCCACGATGTCCTCGAAAGCAGCGCGCAGCTTGCTGTTGTCCACGCCCATGCAGACGACGGCCTTCACCTTCTGGCGGACCAGCTCTTCCAGGACGGAGTAGTCGTTGCCCTTGTCCTTGCCGCCGGCGATCCAGACGACCGGTTTGGTCTGGCACTCCAGGGCGTACCATGCCGAATCCACGTTGGTCGCCTTGGAATCGTTGATATACAGGACATCCTTGATGCTCAGGACGGGCTCCAGCCGGTGTTCGATGGGCTGGAACGTGGCGAGGCTCTCGCGGATGGTCCGGTTGTCGATGCCCGAGGCTTTCGCCGCGAGGGCGGCCGCCATCGAGTTGTATACGTTGTGTTTCCCGCCGAGCGCCAGCTCCTTCAGGAAGATGTCGCATTCCTCGTCTTCGTATCGGACGACGATCTTGTCGTCCTTGAGGAAGGCGCCCTGCTTCACCTCGTGCTGCTGGGTGTAGGGGAGCATCTTCGCCGAGAGGATGATCTTGTTGAGGTGGTCGATGGTGATGGCGTCGTCGGAGTCGAAGATGAAGCAGTCTTCCGGACGGAGGTTCCGCGTGATGCGGAACTTGGCCTTCACGTAGTTTTCCATCTGGTAGTCGTAGCGGTCGAGGTGGTCGGGCGTGATGTTGGTGATGATGGCGATGTCGGGGCGGAATTCGTAGCAGTTGTCAAGCTGGAAACTGCTGATTTCCAGTACGTAATAGTCGAAATGCTCCGTGGCGACCTGGTAGGCGTAGCTCTTTCCGATGTTGCCGCCCAGACCGACGTTCAGCCCCGCCTGCTGCAGCAGGTAGTAGATCAGCGATGTCGTGGTCGTCTTCCCGTTGCTGCCCGTGATGCAGATCTTCTTCGCGTTGTCGTAGCGCGCGGCGAATTCGATCTCGGAGATGATCGGCGTGCCCTGTGCCTCCAGGCGGCGCACCATCGGCGCGCTGCCGGGGATGCCGGGGCTCTTGATCACCTCGTCCGCGTTGAGGACCAGTTCTTCCGTGTGCCCGCCCTGTTCGAACGGGACATCCCATTTGCGGAGGTCCTCCTGATACTTCTCCTCGATGGTCCCCTTGTCCGAAAGGAAGACATCGAACCCTTTGACTTTTGCCAGCACGGCGGCTCCCACGCCGCTTTCACCTCCGCCCAATACGACTACTCTCGACATATCTCGTTGTTTTTTTTATTGTTATCTGACTTTCAGCAGGGCGAGCGTCGCCACTGCGAGGACGATGCCCACCATCCAGAACCGGGCGACGATCTTCGATTCGGGGATCGCGCGGACCGGCTTGCTGAAGAGGGCGGGAATGCCCTCCTTCTGGTAATGGTGGTGGAGCGGGGTCATCTTGAAGACCCGCCGTCCTTCTCCGTATTTGTGTTTCGTGTATTTGAAATAGAACCGCTGGATGATCACCGAAAGTGATTCGACCAGGAAGATGCCGCACAGGATCGGGAGCATCAGCTCCTTGCGGATCAGCACGGCGCTCACGCCCACGATGCCGCCGATGGCCAGGCTGCCCGTATCACCCATGAAGACCTGCGCCGGGTAGGAATTGTACCACAGGAAGCCCAGCAGGGCGCCGACGAAGGCGGACATGAAGACGGCGATCTCGCCGCTGCCCGGGATGTACATGATGTGCAGGTAATCGGAATTCAGGAGGTTGCCGCTCAGCCAGGCCAGGATGCCGATGACCACGCCGACGATGGCCGTCGTGCCCGCGGCGAGGCCGTCCATGCCGTCCGTCAGGTTCGTCCCGTTGGAGCAGGCGGTGATGACGACGATGATCATCAGCACGTAGATCGCCCACTTGCTGTACCAGCCCATCCGGCCCTTGAAGGGAGACAGGACCTTGTAGTCGAACTCGTGGTCTTTCACGAAGGGAATCGTCGTCTTCGTACTCTTGATGACATTCTCCATCTTCTGTCCGACCTCGCTGTCGACGATCCGTTCGGAGTCGATGTCCAGCCCTTCGTTCTCGCCCTGGGCGATGAAATGCGCGGGCGACGCCTCTACCGGCACTTTCTCGCGGACGACGATGTCGTTGCTGAAGCAGACGGCCAGTCCGATGATGAAGCCGAGGGTGATCTGCCCGAGCAGCTTGGCCTTCGGATGCAGGCCTTCCTTGTCATGCTTGAACACCTTGATGTAATCGTCGGCGAAGCCGAGTGCCCCGCACCACAGCGTGGTGACGAGCAGCAGCTGGGTGTAGATGTTCGTCAGGTCCGCGAACAGGAGGACCGGCACGACGGTGGCGAGCAGGATGATGATCCCGCCCATCGTCGGCGTGCCTTTCTTCTGCATCTGGCCTTCCAGGCCGAGGTCGCGGATCGTCTCGCCGATCTGGTGGCGCTGCAGCACCCGGATGATCCGGCCGCCGGCGAAGATCGAGATCAGAATCGCGGTGACGCTCGTCAGCATCGCCCGGAACGACAGGTACGTGAAGAGGCCTTGTCCGGGGATGTCGTACGCTTTCAGCAATTCAAACAGATGGTATATCATGGTCTTCTATTTTTTCATTCCGGGTTCCATCTCGGCGAAGACTGCGGCGACGACTTCCCGTTCGTCGAAGTGCCGGCGCTCTTTGCCGATGATCTGGTATGTTTCGTGTCCTTTGCCGGCCAGCAGCACGACGGCGCCTTCGGGGGCCGTCACCAGGGCCGTGCGGATGGCTTCCCTGCGGTCGGCGATGAAGATCGCCCGCGCGAGCCCCGCCGGGCTGAATCCGGCACGGATCTCTTCCATGATGTCTTCCGTGCGTTCCGTCCGGCTGTTGTCGGAGGTGACGACGATCCGGTCGGCGTACCGTTCTGCCGCCGCCGCCATCTCGGGCCGTTTGGTCCGGTCGCGGTCACCGCCGCAGCCGAAGCAGCAGATGAGCGTATGACCCGCTCCGACCTTCTTCAGGGTACGCAGTACATTCTCCAGGGCGTCCGGCGTGTGGGCGTAGTCGATGACCACGTGCATGCCTTTCGGCCCGGAGATCGTCTCCAGGCGCCCGGGCGCCGCTTCCAGCGTGCTGGCCGCGACGAGTGTCTCTTTCGGGTCCGCCCCCAGGGCGAGCGCGGCGCAGTAGGCCGCCAGGACATTGTAGGCATTGAATTCACCGCAGAGTTTCGTCCAGACTTCCTGTCCGTCGATCTCCAGCAGGCTGCCGCCCAGGATCTGCTCCTTGATGCTGCAGACATGGTCCGCCGGGCGACGGCAGGCATAGCGGACGATCCGGGCGCGGGTGTTCTGTACCATCACTTCTCCGTTCCGGTCGTCGATGTTCGTGATCGCAACGGCGTCTGCCGGCAGGAGGTCGAAGAACCGCTGCTTGCAGCGCAGGTATTCCGCGAAGGTCTTGTGGTAGTCGAGGTGGTCGTGCGTCAGGTTCGAGAAGATCCCGGCCTTGAACGTCAGGCCGGTCACCCGCTCCTGCTCCACGCCGATCGAACTCACTTCCATGAAGCAGTAGGCGCAGCCTTCCCGGACCATCCGGTCGAGGAGGGCGTTGATCGTGATCGGGTCGGGCGTCGTGTTCTCCGTTTCGAGCCGGGTTGCCCCGACATAGTTCGCGACCGTGGAAAGCAGGCCGCAATGGTATCCCAGGGCCGTGAAGAGGCGGTACAGGAGGGTGACGGTGGTCGTCTTCCCGTTCGTGCCCGTGATCCCGACCAGCGCGAGCCGGCGCGAAGGGTGGCCGTAGAAATTGTCGGCCATCCGTGCCACGGCATGCCGCCCGTTCTCCATCTTTATGCAGGCGACCGACCGGTCCTGAACGGTCTCCAGCTGCGCATGGAGCGCCGTTTCATCCTCATAGGCGACGGCGACGGCCCCGGCGCGGACCGCAGCGGCGATGTAATCGTGCCCGTCGCCCGCGAATCCCTTCACGGCGATGAACAGCGTGTCCGGTTCCGCCTGCCGGGAATCCGTGCAGATCTTCCGGATTTCGCGTCCGCCCGTCCCGCTGACGAGCGTTGCGCCACAGTCTTGTATGATGTCTTTCAGTTTCATTGCTACTTCAGTGTCAAGTTGACGGTTGTCCCTTTCGCCGCTTTCGTACCCGCCTTCGGCGACTGTGCGTTCACATGGCCGCTGCCCGTGTAGGAGCAGCGCAAGCCGGCGCTCTCCAGTACGAAGAGGGCCTCGTCGATGCCCTTTCCCTTCAGGTCGGGGACCGTGTCCGCCTGTACCGTGGGGAAGGATGCCGCGACGGCTGCCTTCGGCACGGAGCCCTTCTTGGTGATCTCCTCGCCCCAGGTCGGGTCGAGGGCATACAGCTGGTCCACGATCTGCCGCATCGCCGCCGCCGGCAGGACGCCGCCGTACAGGCTGCCCCGGATCAGGGTCGAGCGGACGCAGATGATCGCACTGTATTTGGGGTTGTCCGCCGGGAAAAAGCCGACGAACGTACCGAGGTTCTTGTAGCTTCCGTCCAGCGTTACATACGGGTTGGCCATGCCGTATTTCTTGATTTCCTCGCCGGTGAGGACCTGGCGGGAGGTTCCGGTCTTTCCGGCGACTTCCACCTTCGCCCCCTTGAGCCGCTTCGCGGTGCCTTCCGTCGTCACCGCCTTCATCGCCCGCAGCATCGTATCGGCCGTCGCCTTCGAGCAGATCGAGGCATTCAGCACGCTCGGTCCGCGTTTCTCGACGGTCTTCCCGTTCTTTTCGATCCGCTCCACGAGGTAGGGTTTCATCATCCGTCCTTTGTTCGCGATCGCGTTGTAGAAGGTGAGGATGTGCAGGGGCGTTTCCTTGATGGCGTAGCCCATGCCGATCGATCCCAGGTCGCGGTCGGACCAGGCGGGGGAGTCCGGCGTGCGGAATTCCGGCTCCTGGAGACCGTCGAGGTCGAAGTCGAAGGCCTTGCCCAGGTTGTACATGTACAGCTTGTCGAGGAACTTGCGCGGCTGGTCTTCGTAGTGGGTGACGGCCAGGTAGCGGAAGACATAGTTGGAGGAGATTTCGAATCCGTGGAGGATGGAGATGTCCTGCATGCCCTGCACGTGCGTGTCGACCGGATAGTCGCGGAAATGGCCGTTGTGCGTGGGGATCCGTTCATCCAGCGACTTGACATAGCCGTCTTCCAGGGCCGTCATCAGGGTCGTCGCCTTGAAGACGGAACCGGGCTCCGTGTTGAGGCCTACGGCCATGTTGTAGGTCTCGTTCAGGCTGCCGTCCGTGGTGTCGCGCACCAGGTTCACCATCGCGCGGATGGCTCCGGTCTTGACGTCCATCAGCACAGCGCAGGCCATGTCGATTCTGCTTTCATCCTGGATCTGCTCGCGGAGGGCGCGGTCCACGATGTCCTGGATCGTGATGTCCAGGGTCGTTATGATGTCCTTGCCGTCTTCGGCTTTCACGTAGGTGCTGTCGTAGTTCTGGATGCGGCGCCTGCCGTCGGTCTCCCGGAGCCAGATCTCGCCGCCCTGCCCGTGCAGCTGGTAGTCGAACTTGCCCTCCAGGCCGATGTGGTTGTTGCCGTTGGAGTTGCTGTTGTCCTTGATGTAGCCGATCGTACGGCGGGCCAGGGTCCCGTAAGGGTACTGCCGCGAGTCTTTCTTCGTGACGATGATGCCGCTGCGGTACTGTCCGTCCTCCATCAGGGGAAGCTTCTGCAGGCGGAGCAGCGTCTCCCGGTCGACGGTCTTTCCGAGCTTCATGTATTTGACACCGTTCTTGCGCCCCGCCATGATCTGCGCGAAATAGCCGTCCGCCGTGTTGTCCTTCATCTCGGCGGCCAGGCCGGCCGAGAACTTCCGGGCCTTCTCCTGCCATTCCGCTTCCATCTCCTTTCCCTTCTCGCCCTTCTTGGCGAAATAGTCCTTGCGGACGGTGCAGTCCATGTACAGCTGGTAGACGGGGGTGGACATCGCCAGGAGCCGGCCGTCGCAGGCCTTGATGGCGCCGCGCTTGGGCTCGATGACGCTGCGGGTGCTGGTCGGAAGGAAGTACGGCTCGATGTCCTTGTCCAGTTTCCAGAACACCTGGATCCAGGCCAGGCGGATGACCAGGAGGAAGGCCAGCAGCAGGAAGCCGAGATATATGTAGTACAGGATCATGCCGATCCTGTCCCTCTCTTTCTTCGTGACGTTCTGCGATGCCATGTCTCTTTCTCCTTTCCTCTGTTATTTCTTGATCCGGGCCGCCGGTTCCTCGGGGATATCGAGGGTGGAGCCCTGTGCGCGGAGCATGTCCTGCACCTTGCTCATCCGTCCCATGCTGACCAGTTCGATCGTCTTCTGGGTATGGGCGATCTCAATGTCTTCCAGCGCCTTGCGGCCAGTCTCGACCCGCGTCATCGTCTTTTCGATCTTCAGGCTCAGGTAGATGCTGACCCAGAAGAGGAGGAAGGTGTAGATGATGTGGATGAAATACTTGCTGGCCTGGAACCGCAGGAGGAATTCCCCGCGGAGGGTCGCCATGAACGCGTTCCGGAGCCAGGCACCGACATCCGAGAACTTCCATTTCTTCCTTTCTTTCTCTCCGAGCATCTTCAAGCCTCCTCCGTCTTTTCTGCGACGCGCAGCTTGGCGCTGCGTGCGCGCGTGTTTTGCGTTATCTCATCTTCGCGGGGGGTGACCGGCTTCCGGTTCACGGCCCGCAGCGGGGCCGCCGTGCGCCCGTACAGGTCTTTCTCTTCGCGGCCGTCCGCCCGTCCCGTGCGGATGAAGTTCTTCACCAGCCGGTCTTCCAGCGAATGATAGGTGATGACGGCCAGCCTTCCGCCCGGCCGGAGCACCCGTGCAGCACCTTCTAGGAATTTCTCCAGGGAGCGCATTTCGTGGTTGACTTCGATCCGCAGGGCCTGGAATACCTTTGCCAGGACCTTGTGCGCCCCGAATTCCGGCAGGACGCTCTCCAGCGCCCGGACCAGGTCACCGGTCGTCCGGATGGGGCCGCGGTCGCGTGCCGCCACGATGAGGGCCGCCATCCTGCGGGCGCCGTCCACCTCGCCGTAGAGGTGGAGGATCCGCTCGAGCTGCGCCGCGTCGGCCCCGTTCACGAGGTCGGCCGCCGTCGTGCCTCCTTCCGTGTTCATCCGCATGTCCAGCGGGGCGTCGTAGCGGAAGGAAAACCCCCGTTCCGGCGTATCGAACTGGTGTGAGGAGACCCCCAGGTCGGCCAGGATGCCGTCCGGGCCGGCGGCGATGCGTGCGGCAAGGGCGGGATCGGCGGACGCGAGGTCGTGCGCAAGCAGGCGGAGCTGCCCTTCGAGGAAGCGGAAATCGCTCCGGACCAGGGTCAGGCGCCCGTCGTCGATGCGGTTCTGCAAGGCGTCGCTGTCACGATCGAAGGCGATGACGTGACCGTCTTCATGTAAGCGTGAAAGGATTCCGGCGGTGTGACCACCGCCTCCGAATGTGACGTCGACGTAGATTCCTGATGGAGAGGTGACGAGGGCGGAAAGGCTCTCGTCCAGCATCACCGGTGTATGGTATCCTGACATGTTCCGCTCCCCCTATTTTTCAGAGGAGAGCTGTCCGGCGATGGTAAGGAATTCTTCGTTCGAGATCGTGCTGGCCTCGTATTTCTCCTTGGCCCAGATCTCGATCTTGTAATCATTGCCCGCGAACACTACCTCCTTGGTGACACCGATGGATTCCAAAAGCTTCCGGGGAATGGACAGGCGTCCGAGCTTGCCGTCGGGCTCGACGACGGCGCGGTCGCTCATGTACTTCCGCCAGAAAGCGGCGTGGGCGCGGTTGAAGAAATTCAGACGGGACTTGACTTCTTCGGACTGGTGCTCCCACTCGGCGTAGGTGTACATTTCCAGACAGTCTTCGAAGATGTCCTTCTTGATGACGAAACGCATGTCACCATCGGAGGGGACCAGCCCCTTGAACGCCGCGGGGAAGACGATCCTCCCCTTGTCGTCGACTTTGGCAGTGTATTCTCCGATAAATGTGACCATACTGTATAACTCTATCACAAACCTCTTCAGGTTCGCCTTTCACGCTTGGATACAAAAGTAGCAATTATTTTCCATTTTCTTCCACCTTTTTCCAATTTTTTCCACAACTTTTTGAACCGGGCAAAAAAATGAAGAAAAAGCTTGGATTTCCGCCGGATTCTGCATAGTTTTGCCAAAGACAAAAGCCATGAGATTTTTCTGCGCATACAGCTGTTGTTGTGCCGGTCCCCGGGGATTGGTGCGGTAAAGCGTGCAGATAAGTCAGATCGGTCTTCCTTGTCCAGACACGTATGCCTGCCAATCTGTTTTGGCGGGTTTTTTTGTTTTTCTTTTATCTTTAAGGTTATGGTAAACAAGAACTTAACACAGCTGATCGGCCGTACGCCGCTGCTGGAGCTCCCTCCGAAGGAGGGGCAGGTCGCCCGGATCATCGTCAAGCTCGAGTACTTCAATCCCGGCGGCAGCGTCAAGGACCGCATCGCCCTGGCGATGGTCGAAGACGCCGAGCGGAAGGGCATCCTCCGTCCCGGTGCCACCATCATCGAGCCGACCAGCGGCAACACGGGCGTCGGCCTGGCCTGGGTGGCTGCTGCACGCGGCTACAAGGCAATCCTGACCATGCCCGAGACCATGAGCCAGGAGCGGCGCAACCTGCTCAAGGCACTGGGCGCCCGGCTGGAACTCACCCCCGGCGCCGAGGGCATGAAGGGCGCCATCCGCAAGGCGGAGGAACTGCGCGACGCGATCCCCGGCGCCGTGATTCTCGGCCAGTTCATCAATCCTGCGAATCCGGACGCCCATTACCGGACGACGGGCCCCGAGATCTGGGAGGGTACGGAAGGCGCCGTCGACCTCTTCGTGGCGGGCGTCGGCACCGGCGGGACAGTCAGCGGCACGGGAAAATTCCTGAAAGAGCGGAAACCGGGCGTGCGCGTCGTGGCGGTCGAGCCGGCCTCCTCACCGGTCCTCTCGCAGGGCGTTTCCGGCAAGCACAAGATCCAGGGCATCGGCGCAGGTTTCGTTCCCGCCACCTATGACGCTTCCGTCATCGACGAGGTGCTGACCGTGACGGATGACGATGCGTTCCGCGGCGCGCGGGCTCTCACCGCCGCCGGCCTGCTCGTGGGTATCTCTTCCGGCGCCGCCTACCATGCGGCGACCGTCCTGGCCGCCCGTCCGGAAAATGCCGGAAAGACCATCGTCGCCCTGCTGCCGGACACCGGCGAGCGTTATCTTTCCACCGCATTGTTCAACAAAGAGGAGTATCCGCTATGACCGAGTGTACGGGTTGCGTACAGCGGGGCGTCCTGATCCGCAAGCTGATGGAGCAGGTCCGTTTCGCCTTTTTCCCTGAGTATTACGGCGAAGGCGCCGGGGAAGGACTGTCCTCCCTGGCCTTCGCCTTATTGGGTGAGGAACAGGCCCGCAAGTTCCTGGAACGCCTGCCGGAAATCAATGCGAAGGTCCGGGGCGACGTGGAGGCCATCGCGGCCAATGACCCTGCCGCCGTCGACCGCGAAGAGATCGTCGTCAGCTACCCTGGTGTCCATGTGATGCTGCATTACCGCGTGGCGCACCAGCTGCTGGAGCAGGGCGTGAAGGTGATCCCCCGGATCATCTCGGAAATGGCGCACGGACAGACCGGCGTGGACATCCATCCGGCGGCGCGGATCGGGGAGCATTTCGCCATCGACCACGGCACCGGCATCGTCATCGGAGAGACGGCGGTCATCGGGGATCATGTGATGCTGTATCAAGGCGTTACGCTTGGCGCAAAGCACTTCCGATACGACCCGGAGGGCCGTCCGATGAACATCCCGCGGCATCCCATCCTGGAGGATAACGTGACGGTGTACTCGAACACGTCGATCCTCGGCCGCGTCCGCATCGGTCACGACACCGTGATCGGCGGCAACGTCTGGCTCACCCACGACGTACCGCCCTTCTCCAAGGTGCTGCAGACCCGCGCCGTTACCACCCAGGTATTCGACGGTGGCGAAGGCATCTGACCGCCGGAAGGCATGGTCCGCTTTCCCGGTTGAAAAATAATGCGTATCTTGACGGAAATATCAAAAACAGATGATGATGCGAAAGGTTCTGATGAAGTGGGGAGCGGCTGCTGCCGTGCTGCTCACGCTCGCCTCCTGCGGGCGGAACGCCTGCGACTTGCAGGAAGGCGGACGGGTCTCCCTGGGAAAAACGGTTTCTTCTTTCCGCCTGAGCGGAGAATACTGCCTGGATTCCGCCGCGGTCGGAGCGGTTGTCTTCCACGATGACGGCACCGGAAGCGGCTACACCGTATTGCTCTCCGACGGCCCCGTCGACGGTTCGATCCGGAGCGGCTCGCTGCTCCATGTCCGCAACCTGTACCGCAGCATGGGCAAGGAAGGGGAGTGGAATCCCTTCGAAGTGGCTGTCCGGGGGAAGAACATTTCCGTGAAGATCCGCGGCATCGACGTCGTCTGCTACACGGAGCCGGAACAGCCCTTCCGCCTGGACAAGTATGCCGCGATGCGCCTGGGCTGCGGTGAAGTCCGCCTGGAGGCCCTTCAGGGCGGTCTCCGGGCCCGGAACCTGCGCCTGGAACGCCTGGAAGACGGGGCGGTGAACCCCGCGGACACCCTTCCGCCGGTGGACGAGACAACCGACCGTGCCATCCGCTTCCAGCAGGAAGATTTCCCGGTCATCGACTGGCATGTCCACCTCAAGGGCGGGCTTACGGCACAGCAGGCGCACGCCATGTCCATGAACTACGGCATCAATTACGGCGTGGCCCCGAATGCCGGCGAAGGCGGTGTGGGACGGATGCTTGCGGACGATGCCGAGGTCTATGCCTATTACGACGAGATGAAAGACCTGCCTTTCCTGTACGGCGTACAGGGCGAAGGGCGCCGCTGGACGGCCCAGTTCTCGCGTGAGGCGCTGGGTACGTTCGACTATCTCTTCACCGATGCGATGACCATCGTGGACCACAAGGGCCGGCTGAGCCGCATCTACCGCGATGAAGAGGTGTTCACCGACGGTGTGACGGAGCAGCAGTACATGGACCACCTGACCGACCAGACGGTGAAGATCCTCAGCAACGAACCGGCCGATTTCTTCGCCAACGCTTTTTTCCTGCCCGCTTTCCTGGCCGGCCGCTTCGACCAGATGTGGACGCCGGAGCGCGTGGACCGCGTGCTCGACGTGATGCAGCGTGAGGGCATCGCCTTGGAAATCAGTGCCCGGTACGACATCCCCGGAGAACGGATCGTCCGTGCCGCGAAGGCCCGCGGCATCAAGTTCACCTTCGGCACCAACAACGTGGATGCCGATTTCGGCCGCCTGGAATACAGCCTCGACCTGGCCCGCAAGTGCGGCCTGACGAAGGAGGACATGTGGTTCCCTTCGATGAGCACCCGTGCCTCGCGTCCGGTCGTGATCTACAATGATTTCTCGGGCGGGACGGCCCGGGAACTCTTCAACGGGAAGGATCTTTCGGGGTGGGTGCCCGTGACGGATCCCGCCGATACGTCCGGGGCCGATCCTGCCGCCGTGTTCACCGTCAAGGACGGCCTCCTGCAGATTTCCGGCCGGCCGTTCGGCTATCTGCGGACCGACCGGCAGTATGCCGACTACACGCTCTTCGTGGAATGGCGCTGGGTCGGTCAGGGAACCAACAGCGGCCTGTTCCAGCGCGTACAGGAGGGCGACAAGGTGTGGCCCTGCGCCGTGGAGTGCCAGCTGATGGCCGGCCGGGCGGGCGACCTGGTGAGCCTGGGCGGCGCCCGCATCGCCGAGATTCCGTTCGACCCCGCCGTGAAGTTCCCGGTCAAGAAGCGCAACCATCCGGATGCGGTGCTCGAACTCCCGGACGGGGAATGGAACCGCGCCGAGATCATCTGCCGGGGCAACCGGATGACCGTCTACATCAACGGCAGCCTGGAGAACGAGGCGACGCTTTCCGCGACCGCCGGCTATATTGCCCTGCAGAGCGAAGGAGGGCCTCTGGAAATCCGCTCGGTCCGGCTGAAACTGTAATCCGGGCCGCGCGGGCGTTTGCGATTCTACGGGTTTTTCGCTACATTTGCTCTCGTATATAATGCGAACGATGAAAACACCCGTCAAAAGAATCACCGTCAAGGTAGGGAGCAACGTGCTCACGCGCCCCGGCGGGAAGTTGGACGTCACCCGGATGTCGGCCCTCGTGGACCAGATCGCCGTGCTGCGGGAGCGGGGGATCGAAGTGATCCTCGTCTCTTCGGGCGCCGTGGCCTCGGGGCGCAGCCTGATCACCCCCGCAGGCGGGCTGGACGAAGTGGACAGCCGCCAGCTTTTCTCCGCCATCGGCCAGGCCCGGCTGATGGGACGTTACTACGACATGTTCAAGGACCATGACCTGCTTGTCGGGCAGGTGCTGACGATGAAGGAGTCCTTCTCGGATCCGGAGCACTACGCCAACCAGCGGAACTGCATGCGCGTGATGCTGCGGGAGGGCGTGATTCCGATCGTGAACGAGAATGACACCGTGTCCTTGAGCGAGCTGATGTTCACCGACAACGACGAACTGTCCGGCGTCATCGCCACGATGATGGAATGCGACCACCTGGTCATCCTGAGCAATGTCGACGGCCTCTTCGACGGCGACCCGTCCGATCCGACCTCGCAGGTCATCCCCTTCGTCCGTCCGGGCGACGACCTGGACGCCTGCGTCCGGGAAGGGAAGTCCCCCGCCGGCCGCGGCGGCATGTCTTCGAAGATGCGGGTCGCCCGCAGCGTCGCCGCCAAGGGCATCGAAGTGGTCGTCGCCTGCGGCCGCCGCGAGAACATCCTCATCGATCTGGTGGACGGCGCCGCCGTTCCTTGCACAACGTTCATCCCTGCTTGAGATACCGAATATGGATGCTGCCTTTTTGTTTGACGGTGCCCGGGAAGCTTCTCGGAACCTATTGAAAATCAGCGATGAAAAACGGAATGAGATCCTGCTTTCCCTCTCCGGGGAGATTCTTGGCCGCACGCCGGCGCTGCTGGACGCCAACCGGCGCGACCTGGAGCGGATGGATCCCTCGAATCCGAAATACGACCGCCTGAAACTGACACCGGAGCGCCTGCAGGGCATCGCGGAGGCGATGCGGCAGGTCGCCGCGCTGCCGTCTCCGCTCGGTAAGGAGCGGTACCGTTTCGTCCGGCCGGACGGCCTGCTGATCCGGAAGGTAAGCGTGCCTTTCGGCGTGATCGGGGTCATTTACGAGGCCCGGCCGAACGTGACGTTCGATGTCTTCGGCCTCTGCTTCAAAAGCGGCAGCGCCTGTATCCTGAAGGGCGGGCATGATGCCGACTGCTCCTCGCGCGAAGCCGTGCGCCTGATCAAGGACGTGCTCGCCGCCGGCGGTGTCGATCCCCGGTGTGTCACCCTGCTGGAACCCACCCATGAGGCGGCCGGCCAGTTGCTGCATGCCGCCGGAAAGGTGGACCTGATCATCCCGCGCGGCAGCGCCGGGCTGATCCGCTTCGTCCGGGAAAACGCCACCGTCCCCGTCATCGAGACGGGCGCGGGCATCTGCCATACGTATTTCGACAAGAGCGGTGACCTGGAGAAAGGCACCCGCATCGTCTGCAACGCGAAGACCCGTCGGGTGAGCGTCTGCAACGCCCTCGACTGTCTGATCGTCCACCGCGACCGGCTCGGCGACCTCGCCGCGCTGTGCGCCCCCCTGGCGGAGCATAAGGTCCTCCTCTTCGCGGACGGGGAGGCGTTCCGGGCCCTCGACGGGCGGTATCCCTTCCTGCAGCAGGCGCAGGAGAAGGATTTCGGGACGGAGTTCCTCGACTATAAGATGGCGGTCCGGACCGTCGGTTCCGCCGCGGAAGCGGTTGCGCACATCACGCGGCATGGTTCCGGTCACAGCGAGAGCATCGTCACGGAAGACGCTGCGGTGGCGGCGGACTTCCAGCGCGACGTCGATGCCGCCTGCGTCTATGTCAACGCTCCGACGTCCTTCAGCGACGGCGGTGAGTTCGGACTGGGCGCCGAGATCGGCATCAGTACACAGAAGATGCACGCGCGCGGTCCGATGGGACTGGAAGAAATCACCACATACAAGTGGCTTGTGGAAGGAAACGGACAGATCAGACAGGCATGAAAGCAGCAGTCATCGGCGCCGGGAACATGGGTGGCGCCATCGCGCGGGGCATCGCGCAGGGAAATCGGATCCGGACGGAGGACCTGACGGTCTCGAATCCGTCTCCGGGCAAACTGGAAGCCTTGCAGGAGGCCTATCCCGCCCTGCATGTCACCTCCGACAACCGGGCGGCGGCGGCCGGCGCGGACCTCGTGATCCTGGCCGTGAAGCCCTGGAAGGTGGAAGAAGTTCTCTCCGGGCTCGGCCTTGTCGCCGGGCAGGTCCTGGTCAGTGTGGCTGCCGGCGTGTCCTTCGCGGACCTGGAGCGGTACGCCGGCGTGCCGGGCATCCCCCTGTTCCGTGTCATCCCGAACACGGCCGTCGCCTGCCTGGAGAGCTTGACGCTGATCGCTTCCTGCCATGCAACGCCGCAGCAGGAGGCGGCCGTGACCGCCCTTTTCGATGAAATGGGCCTGACGGTCCGCGTGGAGGAAGCGCAGATGGGCGCCGGCACATCGCTGGCCTCCTGCGGCATCGCCTACGTGTTCAAATATGTGGAAGCGGCCGTGCGGGAGGGCGTCGCCATGGGGCTGGACGCCGCTGCGGCCAAACGGATGGTCGCCCAGTCGCTCCGGGGCGCCGCGGCGATCCTCCTGGAAGGAGACGCCGACCCGGCCGCCGAGATCGTGCGTGTCTGCACGCCCGGCGGGCTGACCGAGCGCGGCATCCGGTCCCTGGAAGCGGATGGTTTCCCCGAGGCGGTCGCCGCTGCGATGCGCGCCTCGAATCCCCAAGAATCATAAGATAAAGGAACAGATATGAGTACCGACAGACTGAAACTGGTGAAGGAGTCCTTCGAGAAGAAGGCGATTCCCGCGGAGGACCCGGCGGGCAACCCTTCCGAGTATTTCGGCGAACTGGTTTTCGACCGTGGCAAGATGCACCGCTACCTCGACCCGAAAACCCTCTCATCGCTGCTGGATTGTGTCGACGGTGGCAAGCCGCTCGACCGGAAGACGGCCGACGCCGTGGCCCAGGGCATCAAGGAATGGGCCCTGGAGCACCACGTGACGCATGTGACCCATTGGTTCCAGCCGCTGACCGAAGGGACGGCCGAGAAACACGACTCCCTGATCGACTACGATGGCAAGGGAGGCGTCATCGAAACCTTCGACGGTTCGTCGCTGGCACAGCAGGAACCGGACGCGTCCTCCTTCCCGAGCGGCGGCATCCGGGCGACGTTCGAGGCCCGTGGCTATACCGCGTGGGACCCGACCTCCCCGGTGTTCATCATGGGGGACACCCTCTGTATCCCCACGGTCTTCATTTCCTATACCGGTGAGGCGCTGGACTACAAGACCCCCTTCAAGAAGTCCCTCAAGGCGGTCAGTGACGCAGCGGTTCCGATCTGCCGCCTCTTCGACCCGTCGGTGACGAAAGTCTACACCTACCTGGGCTGGGAGCAGGAGTATTTCCTGGTGGACGAGGCCCTGTACGCGGCCCGTCCCGACCTGATGATTACGGGGCGCACCCTGATGGGGCACATGTCTTCGAAGAACCAGCAGCTGGACGACCACTATTTCGCCGCCATCCCCGCCCGCGTCGCCGCCTTCATGCGCGACCTGGAGGTGGCCGGCCACCGGCTCGGCATACCCATCAAGACCCGCCATAACGAAGTGGCACCCAATCAGTTCGAGCTGGCGCCCATCTACGGTGAGGCCAACCTGGCGAACGACCAGAACCAGATCGTGATGAACCTCATGAAGCAGTTTGCGCGCAAGCACGGCTTCGTGGTCCTGCTGCACGAGAAACCCTTCGACGGGGTCAACGGCTCCGGCAAGCACAACAACTGGTCGCTCGGCACCGATACCGGCACGCCGCTCCTGGCGCCCGGCAAGGACGCCAAAGGCAACCTGCAGTTCATTACGTTCTTCGTCAATGTCCTGGCGGCGGTCCAGCGGCACAACGCCCTGCTGAAGGCCAGCATCGCGAGCGCGACCAACGCCCACCGCCTGGGGGCGAACGAGGCGCCGCCTGCCATCGTCTCCGCCTTCCTGGGCCGGACGATGACCGGCGTTCTCCGCAAGCTGCTCGAGGTCCCTTCCGACACCCCGATCGAGATTGCCGGCAAGAAGGGCAAGAGTGTCGGCCTGGTGGAAATCCCCGAGCTGTTCATCGACAACACCGACCGCAACCGTACCTCTCCTTTCGCCTTCACGGGCAACCGGTTCGAGTTCCGCGCCGTGGGTTCGTCCGCGAACTGCGCCGGGGCGCTCACGACGCTGAATGCCGCCGTGGCCGAGCAGCTCGTCGCCTTCAAGCGCGACGTCGACGCACGCATGGCGGACGGCCGGCCGGTGAACGTTGCGGTGATGGATGCGCTCAAGCCGCTCATCGCATCGGTGATCGATACGGTCTGCTTCGAAGGGAACGGCTATACGGAGGAGTGGAAGGCCGAGGCGGTCCGCCGCGGCCTGGATGTGGAGACGAACGTTCCCCGGATGTTCGAGGCGTTCACCCGCCCCGAATCGGTGGCGATGTTCGCGTCCACCGGCGTTTTCACGGAGAAGGAACTGGTGGCGCGCAACGAGGTGAAGTGGGAGACGTACACCAAGAAGGTGCAGATCGAATCCCGTGTGATGTGCCGGATGGCCGTCAATCATATCGTGCCTGCCGCGCTCGAGTACAAGAGCCGCCTGCTGAAGGAACTGGCCCTGCACAAGGAGGTGTTCGGCACCCTCGAAGGATGCGAGACCGAAACCGAACTGCTGGCCAAGATCACCCGGCGCGTGGAGGAAATCCGCGTGCGGGTGGCGGCGATGAAGGAAGCCCGGAAGAAGGCCAACGCCATCGAGGACGAGTACGGCAAGGCGCTGGCGTACCACGATGTCGCGGAAAGCCTGGCGGAGATCCGCCGTCCGATCGACAAGCTCGAAGAGGTGATTGACAACGCCCTCTGGCCGTTGCCGAAATACAGGGAACTGCTCTTTATCAGCTGACGCTTACAACAGCGGTGCAAACAGGCGGAAGATCCGCTCCCGCAGTTTCCGGAACCACGACCGCTGCGTCCAGCGGTCCCATGTCACTTCCTCGGAGACCTCCTGGTCTTCGAGGAAGATGCTTTTGTATTGGAGGGCGGCCGGACGGTCGTACAGGAAGGTGTTGATTTCGTGGTTGATCATGAAACTCCGGTAGTCGATGTTGGCCGATCCGACCATCGTCAGGTAGTCGTCGCAGACAAAGGTCTTTGCGTGGATGAAGGTCCCGCCTTTCCAGCGGAAGATGCGGATCCCGGCGGCCAGGCATTCGGAGAAGAAAGACTCGTTGACGGGCCCCATCAGCGGGGCGTCGGTCCGGAAAGGCACCATCAGGCGGACATCCACGCCGGAAAGGGCCGCCGCCTTCAGGGCTTCCAGCACCGGCTCGGTCGGTACGAAATACGGCGTCTGCAGCCAGATGTACTCCCGTGCGAGACTGATCGCGCGGACATATCCCATCTGGGTGATGGGCCAGCGGTTGTCCGCCTCGTCGGGCACCACCTGGACAAGGACCTCCTTCAGGACCGGATGCGGGACGACGGTCCCGTCCGCTCCCGGGCGTGCCGGACGGAATTCCGCTCCCGGTTCCGGCAGCGCCGCCGCGTTCCCCGTTTCGGGAAAGAACTGTCCGTATTCCCGGTCGATGGTTCCGCCTGCCGTCATCCAGGTACTCAGGAAACTGCTCTGGAGCGAGAGGACGGCGTCTCCCGTGACCCGCAGGTGGGTGTCGCGCCAGCCTTCGAAATACCGGGCCTTGATGTTCATCCCACCGCAGTAGCCGGTTCTTCCGTCGATGACGACGATTTTCCGATGGTCGCGGTAGTTGAGCCGGGTGACGAAGTTCAGCAGGTGCCGCCGCGGATTGGTGAAAGGCAGCACTTCGATGCCGGCATCCGCCATCTCTTTCCAGTATTTCCCGCAGAGGTCGAAGTTGACGATGTTTTCGTGGATGAAGCGGACTTTTACCCCTTCCCGGGCCTTCTGCATCAGGATCCGGCGGATGCCGTCGCTCCAGGGATCCTTCCCGAACAGGTAGTATTCCACGTGGATGTATTCCTTCGCGGCGAGCAGGTCGCGGACCAGCAGGTCATATTTGCGCCGCCCGTCCGTGATGATCTCCACGTCGTTCCCTCCGCAGACCGTGTTCGCGTCATCGGTCGCCAGCAGGGGGACGAGGCTCCGCCAGTGTTCTTGTACGGCGGCAAGGCTGCGTTCCCCTTCGAAAAGTTCCTTGAGCCGGCCATCCGGGAGCTGCGCCTGCGCTTCGAGCCAGGGCTTGTGGAAGATCCGGTACAGCCACCGGTACCGGTAGCTGATTCCGACCATCAGGTACAGGACGAGGCCGATGACGGGCAGGATGGTGATGATGAGCAGCCAGGCGGCCTTGCGTCCCGAATCCCCCTCTTCGAACAAGATGACCAGCACTACACCGACGAGGAGCAGTACGAACAGGGCGGAGAACAGGATATTCAGGAACATGGCGTGGACGGTCCGGTCAGACGATCTCCCCGATCAGCGTCGCGCTGGTGCAGGAAGTGATGCGGACATCCACATAGTCGCCTGCCCGGTGGCCCCGGGCGGGGAAAACACACATCTTGGAAGAACCCGTCCGCCCGCAGAGGTCGTCGTCGCTCCGTTTCGAGGGGCCTTCGACCAGGACGCGGAAGGTCTTGCCCACGTCGGCACGGTTGCTCTCCAGGCTCAGTTCGTTCTGCAGGGCGATGATCTCGCCGAGGCGCCGCGTCTTCACCTCCGGCGGCACATCGTCGGGGTATTTCCGGGCGGCCAGGGTGCCCGGGCGCTCGGAGTAGCAGAACATGAAGGCGGCGTCGAAGCGGACCTCGCGGAACAGGGAGAGCGTCAGCGCATGGTCCTCCTCCGTCTCGGAGCAGAAGCCGGCGATGACGTCGGTCGTGATCCCGCAGTCGGGCATCGCCGAGCGGATCCGTGCGACCCGTTCCAGGTACCATTCCCGCGTGTAGCGCCGCCGCATCTTCTCCAGCATCCGGTCGGATCCCGACTGGACGGGCAGGTGGATGTGCCGGCAGATGTTCGGCCGGGCGGCCATCGTGTCGATGACCTCGTCGCTGATGTCCTTGGGGTGCGAGGTGGCGAAGCGGACCCGGAGCTGCGGGCTGATGTCCGCGACGCTCCGGAGCAGGGCGGCGAAATCCACTTCAGCCCCGTCCGCGCCCTTCCACCGGTAGGAGTCGACGTTCTGCCCCAGCAGCGTCACTTCGCGGTATCCGCGCGAGAACACGTCGCGGGCTTCCGCGACGATGGTTTCCGGATCGCGGCTCCGCTCGGCGCCCCGGGTGTAGGGGACCACGCAGTAGGAGCAGACGTTGTTGCAGCCCCGCATGATGGAGATGAAGGCGGACACCCCTTCGCGGTCGGTCCGCAGGGGGCGGATGTCGGCGTACGTCTCCTCATGGGAGAGGAGGACGTTGATCTGCGGCCGGCCGGGAGCGACGTCGCGCAGCAGGCGGGGGAGCGAACGGTATGCGTCCGGCCCGGCCACGATGTCCACCACGCCGCTTTCCAGCAGCTGGTCCTTCAGGCGTTCGGCCATGCAGCCCACCACGCCGACGAGAAGGCCTTCCTTCCGCTCTTTCCAGGTGCGGAACCATTCGAGGCGGCCGTGGATCCGTTGCTCGGCGTTGTCCCGCACCGAGCAGGTGTTGACCAGGATGACATCCGCCTGCGCGATGTCTTCCGTCCGTTCATACCCTTCGCCGGCGAGGATGGAGAAAATCACCTCCGTGTCCCCGACATTCATCTGGCAGCCGTAGGTCTCGATGTACAGTTTCATCATTTGTTCTGCAATTTGTACTGCAGGTCGGGATATACGCGGTACAGGACTGCGCCGTTGTTGTAGAAGTTGACGTAGTATTCGCCGTTCGCGTAGAACATGCTTTCAGATTCGAGCGTGAGCGGAATCTTGAGGTTGCCGACATACTTCCCGTCCCAGGTGTAGGTGACCAGGATGTTCACCTTCTCGGGGGAGTTGCTGTTCGGGCTCATCGGGAAGTAGACGTATGAATCGTCGCTGCCCATGCCCTGCGCCGTATAAGAGTTTTTCATGCCGTCGTCCCGCCCGAAGTTGTCGATCATCTTGAAGCCGGCGTCCGCCGTCTGGAACTTGCTTCCGCCCTGCGTGATGCCGTAGATGTTGCGCTTGGCGTTGTAGGTGATGCCGCCGATGCCCAGATCGGTCGTGATCAGCTCGGGATCGCCCTTCATCGACGCGTCGATGGCCGTGATCAGCTTGGCGCCGCCGGTACCGTGGATCACGAGGGCGCGGTTGTTCCGGGTGTCGAACGTCATGTCGTTGGCATGGTGTCCGTTGAAGATCTTGGACATGGCCACGAACTGGAACGGATCCAGGGAATACTTGAAGACGGCCACATTGGAATTGTGCGTGTCGCTTTCCTCGCCGCCCTTCATGCAGAAGTAGATGTACTCCCCGTCGGAGGCGGCGCCCTGGGCGACGTTGAGTCCGGCCTGGACCGGACACTTGCCCACTTCGACCGGAGCCAGGTCGAAGCGGCGGCCTTCGCCGAGGAGGCGGGCGATCAACTGCGGATCCTTCTCGTTGTCGGTGTAGGCGTAGTCCAGCGGCAGCTTGAAGGTGCCGTTGCTGCAGTAGGCGGCGTTGCCGGCGAGCTTCCCGGCGAAATATTCCAGCGCGAGCACCGTCCAGGCGGGGTCGGTGCCGGCGATGACGACCTTGCCGCCCCGGACTTTGATGAGGAATCCGTGGTCGATGCCATCCAGGACTTTGTCACTTTCGGTGCGTAAGGGCGACTGACCGACGATGATCTCATGGGCGGAGGCGTTGTCCTTCCGGATCGTTTCCTTGGAGAGGGACGCGCCCGTCGCCCGTTCGATGTCCCGGACGAAATTGGTTACGTGCAGGGACAGGGTCTGCGGGTATACGATTTTGAAGGAGGACTTCCCGTTTTCGGCGATCACCAGGGAATTTCCGTCCGAACCGCCCGGCGAAGAGGGTTGTTTCTCTTCCTTGCAGGACGATAGGGCTGCCAACGATGCCAGGACGGTGGCGAACAGCAAAATGTGGAGTTTCATTCCATTCGGTTTTTAGTGGTTTCTGTCTTGCAAATGTAGTAAAAATGTGACGAGAATGGAATATTTTGTATCTTTGTCTTGTTATGGATAAAAGAAGTGCATCCCATCTGCTGCTCCTGCTGGCGGTCGCCCTGGCGGCGCTCCTGTCCGCAGGCTGCTCCAAAGTCAAGGACATCCGGCTGACCTCCTTCGGCATCGAGTCGTTCTCGCCGCGGGGGCTCCGGTCGGCGGACGCTGTCCTCGCCGTCGGGATCGACAATCCTGCCTTCTCCTTCACGCTGACCGACCTGGCCGGGACGGTGAAGTACAAGGGCGAGGCGATGGGTACGTTCACGGCGGACACCGTGTCCGTGGACCGGAAGTGTGTCAAGGTCTACGACATCCCCTGCAAGGCGGTCCTGAGCGAGCGTGTCTCGCTGCTCCGCCTGCTCTCCCTGGTGGGAGATGGCAACCTGGAAGGCTTCACTGCTGACGTCGAGGCCCGGGTCCATCTTCGGAAAGGGGTTTCCAAGATGCTGCGCTTCAATGATTTGGACCTTAATGAATATTCGCAATGAAAGGAAAGGGTATCGGTTTGGGCCTCTTGCTGCTCGCACTCTCCGCGCTGACGCTCCGGGGACAGAATGAGGCGTCCGCCGCCGTGGATTCGACGCTGTACGGGCAGAGCATTTTCAATGTCCTGCCTTCCGTGTCGAAGGGCGGGAAGGCGGATGTGCGGGTCACCCAGACCAGGACGCTGCAGGAGATGCTTTCGCGCCAGATCGCTTCGAACGGCTCGCGCAACGTCACCTGCTACCGTGTCCGCATTTTCAATGACAATTCCCAGACGGCCCGCGCTGCATCGGAAGCGGTGCTGGCTTCTTTCAAGGCCGCGTATGCCTATCCGGCCTACCGGAGCTATACCAATCCGTTCTTCAAGGTGACGGTAGGGGATTTCCGGACCAAGTCCGAGGCTCTGCAGCTGCTTGGCATGCTCCAGGCGGAGTATCCGACGGCCTTCCTCGTGAAAGAGACGGTGAATTATCCGTGGCTCGGTCCCCGCGAGTCGTACCGGACCGAAGATGAAACCATCGTCAGACGCTGACCCGCCATGCTGAAACAGGGACTCGAACTCAAGCAGACGCAGAAGCTCTCTCCGCTCCAGATCCAGACGATCAAGCTGATCGAACTGCCCGTCCAGGAGCTGGAGCAGCGCATCCGCCGCGAGTTCGACGACAACCCGGTGCTGGACGACGACGCGCCTGTCCGCGACGGCGACGACGAATCCGACGAGCCCAAGGACATCTCCATCGACGAGATTGACGAGAACGATCCCATCCCGGACTACCGGCTCCGGGTCAACAATTACGGCAAGGACGAGCGACCGGAATACAACACCTTCTCCGTGAAGGAGAGTTTCACCCAGAGCCTCCAGCGGCAGCTGGGGTTCCGCAACCTGTCCAAACACCAGCGCGACGTGGCCTCCTTCCTGATCGGCAGTCTGGACGAAGACGGCTACTTGCGCCGCGACCTGGACACGATCGTCGACGACCTGGCGTTCAAGGCCAACATCACGTCCGACTACGACGAAGTCCTCGCGATGCTCAAGGTCATCCAGGAGTTCGAGCCGGCCGGCGTCGGCGCCCGTGACCTGCGCGAATGCCTCCTTCTCCAGCTCCGGCAGGAGAAGCAGACGCCTGCGGTGGTGCACGCCGAGCGGATCCTGGAAGACTTCTTCCCGGAGTTTTCCAACAAGCATTTCTCGCGCATCCTCGCGCGGACGGGCATGACCCGTGACGACCTGAAGGAGGCGCTGGAGCGGATCGTCAAGCTGAACCCTTCACCGGGCGCCCAGATCGATGACACGTACGACGACCAGGCGCAGCAGATCATCCCGGACTTCAAGCTTGAGATCGTCGACGGGGCGTTCAAGCTTTCGATGCCCCGCTTCAACATCCCCGAGATCCGCGTCAACCGGCGCTACGCCGAGGTGCTGCAGCAGGCCCAGGGTTCCACCGACCGGAAGCAGAAGGAGGCGGCGACCTTCGTCAAGCAGAAGCTCGACTCCGCCAAGTGGTTTGTGGAAGCGCTCAAGCAGCGGTACAACACGCTGGAGAGCACGATGACGGCCATTCTCGACTACCAGCACGACTATTTTGTCGACGGTGACGACGCGCACCTGAAGCCGATGGTGCTCAAGGACATCGCCGAGAAGACGGGGTTCGACATCTCCACCATCTCCCGCGTCGTGAACAGCAAGTACATCGAGACGCATTTCGGCATCATGCCGCTCAAGTATTTCTTCTCGGAGGGCCTGGAGAACCAGGAGGGTGAGGAAGTCTCCACCCGGGAGCTCAAGAACGCCCTGCGCGAATGCGTCGACGGCGAAGACAAGGGCAAACCGCTGACCGACGACCAGCTGGTCGCCGAGATGAACAAGCGGGGCTACAAGGTCGCGCGCCGGACGATTGCCAAGTACCGCGACCAGCTGGGCATTCCGAAAGCCCGTTTGCGGAAGGAACTATAGCTTGCTGCCGTAGGCGAGGTCGCCCGCGTCACCCAATCCCGGAACGATATACGACTGGCTGGTCAGCTCCTCGTCGATGGCGGCTGTCCAGAGGGTCGTGTTTTCGGGCATGCGTTTCTGGAGGTCTTCGATGGCGTAGATGCTGGCAATCGGGCACACGAAGTGTGTGTGGACCGGGTCGCCGCCGTCGTCGCAGAGCCGCCGCCAGCAGATTTCGATGGAGGCGCCCGTGGCGAGCATGGTGTCGGACAGGATCAGCGTCTTGCCGGTGAGGTCGGGGCAGGTGCAGTACTCGATGTTGATGTGGAAGTCATCCCCCTTGTCGTATTTCCGGTAGGCGGCGACGAAGGCGTTCTCCGCGTGGTCGAAGATGTCCAGGATGCCCTGGTGCAGCGGCAGGCCGGCGCGCAGGATCGTGGCGATGACCACCTTCGTGTCACAGGTGCTGACCCGGGCGGTCGCCAGGGGCGTGATCACATCTTTCGGGCTGTACGTCAGTTGCTTGCTGAGTTCATACGCGAAGATGTTGCCCAGGCGCTCGAGATTGCAGCGGAAACGGAGGCTGTCCTTCTGGATGGCCTTGTCGCGGATCTGTGCCACGATGTCGTTGAGAACGGAAGGGGTTTCCCCCAGGTTGATGACTTTCATGGATTTCGATGTTTGCTTTACCGAAATCCAAAAGTAGGATTATTTTTCGGGAATCCCAAAAAAACTAGGAGCTGCCGGCCGGGAACGATTTCTCTTCCGCGAAACTGAAGTACCCGCCGTCACTGACGATGACGTGGTCCAGCAGCAGGACCCCCACGGCATGCGCGGCCTCGCGCAGGGCCGCCGTGCGCTCGATGTCGGCACGGCTCGGAAGCGGGTCTCCCGACGGGTGGTTGTGGACGAGCACCAGGGCCGATGCGCCCCGCTCCACGGCGTGCCGGAGAATCTGCCCGAGCGGGAAGGTGGTCTCTCCTGTGTCTCCCTGTGACACCATGCCCTTGAAGACGGGCCGGTTCCGCCGGTTGAGCAGGATGATCCAGCATTCTTCATGTCCGAGGCCGCGCAGCAGGGGCGCCATCATCGCATAGGTGTCTGCCGCTCCGTGGATGGCCGGGGCGGCCGCTCCGCCGTTCCCGCTCCAGCAGCGCCTGCCCAGTTCGAGGGCGGCGGCCAGCGTCGCATAACGGGCGGCCCCGATCCCTTCCGTCTCCTGCATCCGGTCCGCGCCGGTCCGGGCGAGGGCGCGCAAGTCTCCGCCGCAGCGTGCCAGCAGGCGGTTCGCCACTTCCAGTACGTTCGCCTTCCGTGTGCCCGACCCCAGCAGGATGGCCAGCAGCTGGCTGTTGCTGAGGGCGCGGGCTCCTTTCTCCGCGAGCATCTCCCGCGGCCTTTCCTCCTTGCACAATTCCTTGATTTTCATGTTTTCTTTTTTCTGCAAGGATAGGAAGGGACGATGGAAAAAAAGCCGGGAAACAAAAAACGTTTCCCGGCTTTTTCTGTTTGTGTATGGATTTTCCGTTTATTTACGGAGCATCACTTTCTTGGCGGCTTCCGCGATGTGGGCGGCATCCATGCCGTAGGCGGCCAGCAGTTCGGCGGGCGTACCGCTCTGCCCGAACTGGTCGGCACCGTTGATGTACTCCAGCGGCTTGGGGGCCGTGGCGGCGAGGACACCGGCGATCAGTTCGCCCAGTCCGCCGGCCATGTTGTGCTCCTCGGCGACGACGGCGGCACCGGTCTTGAGGATGGAGGCGAGCACGGTCTTGGTGTCGAGCGGCTTGATCGTCGCGATGTCGACGACCTCGGCGCAGACGCCTTCGGCCTCGAGGGCCTCGGCGGCCTTGAGGGCCTCCCAGACCATGTGGCCGGTCGCGAAGATGGTGACATCCTTGCCCTCGTTCAGGACATAGGCCTTACCGATTTCGAAGGGAAGGTCGTCCGGCCAGAAGTCGGCCACCTTCGGACGTCCGAAGCGGAGGTAGACGGGGCCGTCATACTTGGCGGCGGCGACAGTCGCAAGGCGGGTCTGGGTGTAGTCGCAGGGATTGATCACGACCATGCCCGGCAGGGCGCGCATCAGGGCGATGTCTTCCATCGTCTGGTGCGTCGCACCGTCCTCGCCCAGGGTGATGCCGGCGTGCGAAGACGCGATCTTCACGTTGGTCTCGCCGTAGCAGACCTCCATGCGGACCTGGTCGTAGACGCGGCCGGTGACGAATTCGGCGAAGGAGCCGGCGAAGGGAACCTTCCCGGCGATGGCCATGCCGGCGGCGGTGCCGATCATGTTGGCCTCGGCGATGCCGCACTCGAAGTATCTTTCAGGGAAGGCGTCCGCGAAAGCGTCCATCTTCAGGGAACCCTTCAGGTCGGCGGTCAGCGCCACCACCCGGGAATCGGCTTTTCCGGCCTCGAGCAGACCTGCTCCGAAACCGCTGCGGGTATCTTTCTTACCTTTGTCAATGTATTGTTTCATAGCATCTTCCTGATTAAAAGTCACCTAAAGTCTCTTCGAGCTGGCCCAGGGCGGCGGCGCACTGCTCCTCGGAAGGGGCGTTGCCATGCCACTTGTGGGTTCCGGCCATGAAGTCCACGCCGTGTCCCATCTCGGTCTTGAAGAGGATCATCACCGGCTTGCCGTGGCCCTTCTTCGCCTTGGCGGCGTCGAAGGCGGCGAGGATCTGGTCCATGTCATGTCCGTCGGCGACGACGATCACGTCCCAGCCGAAGGCTTTCCACTTGGCCTCGAGGTCGCCCAGTCCGGCGACGTTCTCGACGGTACCGTCGATCTGCTGGCCGTTCCAGTCGGTCATCGCGACCAGGTTGTCGACCTTGTGGTGGGCGGCGAACATGCCGGCCTCCCAGATCTGCCCTTCTTCGCTTTCACCGTCTCCGCACATGACGTAGACACTCTTCGGGTCCTTGTCGAGTTTCTTGGCGAGGGCGACGCCGATGGCGGCCGACAGGCCCTGGCCGAGGGAACCGGAGGTCTGGGTGATGCCCGGCAGGCCCTTCTCGACGGACGGGTGGCCCTGGAGGCGCGTCCCGAACTTGCGGAAGGTGGCCAGTTCGCTGACCGGGAAGAAACCGGTGCGGGCGAGCAGGGAGTAGTAGACCGGCGTCAGGTGGCCGGCGGAAAGGAAGAACACATCCTGGTTCTTTCCGTCACGGGTCCACTTGGCGGGATCCGTGTCCATTACGTTGAAATACAAGGCCGTCAAGAAGTCCGCGCAGCTCATCGAGCCGCCCGGGTGGCCGGACTTCGCGACGGTCACCATCTTGACGATGTCCCTCCTGACTTGGGAGGCAATCTTTTTCAAATCTTCAGATGATCGCATTTTATAATAAATTTATGGTCGTTCCATAGGAGCAGACAAAGATAACTCTTTTTTATCTCCGAAAAAAATTTTAACTTTGTTGTCTTGAAAAGTTAGGTATTATTTTTAAAACGCACATAAAATGGCAGAAGTTGTAATTATGCCCAAGCAGGGGCAGTCTGTGGAGAGCTGCATCGTCACAGAGTTCAAGAAAAAAGTTGGAGATACTGTTGCCGTGGGAGACGTCCTTTTCAGTTACGAGACTGACAAGGCGTCTTTTGATGAAGAGGCGAAGGTGGCCGGAACGGTCCTGGCCTGCTTCTTCTCCGACAACGACGAAATCCCTTGCCTGACGAATGTCATGGTGATCGGCAACCCCGGCGAGTCTTTCGCCGAGTTCGCGCCGTCCGGCGCCGCCCCCGCCGCTGCGGAGGCTCCGGCTGCCGAGGCTGCACCTGCTGCGCCGGCCGCCGAGGCCGCTGCACCCGCTGCGCAGGAAGCGCCCGCCGCTCCCGTCGTCGCCGGTGCCCCGGTTTCCCCGCGTGCCCGCAAACTCGCCGCCGAGAAGGGTGTCGATCCCGCGCAGGTCGCCGGAACGGGCCCTCACGGCCGCGTTATCGAGCGTGACATCGTAGCCGCCCAGGGCGCTCCGAAGTCCGGTCTTGCCAAGGCGATGGCCGCCGCCGGCGGCGTGGCCGCTCCCGCCCAGGGTTCCGGCCTGGCCGGCATGGTGAAGGCCTCCGATCTCAAGGAGTGGAAGCCGAACCACACCGACATCCCCGGCGAAGGCGAAGAGTTCAAGGTCGAGAAGATGTCCAACATGCGCAAGCTCATCGCCAAGTCGATGTACAACTCGCTGCAGAACACGGCCCAGCTGACCCACATGCTCGGCGCAGACGCCCGCAAGCTCCAGGCCCTCCGCAAGAAGGCCAAGAAGGCCCTCGAGGAAGGCAAGGTCGACGCCAACATCACGATCAACGACCTGGTCTGCTTCGCGGTGATCAAGGCCCTGAAGAAGTTCCCCAAGATCAATTCCCACTGCCTGGGCGATGCGATGCGCCTGTTTACGCCCGTCAACCTCGGCTGCGCCGTCGATACGGAGCGCGGCCTGATGGTCCCCGCCATCCCGCACGCCGACGACCTCAACATCGTCGGTCTGAGCAAGGCCCTCAAGAAGGCCGCGGATGACTGCAAGAAGGGCTCCATCAATCCCGACCTCCTCTCCAGCGAGGCGGCCTCCTTCACGGTTTCGAACCTCGGCGGTTTCGGCGTGGAGTGGTTCACCCCGGTCATCAATGTCCCGCAGAGCGCTATCCTCGGTGTCGGCACGATCGTTGCACGTCCCAAGGACCTGGGCGGCGGCGTTTACGCGTTCGTCCCTTATCTCGGTCTGTCCCTGACGTACGACCACCGTGCGCTGGACGGCGGCGAGGCCACCCGCTTCCTCAAGCAGGTCGCGGTGGAGATCGAGAACCTGGAAGTCGAATTCTAAACTAATAACGATACGAAATGTACGATTTAGCGATTATCGGAGGCGGCCCTGGCGGTTATGTGGCTGCAGAGCGGGCCGGCGCAGCCGGTCTGAAGACCGTCATTTTCGAGAAGAAGTCCCTGGGTGGCGTGTGCCTGAACGAAGGCTGCATCCCTACCAAGACCCTCCTCTATAGCGCAAAGGTTTACAACTACGCCGTGACGGGCGACCACTACGGCGTCTACGTGAAGGAGCCTTCCTTCCAGTACGGCGAGATCGTCGACCGGAAGGACAAGGTCGTGAAGAAGCTCGTCGGCGGCATCAAGGCTGCGATGAAGGGCTTCAAGGTGGAAGTCGTGAACGCCGAGGCGAAGGTCACCGGCCGCAGCGCCGACGGCATCGCCATCAGCGCCGACGGCAAGGAGTTCCTCGCACGGAACCTCCTGCTCTGCACCGGTTCCGAGGCGGCGGTTCCCCCGTTCCCGGGCCTGAAGGAAGCCGGCGACGTGATCGTCACCAACCGTGAGATCCTCGCCCTGCGCGAACAGCCGAAGGAACTCGTCGTCATCGGCGGCGGTGTCATCGGCATGGAGTTCGCCGCGTTCTACAACACCCTCGGCACCAAGGTGACGGTGGTGGAGATGCTGCCCAAGATCCTCGGTCCCCTGGACGACGAGATCAGCGCCATGCTGCAGAAGGTCTACGCCAAGCGCGGAGTCAACTTCTGCCTCAAGTGCAAGGTGACCGGCATCGAAGGCAATACGGTGGTGTATGAGGATCCCGAAGGGAAGGTCTGCCGCGTCAGCGGTGACAAGATCCTCGTCTCCGTGGGCCGCCGGGCCAACTTCAAGGGCCTCGGCCTGGAAGAACTCGGTGTCGAGTTCGCCCTCAACCCGGCGGGCCGTCCCGTCGGCGTGAAGGTCGACAGCAAGATGCGCACGAACATCCCGAACGTCTACGCAGCCGGTGACATCACGGGCTTCTCGATGCTCGCCCACACCGCTTCCCGCGAGGGAGAGGTGGCCGTCAACAACATCCTCGGCAAGGAGGACCACATGCGCTATGAGGCCATTCCGGGTGTCGTGTACACGAACCCCGAGGTGGCCGGCGTCGGCCTCACCGAGGAACAGGCGAAGGCTTCCGGAAAGGACTTCACGGTGGTGAAGCTCCCGATGGCCTATGCGGGCCGTTTCGTCGCCGAGAACGAAGGCGGCGAGGGCATCTGCAAGATCATCGTCGGCAAGAAGTACCACGAGGTGCTGGGTGTCCACATGCTGGGCAACCCCTGCTCGGAAATCATCCATAGCGCCTGCATCGCCATCGAGACCGAGATGACGCTCGAGCAGCTCAAGGAAGTCGTCTTCCCGCATCCTACCGTTTCCGAAATCATCAAGGAAACCGCCTTTACCATTAAATAATTTATAATACAAATCATATCATGCCTAAATCACTTTACATTGATCCCAATGTGACGCTGCGTCCCGAGGAGCACGAGTTGAAACTCCCCTCGATTCCCGTGATGCAGTACAAGAAGACCGTCAAGGAAGAGCTTAAGGAAGGCAACTTCACCAAGGAAGACCTGCTCCGTATCTATCGCGACATGTGCTACATCCGCGAGTTCGAGACGATGCTCAACCTGGTGAAGACGACGGGCGGCTACAACGGTGTCGCCTACAACAACCCGGGCCCTGCCCACCTTTCCGCCGGCCAGGAAGCGGCCGCCGTCGGTATGGCTTACTGCCTCGACACGGACGACTTCATCTTCGGCAGCCACCGTTCCCACGGCGAGATCCTCGCCAAGGGCCTCCGTTCCATCCAGATCCTCCCCGATAAGGAACTCGCCAAGGTCATGGAGGAGTTCTGGGGCGGCGCCACCCTCAACGTGGCCAAGAAAGCCTATGACGGCAAGGACACCAAGGAACTGGGTATCCGCTTCCTGCTTTACGGAGCGATGGCGGAGATCTTCGCCCGCACGACCGGTTTCAACAAGGGTCTGGGCGGTTCGATGCACACCTTCTTCACCCCGTTCGGCATCTATCCGAACAACGCCATCGTGGGTGGCAGCGGCTCCATCGCCGTCGGTGCGGCCCTCTACAAGAAGGTCAACCGCAAGAAGGGTATCGTCGTCGCCAACCTCGGTGACGGCGCCATGGCCCGCGGCCCGGTCCTCGAAGGCATGACCTTCGCGTCGATGGACCAGTTCAACACCCTGTGGGAGGGTGACATGAAGGGCGGCCTGCCGGTCCTCTTCAACGTGATGGACAACCAGTACGCCATGGGCGGCCAGACCAACGGCGAGACGATGGGTTACACCTTCCCGGCCCGCCTGGGTGCCGGCTTCAAGGCCGATGCGATGAACGCCGAGCGCGTGAACGGTTACGATCCGCTCGCCGTGATCGACGCCTTCCGCCGCAAGAAAGCGTACCTGCTCGAGAAGAAGGGTCCGGCCCTCCTGGATGTCGTGACCTACCGTTACAGCGGTCACTCGCCGAGCGACCAGTCTTCCTACCGTACGAAGGAGGAGATCGCCGCTTGGGAAGCCGAAGACTGCATCGTCGCTTTCGCCAAGAAGCTCATCAAGGCCGGTGTCGCCGACCAGGCTGCCCTGGACGCCATCCGCGCCACGGTGAACGACAACATCTTCGCCTGCTACAAGCTCGCGATCGACCTGGATCTCTCGCCGCGTATGGACCTCGTGAAAGACAGCGAGATGCTGGGTGAGATGATGTTCTCCAACCAGAGCATCGACTCCCTCTCCGACGCCAAGCCCGACGTGCTGATGCCCCTCGAGGAGAATCCGCGCGTGAAGCAGATCGCCGGCAAGGAGCGCTTCTGGCTCGACAAGAACGGCAAGCCCGCCAGCGCGATGAAGACCTACAACTTCCGCGACGGCGTGTTCGAGGCGGTCATCGACCGTTTCTACAAGGACGCTTCCCTCATCGCCTACGGTGAGGAGAACCGTGAGTGGGGCGGCGCCTTCGCCGTGTACCGCGGCCTGACCGAGGCGCTTCCTTACCACCGCCTCTTCAACTCCCCGATCGCCGAAGCCGCGATCATCGGTACGGCCATCGGTTACGCCATGTGCGGCGGCCGCGTGATCCCCGAGATCATGTACTGCGACTTCCTCGGCTGCTGCGGCGACGAGATCTTCAACCAGCTGCCGAAGTGGCAGGCGATGTCCGGCAACATCCTCAAGATGCCCGTCGTCGTCCGCGTCTCCGTCGGTTCCAAGTATGGTGCGCAGCACTCCCAGGACTGGACGAGCCTCTGCACCCATATCCCCGGCCTGAAGGTCTGCTTCCCTGTGACGCCTTACGACGCCAAGGGTCTGATGAACGCCGCGCTCCAGGGCACCGATCCGGTGATCTTCTTCGAGAGCCAGCGTCTCTACGGTATCGGTGAGAAGTTCCACGAGGGCGGTGTCCCCGAGGGCTACTACGAGATTCCGATCGGCGAGCCGGACATCAAGCGCGAAGGCAAGGACATCACCATCCTGACCATCGGCGCCACGCTGTACCGTGCGCTCGAGGCGGCTGACAAGCTGAAGGAACAGTACGGAATGGAGGCGGAGGTCATCGACGCCCGCTCCCTCGTGCCGTTCAACTACGACAAGGTGCTCGCTTCTGTCAAGAAGACGGGCCGTATCATCATCGCCGGCGATGCGTGCGCCCGGGGTTCCTTCCTCAACGACCTCGCCGCGAACATCACCGAAATGGCGTTCGACGACCTCGACGCCGCTCCGGTCGTGCTGGGTTCCCGCAACTGGATCACCCCTTGCCACGAGCTCGAGGAAGCCTTCTTCCCGCAGCCTGACTGGTTCCTCGACGCGATCAACGAGAAGATCGTCCCGCTCAAGGACTATGTCCCGACAAGCAACCAGACCAGCGCCCAGCAGATCCTCCGTGCCAAGAAGGGTGTTTAATCCGATTGTATCATGAAAACGAAAGCTGTACGTTTATATGGTGTCAACGACCTGAGGCTCGAGGAGTTCGAACTTCCGCAGATCAAGGAAGACGAGATCCTCGCCAAGGTGGTCAGCGACAGCATCTGCATGTCGACCTACAAAGCTGCGCATCAGGGAACGGCGCACAAGCGCGTCCCCAACGATGTGGCGGAGAATCCTACCATCGTCGGCCACGAGTTCTCCGGTGAGATCATCGAGGTGGGCGCCAAGTGGAAGGATGCGTTCAAGCCCGGAGACAAGTTCTCCATCCAGCCGGCCCTCAACTATGAAAAAGGCCCGGTCGGTATCTACTCCGCTCCCGGCTACTCCTACAAGTACATCGGCGGTGACGCGACCTACATCGTCATCCCTGCCGAGGTGATGGAGCAGGGCTGCCTGCTGCCCTTCAAGGGCGAAGGCTTCTATCCCGCTTCCCTGAGCGAGCCGCTTTCCTGCGTGATCGGTGCCATGCATGCGCACTATCACACGACGAACGGTTCCTATGTCCACCAGATGGAGATCAAGGATGGCGGCAAGATGGCGCTGCTCGCCGGCGTCGGCCCGATGGGTCTCGCGATGATCAACTATGTGCTGCACCGTGAAGACCGTCATCCTTCCCTGTTCGTGGTCACGGACATCGACCAGGCCCGCCTGGACCGCGCCGCCACCTTGTATACCAAGGAGTTCGCGGCCTCCAAGGGCATCGACCTCCGCTACGTGAACACCGGTGCCGTCGAGGACCCGGTGGCCTGCCTGCGTGAGATCTCCGGCGGTACCGGCTTCGACGACGTCGTCGTCATGGCCCCCGTGCCGGCCGTGGTCGTCCAGGGTGACGAGATCCTCGGTCATGACGGCTGCCTGGACTTCTTCTCCGGGCCTGGCAAGACCGACTTCAAGGCTCCGTTCAACTTCTACAACGTCCACTACAATTCCACGCATATCGTGGGAACGAGCGGCGGCAATACCGACGACATGAAGGAGGCGCTCCACCTGATGGGCAAGGGCATGGACCCGGCCGGTCTGGTGACCCACATCGGCGGTCTGGGCGCGGTGGTCGAGACCACCCTCAACCTCCCGAACATCCCCGGTGGCAAGAAGCTGATCTACACGCACGTGGACATGCCGCTGACGGCGATCGCCGACTTCGCGGAGAAGGGCAAGACCAACCCGGTCTACGCCGAACTCGACCGTCTCTGCAAGGCCCACTTCGGCCTGTGGAACGTCGAAGCCGAGAAGTATCTGCTCGCCAACGCGGACAAGCTCGCATAAGACACACCTGCGCTGGATGAAGGAGGGGGATCCGTACGACGGGTCCCTCTCTTTCGTCCTGTTCTTGCCCGAAGGAAGGATTCTGTTTCATTTTCGATAATTTTTCGCTATCTTGGCATAAATTTTACGCAGGATAGTCCGGCATCCGGAAGGAGCCGCAACCATTTGTCAGTGATGTCAGAACACACAGGAATCATCTCCCAAGTCATCGGGCCGGTCGTAGATGTTCATTTCGATCTTCGAGCCGACCAGGAAGAGCGGGACCTCCCCCGCATTTACGATGCGCTTTTCGTCCACCGCGAGGGAAAGGCGCCGCTCGTCATCGAGGTGCAGCAGCATATCGGCGAGGACACCGTCCGGTGCGTCGCCATGGATTCCACCGACGGACTCAGGCGCGGCATGGAGGTGGCCGCCAGCGGTGCGCCGATCTCGATGCCCGCCGGGACGCAGGTCCGCGGCCGCGTGATGAACGTGGTGGGCGAGCCGATCGACGGCCTGGGCCCCCTTTCCGGCGAGGAACAGCTGCCCATCCACCGCGAGCCGCCCAAGTTCGAGGACCTGGCTACGTCCCAGGAGGTCCTGTATACCGGCATCAAGGTCATCGACCTGCTGGAACCGTACCTCAAAGGCGGGAAAATCGGCCTGTTCGGCGGTGCCGGCGTCGGAAAGACGGTCCTCATCAAGGAACTGATCAACAACATCGCGAAGAAGCATGGCGGCTTCTCCGTCTTTGCGGGTGTCGGGGAACGGACCCGTGAAGGCAACGACCTCCTGCGCGAGATGATCGAATCCCGCGTGATCCGATACGGGGACGCCTTCCTTGCCGCCATGGAGGAAGGGAAGTGGGACCTCTCCCTCGTGGATGAGGCGCAGCTTTCGCAGTCGCAGGTGGCGATGGTCTTCGGGCAGATGAACGAACCGCCCGGAGCGCGTTCTTCCGTGGCCCTTTCCGGCCTGACGCTGGCGGAATCCTTCCGCGACAGCGCCGGCACGGACGGCCCGCGCGACATCCTCTTCTTCATCGACAATATCTTCCGTTTCACGCAAGCCGGTTCGGAGGTTTCCGCCCTCCTCGGCCGCATGCCTTCCGCCGTGGGATACCAGCCGACGCTGGCCACCGAGATGGGCAAGATGCAGGAACGGATCACTTCCACCAAGAACGGATCCATCACCTCCGTGCAGGCCGTCTATGTGCCCGCGGACGACCTGACGGACCCGGCACCGGCGACCACCTTCTCGCACTTGGACGCGACGACGGTCCTCAGCCGCAAGATCACGGAACTGGGTATCTATCCGGCAGTGGACCCGCTCGATTCGACGTCCCGCATCCTGGATCCGAACATCGTGGGGAAGGAACATTACGATACGGCCCAGCGCGTGAAGCAGATCCTGCAGCGCAACAAGGAGTTGCAGGACATCATCGCAATCCTGGGCATGGACGAACTCTCGGATGAGGACCGTCTGACGGTGAACCGCGCCCGCCGGGTGCAGCGTTTCCTGTCGCAGCCCTTCTCGGTCGCCGAACAGTTTACCGGCGTTCCGGGCGTGATGGTCGACATCCGTGACACCATCCGCGGCTTCAACGCCATCCTGGACGGCGAGGTGGACCACCTGCCCGAGCAGGCGTTCCTCAACGTGGGAACGATCGAAGACGCGGTCAAGAAGGGCGAGGAAATCCTCGCGAAAACCAAGTAGGGATGGAAAGGCGCTCGGTGGACATATTGCTGGAAATCATTTCGCCGGAAAAGGTGCTGGTACACCGGATGGTGCGCAGCGTCGAGCTGCCGGGCACCCTCGGGCGTTTCGAAGTGCTCCATGACCATGCGCCCCTGATTTCCTCCCTCACGGAAGGGAACATCACCTTCTCCTCCGGCGATGTCCCGGAGCAGGTCAGGATCGCTTCCGGCTTCGTGGAAGTATGTGAGAACCATGTTATTGCCTGTGTAGAACCATGCGCCTGAAGTACTTTCTCCTGCTGTTGCTGTTCCCGCTGGCCTGCCTGCCCGTCTCCGGTGCGGCGGACCCGCAGGAACTGGACATGGACGAGTATCTCTACGGGCACATCCGTGATGCCTACGAATGGCACATCACCACGGTGAACGGCCATCCGGTCAGCATCCCGCTGCCGGTCATCCTCTACAGCAAGGCTTCCGGCTGGCACTGCTTCTCCTCCCGGCACCTGGAGGGAGGGGAGTCCTGGCAGGGCTTCTTCATCGCTCCTGCCGGTGAGAAATACGAAAACAAGATCGTCGAGCGCGGTCCCGGCGGCGACCTGGTCCGTCCGCTGGACTTCTCCATCACCAAGAACGTCCTCGGCCTGATGTTCAACTGCACCTTGCTGCTGGTGATCGTGCTGGGCTGCGCCCGTTGGTACCGCCGGCACGACGCGCGGGAGGAGGTCCCCTCGGGCGGCGTCGGCCTGATGGAAATGCTGGTGACGATGGTGGAGGACGACATCATCAAGGACTGCGTCGGCGAGGACTACAAGCGCTATTCCCCCTACCTGCTGACGGCCTTCTTCTTTATCTTCCTGAACAACCTGATGGGCATCGTGCCCTTCTTCCCCGGCGGCGCGAACATCACCGGCAACATCGCCGTGACGCTCGTGCTCGCCATGTTCACCTTCTTCGCCGTGAACCTGTTCGGCAACCGGCACTACTGGAAGGACATCCTCTGGCCCGACGTGCCGACCTGGCTGAAAGTCCCCGTGCCCCTGATGCCCGTCATCGAGATCATCGGCATGTTCACCAAGCCGTTCAGCCTGATGGTCCGTCTCTTTGCGAACATCCTCGCCGGGCACCTGATGATCCTCGGTGTGGTCGCCGTCATCTTCCTGACCGCCGAACTGGGAACGGCCATCAATGCCGGGCTGAGTGCCGTCGCCATCTGCCTGGGCGTCTTCATGGATATCCTGGAACTGCTGGTCGCCTTCATCCAGGCCTACGTGTTCACCATGCTTTCGGCGGTGTTCATCGGCCTTTCACGCCAGCATCCTGAAAAAGAAATCAATACGGATTAATCATTTAATACAGAATCGTTATGTTGACACTTTCCACTATTCTGCTGCAGGCAGCCGCCGGACTTTCCCTCGGGAAGGTAGGTGCTGCGCTGGGTGCCGCTGTGGCCGCTTTCGCCGCCGCCTTCGGTATCGGTAAGATTGGCCAGGCTTCCCTGGAAGCCGGTGCGCGCCAGCCTGAACAGGCCGGCCACTACCGGATGACGGCCATCATCGTCAGCGCGCTGATCGAAGGCGCCTGCTTGTTTGCCATCGCTGTCTGTCTGATTGCCAAGGAGTCTTATGTCGTTGATTACGCCCGATTTCGGTCTGTTGGTATGGATGACGCTGATCTTCAGCATCGTCCTGTTCATCCTGGCCAAATGGGGGTTCCCGATGATCACGCAGTCCGTCCGGGAACGGGCGGAACGGATCAGCGCGTCGATCCGCAAGGCGAAGGAGGCGGAGGACGCCCTCCGGAACCTGGCCGAACAGCAGGCTCGCCTGGTGGAAAGCGCCAAGGCGGAGCAGCTGCGGATCCTGCAGGAGGCGGCCGCCTCCCGGGACGCACTGATCGAACAGGCAAAGATGCAGGCGCAGGACGAAGCCGGAAAGATCCTCTCCCGTGCGCGGGAGGAGATCGCCGCCGAAAAGGAAACGGCACTCCGGGAGATCCGTTCCCTGGTCGCCGACCTGTCTGTCGACGTGGCCGAGAAGGTACTCCGCGAGGAACTCTCCGCCGAAGGGCGTCAGGAAGCCTACATCGGCCGGCTGGTGGATGAACTGACTGCCGTCCAGACGGGTGGCGATCCCAAGAACTGACGGGAATGAACGCGTCGCTGGTTGCATCAAGGTACGCCAAGGCGTTGCTGCTCCGGGTCGGTGAGACCGGGGGCGGTCCTCGGGTGTATGCCCAGGCCCGTGCCCTGGAACGTGCTTTCGCGGGTGTCCCCTCCCTGCGCGACCACCTGGAAGAGAATCCGGAGATCACCGAGGCGCAGCGGCGTTCGCTGCTGCAGGCCGCGGTGGGTGCCGATCCCCTCGCTCCGGAATGGGAGGCGCTCTTCCGCCTGATGGAGCGGAACGGGCGGATGCCGGTCCTGCAACTGGTTGTGAACAGTTTCATCCGTCAGTACCTCCGTTCGGAGGGGAAGGTGCATGCCACGCTGCGCACCGTCAAGGCGTCCCGGGACCTGGAGGAGGCGGTCCGCCGGACGGTTTCCGCCCGGACGGGCTGGGAACTGGAACTGGAAACCGAGGAAGATCCTTCCTTGCTGGGCGGCTTTGTGCTCGAAGTGGATGACCTGTTGCTGGATGCCAGCGTCAAGCACCAACTGGATGCGGTGCGGCGTGCTTTCGCCGAGCAGAACCGCAGAATCGTTTGATTTTATCGAATCTACAAGATGCAGAACAACAATATCAATCCGAGCGAGATCTCCGAAGTGCTGCTCGAGCAACTCCGGTCGATCGACACGTCCCTCCATTTCGAGGAGGTGGGGAAAGTGCTCCAGGTCAGCGACGGCGTCGCCCGCATGTACGGGTTGACAAACGCAGAGGCAGGTGAACTGCTCGCCTTCGAGTCCGGGGTGATGGGCGTCGTGATGAACCTCGAACAGGACAATGTCGGTGCGGTCCTCCTGGGCCCGACGAACAGTGTCAAGGAGGGCATGACCGTCCGGCGGACCGGCCGGATCGCTTCCATCCCGGTGAGCGAGAAGATGCTGGGCCGGGTCGTGGACCCGCTCGGGAATCCGCTGGACGGGAAGGGACGCATCGACGGCCCCGCAACCGACATGCCGCTGGAGCGGAAGGCCCCCGGGGTCATTTTCCGCCAACCTGTGACCGAGCCCTTGCAGACGGGCCTGAAAGCCATCGATGCCATGATCCCGATTGGCCGGGGCCAGCGCGAACTCATCATCGGCGACCGCCAGACGGGCAAGACGTCCATCGCCATCGACACCATCATCAACCAGCGTTCGAACTTTCTCGCCGGCGACCCCGTCTACTGCATCTACGTGGCGGTCGGCCAGAAGGGTTCCACCGTGGCGGGCATCGTGGAAACGCTCCGCGCCCGGGGTGCGATGGACTATACCGTCGTCGTGGCGGCCACCGCTGCCGACCCGGCCGCCCTGCAGTACTTCGCTCCGTTTGCCGGCGCCGCCATCGGCGAGTATTTCCGCGACACGGGCCGCCATGCCCTGGTCGTGTATGACGACCTTTCGAAGCAGGCCGTCGCCTACCGTGAAGTCTCCCTTATCCTGCGCCGGCCTTCGGGTCGTGAAGCCTATCCGGGCGACGTTTTCTACCTCCATTCCCGGCTGCTGGAACGGGCGGCGAAGATCATCGGCCAGCAGGAGGTCGCCGAGCAGATGAACGACCTGCCGGAGTCGCTCCGGGGCCGTGTCAAGGCGGGGGGATCCCTGACGGCCCTGCCCATCATCGAGACGCAGGCCGGCGACGTTTCCGCCTACATCCCCACCAATGTGATCTCCATCACGGACGGCCAGATCTACCTGGAGTCCGCCCTCTTCAACCAGGGCTTCCGCCCGGCCATCAACGTGGGAATCTCGGTTTCCCGTGTCGGCGGATCCGCCCAGGTGAAGTCGATGAAGAAGGTGGCAGGCACCCTGAAGATCGACCAGGCGCAATACGGCGAGCTGGAAGCCTTCTCGAAATTCTCTTCCGACGTGGACAAGGTGACGGAGATGGCCCTCGACAAGGGCCGTAAAAACAACCAGCTGCTGATCCAGCCCCAGTACAGCCCCATGCCGGTCGGAGAGCAGGTTGCCATCCTGTACTGCGGTACCCACGGCCTGATGCGCACCATCCGGCTGGACCAGGTCCGCACGTTCCAGGACCTCTTCCTGGACCGGATGCGTTCCCTGCATGCAAAGGATGTCCTCGAGCCGCTGGCTGCCGGAATGCTCAGCCCCGAGATCACCCGTATCATCGAAAAGGAAGCGGAGGCCGTGGCGCTTTCGCTCCGCAGCACCCCTGAACGGGCCTAAGCATTTGCCGCCATGCCGTCACTGAAAGAGATCAACAACCGGATCGCCTCTGTCCGCAGTACGCTGAAAATCACTTCGGCAATGAAGATGGTGGCATCCGCGAAACTGCACAAGGCGCAGCAGGCCATCGGCAATATGCTGCCTTATGAGCAGTTGCTGCTCCGGGTCCTGGAAGACCTTTCTGCGCATGTGGCTGCCCTGGCCGCCGGAAAGGCCGAGCAGCGTCCGGCGCATCTGCTGACGGTCCAGCGTCCCGTGCACCGCGTGGCTATAGTCGCCTTCTCATCCAACACCTCCCTTTGCGGCGCGTTCAACGCCTCCATCATCCGCGAGACCCTGTCCGTGATCCGTGAATACCGTGACGCGGGCTTGGCGGAGGAAGACATCGATGTGTTTCCCGTCGGCCGGAAGATGGCCGATGCCATGCGCAAAAACGGCCATCCCTGCGCGGAGGATTATTCCGCCATGGCGGAACATCCGTCCTATGCGGCGGCCGCCGCACTCTCCGACCTGTTGCAGGAGGGCTTCGCTGCCGGTCGTTTCGACCGCGTGGAACTGGTCTATAACCATTACCAGTCGAATGCCTCCCAGCCCTGCGCCCGGCGGGTGTTCCTTCCCTTGGAATCCGGTGCGGCTCCTTCTGTCAGCATGCCTGGAAAGGTGCCTGCGGAATCCTCCCGCGAGATGCTCCCGCAGGCGCGCAATCCGGAAGACTACCTGGTCGAACCCGATCCGGAGACGCTGCTCGCCCAACTCCGGCCGCAGGTGCTCCGCCTGGGCATCTATACGACGCTGCTGGACAGCAACGCGGCCGAGCATGCGGCGCGGACCGTGGCCATGCAGACTGCGACCGACAACGGGGAGCAACTGCTCTCCGAACTGACTTTGGAATACAACAAGGGCCGCCAGCAGAAGATTACGAACGAGATCCTCGATATCGTCGGCGGTTCTTTCGCTTAAACGGAAAAGTCTTATTATGAAGCATCATCATCTTCTTCTGCGCCCGGTTTTCCTGGCCGCACTACTGTGCCTGTTCTGTGCCTGCTCCCGTGCCGGTGCTCCGGACAACGTCATCCTGGGCGACGAACGTCCGGATGTTTACCTTCCCCTGCTGGAAGGGAAACGGGTGGCCCTGTTCAGCAACCAAAGCGGCATCGTCGGCGACCGGATTACCGGCTCCCGCCTGGCGGACGACATTGCCCGGAACGGCATCACGGAAGAGAATGTGCTGATTCCCTTCCTGGAACCTTCCGTTCCCGGAGGAAAGATCGAGTACGGCCCGCATGTCCTGGATGAGTTGATCGCCCGCGGCGTGAACGTGACGGCCATTTTCTCACCCGAGCACGGCTTCCGCGGGACGGCGGATGCCGGGGAACTCGTGGGCAGCAGCGTAGATGCGAAGACGGGGGTGGAGATCCTGTCCCTCTACGAAAACCACAACGGCCGTCCTTCGCCGGAGCAGATGGACAAGTTCGACGTGCTCGTGGTCGACATCCAGGACGTCGGTCTGCGCTATTATACGTATTACATCACCATGCTCCGCCTGATGGATGCGTGTGCGCAGTTTGAAAAGCAGGTGGTCGTGCTGGACCGCCCCAACCCGAACGGGTTCTATGTGGACGGTGCCTTGCTCGACATGAAGTACAAGTCCGGGATCGGGGCGCTGCCCATCGCGACGGTGCACGGGATGACGTTGGGTGAACTGGCGCAGATGATTGTCGGCGAGGGCTGGCTGACCGACGGCATCGTCTGCGACTTGAAAGTGGTTCCTTGCCTGGGCTATACGCATGCGACGAAATATCCGCTGATCATGCCGCCGTCTCCGAACCTCAAGGACATGAAGTCGGTCTACCTGTACGCTTCGACGTGCTATTTCGAGGGAACGGTGGCGACGCCGGGCCGCGGGACGCAGTTCCCGTTCGAGGTGTACGGGCATCCGGACATGACGGGGTATGATTTCTCGTTCACGCCGGAGAGCATTCCGGGGGCGAAGCATCCGCGCTACCAGGATACCGAATGCCACGGGGTCGACCTGCGGCTGCGGCCGCTGAAGAAGGTCTGGAAGGAGCAGATCAATCTTTCCTACGTGATCGACGCGTACCGGAATCTCGGGATCGGGGATCCGTTCTTCGGAACGAACAACCATTTCGAACTGCTGGCCGGTGTCCGCTGGGTGCGTGAGATGATCGAGGACGGCGCTTCCGCCTCTGAGATCGCCGCGCGCTGGGCGGAGGATACGGAATCGTTCAAGAAACAGCGGACGCCGTATCTGCTTTATCCTGAGAAATGATGATGTTTGCAAGAAACGTTTCACTTCCTTTATGCATAAGATTTTGGTTACTTCCTTGATTTGCCTGGCCATGCCGGTGCTGTTTACCGGCTGCCACAGGAAAGCCTTCCGGCTCGACGAGCACATCGGTATCTGCGGCTTGAATCATGCTTCGGCGGCCGTCGCCTGCGGATTGGACTACCTGGAGGCGGGCGTTGCCTCCTTCCTGGTCCCTGAAATGGATGACGAGGCGTTCGCAGCCCGTCGCCGGGCGGCCGATACCTTGGGCATACCGATCTATTCTGCCAACGGTTTCTTCCCGGGCGATATCCGTGTCGTCGGTCCGGACGCGGACCTGGAACGGGCGATCCGTTATTCGGAGACGGCGCTCCGCCGTGCTTCCGAGGTGGGGATGAAGGTCCTGGTGCTGGGCAGCAGCCGTTCGCGCCAGATCCCTGAGGGCTTCTCCCGCGAGGAGGCGGAGGCGCAGTTCCTCGCCCTGTTGAAGGGGATTGCGCCCGCAGCGGAGAAGTACGGTGTCTTCGTGGCCATCGAACCCCTGCAGAAGGAAGAGTCCAACTTCATCAATACGGTCAAGGAGGGGGCGGAGCTGGCGCGCCGTGCCGGCAGTCCCAACATCTGTGTCCTCGCGGACTTCTTCCATATGGCGCGCGAGAAGGAAGATCCGGCGGACCTCGTAGCGGCGGCGGACAAACTGGTGCACTGCCATATCGCCGAGTGCGCCCGCCGTACACCTCCCGGGGTGGACGGTGACGACTTCACGCCTTATTTCAAGGCCCTCCGCCAAATCGGTTACGAGGGACGCATCTCCATCGAGTGCGGCTGGAGCGACGTGGCGGCGCAGCTGCCCGTGGCCTTCCATGTCATGAAAGAACAAATCCAATCCGTCAGATAATCATGCAGACCCGTAGAGATTTTTTGAAGACCAGCCTGCTGGGAACCGGAGGCTTGGTGCTGGGCGGCCTTTCCCTGGACGCGGCGTTGTACGCCCGCGCGAAAAAGGCCAATGACACCGTCAGGGTGGGGATCGTCGGTTTTTCGGACCGCTGCCGCAGCTCGCTGATTCCTTCGTTCATGAACCATGCGGAGGAACTCGGCTTCGAGATTGTGGCCGTCTCCGACATCTGGAAGCGGCGCCGTGAGGAAGCGGCGGCTTTTTTCCAGAAGAACTATGGCAAGGAGGTGAAACTTTTCCGCAACAACGAGGAGATGTACGAGTCGGGAATGTGCGACGCCGTCATCATCTCCACGGCGGACTTCCAGCATGCGCCGCACCTGGTCGAAGCGTTGAAGGCGGGCTGCGATGCCTACTGTGAGAAGCCTTTTGCGGAGACGATGGAGGACGCCCGGACGGCGCTGAAGATCGCCCGGAAGACCAACCGGATTATCCAGATCGGTTCGCAGCGCCGTTCCATGCCGAATTATCAGGCGGCTTGCGATTTCATCCAGTCCGGCAAGTTCGGCCCTATCGTGATGGTGGAGATGACCTGGAACGTCAACCAGCCGGGCCGCTGGCGCCGTCCCGCCCTGGTGGCGGAGTGCCGCGAAGAGGACACGGACTGGAAGCGTTTCCTGTGCAACCGGCCCTACGAGCCGTGGGATCCGAGGAAATACCTGGAGTTCCGCCTCTTCTGGCCGTATTCTTCGGGCATTCCCGGACAGTGGATGTCCCATCAGATCGACACCGTCCACTGGTTCACGGGGCTGAGTCATCCCCGGAGCGTGGTGGCCAGTGGCGGCATCTATCTCTGGAAGGACGGGCGGCGCAACTGCGACACCCTGACGGCAGTGATGGACTACGGCCCGGAAGGCTCGGACGAGGGCTTCCAGGTGCAGTACACGTCGCGCTTCACCAACTCCGCGGGCGGTGTCAAGGAGCTGTATTTCTCCAACGGCGGTTCGCTCAACCTGGACAGGAACGAGGTGAACGCCTCCGGTGGAATGTCGGAGGGGGACGCGAAGGCGATGGGAATGCAGCCCAACTTGCTGGAGACATTCAAACTGCCTTCGGCGCAGGTGGACACGGCGGCCAACATGGGCGGCGACCCGATGACCAGCCTCCATATGCGGAACTGGATGGAGTGCGTCCGCAGCCGCAAGGAGACGAATGCGCCGGTGCTAGCGGGGTACAACCATTCGATTGCGACGATGATGACGAATGCGGCCGTGCGCAGCGGTGAGAAGGTCACTTTCGACGAGAAGCGCCAGGAGATCCTGGCTGGCGGCAAGGTCTTCGATCCGTACCGTTATATCTAGCGATACGCCGGGGCGAAACCCGAGTACGACGGCGTGAGGTGGCGAAGCGAGTGGGATTCCGCTCGCTTCGCTCGCGCTATCCCGGTGGGGAGGGAGGAGTGAGACGTCGTGCGTCTTGTGCTGGACCGGGATTCCGCTCGCTTCGCTCGCGCTATCCCGGTGGGGGGAAGGCGTGAGACGCCGTGCGTCTTGTGCTGGACCGGGATTCCGCTCGCTTCGCTCGCGCTATCCCGGTGGGGAGGGAGGCGTGAGACGCCGTGCGTCTAGTGCTGGACCGGGATTCCGCTCGCTTCGCTCGCGCTATCCCGGTGGGGAGGGAGGCGTGAGACGCCGTGCGTCTAGTGCTGGCCCGGGATTCCGTTCGCTTCGCTCGCGCTATCCCGGTGGGGAGGAAGGAGTGAGACGTCGTGCGTCTTGTGCTGGCCCGGGATTCCGCTCGCTTCGCTCGCGCTATCCCGGTGGGGGAGGAGGCGTGAGACGTCGTGCGTCTTGTGCTGGACCGGGATTCCGCTCGCTTCGCTCGCGCTATCCCGGTGGGGAGGAGGCGCAGAACAGGGACGGCAGCCCGCGGCCTGCGGCCGTTCGGGCTGTTTTGTTGCATGTCTCCCGGAGAGCGAGCTCTCCGTTCGCCATGCAGCAAAACAGCCCGGTGCTGTCGCACCAGGCTGCCGTCTTGTTCTGCGGAGAGATCGGGATTCGAACCCGAGATACCCTTTTGGGGTATACACGCTTTCCAGGCGTGCCTCTTAAGCCACTCGAGCATCTCTCCAAAGCTTCTCCCGTGAAACGGGAATGCAAATATACGAATAATCCTGAAACATTCAGCATGTGGAAAACTTTTTTTTATTTGTTTCGTTTTGGCACGGAAATGGTTAATGATTAAAGCGACATAACTTTTTACTCATTAACCCAAAAACTGACGTAATCATTTTCATTCAATTGAAAATATAAGGGGACAGAGACACGTCGTGAGACATGTCTCTGTCTTTTTTTGAACTTTCCTCTGATGATTTACAGCTCGTTCCGGCGGAGTTTCTCCACGTAGGCCTCAATCCGGTGAAGTTCGCGCGGAATCGCGATGCTCTGCGGACAATGGATCATGCACTGGTTGCACGTGATGCAGTGCTCGGCCTGGCGGAGGGATTCGACGGCGCGGTCGTAGCTCACCAGGTAGGCCCGGCGGAGTTTCCGGTAGCCTTCCTGCGCACTGTCCTTGGCGTAGGTCCCTTCGTTGATGCACTTGTTGTAGTGCTTGAAGATGCCGGGAATGTCCACCCCGTACGGGCACGGCATGCAGTAATTGCAGTCGTTGCAGTTGACGGTCGGATAGTTGGCCATCACGTCGGCGATGTCCACGCTGAGGAACTGCTTCTCCTCCTCGGAGAGCGGGACGAAGTCCATGAATGTCTTCAGGTTGTCCTTCAGGTGCTCCATGTAGACCATGCCGCTGAGGGCTGTCAGCACGCGCGGATAGGACCCGACGAAGCGGAAGGCCCACGAGGCGGCCGAGGCGAGCGGGTCGCGCTCCTTCAGCATGCGTGCCACGCCTTCCGCCACGGAGGCCAGGCGGCCGCCCTGCAGCGGTTCCATGATGACGATCGGGATCTCGCGCTTGTCCAGTTCGTCGTACAGGTACTCGGCGTTGACGTTGCGGACGCCGTCGGCGTGCAGCCAGTCGTAGTAGTTCATCTGGATCTGCACGAAGTCCCAGTGGTACTTGTCGTGGAGCGTCAGCAGCTGGTCGAACTGGTCCTTGTTGCCGTGGAAAGAGAGCCCGAGCTGGCGGATCTTCCCTTTCTCCCGCTCCTTCTGCAGGAAGTCCATCATGCCGTTGCTCACGAAGCGTCCGTCGAACAGCTCCAGGCCGCCGCGGCCGAGGGCGTGCAGCAGATAGTAGTCGATGTAGTCGGTCCGCAGGGCCCGGAAGGAGTCGTTGTACATCTTCATCGATGCCTCGTGCGAGGCGTTCGAGAAGTTCGACAGCTTGGTGGCGATGTAGTACGAAGAGCGGGGATGCCGGCTCAGGGCGATGCCGGTGACGTCTTCCGACTGTCCCTGCAGGTAGACGGGCGAGGTGTCATAGTAGTTGACGCCATGCGCCAGGGCATAGTCGATCAGCGCGTTGGCGTTCTCTTGGTCGACGACGTCCCTGCCGTCCTTGTCCTTTTTCATCGTGAAGCGCATGCAGCCGTAGCCGAGCAGGGAGACGCGGTCTCCGTTGCCCCCGTTGGTGCGCAGCTCCATCTTTCCGGTATCGAGGACGGAGTCGTCCTTGACGGCGGAAGTGACGTTCCCGTTTTCTTTCGCGCGCGGAGCGCATCCGCCGGCGACGAGCGCCGCACCGGCCGCAGCCGCACCGGTGGTCTTGAGGAAGGATCTTCTGTTTATCTTTTCCATGGCATGCTAGTCTTTGTGGTGGATTTCATAGCCGTTGACCGTGATGGCGCTCAGCGGCCGGGAAGGGCACAGGTTCTCGCAGGCACCGCAACCGATGCAGCGGTCTTCGACCACCGAAGGGATGTGCGGCGACTGGCGGTCGTCCGGGTCGGACAGGACCATCTCGATGGCGCCGACGGGGCAGTGACGCGCGCAGTTCCCGCACGATACACCGTCGCGGTTCACGACACAGAGATCGAGGTCGACATGCGCCGTCCCCACCTTCCACTGTGTCTTCTCTTCGGGTGTGATCTTCAGGATGGCCCCGGCGGGGCAGACCTCGGAGCACTTGACGCACTCCGGACGGCAGTAGCCTTTTTCGAAAGACATTTCCGGCTGCATCAGCCGGCTCAGGTCCTTCGACGGGCGCAGCACGTTGTTGGGACAGACGGCCACGCAGAGCTGGCAGGCCGTGCAGTGATCGTAGAAGGCGCGCACGCTTTCGGAGCCGAAGGGCGTGACGGGGACTTCCCGTTCGGGCGCCCGTTTGGGCAGGATCTCGGCGAAGCCGCCGTCGCGTTTCTTGTCGTCCTGGGCGTGCAGCGACATGCCGGTAAGGGCGACGGCACTGCCCGCCAGGAAGGCGCGGCGGCCATTGTCTCCCTCTTTCCCGGCCGTTTCGACAGCGGCCTTCCGGCGTGCGGGAAGACCGTAGCGCATGGCGCCGAACTTGCAGTTCTCCAGGCAGTCGAAGCAGTCGACGCAGCGGCTGTAGTCCACCTTCATATGGTCGATATCGATGCAGGACGCCTTGCATTTCTTCTCGCAGGCATGGCATTTCTTGCACTTCTCCGTGTCGATGAACGGACGCAGCAGGGCAAAGCGCGAGAAGAAGCTCAGGACGGTGCCGACAGGGCAGACGGTGTTGCACCAGGTACGTCCGTTCCGCCAGGCCAGGACTACGAGGATGACCAGCGTCACGACGGCGACCGCCAGCGTCGGCAGGCTCTTCAGCCAGACTTCGCGGGTGGCGAAGGCGTAGCTGCCGCTGTGTTCCGCCCAGCGGGCAAGCAGGTTGTTACCCCAGCCCCAGACGGGGGCGAGGAGGCTCTGGACCATCCGGCCGTAGGCGCTGTACGGGGCGATGAGTGCGACGACGGCGCCGAGCCCGGCGACCAGGGCCGCGATGAACAGGACCAGCACGCCGTAGCGCAGCCATTTCATCTCCGGCGAATAGGAGAAGCGGGCCTTCTTGCCCTTGCGCATCGCACTGAGGGCGGATACTCCGTCCTGGAAGATGCCCAGCGGGCAGATGACGGAGCAGTATATGCGGCCGAAAAGGAGTGTCACGACCACGAGGACGGCGACGACGACCAGGTTCAGGGCGAGGACGGCCGGCAGGAACTGGATCTTCGCCAGCCACCCGAGGAACGGGTGCAAGGTGCCGCTGAAGTCCAGGAAGAGCAGGGTAACGGCCGTGATGCTGAGGGCGGCGAGGATTTGTCGGATTCTTTTAAGCATGTTGTTGTTGGATTTGATGCGGTAAGGATCGGGGTCAGTCGAGGATCACCAGCGCAACGGACGGGCGGGAGAACTCCAGGCGGATTTCGTCCCGGGTCGCCCGGTTGAGCGTGGCTTTCCACCAATTGTCGAAGACGACGTCGTCCGTGGGCCATTCCAGTCCTTCGGAACGGATCCGCAGCGCGTTGTCCGGCGTGAGAAGGGAAACGGCGCGTCCCTGTCCCACCCAAAGGCGGCAGGAGCCGGTGATGGCGAAGAGCGTCGACCAGTCGGACACCATGTCCAGCCGGATGCGGCCGGGCTCGGGCACCCCGCAGGCGCCGCATTCGCGCGCATACTCCATCAGGAGCGACGCGTTGCCCAGCGTGTGCGCTTCGCGTTTCCCCGTCGCCCCGAGGATGTGGATCTCGTCCACGTCGGGATACTGCGACAGGATGTGGTGGAAGGCCTTGGTCTGGTCGTTGGTCTCCTGCTCGGAAACGGGGACCAGTACGTCCCGGAAACGTTCCTGCAGGGCGGGAGAGAGTGAATCCATGTCGCCGATGACGGCGTCGGGATCGCGCGGGAAACCGAAGATGGCTTCACGGGCACGCAGGTAGGCAGCCAGGGCGCCGTCGCAGCAGACGATCCGGTCCGCCCGGCGGATCAGTTCGCGGGGGTAGGCCTTCCGGGGGAAGGCGCCGGCTCCGATGATGGCGGCGCTGCTCATTGCTGCGCCTTCTGGATCTCCGCGCGGGACGTCCCGGCGGTCACGGTGTAGGTCTCGATGTCGCGGAAGCCCGCGAGGAAGGCCTTGACGCCCATGCGTTTCTTGCCCGCGACCTGTACGTCGGTCAGCGAGAGGGCGCCGTCGGCGGTGGTGACGGCCAGGAAGGACTTGCCGTCGGAGAGCAGGGTGCCGGGCGCGGGCGTGCCGTCACCGGCGGCTTCCCGGAGCAGACCTTCGGAAAGCGGTTCGGCCGCGTAGATCTTCAACTGCTGCGGCTGTGCGCCGTCCTTCACCAGTTCCGTGAAGGCGGCCGGGTACGGGCTCAGGCCGCGGACCAGGTTGCGGATGTGCACCGTGGTGTCGTTCCAGTCGACATGGCAGAGGGCGCGGGTGAGTTTCGGGGCTTTCTTGAGCACCTCTGAACCCTGGATGAAACTGCGCTGCACGCGGGTCTCGACATTGCGCTCGATGATGCCCTGGGTGGTCTGCAGGACCAGTTCCGAGCCGATCTCCATCAGCTTGTCGTGCACGTTGCCGGCCGTGTCATCCGGGTCGATCAGGATGCTCTGGCGCAGGATGATGCCGCCCGTGTCGATGTTCTTGTCGATCATGAAGGTGGTCGCGCCGGTACGTGTTTCGCCGTTGATGACGGCCCAGTTGATCGGCGCAGCGCCCCGGTACTGCGGCAGCAGGGCGGCGTGCAGGTTGAAGGTCCCCAGGCGCGGCATCTTCCAGACTTCTTCCGGCAGCATGCGGAAGGCGACCACGACGAAGAGGTCGGCCTTCAGCGCTGCGAGTTGCGCGAGGAATTCCGGATCCTTGAGTTTCACGGGCTGCAGGACGGGAATGCCTTTCTCCACAGCGAAGCGTTTCACGGCGCTTTCGCCCACCTTCTGCCCGCGGCCGACCGGCTTGTCGGCGACGGTGACCACGCCGACGACCTTGTACTTGTGCTCCAGCAGGGTGCGGAGCGGTCCGACGGCGAATTCCGGGGTGCCCATGTAGACGATCCGCGTCTTGCGGAAGAAGGAGGAGATGCGGCTGCGGACCCGCCGCCAGCCGTTCTTGATGCTGTCCAGGTTGGACAGGTCGGAGTCGTTGATGGCCTTCCAGGTCAGGAAGAGGCCGATGAAGAACAGGACGACCGTCGAACTGAAGGAGGCGACGCCTGCGCTGGCGCTGCCGTCCCTGCCGAGTTTGACGCCGGTGATGTCGATGATCCAGTAAAGGACGAAGAACAGGATGGAGATGATGGCCGAGACGCCCAGCCCGCCCTTGCGGATCAGCGCGCCGAGCGGAGCGCCGATGAGGAACATCACCAGGACGGCCAGCGCCTGTGCGTACCGGTGGAGGTACTCAACATCGGTCCAGCGCAACAGGGTCGTGTAGTCGAACGCGTTCATCTCCAGGTCGATCAGGTCCTGCTGGATCTTCACGGTTTTGGCGTGCGCCTTGCTGAGCGCCTTCTCCCGCTGCTCCTTCCCTTCGAAATGGAGGAAGCCGGGATCCTCGAACAAGACGGTCCGTCCGCTCTTGGCCGTATCGAGCTGCTGCGGGAAGGTGAACGCCTTGTTCGCGGCGATGCCGAGCATCTGCTCGCGGCGTACGCTGTCGCGGACGGCTTTCAGGGAATCGCGCCCGTAGTTGAGGTCCGAGAGCGGCAGGGCCTTTACCTGGTCGCCGTACTTGGCGCTGTCGGATTTGTGGAACGCGTAGTTCTTCAAGGGGATGATCATCTCCTGCCGGGAGAATTCGATCCGCTGGAGTTGGAGCGAGGTGTCCCGGTAGGCTTTCTCGTTGGTTTCCTGATAGTTCGTGCCACCCATCATCCGGAAGGTGAGGTACGACTTGTCCTTCGACATCTTCATGAGGGCCGAGTCGGCCAGCGTCAGGCGCGTGTTGCCGCGGCCGGAATGGTCGTAGAGCATCACGCCGTGCATCATGCCGGACCGGTCGTCCATGTCGTCGATGCGGAGCACGAAACCTTCCACGCCGTCGTAGAACGTGCCGCGCGGGATTTTGATCTCGTCCTTGGTCTTGCCGATGTCGTCGCGCAGCGTGAAGATCTGGTTGTAAGAGACCGGCACGACTTTGTTGATGATGTAGAAGGTGCCGATGCTGATCAGCACGGAAGCGACCAGGATCGGCGCCATCACCCGGAAGACGGAGACACCGGAGGCCTTCAACGCGATCAGCTCGTTGTTCTCGCCCATCTGCCCGATGGTCATCATCGATGCGAGCAGGGTGGCCAGCGGCAGGGCCATCGGCAGGATGGTGCAGCTGCCCCAGAACAGGAATTCGGCGACGATGCCGATGCTGAGGCCCTTGCCGACGAGTTCGTCGATGTAGACCCACAGGAACTGCATCATCAGGATGAAAATGACGATCAGCAGGATCATGAAGAATGGTCCTACGAACGAAGTAAGTATGTATCGGTCAAGCCGTTTCATCCTAATTCCTTTCCGTCGGGGCGTGATGGCGTCAGGCCGTCGCCGTTTCGACCAGTTTCGCCAGCGCTTCCTCCAGGCCGTCGATGTTCCGTCCGCCAGCGGTAGCGAGGCCGGGCTGGCCGCCACCGCCGCCCTGGATGCACTTCGCGGCTTCGCGGATGTCCTTGCCCGCGTTCCGCCCGGCGGCGACGAGGTCCTGCGAGTACATCAGCAGCAGCTGCGGCTTCCCGTCGTGGCTGTATGCGGCAGCGAGGGCGAACTGTTCGGTCTCCTTCTGGAGGAACAGGGCGGCTTCGCGCAGCAGGGCCGGGTCTGCATCCCGCGTGAACCTTGCAAGATGGATGCCGTTCACGGTTTCTGCGTGCTCGGCGAAGGCATGCGCCATGTCGGCGGCCTTCTCCTTGACGTATCCTTCGATCCGCTTCTTGACTTCGGCGTTCTCGCCCAGCACCTTGGCGATGGCGGCGGGGATGTCGGGGACATTGTTCAGCATCGTGCGGATGCCGTCGAACATGTCGGCCATCGTATCGACCATCTTCTCGGCGGCCTCGCCGGTGACGGCCTCGATGCGGCGCACGCCCGCGGCGATGGCACTCTCGGAGACGATCTTGAAGAAACCGATGGTGCCCGTCGCGCTCGTATGGGTGCCGCCGCACAGTTCCACGGAGGGGCCGAAGCGGACCACGCGCACGCGGTCGCCGTACTTCTCACCGAACAGGGCGATGGCTCCTTCCGCGCGGGCCTCTTCCATCGTAGCCTCGCGTTTTTCCTGCAGGGGCAGGTCGGCGCGGATCATCGCGTTCACCCGGTGCTCCGCCTCGCGGAGCTGCTCGGGCGTCACTTTCGAGAAGTGGGAGAAGTCGAAGCGGAAGTAGTCGGGGCCGACAAAGGAGCCCTTCTGTTCCACGTGGGTGCCCAGGATGTCGCGCAGGACGTGGTCCAGCAGGTGGGTGGCCGTGTGGTTCGCGGCGATCTTCCGGCGGCGGTCCGCATCGACCTGCAGGGTGAAGGTACCGGTGCAGTGGGCGGGAATCCGCTCGGCGAGGTGGATGGTCAGGTTGTTCTCCTTGACCGTTCCCAGGATGGCGGTGCGCTCGCCGTCTTCGCCTTCGATCCAGCCGGTGTCGCCCACCTGTCCGCCCATTTCGGCGTAGAAGGGGGTCTGTTCGAAGACCAGCTGGTACAGGGTTTTGTTCTTCTGCTTCACGGTGCGGTGCTTCAGGAGCGTGACGCCTTCCGCCCGGAGGGTGTCATAGCCCAGGAAGGCCGCTTCCTCGCGGTCGTGGAAGACCGTCCAGTCACCGAACTCGTTGGCCGTCGCGTTGCGCGCGCGTTCCTTTTGTTTCTGCAGTTCCGCCTGGAAGCCCTCCAGGTCGACGGTGTAGCCGTGCTCGGTCGCGATCAGTTCCGTCAAGTCCACCGGGAATCCGTAGGTGTCGTAGAGGATGAAGGCATCCTCGCCCGGGATCCGCTTCGTGGCGGCGTTGCGGGCGATGTAGTCGTCCATCATCTTGATGCCGCGGTCGAGGGTGCGCAGGAACGAGAGCTCTTCCTCGCGGATCACGCTCTCGATCAGCTGGCGGCTGCGAGCCAGTTCCGGGTAGGCTTCGCCCATGTCTTCCACAAGCTGCGGCACGAGGGCGCAGAGGAAGGGTTCGCCAAAGCCCAGGAAGGTGTACCCGTAGCGGACGGCGCGGCGCAGGATGCGGCGGATCACGTAGCCGGCCTTCACGTTCGACGGCAGCTGGCCGTCGGCGATGGAGAAGGCGATGGCGCGGATGTGGTCGGCGATCACGCGCATGGCCACCTCCGTCTGCGGATTCTCATGGTATGCGTGTCCGCTGAGGGCCTCGATCCGGTGGATCAGGCCGGAGAAGATGTCGGTGTCGTAGTTGCTGGTCTTGCCCTGAAGTACCATGCAGAGGCGCTCGAAGCCCATGCCGGTGTCGATGTTCTTGGCGGGGAGCGACTCCAGGTGGCCGTCTGCCTTGCGGTTGAACTGCATGAACACCAGGTTCCAGATCTCGATCACCTGGTCGTTGTCGGTGTTCACCAGGGCGCTGCCGGGAATGCGGGCGATCTCTTCGTCGGTCCGCAGGTCGATGTGGATCTCGCTGCAGGGGCCGCAGGGACCGGTGTCGCCCATTTCCCAGAAGTTGTCGTGCTTGTTTCCGAGGATGATGTGGTCTTCGGGCAAGTGCTTGCGCCAGGCCTGGCGGGCCTCCTCGTCCAGGGTGGTGCCGTCTTCCGCGGCGCCTTCGAACACGGTCGCATACAACTTGGACTTGTCGATCTTGTAGACCTCCGTCAGGAGTTCCCAGGCCCAGTCGATGGCCTCCTCCTTGAAGTAGTCGCCGAAGCTCCAGTTGCCGAGCATCTCGAACATGGTGTGGTGCCTTCCGTCGTGTCCGACGGCCTCCAGGTCATTGTGTTTACCGCTCACGCGCAGGCACTTCTGGGAATCGGCCGCACGGGGAGTGGCCGGCGTGCTGTTGCCCAGGAAGATGTCCTTGAACTGGTTCATGCCGGCATTGGTGAACATCAGCGTCGGATCGTTCTTGATGACCATCGGGGCGGAAGGGACGATCCGGTGTCCTTTCGAGGCGAAAAAGTCGAGAAACTGCTTTCTGATTTCTTTGGCGGTTTGCATATCGTTCATTTTCAGTTATTTCTGTTTTTTGTATCCTCCGGCGGCCCGAATTTGTGTCCGGATAGGCACGGAATTGGCAAAATTATAACAAATTTCACGATTTATTGCAAAATAAAGGTATATTTGTAGGCTATGGGAAAATATATTCTCAATACGGAAACCTTGCTCGTTGAGATTCGCGAGGCTTCCCTGAAGCACAGGGTGCTGAAGGGGGCGTTGCTGCTGGCGGGCAGCCTGGCCATGGCCTTCTTCTACCTTTGGCTGCTGTCCTCCGTACTGGGCATCGACCTTCCCAAGACCAAACTCCTGAAGATGGAATCCGCCCGCTGGGCGTCCCGCATGGACCTGCTGGACAGCCGGCTCGACCGGTATGAGGAGGCACTGGGCACCCTGCAGGTGCGTGACGACGACATCTACCGTTCTGTCTTCGGCATGAACGAGATTCCCGCGGAAGTGCGCAGCGCAGGCGCGGGCGGCGTGGACAAATACGCCTACCTGGACGGACTGGAAGGCGACGCGCGGCTGAAGAACACGCTCGTCCGCCTGGACCGCCTTTCCCGGATGGCCTATGTCCAGAGCAAGTCCCTGGACGAAGTGGCCGCCCTCTCGCGCAAGGCAGGCGACATGGCCTCCTGCATCCCGGCCATCCCGCCGATCCTCCCGGATCCTTCCAAGTACTCGCTGACCAGCCCGTTCGGTTACCGCGCCGACCCGTTCGACAACAATTCCAAGATGCATACCGGCGTGGACCTGGCGATGAAGATCGGCAACCCGGTCTACGCGACCGGCGACGGCGTCGTGAGCCAGGTGGTCTTCGACTTCTTCGGCTATGGCAACTGCGTGACCATCGACCACGGGTTCGGTTACCAGACGCTCTACGCCCACCTGAACAGCATCAGCGTACGGGAAGGCATGGCGGTCAAGCGGGGCGACTGCATCGGCGAATCCGGCAAGTCCGGACGTGCCAGCGGACCGCACCTGCACTATGAAGTCATCTACAAGGGAGAGAAAGTGAATCCCGAGAATTATTTCGACCTGTCGATCCCGAAGGAGGAATATGCCTCCCTGATCCGGAAACGGGAAGGGGAGAGCGACGCTGTCCTGACGCGGCGCAATTTCTCCCTCCGCAGACGCCAATAAAGACCCGGATGAAGGAGCGCTACACATTCGACAAGACCCGGATGGAGTTTCGGAAAGCCACGCGGTCCGTGCGGACGGTACTGAGCAAGGCGCTCAAGTACTTCCTCGTGACCGCATCGCTGGCCGTGCTCTACTACACCGTCTTCAGCCTGGTCGTCAGTACCGACTCCGAGCGCGAACTCCGCGAGCGGAACAAGATGTACCGGCAGCTCTATGCCGGGATGGAGGAACGCGAACGGCTGCTCGGGGACGTCCTGGTCTCCCTGGCCGGGAAGGATGACGAGATCTACCGCCGCCTCTTCGATTCGGAAGCCCCCGACCTCGGGGCCGCGCTCCGCGACGACTTCATCTCCGGAGTGGATTCCGTCCCGGACCGCGAGATCGTCGCCTATGCGGCGGACAAGCTCCGCGGCGTTGCGGCCACCGCCGCCCGGGTGGAGGAGAACTTCCTCGCCATTGCGGCCCGGTGCCAGGCGGAAGAACCCCTGCCACCGCTTTCCAGCCCGGTCGGGACGTTCTCCTATGCCCGGACGGGTGCATCCGTCGGCGAGAAGATCAACCCCTTCTACAAGGTGGGCATGAAGCACGGCGGGCTCGACCTCATCGCCCAGCGGGGCGATCCGGTCTACGCCGCGGCGGACGGGGTCGTCTCCGAGGTCGTCCACGCCACCAAGGGGCTCGGCAACGTGGTGGAGATCCGCCATGCGGGCGGCTACCTCACGCGTTATGCGCACCTGGAGAACACCCGCGTCTACCGGGGCCAGCGGGTCCGCTCCGGCACGCAGGTCGGCCAGGTCGGCATGTCCGGCAAGTCTTTCGCCCCGCATCTGCACTACGAGGTGCTCCGTGACTCGGTGCTCCTCGATCCGGTCCATTTCTTCTTCGGTTCCGTCAAGCCCGAAGAGTACATGGGAATGATTTTCATGTCCGCCAACGCGGGACAGTCCATGGATTGAACGCATACACTATCGATATGGAAAAGTTATACTATACCATCAGCGAAGCAGCCGAGCAGCTCGGGGAGAACGTCTCCCTGGTCCGCTTCTGGTCGAATTCCTTTCCGAAGTACCTGAAACCCAAGCGGAATGCCAAGGGGAACCGCCTGTTCACGGCGGAGGACCTGGATACCCTCAGGCAGATCCATCTCCTCGTCAAGGAGCAGGGGATGACGCTGGACGGGGCCGCGAAGCGGCTCGCCGCCGACCGGAAGGCCGTCGACGGCCGTGTCAGGACGCTGGAGACGCTCAAGGAGATTCGCCGCCAGCTGGTGCAGGTCAAAAAGGGGCTGTAAGATGACGGTCCGGGATATCGCTTCCGCCATCGAGGCGTTTGCTCCGCTGTCCGTCCAGGAGGACTGGGACAACAGCGGGCTGTGCATCGGTTCGCCCGACCAGCCGGTCCACGGGGTGCTCGTCGGTTTCGACTGCACGCCGCAGCTGGTGGATGAGGCCGTCGCACTGGGCGCGGACATGATCGTCACGCACCATCCCCTGATCTTCCACGGGCTCCGCACCCTCTGCCCGGATGACCCCACGGGGGAGACGGTCATCAAGGCCGTCCGGGCGGGAATCGCCGTCTATGCCGCCCACACCAACGCCGACAAGGTGCCGGAGGGGGTCAGCGGGGCCATGGCACGCCGGCTGGGGCTCCGGTCCGTCCGGGTCCTCGATCCGGATGCCGGCGGACAGACGGGTCTCGGGGCCGTGGGAACCCTGCCTGAACCGATGGACGCGGCACGTTTCCTCGCCCATGTCAAGTCGGTCTTCGGCCTTCAGGTGCTCCGTTGCTCCACGCCCGTGGACGTGCCCGTCTCCTGCGTGGCGGTCTGCGGCGGGTCGGGCAGTTCGCTGATCGGAAAGGCGCGTTCCGCCGGGGCGCAGGCCTACCTTTGCGGGGATATTTCGTATCACCATTTTTTCACTTCTAAGAACTTTATGGTCATCGATATAGGCCATTTCGAAGGGGAAGTGGACATTGTGGATATTTTATTTACTCTGATACGGAAAAAATTTCCTACCTTTGCAGTCCATGCAAGTTCCGCCCTGGCGGCGGGCAATCCAGTACATTATTTTATTTAACAGATATGGCAACCAAGAAAATAAAGAAAGTCGAGACCCCGATAGACCAGCGGGAAACCTTCGTTTCTCTCCAGAAGAATTTCGCCGATTCCGATGTCAGCGTAGAGGAGAAGCTCAAGACCCTGTACGCGCTTCAGGAGGCGGATTCCGCCATCGACAAGATCATCCAGCTCCGCGGTGAGCTGCCTTCCGAGGTGGAGGCCCTGGAGGACGAGATCGGCGACCTGAAGGCGAAACTTGCGCAGGGAAACGCGGTTATCGAGGCCTACAACCAGACCATATCGACGAGCAAGCAGAACATCGTGGATTGCGATGCGCAGATCGAGAAGTTCCAGAAGCAGCTGGAGACCATCTCCAACAGCCGTGAGTACGACTCCATCAACAAGGAGATCGAGAACCAGGGACTGCTCCGCCAGATCGCCATCAAGTCCGTGAACGATTCAAAGGTGGCCATCTCCGAGAAGAAGGAGGAACTCGCTTCGATGCAGGACTACATCACCATCCGCGAAGGCGACCTCAAGGCCAAGCGGGAGGAACTCGCGACGATCGTCGAGTCCACGGCGAAGGAAGAGGTCAAGCTCGAGGCGGTCCGCAAGGCTTGCGCGGCCAAGATCGACGCGCGGACGATGAGCGCCTACGAGCGCATCCGCTCCAGCGTGCACAACCATCTCGCGGTGGTTTCCGTCTACAACGGCGATTCCTGCGGCGGCTGCTTCAGCATGATCACCCCGCAGCGCCTGGTCGACATCGCGTCCGGCAAGAAACTGATCATCTGCGAGCATTGCGGCCGTATCATCGTAAATCCGGATTTCGAATAGAACGCTGATACTGATCCGATATGCCTGACCAGCCCAAAAGAACGACGAGAAAGAGGGCGCAGGCGGTCAATCTGGAAACATTGGGGCTTGAGATGGGAAACATTCCGCCTCAGGCTCTTGATGTCGAAGAGGCCGTCCTCGGCGCCATGCTTCTGGAGTCCTCGGCCGTCGACATGGCGCTCGAGGAACTGACGCCTTCGTGCTTCTATGACGAAAAGCACCGCCTTATCTTCGAGGCGATGTCCGAACTGGTGACGGAGCACGTCGCGGTGGACATCGTGACCTGCGCGTCCAAGCTCCGCCAGAAGGGAAACCTGGAGGCGGTCGGCGGCGCAGTGGTACTGGCCGGCCTTTCGCAGAAAGTCGGCGCGGCCGCGCATATCGAATTCTATGTCAAGATCCTCAAGCAGAAGGCCATCCAGCGCGATCTGATCACCGCCTCGACGGAGATCCTGCGCGACGCCTACGATGACTCTGTCTCTGTGGACGACCTGATCGACGACGCCCAGTCCAAGGTCTATGCTGCCATCCAGAACAATATGAAGAAGGATGTGCAGGATATCGGCTCGCTCATCAACGATGCGATGGACCAGATCCAGTTCAACCAGGAGAACCTCGGCCTGAGCGGCGTGCCCTCGGGCTTCCCGTCCCTGGACCGCGTCACGCGCGGCTGGCAGAAGTCCGACCTTGTGATCCTGGCCGCCCGTCCCTCCGTCGGTAAGACCGCTTTCGCGCTGAACATCCTGCGCAACGCGGCGGTGGACCACCACCGGCCGGTGGCGATTTTCTCCCTGGAGATGTCCGCGCTGCAGCTGGTGATGCGCTTGATGACGAGCGAATCCGGCATCTCGGCCGACAAGCTCAAGGGCGGCGCCCGGCTTGAAGAATACGAATGGAAGCAGCTGGAGATGCGGCTTGCCGAACTCTCCAAGGCGCCTCTGTATATCGATGATACGCCGAGCATCCCGCTCATGGAGTTCCGCACGAAGGTCAAGCGGCTCGTCAAGCAGAAGGACGTCCAGCTCGTGATCGTCGACTACCTGCAGCTCATGCAGGGGCCGGCCGAACTGCGCGGCCTGCGCGAACAGGAAGTGGCGGCGATCTCCCGCGGCCTGAAGGCGACGGCGAAGGAGCTGAACATCCCGATCATCGCCCTGTCGCAGCTTTCCCGCAATGCGGTGCAGCGCACCGGCGGCAACGGAAAGCCCCAGTTGAGCGACCTGCGTGAGTCCGGTTCCATCGAGCAGGACGCCGATATGGTCATCTTCATCCACCGTCCCGATTACCTCGGGCTCGGCGAGTCGCCGGCGGGCAAGGAGACGACCCAGGTCATCATCGCCAAGCACCGGAACGGCGAAGTGTGCGATATCGACATGCTCTTCAAGGCCGAGCAGGTCCGGTTCGTGGAGCCGGGCGAGTCCCTGGCGGCCCAGGCGGCAAGCATGGGGACGGAGTCGGCGATGAACGCGGATGCGGGCGCCCCTTCCTGGGGCGGTCCGGATGATTTTTCGAATAACCAGCCCTGGTGATGTGCTGCCGTCGTATCTGGCTCCGGCTGTTGGCCGGTATCGCGTTTGCCCTGACGACGGCCTGTCTTCCGGCGTCCGGCCAGGCAAAGAGATGCCTGCCCCTGCGTTCCACCTCCGTCGCGGGCCTGTCTTTCCGCGGTGGTGAAAAGTTTACCTTCGCGGCCCATTACAAATGGGGCCCCGTCAATTCCGACGTAGCGAAGGTATACGTCACGCTCGACTCCACGCAGGTCGGCGGCGTGCCGGTCTACCACTGCCGGGTGTTCGGGCAGACGGCCCGTTTCTACGACATGTTCTTCAAGGTGCGCGAGGACTTCCAGTCCTGGTTCACTTGCGACGGCCTCCGTCCCGTGCGGTTCACCCGTGACACCCGTGAGGGCGGTTATACCTGCACCAACAAATACCGCTATGTGCGCAACGTGGCGGAACCCTATATCGCCGCCTCCGTCAAGACTTCCCGCAAGGGGGCCTATTCGGCGCGCATCCCGCTGACGGACTGCACCTACGACATCCCGTCACTCTTCTACATGGCCCGGAACATCGATTTCTCGAAGATCCGCGAAGGAGACAACCATCCGATCACTTTCGCCATCGATGAGGATACCTATACGATCGGATTCATCTACCGCGGCAAGACCGAACGGAAGGTGAGCGGCGTCGGGACGGTGCGGTGCCACCTCTTCTCCGTCGGCGTCGTAGCCGGGAACGTTTTCCCCGAAAACGCCGACATCCAACTGTGGATCTCCGACGACGACAACCGCATCCCGGTCTGGTTCGAGACGCCGATCAATCCGGGCACGGTGCAGGGACGCCTGCAGTCCTGGTCCGGCCTGAAGTATCCGTTCAACGCCCTTGTCAAGTAAGATGGCAGCCGGGGAGATCACGCATAAGGGGACGGTCCTGTCCGTCGCGGACGGCACGGCATCTGTCGGCATCGTTTCCGCTTCCTCCTGCGCCGCCTGCCAGGCCGCGGCCCTCTGTACGGCTGCAGAATCCGCCCGCAAGGTCGTGGAGGTCCATTTGCTGCCCGGCCAGCAGGTCGCTCCGGGGCAGGAAGTGGAAGTCGCCCTGCGGAAGTCGCTGGGCCTGAAGGCGGTGCTGCTTTCTTATGTCATGCCTTTATTGATTGTATTGATATTCGTCGTATCTTTGTCCGGCGCCGGCGTGAGCGAACTGCTGTGCGGCCTGGCCGCCCTGGCAGGCGCGGGCGCCTGGTACCTGGCCATCTACCTTTTCCGGGACCGGCTGGAAGGCGAATACCGTTTTTATTTGAAGACTAATAACCATTCGATATGATCGCTTCTGTCAATACCCTTGTATGGACCGTCGTCATCATTACCGGCATCGGTCTCCTGCTCGCGCTGGCGCTCTTCCTGGTCGCCCGGCGGTTCCGGGTGGAGGAAGATCCGCGGATCGACGACGTGGAACATGTCATGCCCGGCGCCAATTGCGGCGGCTGCGGCTTCGCGGGCTGCCGTGCCTTCGCGCAGGCGGCCGTCGCGGCGGAGAACCTGGACAGCGTCTACTGCCCCGTCGGCGGGAATGACGTGATGAAACAGGTCGCCGCGATCCTCGGACACGAGGTCGTGGAAAAAGCGCCGATGGTGGCCGTGGTCCGTTGCAACGGTTCCTGTACCGCCCGCCCCAAGACCTCCGTCTATGACGGTCTGAAATCCTGCCGGGTGAAATCCAACCTCTATGTGGGAGACACCGGCTGCGCCTATGGCTGCCTGGGATGCGGCGACTGCGTGGCAGCCTGCCGCTTCGGCGCGTTGTCGCTGGATCCGGAGACCGGCCTTCCCGTCGTGGACGAGAACAAGTGTACGGCTTGCGGGGCCTGTGTGAAGACCTGCCCCAAGGGCCTCATCGAACTGCGTCCGAAGGGGCCGCGCGGCATGCGCCAGTTCGTTTCCTGCCGCAACAGGGACAAGGGCCCGTCCGTGAAGAAGGCTTGCGCTTCCGCCTGTATCGGTTGCGGCATCTGCCAGAAGACCTGCCGCCACGGTGCCGTTACGGTGACGGACAATGTGGCATACATCGACCCCGCCCTGTGCAAGCTCTGCCGGGAGTGCGAGGCGATGTGCCCCACCGGAGCGATCCATGGCGTGAATTTCCCCAAGCCGCTGGACAAGGAGGCCGTAAAGGCCCGCATCCAGGAACGCCAGCGGAAAGAGCGTGAAGCGGCTGCTGCTGCGGCCGCTGCCGCGGCAGATAACGAAAAGAAGGAGGATTAGGCATGGCAAGAAGAACATTTTCCATCGGCGGCATCCATCCGGACGACGCGAAACTCTCCCGGAACGCTGCAATCGAGGCGATTCCGCTTCCGTCCGCCGTATACATTTCCCTCGCGCAGCATATCGGCGCACCGGCCAAGGCGGTCGTCGCCCCCGGCGACAAAGTGAAGGCCGGCCAGGTGATCGCCGAACCCGGCGGATTCGTTTCCGCATTCATCCATTCCTCCGTTTCCGGTACCGTCAAGTCGGTCGGTGTCTGCAAGGACCTCTCCGGAAAGGCGGCTCCCTGCGTGGAGATCACCGTCGAGGGGGACGAGTGGGTGGAGGGCGTCGACCTGACCCCCGACCTGGTGACGGACATCCCGGCGGATGGAAAGGCAATCCTTGAAAAGATCCGCCTGGGCGGTGTCGTCGGCCTCGGCGGAGCGACCTTCCCCACGCACGTGAAACTGAGCCCGCCGCCCGGGAAGACCTGCGAGATGCTGATCATCAACGGCTGCGAGTGCGAACCGTACCTGACTTCCGATGAGCGCACGATGCTCGAAAAAGGCGAGCAGGTCGTCGTGGGAACGGCCCTGCTGAGCCATGTCCTCGGGGATCCGCATGCCGTGATCGCCGTCGAGGACAACAAGCCCGAGGCCATCGCGCACCTGCGCGGCATCGTGGAGCGGCTGCGTCCGCTGGGCGGTCCCTATGCCGGCATCGAAGTCCGCTCCCTGATGAAGAAATACCCTGAAGGCGGCGAGAAGCAGCTGATCGACGCCGTGATGGGCCGTCAGGTGAAATCCGGCCAGCTGCCGATCGACGCGGGGGCCGTGGTGCAGAACATCTGCACGGCTCTGGCTGTCTACGAAGCGGTACAGAAGAACAAACCCCTGGTGGAGAATTCCGTCACCGTGACGGGGAAGGGCGCCGCGCGGCAGGCCAACCTGCTGGTCCGCGTGGGAACGCCGCTCCGCCATGTCATCGACTGCGCCGGCGGCCTGCCCGATTCGATCGCCAAGGTGGTGAGCGGGGGCCCGATGATGGGCAAGGCGGTCGTCAATCTCGACGCGCCGACGCTCAAGGGAACCGGCGGCCTGCTCCTGCTGACCGAAGCGGAGACCCGCCGCGGCGCCGAAGGCAGCTGCATCCGCTGCGGCAAATGCGCCGAAGCCTGCCCGATGGGGCTCGAACCCTTCCTGCTCAACCGGCTCGCCCGTGCCGACCGCAATGATGAACTGGAAGCGGCTTCCGTCCAGGACTGCATCCAGTGCGGTTGCTGCCTGTACACCTGCCCTGCGAACATCCCGCTGCTGGACATCATCGCCGTGGCGAAGGCCCGCGTCCTCGGCATCATCAAGGCCCGTGCGGCCGCGAAATGACGGATTACCTGACAAGAAAGACATGCTATGGATAAATTGATCGTTTCCCCCTCTCCGCACCTGCATTCGTCCTGCTCGACGAAGGGCCTGATGCGTGACGTACTCATCGCGCTCGCTCCCGCGGTGGCCGTCTCCATCGTGTTCTACGGCTGGCGGGCCCTGCTCGTGCTGGGCGTCAGCGTCGCCTCGTGCGTGCTGCTGGAATACCTTATCGTGAAATACCTGCTCCGGAAGAGCACGACCGTCGGCGACCTGTCCGCGGCCGTGACCGGTGTCCTCCTGGCACTGAACCTGCCGGTGACGACGCCCTGGTGGGTGGTCTTCCTGGGCGCCCTGTTCGCCGTCGGCGTCGCCAAGATGACTTTCGGCGGCCTGGGACAGAATGTGTTCAACCCGGCCATCGCCGGCCGTGTCTTCCTGCTGATCTCCTTCCCGTCCTACATGACGCACTGGGAGGCGCCGCAGGGGCTGTTCGGCGTGGACGCGGTGTCCGGCGCCACGCCGCTGGGCGCTATCAAGGAGGGCCTCATGCAAGGCGCTTCCGTGCCGGACCTGATGGCGCAGCACGGCTGGACGTACGGCCAGATGCTGTTCTCCAACATCGGCGGCAGTGCGGGCGAGGCCTGCGCCATCGCCATCCTGCTGGGCTTCCTGTACCTGGTGGTCCGCCGGGTGATCAAGCCTTGGATCACCCTGTCCATCCTTGCGACGGTCGCCCTCGTCTCCCTGCTGTTCTGGGGGATCGATCCCGCCCGCTTCACCGACCCGCTCTTCAACCTGCTGACGGGCGGTCTGTTGCTGGGCGCCTGCTTCATGGCCACGGACTACGTGACGAGCCCGATGAGCACCGCCGGCGGAGTCGTCTACGGTATCGGCATCGGATTCATCACGCTGATGATCCGTTACTTCGGGTCGTATCCGGAGGGCATGAGCTTCGCGATCCTCATCATGAACGCGGCGGTTCCGCTCCTTAACATCTGGTTCCACCAAAAGAAATTCGGGAGGGCATAGGTATGGCTGCAAAATCCAATCTTACCAACATGGTCTGCTGCCTCGGTGCAGTGTGCCTGGTGTGCGCCGCCCTGCTCGGCGGTGTGTATGTACTGACGGAAGACGCGATCGCGCAGACGAACGCGGCCCTGCTCCGCGAGTCGGTCGGCTCGGTCCTGCCTGCGGGCGGCACGCTCTCCGAAGCGCTCCCGCTGGAAGTGGGCGGCACCCCTTCCGAGTATTATGTCAGCACGGCGGACGGCGCTCCCGCCGGTTACGCCGTCAAGTCGACGGTGTCCGGCTTCGGTGGCCCGCTCGTCCTGATGGTCGGCCTTACGCCGGAAGGCAAGGTGTACGGCACTTCCGTCCTCTCGCACGCCGAAACGCCCGGACTGGGTGCGAAATGCACGTCCGACGCGGCGTTCATCGACCAGTTCAAAGGCTTCGATCCGGCGGTTTCCCGCCTGGCTGTCCGGAAGGACGGCGGCGACGTGGACGCCATCACGGCTTCCACCATCACTTCGCGGGCGTATGCCCTGGCCATCGCGAACGCCGTCGCGGCGTTCCAGAACATCAAAGGAGAATAGGTCATGAGCAAGCTTCCCATTTTCACCAAGGGTTTCCTGAAAGAGAATCCCACCTTTGTGCTCCTGCTCGGGCTCTGCCCCACGCTGGCGACGACGACCACGGCGCTGAACGGCGTCGGGATGGGCCTGGCGACGCTCTTCGTCCTGGTGCTCTCCAACATCGTGATCTCGGCCATCGCCCCGGTGGTCCCCGACAAGGTGCACATCCCCGTCTACATCGTGGTGATCGCCACCTTCGTCACCATCCTGCAATTCCTCATGCAGGCCTATACGCCCGGCATGTACAAGTCGCTGGGCCTGTTCATCCCGCTGATCGTCGTGAACTGCATCGTCCTCGGCCGCGCCGAGGCGTTCGCCAGCAAGAACGGCATCCTGGACTCCGCCCTGGACGGCCTGGGCATCGGTCTGGGCTTCACGGTCTCGCTGATGGTCCTCGGCCTGGTCCGCGAGCTGCTCGGCAGCGGCTCCGTCTTCGGGTGGAAGCTGTTCTCCGGCGACGGCATCCTGGTCTTCGTGATGGCGCCCGGCGCCTTCCTGGTCCTGGGTTACCTGATGGTTCTGTTCAACAAGCTGGCAAAGAAGGAGTAAGGTCATGGAATTTCTGCTCATCATCATTTCGGCGATTTTCGTCAACAACATCATGCTGGCCCAGTTCCTGGGCACCTGTCCGTTCATCGGCGTTTCCGGGCGGCTCTCCACCGCGACGGGCATGTCCGGAGCGGTCTGCTTCGTGATCACCCTCAGTACGCTGGTCACCTATCTCATCAACAAGTACCTGCTGGTGCCTTTCGGCCTGACGTTCCTGCAGACGATCGCCTTCATCCTCGTGATCGCCGCGCTCGTGCAGATGGTCGAGATCGTGCTCAAGAAGATCAGCCCTTCGCTCTACCAGGCGCTCGGCATCTTCCTGCCGCTGATCACCACCAACTGCGCCGTCCTGGGCGTCGCGCTCAATGTCGTGACGAAGGAATTCACCTTCGGCGGCGGCCCCGCACACATGCTCGGCCTGGGCGAGGCGGTCGTCTATGCGTTCGCCACTTCCCTGGGGTACGGCCTGGCGATGGTGCTCTTTGCCGGCCTGCGCGAACACCTCGATCTGAACGATGTCCCGAAGCCCTTCCGGGGCGTTCCGATCGCCCTGGTGACGGTCGGGATCCTGGCCATGGCCTTCATGGGATTTTCCGGAATAGTATAGTTTTTGCAGGAAAGCATACCGATTAATATATCAAGTCATGAAAAAAACGCTTTTGATCATCGTGGCGGCCCTGTGCTTTGCCTTCGCCGCTTCCGCCCAGCCCAAGGCGCTGGGTGTCCGTGTCGGTTACGGTACCCAAATCAGCTATGAGCATTATCTCGGTGCAGCGTCCGACTTCCTGGAGTTCGACCTGGGTCTGGACGGCTGGAACGGCGGTTTCTCGCTGGATGGTGTCTGGAACTTCATGATCTCCCAGCCCGCATGGTCTTCGGAGGGCTCCTGGGGCTTCTACGGCGGTCCCGGCGCTTCGATGGCGGTCATCGGCGACGAGAACATCCTGCATATCGGTTTGCTGGGTAACCTGGGGCTGGAGTATACCTTCGGTTCCATTCCGCTCAACCTCTCGCTGGATGTCCGTCCCCGCATCCTCTTCGGCAACGGCACGGTCTACACCAACGGCATCTTCAGTTTCGGTCTGGGCCTCCGTTACGCATTCTGATCGAACCGCATGAAACATGAACCGGTTGTCAGGATTCCTGGCAACCGGTTTTTCTTTATTCTATGGGGCGGGGATCCTCCTACCGCTCGATGGTGGCTTCGCGGTCGGGGCCGAGGGAGATGATCCGCACCGGCACGCCGAGATAATCCTCCATGAATTTCACGTAGTCCGTGAACGCCTTCGGAAGGTCCTTTTCCGCACGGATGCCGGAGAGGTCCGTCTTCCAGCCCGGGAAGTCGGTGTAGACCGGCTCGATCGGAGCGGCGATGTCGAAGGGAACCTGGTCCGTCACCTGCCCGTCCACCTTGTAGGCGGTGCAGACGCGGATGGTATCGAAGCCGTCCAGGCAGTCGGCCTTCATCATGATCAGGTCGGTGACGCCGTCCAGCATCACGGTGTACTTGAGCGCGACCAGGTCGAGCCAGCCGCAGCGACGCGGCCTGCCGGTGACGGCGCCGAACTCATGGCCGACGCGGCGGATCTCCTCGCCCGTCTCGTCGAAGAGTTCGGTGGGGAAGGGGCCGCTGCCAACACGGGTGCAATAGGCCTTGAAGATGCCCCATACCCTTCCGATGCGTCCCGGCGCCACGCCGAGGCCCGTACAGACGCCACCCACCGTCGTCGACGAGGAGGTGACGAAAGGATACGACCCGAAGTCGACGTCGAGCATCGACCCTTGGGCGCCTTCGGCGAGGATGGGCTGCTCTTCCAGGAATCGGTTCACGAAATACTCGCAGTCCACCAGGCGGAACGTCTTGAGGTATTCCAGGGCTTCCATCCACTGGGCTTCCCCTTCGTCGGGGTCGCATTCGAAGTGCAGGTCGGCGATCTGCTGCAGATGCCTGTCCTTCAGCCGGGCGAAGCGGGCGGCGAAGTCGGGGGCGAGGATGTCGCCGACGCGCAGGCCGTGCCGGCCTACTTTGTCCGTATAGGTGGGTCCGATGCCCTTGAGGGTGGAGCCGATCTTGCCTTTCCCGGCGGCGGCTTCCTGGGCCGCGTCAAGCAGGCGGTGTGTCGGAAGGATCAGGTGCGCTTTCTTGGAGATGACCAGCTTGGGCTGCGGGTCGATGCCGACGGCCTTCAGGTGCTCGCATTCTTCGCGGAAAGTCACCGGGTCGAGGACGACGCCGCTGCCGATGATGTTCGTGGAGCCCTCACGGAAGATGCCGGAAGGGATGCTGCGGACCACGAAGCTGTGGCCGTCGAACTGCAGCGAGTGGCCGGCGTTCGGGCCGCCCTGGAAGCGGGCGACGGCGGGGTAGCGCGCCGCAAGCACGTCCACGATCTTTCCTTTCCCCTCATCTCCCCACTGGAGTCCGAGGACAACGTCAAGTTTCTTGCTCATATTTGTCGTTTCGTTTTATGTTCGTTGGTGCATCAGAACGGAAGGTCGTCCTCCGGATTGTCGAGTGAGATGTCGGCCGCCGGAGCGGGCGTGTTCTTGACGACCGGCGCGGGGGCAGGCTGCTGGTAGGAGGGTGCGGCCTGGGCCGGAGCGGGGGTGGAATAGCCTCCCTGCTGCGCACCGGGGTTGTCGGAGCGCTTTCCGAGCAACTGGAGGTTGTCGACGGTGATTTCGGTCGTGTAGCGTTTGTTCCCGGTCTGGTCGGTCCAGGAGCGGGTGCGGATCCTTCCTTCAATATAGAGCTGGGTTCCTCTGCGGATGTATTTTTCTGCGACATCGGCGTTGTTCCGCCAGGCGACGATGTTGTGCCATTCCGTGTTTTCGCGCAGCTCTCCGCTGCGGTCACGGTAGCGTTCGGTGGTGGCGAGGGTGAACTGCGCCACTTTCGTGTTGCCCCCTGCGGGGTTGTTTCCTTCAAGGTAACGGATCTCCGGATCTTTTCCCACGTTACCGATCAGCATGACTTTGTTCAGTGACATATCGGTTGTATTTTGTTTATGTAAATGTAGGCATATTATTCGGATTTCCCAGCGCTCCGGGCGGATTCTTTTTCCAAGGCGTCCAGGTCCGGCGTACGGCCGGTCATCAGGCCGTATCCGGCCAGCGCCTGGTACAGCAGCCAGCGCCTTCCGTGCAGGTATTCGCCGCCGGCTGCGGCCGTCTTGAACTGCGCCGCTCCATCAAAGGAAGGCTGCCGGTAGTTCGCCTCCAGGATGCGTTTGCCGGCCCCGTTCGTGGAGACCAGGTCGTCGGCGCTCAAGCCGGCGATCTCCTCCAGCGCCACGGGAAGCGTGTAGATGACCAGGTCGCATTCCTTTACGGCCCCGGCGAAGTCGCTCAGCGGGTCGACCAGGAACCCGTACTCCGGCAGGGCGTCGGCGAAGGCCTGCGCCTTTTCGGGGGTGCGGTTCATCAGCACGGTGGCGAAGCCCAGTTCCGCGGCCGCCACGGCCGCCGCTTTCCCGGCGCCGCCCAGGCCGACGACCAGCGCCTGCGGCCGTTCCTTGAACAGGCTCTCGACCCGCGCGCGGCAGAATTGGTGGACCTTGATGTGGAACCGCTCGCCGAAGGTGCCCAGGAATTCCCGGACGATGCCGGGGAAGTACGATTCGGCCACCGTGAGCAGGATGCCGGAGAAGTCGGCGTTGTGTGCCTCCAGGCCCTCGTCCGTGCGGACCACCAGGTTGGTGGCGCCGGTCCGTGCGGCCGGTCCGTCGAGGCTGCCGCGGCCTTCGCGGACCGCCTGCAGCACCTTGGCGAAGGCTTTCTCCTTGAAGGGGGCGGTGACGTTGACGGCCCGGTACCCCGTCAGGAAACGGTTCCAGGCCGTCTCGAAATCAGCCTCGTCGATGAGGTCGTACGTCCAGGTGCCGTTGTAGGCGGCGCGGAACAGCGCGGGGCTGCCGGAGCCTTGGACGGGGTGGCCGATCAGTCCGTAGCGGATGTTGGGGAAGTCTTCTGTCATGGGCGGGAAGGTTGGCCCTGTCGCTGCCGGACGGCCTCGAACAGGAGGATGGCGGCGGAAACGGAGACGTTGAGCGAGTCGAGCCGGCCCAGCATCGGGATGCGGATGTGCGCGTCGGCGGCCTCGCGCCAGCGGTCCGTGAGTCCGGTGGATTCCGTGCCCATCACGATGGCGGAGGGCCCGCGGAAATCCGTATCATAGTAGAGGGAGGAGTCCTGGAGCTGCGCCGTGTAGATGCGCACGCCCTTCCGCTTGAGCCAGGCGATGGCCTCCTCGGAGGAGGTGGCGACGACCTGGCGCGTGAACAGGGCGCCGATGCTGGCGCGGACCAGGTTCGGGTTGTAGAGGTCGGCTCCGCCCCCGCAGACGAGCACGGCGTCGGCCCCGGCGGCATCTGCGCTGCGCAGGACGGCCCCGAGGTTGCCGGGCTTCTCGACCCCCTCCAGGACGACGATGAGCGGGTTCTCTCCGAGTGTGAGGCCTTCAAGCGTCCGGTCGGGGATGACGACTTCGGCGACGATGCCCTCCGTTCCCTCCCGGTAGGCGATCTTTTCGTAGACGGGGCGGCTCACCTCGAAGATCCGCGTGCCGGCCGGAACGGCCCCTTCCGCATCCGGAAGGATGTCCGGACAGACGAAGGCGCAGCGGAACTGCAGCCCGGCCGCGGCGCAATGGCCGATCTCCCGCCGTCCTTCGACGACGAAAAGGCCTTTTTCCCGCCGCGTCTTCGGCTTCTCCTGGAGGGAGAGCAGTTCCTTGACCTTCGGATTCTGCGGGGAGGTGATGACCTCGCGCTCCATGCTATTCTTCCGTTTCCCCTTCCTTGCGGACGGCTTTCTCGGGACGCATCTGCGGGAAGAAGAGCACGTCCTGGATGGTCGTCTGGCCCGTCATGAACATGGTCAGGCGGTCGATGCCCATGCCCAGGCCGGAGGTCGGCGGCATGCCGTACTCGAGGGCGCGGACGAAGTCGTAGTCGATGAACATCGCCTCGTCGTCGCCGTGGCTCTTGAGGGCGGCCTGCTCTTCGAAGCGCTCCAGCTGGTCGATCGGGTCGTTCAGCTCGGAGTAGGCGTTGCAGAGTTCCTTGCCGCAGACGAAGAGCTCGAAGCGCTCGGTCAGCGCGGGGTTCTCGCGGTGGCGCTTGGTCAGCGGGGACATCTCCACGGGATAGTCGGTGACGAACGTCGGCTGGACGAGGTGCTTCTCGCAGTACTCGCCGAAGATCGCGTCGATCAGCTTGCCCACGCCCATGGAGGGGGTGAACTCCACGCCCAGCTTCGTGCAGGTGACGCGCAGCTGCTCCTGGTCCATGCCGGCGACGTCCACGCCCGCATACTCCTTGATGGCCTCGAGGATGGGCAGGCGGCGGTAGCCGGCGCGGAAGTCGACTTCCACATCGCCGATCTGCACCTTCGTGGTGCCATGGAGCGTGGTGGCGATCTTCTCGAGCATGTGCTCGACGAATTCCATCATCCAGATGTAGTCCTTGTAGGCGACATAGATCTCCATGCAGGTGAACTCCGGGTTGTGGGTCTTGTCCATGCCCTCGTTGCGGAAGTCCTTGGCGAACTCGTACACGCCGTTGAAACCGCCCACGATGAGCCGCTTGAGGTACAGCTCGTTGGCGATCCGCAGGTACAGCGGGATGTCCAGCGCGTTGTGGTGGGTGATGAACGGACGGGCCGTGGCACCGCCCGGGATCGACTGCAGGATGGGGGTCTCCACCTCCAGGCAGCCCGCGGCGTTGAAGTACTCGCGCATCGTCGCGACGATGCGGGCGCGCTGCACGAAGACATCCTTCACCTGCGGGTTCACGATGAGGTCGACATAGCGCTGGCGGTAGCGGAGCTCCGGGTCGGAGAAGCCGTCGTACACCTTGCCGTCGGCATCGGTCTTCACGATGGGCAGGACCTTGAGCGACTTGCTCAGCAGGGTCAGTTCCTTGACATGGATGCTCAGCTGGCCGGTCTGGGTGATGAAGGCGTAGCCCTTCACGCCGATGATGTCGCCGATGTCCAGCAGTTTCTTCCAGACGGTGTTGTACAGGGTCTTGTCCTCGCCGGGGCAGATTTCGTCCCGCTTGACATAGACTTGGATGCGTCCGGCGGCATCCTGGATTTCGCCGAAGGAGGCGGCCCCCATGATGCGGCGCGACATGATCCGGCCGGCCAGGCAGACGTCCTGGAAATTGCCCTTTTCGGGGTCGTATCCGGCCAGGACGGCCTTCGTGTCCGTGTTGACGGGATAGAGCGCCGCCGGGTACGGGTCGATGCCCAGTTCGCGCAGCTTGGCCAGGGATTCCCTTCTCAGGATTTCCTGTTCGCTGAGTTCGATGTTTGCCATATCGTTGATTCTTAATTCATTTCATTCAAAACGGCCGAATCCTCGGCCGTAGTATGCAAAAATAGCACTTTTCCTCCACATTCTGAAATAAAATCAGTATCTTTGCGTATTATGGCGAAAGAGCGCAAATGGATCGTGAAAACACCGGCGGATCCCGAAAAGGTCGGCCGGCTGTCCGCGGAACTGGGCATCGACCGGGTTCTCGCGAACCTGCTCGTGGCCCGCGGTGTCGAGACGTTCGAGCAGGCGCGTTCCTTCTTCCGCCCCCGCCTCGAGGACCTGCACGACCCCTTCCTGATGAAGGACATGGACGTAGCCGTGGAGCGGGTCCGCCGGGCCATCACCTCGGAGGAGAAGATCCTCGTCTACGGCGACTATGACGTCGACGGGACGACGGCCGTCTCCCTGGTGTATTCGTTCTTCCGCCGTTACACTTCGCAGGTCGATTTCTACATCCCCGACCGCTATGACGAAGGCTACGGCGTCTCCTACAAGGGCATCGATTTCGCCGCGGACGGCGGATTCACCCTGATCATCACCCTCGACTGCGGCATCAAGGCCAACGAAAAGGTCGCTTACGCCGCTTCGAAGGGCATCGACATGATCATCTGCGACCACCATCTTCCGGAAGATTCGCTCCCGCCGGCGGTGGCCGTGCTGGATCCCAAACGGGAGGACGACCACTATCCGTTCGACGACCTGAGCGGCTGCGGCGTCGGCTTCAAGCTCGTACAGGCCTATACGCAGAAGTTCGGCATCCCCTTCGATTCGCTGATTCCCTTGCTCGACCTGCTGGTCGTGAGCATCTCCGCTGACCTGGTGACGATGGTAGGGGAGAACCGCATCCTGGCGCACTACGGCCTCAAGCAGCTGAACGAGAATCCCCGCAAAGGCCTCCTGACGATGGCCACGCTCTCCAAGCTGGAGCCGGGGCACCTGACGATCGATGACATCGTCTTCAAGATCGGCCCGCGCATCAACGCGGCCGGCCGCATGGAGACGGGCCGGCTGGCCGTCGAGCTCCTGACGGCCTCCGACGAGCGCACCGCCGCCGTGCTGGGCCAGCAGATCAACGACAACAACAACGAACGCAAGAGCATCGACCGCGAGATCACCCAGGAAGCCATGGAGATGGTCCTGGGCGGCAAGGCGCTGGTCTCCGGCGCCGCGACCATCGTCTACAACCCCAACTGGAACAAGGGCGTCGTCGGCATCGTGGCCTCCCGCCTCGTCGAGGCGTTCTACAAGCCGACCATCGTCCTGACGAAGTCCAACGGCTTCATCACCGGCTCCGCCCGCAGCGTCCAGGGCTTCGACCTGTACGAAGCGATCGAGAGCTGCGCCGACCTTCTGGAGAACTTCGGCGGACACGTCTATGCGGCCGGCCTGACCCTCAAGGAGTCCAACCTTGCGGAGTTCACGCAGCGGATCGACACCTTCATCGCCGGGAAGATCACTACCGAGATGCTGATCCCCGTCACGGAGATCGACGCGAAACTGGAGTTCTCGCAGATCACCCCGAAGTTCTTCCGCGTGCTCAAGCAGTTCCAGCCCTTCGGGCCGGGCAACGCCAACCCCATCTTCCTGACGGAGAACGTGAGCGACGGCGGCAACGGACGCAAGGTGGGCGCCGGCGGCGTGCACATGAAGCTCGACCTAATCGACGAGAACCAGCCCTTCCACCAGATTCCGGCGATCGCCTTCAACATGTCCGAATACTTCGACTACATCAAGGGCGGCAATCCCTTCGATATCTGTTACGCCATCGTGGAGAACTACTACCGGGGCAACTCCAACCTGCAGCTCCGGATCAAGGATATCAAGGAACGGGACGAATTCATTTAATTGCACCTTCTATATGAACAGCTTTGCTAAATCCGTAGCAGCGGCGGCCTTCGGTGCCGTCCTGTGCCTTGCCGTGTCCTGCGGCAAGGAGAAGACCATGCGCCTCGTGGACCCGGTCGACTTCTCCTGCGTGAAGATCACCGACGCGTTCTGGCAGCCCCGCCTGGACAGCCACAGCGCCGTGACGATGCGGGTATGCATCGACCAGATCGAGAACCAGACGGGCCGTATCCGTAATTTCGAGAATGCGGCGAAGGGCGAAGGGAAGCACTCCGGCATCTTCTTCGACGATTCCGACGTCTACAAGGCGATGGAAGGCATGGCCTACTCGCTGGTGAACCATCCGGACCCGGCGATCGAGGCCAAACTGGACGAATGGACGGCGAAGATCGCGGCCGCCCAGCAGGAAGACGGATACATCAACACCTATTATACGTTGACCGGCCTGCAGAACCGCTGGACGAACATGGACTACCATGAGATGTACTGCGCCGGCCACCTGCTGGAAGCGGGTGTGGCCTATTACAAGGCGACGGGCAAGCGGGCGCTCCTGGACGTCGGGCAGAAGATGGCCGACTACATGATGTCGGTTTTCGGGCCCGGAAAGCGCGACTGGGTGCCCGGGCATGAAGAGATCGAACTGGCGCTTGTCAAGCTGTACGGCGTGACGAAGGACGAGAAGTACCTCGACTTCGCCCACTGGCTCCTGGAGGAGCGCGGACACGGCTACGGCGGCCGTTTCCAGGGCGATACGCTCGTTCCCTGGAAGGCTTCCTATTACCAGGACCAGGTGCCGGTCTCCGAGATGACGGATATTTCCGGTCACGCGGTGCGTTCGATGTATCTGTACTGCGGGATGTCCGACTATGCGGCCCTGCGGCACGATGAGGGATACCTTGCCGCCCTCCACCGCCTGTGGGAAGACGTCGCGGAGCGGAACATGTACATCACCGGCGGTATCGGCCAGTCGGCCTCCAATGAAGGCTTCACGACGGATTACAGCCTGCCCAACAAGGAGGCCTACTGCGAGACCTGCGCCTCTGTCGGCATGGTGCTGTGGAACAGCCGGATGAACCAGTTCACCGGCGACAGCAAGTTCACCGATGTGCTGGAACGCGCGATGTACAACGGCGCGCTGGCGGGCATCAGCCTGAAGGGCGACCGGTTCTTCTATGTGAATCCGTTGGAATCGGAGGGGCACCACCACCGCCAGGCCTGGTATGGCTGCGCCTGCTGCCCGAGCCAGATCTGCCGCTTCCTGCCTTCGGTGGGCGGGTATGTGTACGGCTTGTCCGACGACGCCATCTGGGTGCACCTGTACATCGGTTCTGATGCCCGGATCCCTGTCGGCCGCAAGGGGGTGCGGCTCCACCAGGAGACGCGCTATCCCTGGGACGGCGCCGTCAGCCTCCGCCTGGACGATGCCTGGAAGGGCGCCCTGCGCCTCCGCGTTCCCGGCTGGTGCAAGCACTGGTCCGTCAGCGTCAACGGTACGCAGGTGTCGGTTCCCGTCGAGAAGGGCTATGCCGTCCTCGGCGGCCGCAGTTGCGGAAAGGACGGGACGCTGCGTGGCGGCTGGAAGGCCGGTGATGAGATCGTACTCGACATGGACATGCCCGTGGAGGTGCTCGCTGCCGACCCGCGGGTGAAGGAAGACGAAGGGAAACGCGCCATCCAGCGCGGCCCAGTCGTCTACTGCCTGGAGGCCGTCGACCAGGAAGAAGGACTCTCGCTGGACGGGGCGCTGCTCAACACGGCCACGACCTATGCGCATACCTTCGATCCGGCGCTGCTGGGCGGTGTGGAGAAGATCGACGCGGTGGTTCCCGGCCATCCGACGCTCCACTACATCCCGTACTACGCCTGGGACAACCGCGAGGCGGGTCCGATGAAAGTCTGGGTAGACTGGGTCGAATAATCAGGATAATCCATCAGATCCCCGCCGACAGGCAGGGGAGGGACAGGAGGGCCGCCAGCAGTTCATCTGCCGTGCGGCCATCTGTTTGGAGGATGGTGTCCGCGCAGGCTTCGTAGGTGGCGGAACGCGCTTGCAGGAGTGCGCGGACCCTGCGCCGGAGCGACGGCTCGTCCGCGGCGCCGCCGAGTAGCGGGCGGCCGGGAATGTCCGTGGCCAGCAGACGCTCCACCAGGGTGTCTTCCGAGGCTTTCAGATAGATGCAGCAGGCGTGTTCGCGTACACAATCGGCGCAGGCGGGCGTCATCAGGGTCCCGCCGCCCAGGGAGAGGATCAGACCGCCTTCCGGACCGGATCCTTCCGCCGGGACCAGCAGCCGCTCCAGGCAAGTTTGCTCCAAGGCCCGGAAACGGGCTTCGCCTTCTTCCCGGAAGATGTCGGAGATGGATTTTCCGGCAGTCTCTTCGATGCATGCGTCCAGGTCGACGAACCGCCAGGCGGGCAACGCGTCCGCCAGGGCTCGTCCCAGGAAGCTTTTCCCGCTTCCCATGAATCCGGAAAGACAGACGTTCATCGGGGCTCTGGATCAGAACAGGGTGGGCTCTTCGATGTCGCCGATGTCGGGGATGTCGTCGATGTCAGGCAGCAGGGAGATCGCCCCGCCGTCATTGAAGTCTCCCTCCAGGATGTCCATCGGCTCTTCCGGCTTCTTTTCTTCCGGTTCTTTCGCTTCCGTCTTCTTCCTGGCAGCAGCCTTCTTCTTCGCGGGTTTCGGCGCTTCCTGCGCAGGCTCCACCTGCGCGGGCTCCACCGGTCCGGTTCCTTCCTCTGCAGGCGCTTCCACGACCGGTTCTTCCTGCGGCATTCCTTCCGGTACCGGCTGCGGGACGGGCGGGATTCCGTTCCCGGCGTCTGGCTCCGGTCCCTCCGGCTGCTCCTCCCCGGGGACGGGATCGCCTTCCTTGACGAGCGGTTCGATGAAGCGGACCTTCTTCACGTCGTAAGCGTGGCATTTCTTGCCCTTTGCGGTCAAGCCCTTCTTGGCGATGTATTCCTCCGCATCAATGATTTCCGGGTCGCGGTGCGCGTACTTGCCGGCGAAGGTGACCTGGAACTGCGGATGCAGGTCGTCGGAGATGTCCACCAGGTAGGATTTCTGTCCTTCCGCGATGAAAGACACCGGTGTATTGTCGCTCAGGAAGAAGCTGAAGCGCTTGACATAGAACGCCTTTGCCTTCGCGTCGTAGTACAGGGCGGTGAACGTCTTGTCGGCATCGAACTTCTCGATGCGGAGGATGTCACCCTGGTAGCGGTTGGAAACGTCGAAGGACGTTGTATAGAACGTGCCGTCCTTGAAGATGGCCAGCACCTTGTCTTCCGGACCGAATTCCCCGAGGTACTGTCCGCGCTGCTCGTCGTTGAGTTTCTGGATGTCGGCGTCGAACCAGATGTCCTTCCCGCCGATGGTGGAGACGCCCTTCGACTTCAGCTGGATCTTCGATACCGGGTTCTTGGAAACCAGGTTGCCGCGGGAAGTCTTTCCCTTGATCGCCAGGGTGGAGAAGTCGTATTCGAGCTGCGTCTTCTTGAGTTTCGGCCGCGGGCGCAGGTAGATCCGGACGGTCTCCGCCTCTCCGTTGTGGTTGACGGTGAACCAGAGGATCTTCGACCCGGGCTCGCCGGTGGTGATGTCGTAGTCCTTGTCACGCGTGACGGAGGTGATGTTGAACCGCTTCGCATAGGTGTTCGTCCCCTTCCCGTCGCGGTAGATGACGTTATAGATGGTGCGGGTGTCGCCGCGCCCGAAGACGCCCACGTACAGGAGGTCCTTCCAGAAGAACATCTTGTCGGTGACCTTCGTGATGCGGTACTTGCCGTCCTTGGCGATGACGATGATTTCCGACAGGTCGGAGCAGTCGCAGACATAGACTCCCTTGTCGTCCTTCTTCATGCCGATCCCGACGAAGCCTTCTTCGTAGTTGGCGTAGAGCTTGGCGTTGTTGCTGACGACCTTGGTCACGGCGATGCTCTCGAAGGCGGTGATCTCGGTATGGCGCGGGAACGCCTTGCCGTACTTCGCCTTTAGCCCCTTGAACCAGTCGATCGTATAGTCGGTGATGTGCTCAATCTTGTCCTTCACCTGCTCCATCTCGGCCTCGATGGCGGCGATCTTCTCGTCCATCGCCTTGGTGTCGAAACGCGAGATCTTCCGGACGGGCTTCTCCACGAGCCGGTCGATGTCTTCCATGACGATGTCGCGCTTGACCAGCGGACGGTATTCCTGCATGGCCTCGAGGATGGCGTCCTTCTGCGCGTCCCAGGACGGGAAATCCTTCTTTTCCAACAACTTGTAAACGCCGTTCTCGAAGAAGATGCGCTCCAGGGAGTCGTAGTGCCACTGGTCTTCCAGTTCGGCGAGCCGGATCTCCAGCTGGCGCTGCAGCAGCTGCAGCGTGTGGTGCGTGTCGTAGATGAGGATGTCCTTGACCGTCAGGAACTGCGGCTTGTTGTCTACGATGACGCAGGCGTTCGGCGCGATGTTGCACTCGCAGTCGGTGAAGGCGTACAGGGCGTCGATGGTCTTGTCCGGAGAAACGTCGTTGGGCAGGTGGATGAGGATCTCCACCTTGTCCGTCGTCATGTCCTCGATCTTCTTGACCTTGATCTTCCCCTTGTCCTTCGCTTTCAGGATGGAGTCGATCAGCATGTGCGACGTCTTCCCGTAGGGCACCTCGGTGATTGCGACCGTGTTCTTGTCGATCTTCTCGATGCGGGCGCGGACCTTTACGCTCCCGCCCCGGGCTCCGTCCTTGTAGGAGGCGCAGTCGGCGAAGCCGCCGGTGGGGAAATCCGGGTAGATGGTGAAGTCTTTCCCACGCAGGATGTCGATGGAGGCGTCGAGCAGTTCGTTGAAGTTGTGCGGGAGGATCTTGGAAGCCATGCCCACGGCAATGCCTTCCGTGCCCTGCGCCAGCAGCAGCGGGAAGCGGACCGGCAGTTCGGTCGGCTCCTGGTTGCGGCCGTCGTAGGAATTCATGTAGTTGGTGATCTTCGGGTCGAAGACGACCTCCTTCGCGAATTTGCTGAGCCGGGCCTCGATGTATCGCGGCGCGGCGTTGCTGTCCCCCGTGAGGATGTTGCCCCAGTTCCCCTGGCAGTCGACCACCAGGCCTTTCTGGCCCAGCTGGACGAGGGCGCCGAGGATGGACTGGTCGCCGTGCGGGTGGTACTGCATCGCCTGTCCGACGATGTTCGCCACCTTGGTGAAACTGCCGTCATCGATCCGCGACATCGCGTGCAGCACACGCCGCTGGACCGGCTTGAGACCGTCCACGATGTGCGGGACCGCCCGCTGCAGGATCACATAGGAAGAATAATCCAGGAACCAGTCCTTGAACATCGCGGACAGCTTGAACTTCTTGCTGTCCGCTCCCAGCAGCCGGTCGTACTTGCCGCTCGGCCGCTCGGAGACATCCTCCACCGGATCTTCATCCATCTGCTCTTCTCTTTCCTGCTCCTCTTCGGACGGGATCTCTTCCCATTCGTCTTTTGCCATCTCTTCCTCCTGTTGGTAGTTGTCGATCAGTTTCAGTCTTCGTAGCCGAACTTGCGCAGCGCGCCACGGCTTTCCCGCCAGTTTTCATTCACCTTGACGAACAGTTCGAGGAAGACCTTCTTCTGGAAGAAGTCTTCCATCTCGATACGTGCCTCCGTGCCCACTTTCTTCAGCGCGGAACCGCCCTTCCCGATCAGGATGCCCTTCTGGGAATCCCGCATCACGTAGATGACCGCGCCGATGTCGTAGCGCTGGCGTCCTTCCTTGAAGGATTCCACCACGACCTCGCAGCTGTACGGGACCTCCTGGTCGTAGTTCTCCAGGATCTTCTCGCGAATGATCTCCGAGGCGAAGAAGCGGAGGTTCCGGTCGGTGAACTGGTCCTTGTCGAACCAGGGCGGTGCGACCGGCAGGGCAGCCTGGACGGCCTGGAGGACGCTCTCCAGGTTGAACCGCTCCCGGGCGGAGATGGGAATCACCTGCGCCTTCGGGAGGGTTTCCTGCCACCAGCGCAGCAATCCGCCCACCTTCTCCTGGTCGCTGATGTCGATCTTGTTGACGACGACGATGACCGGGCAGGCGACCCGCTGCAGCTTTTCGATGTATTCGGCGTTCTTGTCGCTCTTCTCCACGACGTCCGTCACATACAGGATGACATCCGCGTCACCGATGGCGGTGTCCACGAACCGCATCATGTCGGCCTGCAGCCGGTAGTTCGGCTTGAGCATGCCGGGCGTGTCGGAGTAGACGATCTGGGTGTCTTCGGTGTTGACGATGCCCATGATCCGGTGCCGCGTCGTCTGTGCTTTCGCCGTGACGATCGACAGTTTCTCACCCACCAGGGCGTTCATCAGCGTGGACTTCCCGACGTTCGGGTTGCCGACGATGCCTACGAATCCGGCGCGATGTTCCTTCTTCGGCGCAGCGTCAGACATAGGCCCCCATCTTCAGCACGTTCACCTCGCCTTCGCTGAGGTATCTCCATTCGCCCTTCTTCAGGCCCTTCTTCGTCAGGCCGGCGAAGTAGACGCGGTCCAGCGCCTTCACCTCGTAGCCGAGCGACTCGAAGATGCGGCGCACGATGCGGTTCTTGCCGGAATGGATCTCGATACCGAGCCGGCGGTGGTCCTGCGCATCGATGAACTCGAGTTCGTCCGCCTTGATGTTCCCGTCATTCAGGTCGAGTCCTTCCGTGAGGATCTTCTCCTTGTCGGCGACCTCGAGCGGCTTGTCCAGGATGACCTGGTAGATCTTCTTCTTGTTGTAGGCCGGATGCGTGAGCTGCTCGGCGATCTCGCCGTCGTTGGTGAACATCAGGACGCCCGTCGTGTTCTTGTCGAGCCGGCCGACGGGGAAGACGCGGGCCGTGCAGCCCTTCATCAGGTCCATCACGGTCTTTTCCGCGTGCGGGTCGCTCGCGCTGGTGACGAAGCCCTTGGGCTTGTTCATCACGGCATATACTTTTTTCTCGCCCTTGAGACGCTCGCCGCTCATGCGGATGTCATCCGTCAGGACATTGACTTTCGTACCGAGCTCCGTAACCACCTGGCCGTTGACCGTGATGGCGCCGGCCTGGATCAGCGTGTCGGCCGCGCGGCGGGAGCACACGCCGGAATTGGCGATGAACTTGTTGAGGCGGATCTCCTCCTTGATCGGCATCGGAGCCATGTCATTGTCGGAGAAGAATTCGTCGTCAAGCCGGGGTTTGCGGGAAAGCATCTGGTTGATGCCCGCCTCGTCGGCCTTCGTGAAATGAGGCTCTTCCTTGCGTATTTTCTTCTTGGTGGCTGGACGGCCGCCGGTGGTGGAATAGCGTTTGTCGCCGTAACCGCTCTTGCGTCCTTCGGAGTAAGGCGGACGGGACTGGGGACGCTGCGGGCGGTTCTCGCCGTAGCCCGGACGCCCTTCACCATAAGCAGGGCGGCGGTTCTCACCGCCGTTCGGACGTCCTTCGCCGTAGGAGGGACGACGGTTTTCTCCGTAGTTCGGGCGTCCTTCTCCGTAACTCGGCCGGCGGTTTTCGCCGTAGGCGTTGTTCCTGCGGCCTTCGCCGTAGTGGGGACGGTCCTGGGAGCCGTAGTGGGGACGGTCCTGGGAACCGTAGCTGGGACGTTCCTGGGAGCCGTAGCTCCTGCGCGGGGCATAGCCCCCTTCCGTGCGGTGTCCGTAGCCGCCCTGACGCGGTTCGGCATCCCTGCTGAACCGGTGGGGCCGGTCTTCTCCGCCCGCGGGGGCGGGGGTCACTTTCCGCCGGGGTCTGAGTTTCCGGCCTTCGGCGGTATAGCCGGTGCGGTTTCCTTCGCTTGCGTAATCCCTACGCTCGGTGTGGTCTTTCTTACCGTTGAAATCGTTTTCCATGGTTGTTACTTGATGGCTCACGCCATTTTTTAAAAATAAAGATAATTACTTGAGTTTGAATATGTAAGTGATCGTTCCATGTTGTTGCTGGGGAGCGTTCGCATCCTGGTTGAAATGCGAATTCATGGCGGCGACGCGCGCGGCGTTCCACAACGTCTTGTCGGTGACCGTCGTCCCCTGGCCGCCGGGGACCGCCTTCTGGACGTTGCCGTAGTTGTCGACCCAGATGTCTACGACAACGATGCCTTCGTTCTGCACCTTGTAAACGGGGACGGGCAGGGCGCCCAGCACGTTGCGGCCCTTCAGGTGGGCGTTCGGCTTGCCTTCCGCCGTTCCTTTGGAAGTGTTGCCGTCCGGGGCACCTTCCTTGAACTTGTCTCCGGCCTTCTCGGCGCCGTGCGGTGCGAGCGAGGAGTCTTTCTTGCTCATGCCCGGGAACAGGGCATTGGGGTTGGGCTCTTCCTGGGGCGGAGCCGGGACTTCCACGTCACCGTGGTCGTCCGGAGTGGCCTTCGGCGACTTGTTCTCTTTCTGGGAGACATAGGGAGACTCGCTTTGCTGGACGATCTCCACCGGCTTGGTCCGGTCCACCTCTTCGGCCTGCGGCTGGCGGCCGAACGAGGAACGTTTGGGCCGGGGCTGTTCATCCTCGGTGAAGTCGATCAGGAAGGTCTGCTCCTGCGGCGGCGGATAGATGTATTTCAGTCCGGTGAATCCGAGCAGCAGGCAGGCGAGCAGGTGCACCGCCACCGTCAGCACGAGGCCGGTGACCGCCGAGACCTTCGTCTCCTTCTCCCTTTCACGCAGGTATTCTTTCATCATTCAGGCTGTGTGGCCAATATCACTTTGTAATGGTTCCGCTTGGCGATGTTCATCACCGCGACGATCTCGCGCACGGGCACGGTCTCGTCGGAGTAGATGGAGAACGTCGGGTCTTCTTCCGACTGCAGCTGGCTGACCAGGCCGTCCTCCAGGTCGGAGAACTGGACCGGCGTCTCGTCGCCGTTGAGGTGGTAGGTGTACAGGTCGTTGCCCCAGTCCTTGATGGAGACGCTCACGGTGGCCTTGGCGGACACCTGCCCGGTGCTCTTCGGCAGCAGGAGCTTGAGCGCGTTGGGGTTGACCAGGGTCGAGGTGATCAGGAAGAAGATCAGCAGCAGGAACACCAGGTCGGTCATCGAGGACATCGACATGTCCGACAGGACCTTTGTATTTCTCTTGATTGCCATCTTTCGCTTCTCCTTATTTATTCGTTGCCCGCCGGTTCGTGCAGGAGGTCCATGAAGTCGATGGTGGTGTTCTCCATCTTGAAGACGATGTCGGAGATCCGGGAGGTGAGGTAGTTGTAGCCGAAGTAGGCCAGGATACCTACGATCAGACCGCCCACCGTCGTGATCATGGCGGTGTAGATACCGCTGGACAGGAGGGTGATGTCGATGTTGTTGCCCGCGTTGGCCATGTTGAAGAAGGCCTGGACCATGCCGAGCACGGTGCCGAGGAATCCGATCATCGGCGCGCCGCCGGCGATGGTGGCAAGGAGCGGCAGCCCCTTCTCGAGGCGCGCGACTTCGACATTGCCCATGTTCTCGACCGCCGTCTGGATGTCGGAGAGCGGCCGCCCGATGCGCTCGATGCCCTTCTCGACGAGGCGGGCGACAGGGGAGTCGTACTTCTCGCAGAGGGCGATGGCGGACTTCGTCTTCCCTTCATGGATGTAGTCGCGGATGTCGCGCATGAAGTTGCGGTCGATGTTCGCAGCCTTGTGGAGCATCCACCACTTCTGCCCGAAGATGTAGATGGTGATGATGGAGAGGATGGCGAGGATGATCATCAGCCATCCGCCCTTGGCGGCCATCTGGATGAGGGAGAAGGACTGCGTCATTGTTTCAGGCGCCGCGGGAGCGACGTTTCCGGCCAGGGAGTCGGCCAGCATGGGATCGAGGCCGGCTGCGGCCTGCAATACGTTGAACATCATAATTTATCAGACTTTTTATTGATTTTCCAACTATCTTACAAAGATAAGAATAATTTGTGAAATAGAGGGCTCCCGCGTCAATATTCCACGCCAGTCAGGAAGAGGGCGTGTCCGGGGACGGATGCGCCGGCGTCGGAGCGGGTGCCCGAGGCGACGAGGCTGCCGATCCAGGCGGTCTCCCGGCGGCCTCGCCCGACGTCGAGCAGGCTGCCGACAACGGCGCGCACCATGTTGCGCAGGAAGCGGTCGGCGCGGATCGTGAACACCAGGTAGTCGCCTTCTCCGCCCGGGTAGCCCATCAGCCGGACATGGTCCGGAACATAGGTCTCCCAAGCAGCGTGGGTGACGGTACAGATGGAGGTCTTGTTGTCGCTTCCGGTCTTCTCGAAGCAGCGGAAATCATGCGTGCCGAGCAGGGCGCGTGCCGCTTCGTTCATCTTCTCCACATCGAGGGGCATGGTGTACAGGCAGGACCGACCCTGCAGGAAGGGGTCTTTCTTCCGGTGGATGAAATACTTGTACTCCCGCTGCCGGGCATCGTACCGCGCATGGAAATCCGGGGCCGCCGGCTCGATGGCGTGGACCACGATCCCGTGTGGCAAAATGGCATTTAATTTGTAGCCGAAAGACCCGGTTTCGAGGCCCTCCCCGTCCGTGTCAAAGTGCGCGACATACGCTGTCGCATGCACTTTCGCGTCGGTCCGGCCCGCTCCGGTGACGGTGATCCCTTCGTGCAGGAGCGTGGTCAGCGCTTGTTGGAGATGCCCTTGGATTGACGCGGCCTTGTCCTGGATCTGCCAGCCGCAGAAAGAGGAGCCGTCGTAGGAAAGGATGAGCCTGTACCGCATGATTGAATGATGATAACACGCAAAATTATCAAAAAATACCAGAATGGACAGCGTTAATATCAAAGAATTGAACGACCGGATCCAGCAGGAGAGCGCCTTCGTCGACTTGCTGTCGATGGAGATGGGCAAGGTGATCGTCGGCCAGAAGCACCTGGTCGAGAACCTCCTGATCGGTCTGCTGGCCAACGGCCACATTCTGCTGGAAGGTGTTCCCGGTCTTGCGAAGACATTGGCAATCAGTACGTTGTCTCGCGCTATCAACGCACGTTTCAGCCGCATCCAGTTCACGCCGGACCTCCTTCCCGCCGACCTGGTGGGCACGATGATCTACTCCCAGAAGGAGGAGACCTTCCAGGTGCACAAGGGCCCGGTTTTCGCGAACTTCGTCCTGGCGGATGAAATCAACCGGAGCCCGGCCAAGGTCCAGTCGGCCCTGCTCGAAGCGATGCAGGAGCGGCAGGTGACCATCGGCGAGCAGACGTTCGCCCTGCCCGAACCCTTCCTGGTGATGGCGACGCAGAACCCGATCGAGCAGGAGGGCACCTACCCGCTGCCCGAGGCGCAGGTCGACCGTTTCATGCTGAAGGTCGTCGTCGGCTACCCCAAGAAGGAGGAAGAGAAACAGATCGTCCGGATGAACAATGCCGGCACTTTCCCGCAGGTGAATCCGGTCGTCTCGCCCGAGGACATCCTTCGCGCGCGCAGTGTCGTACGCGATGTCTATATGGACGAGAAGATCGAACGCTATATCGTGGATATCGTCTACGCGACCCGCACGCCCGCGGAGTACGGCCTCGGCAAGCTGCGCGACCTCATCTCCTACGGTGCCTCCCCGCGTGCCAGCATTTCGCTGGCGGCGGCTTCCAAGGCCTACGCGTTCATCAAACGCCGCGGGTACGTGATCCCGGAGGATGTCCGCGCCGTCTGTCCCGAGGTGCTCCGGCACAGGATCGGGCTGAGCTATGAGGCGGAGGCCGAGAACGTGACGACCGACCAGGTCGTCGCAGAAGTGGTCAATGCCGTCGTCGTCCCGTAACCTGCCATGTCCAGCGTCACTACAGCGAACGATCTGCTCCGCAAGGTCAGGAAGATAGAGATCCGTACGCGGGCTCTGTCCCACCAGATCTTTGCCGGAGAGTACCACAGTGCCTTCAAGGGCCGCGGAATGGCGTTCAGCGAAGTGCGTGAATACCGTTACGGCGACGATGTGCGCTCGATGGACTGGAATGTGACAGCCCGCCTGCGTGCACCGTATGTGAAGGTGTACGAGGAAGAGCGCGAACTGACGGTCGTGCTGCTGATCGATGTCAGTTCTTCCGGCGCGTTCGGCACGGCGGTCCGGACCAAGCGCGAGCTGATCGCAGAGATCGCCGCCGTGCTGTCCTTCTCCGCCGTCATCAACAACGACAAGGTCGGTGCCCTGTTCTTCAGCGACCGGGTCGAGAAGTTCATCCCGCCGGGAAAGGGCCGCAGCCACCTGCTGCACATCATCCGCGAAATCATCGAGATGCGGCCTTCGTCCGGTGCGACCGACATCGGCGGTGCCCTGCGGTTCCTCTCGGGTGCGCTCAAGAAGAAATGCACGGCGTTCCTGCTGTCGGACATGCTCGACGTGGACGCTGAAGGCAACCCCCGTTACGAGGACGCCCTGAAAGTGGCCCGCGGCCGGCACGACCTGTCCGTAATCAAGGTGCACGATCCGCGCGAGCGGACGCTTCCCGCACTCGGCCTTGTCCGGGTTACCGATCCGGAAACCGGTGCCTCCGCCTGGGTGGATACCGGCCGGCGGAAGATGCGGGCGGCCTATTCCGCCTGGTTCCGGAACGTGGAAGAGAAAGAGCGGAAACTGTTCGGCAAGTACCGGGTGGATTCCGTCGACCTGGCTACCGACCAGGACTATGTCCGTGGCCTGATGGCCTTTTTCGGAGGGAAATCATGATGAGAAGAGTGACCGGGATCCTGCTTTCCGCCCTGGTGGCGTGCACTGCCGTCCTGCCGGCTTCCGCGCAGGCGGGGCGGGGGATGGTCGTGCCCATGCAGGGCTCGTTCCTGGAGCAGCTCCAGCCGCGGGATTCCGTGCTGATCGCCGACCAGCTGCGCTACGGGGTCCATCTGAAAGGCATCGCGGAAGGCACGGGCCTCTCCCTGCCGGATTATTCCAAAGGTTTCCGCGACAGCGTGGAGGTCCTCTCGCCCTGGCTGGCCGACACCGTCCGGACATACGGCGGCCGGAAGGGACCGAAGTCTTACGACATCGATGCCAGCGTCATCCTCACATCCTTCGATGCGGGGGTGTACGAACTGCCGCCGATCGTGATGCTGCGTGCTTCCGGCGCGGACCGCGTGGATACGCTCGTGTTCGATCCGCAGGTCCTCGACGTGCGGACGATGCCTGTGGACACCACGACATTCGTCCCGCACGACATCAAGCCGCAGGTCCGCTACCCGCTGACCCTGGCTGAACTGCTGCCGTATGCGGCTGCCGTCTGGGCCGTCGCTCTCGCCGGTATCCTGCTCTGGGTACTCCTCTCCCGCAAGCGGAAGGAAGAAGCCGGCCGGCCGGCCGACCCGCCGCACGTAGTGGCGCTGCGCCGTCTCGACCGCTACCGCGGCAACAAGTACTGGGCGCCGGAAAAGCAGAAACTGTACTATTCCGGCATCACCGATACGCTCCGCGAGTACATGGCGGCGCGGTTCGGCATCGATGCCATGGAGATGACGACGGGTGAGATCTTCGCCGCCCTGCCGCCCGAGTCGTTCCCGGAGGGGCTCCATGATGAGATGCTCGCCCTGTTCCGGACGTCCGACCTGGTGAAGTTCGCCAAGGGCGTCGCCTCCGACGAAGAGAACGCCGCGGCCCTCCCCGCCGCCGTCCGTTACGTGACGGCAACCTATCAGGAACAGCTTTCCGAAGGGGAAACCCCGGAGGGCGGAGAAAAAGGAGGTGCGCGCTGATGTTCTTCGAGTATCCCCGTCTGCTCTGGCTCCTTGCCGTCCCGGCCCTCCTCGTGGCGCACTACGTGTACCTCGAATGGTCCGGCCGCCGGCCGGCCCTGCACGTCTCCTCCCTCGTGCCTTGGCGCATCGTCCCTTCCCGGGCCGCAGCCGTCCTTCGCCACCTGCCGTTCGTGCTGCGCACGGCCGCCCTGTGCCTGATCGTCGTCGCCATCGCGCGGCCCCGGTCTTCCACCAAGGTGGAACGGATCGACACTGAAGGCATCGACATCGTCCTGGCCATGGACGTCTCCACGAGCATGCTGGCCCGTGACTTCACGCCGGACCGCATCAGCGCGGCCAAGGATATCGCCATCGAGTTCATCTCCCAGCGGGTGACGGACCGGATGGGCATCGTCGTTTTCGCTGGCGAGAGTTACACCCAGTGCCCCCTGACGACGGACCGGGCGACCCTCATCAACCTGATGAAGGAGATTTCCACCGACCTCATCGAGGACGGGACGGCCATCGGCAACGGACTCGCCACCGCGGTGGCGCGGATGCAGGATTCCGACGCGCCGAGCCGGGTCGTGATCCTGCTGACCGACGGTGTGAACAACAGCGGTGAGATCGCCCCGCTGACAGCCGCGGAAATCGCCAAGAACTACGGAATCCGCATCTACACGATCGGCGTCGGCGCCAACGGGGAGGCCCCCTTCCCGGTGATGACGCCCTGGGGCATGGACATCCAGCCGCGCAAGGTGGAAATCGACGAGGCCCTGCTCGGACAGATCGCCTCGATGACGGGCGGCCGCTATTTCCGGGCGACGGACAACACGAAACTATCGGAAATCTACGCCGAGATCGGCAAGATGGAGAAAGCCCGGACGACCGTCGACAGTTTCCCGGTCTACAAGGAGCTTTTCGGCGGCTACGCCCTTGCGGCGCTGATCCTGCTCCTGCTGGAGGCGTTGTTGCGTTTGTTCAGTAAAAGGAGGTTGGTATGATCATCTTCGCTGCATCCCGCTATCTGCTGCTTCTGCTGCTGATCCCGTTCTTCTTCGTGGCGGAGGCCGTCCTGGGCCGTCTGCGGAAGAATCGGGTGCGCGCCATGGGCGACGAGACCCTGGTGGAGGCGCTGATGCAGGAGCGTTCCCGCTCCAAGCGCTGGATCCGCTGCGTGCTCTATTCGCTGGCCTTTTTCTTCTTCGTGATCGGCCTGGCCCGTCCGCAGATCGGCGCGAAGCTCAAGGAGCACAAGATCCGCGGCGCCGAGATCGTCATCGCCCTGGACGTTTCGAATTCCATGCGGGCCGAGGACTACTCGCCGAACCGCCTGGAACGCGCCAAACTGGCGATTTCCCGCCTGGCGGACCGTCTGAAGGACGACCGGATCGGGTTGGTGATCTTCGCCGGCACCTCTTTCGTCCAGCTGCCCGTGACGGCGGACTACGTGAGCGCCAAAATGTTCCTGAACTCCATTTCCACCGCCTCTGTCCCGGTGCAGGGAACGGCGATCGGGGACGCGATCCACACGGCCGCGAAGAGTTTCAGCGCCCAGAGCGAACACAGCCGCGCCATCATCCTCATCACGGACGGCGAGAACCATGAAGACGATGCGGTGGCGGCCGCGAAAGAGGCGGCGGAAGCCGGCATCAAGGTCTATGCGATCGGCGTCGGATCCGCCGACGGTGTGCCGATCCCGACCGATGACGGCCTGCTGCGCGACAATACGGGGAACATCGTCGTCACGCGCCTGGACGAGCCGGCCCTGATGGAGATTGCCTCGGCCGGCGGCGGGGCCTATGTCCATGCCGGAAACGAGGAATTCGGCCTGGCGCCGATTGTCGACGACATCCGCAAGATGGAGGCCGAGGAGTTCAGTTCCGTGGTGTTCGAGGAGTACGACGAGCAGTTCATGTACTTCTTCGCCATCGCCCTGTTCTTCTTCGTGCTGGAGATGCTGGTGGGCGACCGCCGTTCGTCCCGCCGGCTGTTCGAACAAAACAAGGAGGAAGTGAGATGACAGCAAGCATGTGGATGAGAACCTTCTGGACCGCCGCCCTGCTGACGGCTGCCGCGCTGACGGCTTCCGCACAGGCGGACCGCCGCGAGGTACGTCAGGGCAACCGCTTGTTCAAGAAAGGGGAGTGGGCTTCTGCGGAGATTGCCTACCGCAAGGCGCAGGTCAAGGATACGGCCTCTTTTGCCGCTTCCTACAACCTGGCTTCGAGCCTGTACCGGCAGGAGCGTTACGACGATGCCGGGGCGGCGCTTGATGCGGTGAAGGAGACGGCCCCCGTTTCCGCCCACGCGGCGGACTGGTATTTCAACCGGGGAGACGTCGCCTTGCAGAAAAAGGACTATAAGGCAGCCGTGGACGCTTTCCGCGAGTCCTTGCTGCGCCGTCCGGACGACCTGGAGGCGAAAGAGAACTACATCTATGCCAAGCTGATGCTGAAAGAGGAAGGAAACGGTGGTGGAGGCGGAGACCAGAACCAGGACCAGAACCAGAACCAGGACCAGAACCAGGACCAGAACCAGGACCAGAACCAGGACCAGAACCAGGACCAGAACCAGGATCAGAACCAGGACCAGAACCAGAACCAGAATCAGGATCAGGACCAGAACCAGAATCAGGGTGATGGCCAGGCCCAGGGCCAGCCGCAGGAGCAGAAGATCTCCCCGCAGCAGGCACAGCAGATGCTGAAAGCCATCCAGGCCAAGGAGAAAGAAACGCAGGAAAAGGTCGGCAAGGAGAAAGCCGCCCTCCTGAAGTCCCGTCAGAAAGAAAAGAACTGGTAAGTGGAGCGTATGAAAAGATTGTTGTTTTTGCTCGGCTTTCTGCCGTTCATTTTCCCTTCCGTCATGGCCGCCCAGCCGGCCATCAAGGTGCAGGCCCCGGACGTCGTCGCGCTCGACGAACAGTTCAACGTGACCTTCATCATCGACGACGAAAAATCCCCCAAGGATTTCTCCTGGTCGGTCGGAGATGATTTCCAACTGGTCTGGGGGCCGCAGAAAGGCTCTTCCACCAGTGTTTCAATCATCAATGGGAAGAAGACTTCGTCCCATCAGACCACCTATACGTACATCCTGATCCCGAAGACGAAGGGAACCTTTTCCCTTGGCGCGGCGCATGCGACCCTGGGCGGTGCGGAAATCGCTTCCGCTCCGTTTTCCATCCAGGTCGTGACGGACGGCGCATCTTCCTCCGCCCCTTCCGGCGGTGCGTCTTCCGGCGGGCAGGGCTCTTCCGGTTCGTCCGAAGAACGGAACCGCAAGGCGGCTTCGACCGGCGAGATCGCCTCGGAGGACCTCTTCCTCCGGCTTTCCCTGAGCCGGACGAACGTGGTGCTCGGGGAGCCGGTGACGGCCACGCTCAAACTGTACCAGCGGGTCAACATCGCTGGTTTCGAGAATGCCAAGTTCCCGGCATTCAATGGTTTCTGGAGCCAGGAGACCTATTCGCCCACCAATATCGAATTCCATCGCGAGAGCATCGACGACAAGATTTATGACACGGCCGTGCTGCGCTCCTGGGTGCTGATCCCCCAGCAGCCCGGCACCATCTCGATCGATCCGGCGGAACTGGTCTGCCTGGTCAACGTGCGGGCCGCCACCGGCCGCTCCTCCAATCCGCTCGACATCTTTTTCCAAGATGAATTCCGGACGATCCGCAAGCGCGTGACCACGCCTGCGCTCCGCGTGGCGGTCTCTCCGCTGCCGGCGGGGGCGCCTGCGTCCTTCGGCGGGGGCGTGGGCAGTTTCGGCATTTCCGCGCACCTGTCCTCCGATGCGGTCAAGACCCACGATGCGGCCTCGCTCGTGATCACGGTGACCGGCCGGGGCAATGTCTCGCTGCTCGAGGAACCGAAGGTTTCTTTCCCGCCGGATTTTGAAGTCTATGACACGCGTACCACGGAGAATACCGACAAGTCGACCGGCCGCACCAGCGGTAGCAAGACCTTCGAATATCCCTTCATCCCCCGCAGTCACGGCGAGTTTGAAATCCCGCCTGTAGAGTACTCCTATTATGATGTCTCTGCCGGGAAGTATGTCACGCTGCGGACGGATCCGCTGCCCGTCAAGGTGCAGAAGGGAAAAGGTTCGGACGCTTCCGCGCCGGTCGCTTCCGCGCCTGCGCAGCCGGGGGTGGACCGCCGCGACGTGCGCAGCCTCGCCGACGACATCCGCTTCGTCTATACCGGGGCGCCCTCCCTGCGGACGGAAGGGGCCTTCTTCCTCGGTTCGGGCTGGTTCTGGCTGCTGCTGGGCCTGCTTCTCGCCGGTGCCGCCGCGGCGTATCTCTTCCTGCGGAAGGCGGAGGCGATCCGCTCGGATGCCGCCCTCAGCCGCAACCGCAAGGCGACGCGGATGGCGCTCGGACGTTTGAAACAGGCGAAGGAATACCTCGACAAGAACCTGTACACCGCATTTTACGAGGAATTGCACCGGGCGCTGCTCGGCTATGTTTCGGACAAACTGGGAATGGACATGACGGAAATCAACAACGAGAACATCGCGGCTACGCTCTCCGACCGCGGCGTCGCACAGGAGCAGGTGGCATCGTTCACCGGTCTGCTGGACGCCTGCGCCTTTGCCCGCTATGCTCCGGATGCGGGGCATGAAGCGATGCGCTCCCATTACGACGGTGCAGTAGCGGCCATTTCGGCCATCGACGGCAGCCTGAAGGCTCCTTCCCGTCCGAAGACGGGGGGAACGGCGATGCTGCTTGTGTTGCTCTCCTTGTCGCTGGGATTCCCGGCCTTCTCGCAGGATGACGGGGCCGCCGGTATGGTGGTTGTCCCTGCGGCCGATTCCACCGCCCTGCAGGCCGGACCTGCAGGGGACGCAGAGTCGTCCGACGAGACGCTGTGGCAGGAAGGACTCGACGCCTATGCGGATGGCTTTTACGACGTGGCGGCACAACGCTGGAACGCCCTGCTTGCCCGCGGAAAATCTTCCGCAGCCCTGTATTGCAACCTCGGAGACGCCTATTTCCGGCAGGGAAACTATCCTTCCGCCATCCTCCATTACGAGCGGGCGCTGAAGATGGACCCTTCCTGGGCGGATGCGCGGTACAACCTGGAACTGTGCAGCCGTTATGTCCAGGACCGGATCGATCCGGTGCCCGAGTTCGTCCTCAAGAGCCTGGCACGGAAGGTCTGTTACCTGCTGGACGCCGACCACTGGGCGGTGCTGTTCCTGCTGTTCCTCGGCGGCGCGCTGGCCCTGACCCTGCTCTTCCTGCTGTCACATACGCCCCGGCTCCGCCGCCTGGGCTTCTTCTGCGGCATCGCCCTCTATCTGCTGGCCGCGACGGCCCTGGGATGCGCCCTGTGGCAGAAATCCGCTTTCAACCAGGCCGACCAGGCCATCGTGATGGCCCCCGTCGCTCCTGTCAAGAGCAGTCCTTCCGATGGTCAGACAACCGACCTCTTCGTCCTGCATGAAGGGACGAAGGTGACGGTCCTGGACAGCGTGGGCGCCTGGCGCAACATCCGTCTGTCCGACGGCCGGCAGGGCTGGATCGCCGCCGGCGATATCGAGATTATCTGAGAAAACGCCTTTACAGCGTCTGCCCGCCGATGAACTCCCGCATGATGGACGTCGGCGGGATCGCTGCGATTTCGTCCGGCGCCAGCGCGACGATGTAACCCAGGAACTTGAGCAGGCGTACTGCCTCCGAGTAGGCCGGAGAAACCGGCGAGATGCGGCGCAGCAGCGGCTCGGCGTAGTACTTCAGCATCGGCAGTTCGAAGAGGAGGGCGGAGTTGAAGAGGATGTCCGCGTTCTCCTGGAACGGGAAGATGTTCTTGCTCTCGCCGCGCCGGACGCTGTTCCAGCGGCAGATCGTGTTCTCCGGGGTGATGCCGCGGACGCGGTTGTCGCGGACGATGCGGCGCAGCAGCCGGTTGTCGGAAGTCGACAGGTTGTTGTTCTCGTCGAGGTTGAGCGAGGTAAGGGCGGAGACGTAGACGCGGAAGATCTTGGAGTCGTCCACGGCGGAGGTCATCTCCGGATTGAGGGCGTGGATGCCTTCCATGATGAGGATGTCATTCTCCTCCAGGTGCAGCTTGTTGCCGACATACGTCCGGCAGCCCTGCTTGAAGTCGAATTTCGGGACTTCCACTTCCTTCCCGTCCAGCAGGTCGTTCAGCTGGCTGTTCAGCAGTTCGAGGTCCATCGCATACAGCGACTCGAAGTCGTATTCCCCGTTCTCGTCCTTCGGGGTGTGCTCCCGGTCGACGAAATAGTTGTCCAGCTCGATGACTTTCGGGTTCAAGCCCAGGACCTTGCACTGCAGCGCGATCCGGAGCGAAGAGGAAGTCTTCCCGCTGGAAGACGGTCCGGCGAGCATCACGATCTTCTTGGACGCACGGTTCTCGAAGATCTTGTCGGCGATGTGTGCGTATCCGCGTTCGTGCAGTGACTCCGCCATGTTGATCAGTTCCACCGCCTTCCCGGACAGGATCTTCCGGTTGAGCGTGGCCACGTTCTCGATGCCGACGATGGCGCACCAGTCGGAATACTCCTTCAATGTCGTGGCGATCTTGCTCTGGCGGCGCATCGGCATCACTTTCGTGAAATCGTTCATCGTCGGCGGCTGCAGGCAGAATCCGTCGCCGATGCCGGTGATGTCGAAGATCTTCAGGCAGCCGGTCGAGGGGACCAGGGGGCCGTGGAACGAGTCTGCCAGCCCGTCCAGGTAGTAGACGTTGCAGTAGAAGGCGCCGATGCTGCCCTGCAGGTCGGCTTTCGCATCCTGCCCGTTGGCCCGGAAGACCTCCGTCGCCTCGTCGACATGCAGTTTCACTTTCGTGAACGGCAGGTCGGCCGCGACAATCTCCTGCATCTTCTCCTTGATCCGGTCCAGTTCTTCGTCGCGGAGGAAGTACGGCCGGGGACGGCCGTCCTCCATGCGGGTGCGCTCATGCAGCTCGCAGTACAGGCCGCTGGGCAGGGAGTGGTCGATCACCAGGAGTTTCTCCGGGTACAGTTCCCGGATGGCCTTCTGCAGGACGAAGCAGAGGGAGCGGAGGTAGGACCTGCGCCCGTCCGCGTGGTTGTAGGCGATGAACTCCACCTGGTGGAACATCATCAGGTGGTTGGCCAGTTCCTTGAGTTTGTTGTCCACCAAGGCGGCGATCACCTGGAGCCGCACGCCCGTCTTCGCGTCGATGACCGAGTCGATCCCGGTGTGTTTCATCAGCCCGAAAAGGTCGGTGCCGCGTTCTACTTCGTAGGTTTTGCCGTCGTTGACGCAGTATACGCTGATAAGGTCTTTCGTCTTTGCCATGATTTGTTGTTTACCATTTCTTACAAAGTTAATATTTTTCGGCAAAAAAAGGAGGATGGCCGGAATGACCATCCTCCCTGCAGGCGGGTACGGTCACCGGCGTGACAAGCAGGGAATGACCGGCCTCCTGATGTTCAATAAGGCCGACGCCGTCATACGTCTCTGAACTTTGCGATGATTTCCAGCGGATGTCCGGTTCCGTATAATTCAAAAATAATTTTTCTTTTTTCTAAAGAGGTTTTTTCAATTTTTTTCATCCTTTCCGTTTTTTCGCGGCATTTTTGCTCCGCCGGCGGCCGGACCGCCTGGCAATAACGAAACATGCTGATACATATCCACAGTGCGAAATGCGTCGGGATCGACGCGCAGCCGGTCACGGTCGAGGTCGACGTGACGCGCGGCATCGGCATCCACCTCGTCGGGTTGGCCGACGTCGCGGTGAAAGAAAGCCTTTTGCGGACGGTGACAGCCCTTCAGGCTCTGGGATTCCATATCCCCGGGCGGAAGATTGTCATCAACCTTGCTCCGGCGGACATGCACAAGAACGGCGGCGGGTACGACCTGCCGATTGCCTTGGGCATCCTGGCTGCCTCTGGTCAGAAGGAACTGCCCGGACTGGAGAAATACTTGATCATGGGAGAGTTGGGCTTGGACGGCAGTGTACGGCCCGTGCCCGGCGCGATCTCCTTCCTGGACCTGGCGGAGGAGATGGCACTGGACGGTTGCCTGCTGCCCGAGGCATCGGCCTGGGAAGCGGCTGAATGCGGCGGGCCGCCCGTGTTCGGCGTAACAAGCCTGCTCGACGCCGTCCGCATCCTGGACGGGGAGCCGGGCTATGAAGACTTCCGTATCGACGGCCGGCGGATTCCGGATCAGGAAATTCGGGGGACGGTCTCTGCGAACCGGCGTTCCGACATCATGGATTTTTCACAGGTCATCGGCCAGGAGGGAGCGAAGCGCGGGTTGGAAATCGCAGCCGCCGGCGGACACAATGTCATCATGGTCGGCCCGCCCGGGTCGGGGAAGAGTTCCCTGGCGAAGGCGATGTCCGGCATCCTCCCGCCGCTGACCCGCGAGGAGGCGATGATTACCAGCAAGATCTATTCCGTCGCCGGTTCGGGGGACCTGAGGCGCGGATTGTTACGCGACCGGCCGTTCCGAGCTCCGCATTACAGCGCTTCCATGGCGGCCGTCATCGGAGGCGGCGCCGGCGGGGAGATCCGCCCCGGGGAGGTGACCCTGGCCCAGAACGGCATCCTCTTCCTCGACGAGTTCGGCCAGATTCCGAAGGCGGTGCTGGAGGCGCTGCGCGGGCCGATGGAAGACCGGACGGTGACGATTTCCCGCATGCGGGCGAAGGTGTCGTTCCCTGCTTCGTTCATGCTGGTGGCCGCCTCTAATCCTTGTCCGTGCGGGTATTACGGCGAAGGAGACCGGTGTAACTGCACCCCCGCGCAGCGGGCCCGTTATATGGCCCATCTCTCCGGCCCTGTCATGGATCGCATCGACCTGCAGATCCTCGTCCGCTCGCTGCCCGCGTCGCAGCTGGTGGCGCGTCCGGACAGGACGGTGGAGAGGGAAACGAGTGCGCAGGTTGCGGAGCGTGTCGCCCGGGCCCGGGAAATCCAGCAGCGCCGTTTCGCGGGTTCCGGCATCTTCACGAATGCGGAAATGCCTGCACGCCTGATTGAACGGTATTGTCAGTTGTCCGGGGAATGCCGCGAATTGCTGGAGCGGATCCTCTCCCAGATGGGACTCTCCGCCCGGGCCTACTCCCGCATCCTGAAAGTGTCCCGTACCATCGCCGACCTGGAGTCCGTTTCGGCCGGCGGAGACGGGTCGCTGAACCTGCAGCCCCGCCATTTGCTCGAGGCCGCCTCGTACCGTTTCCTGGACCGCAAGGATCTGCTGGAGACGTAGTCTTTACTTTTTCGTGATTTTCAGCGGGTTCCACTTGGTGTTCCAACGCCCCCAGGAGGAATTCCCCTGCTCGTCGAGACCGTACGCATAGGCGATGAACTGCTGCTTGTTCACGTCGATGTGCCCCTGTGCATCGCCGCTGATGCCGATGTTGTGCAGTCCGCCGCCGAGTCTCCCCGTCAGTTTCTTGTACTTCTGGAAGGTCTTTCCGTCAGAGGAAATCCAGATCTGGATGAAGGAGGATTTGCTCATCCGCTGGGCCGTGTGGACGGCGATGAATTTCTGCATTTCGTCGCAGTACTTCACGTCGCAGTGGTCTGCACCCGTGAGGCCCTGTTTGTTGATGGCGGTGCCGTGGTGCGTAAGCTTCGCCGGCCAGAGCGGATCGTCGGCCGGAGCGGTCGACACCCGGGTGGTCTCCACCGTTTCGTTCCAGGAATAGTAGACGTACAAAGTCCCGTCCACGACCACCATGCTCGGCTCGCCGACCCCCCATTTCTCCTTGGCGCCGGTGTAGGTGACGATCGGCTGGACGTTGCTTCCGCCCCAGCCTTCCCCGTTCCACTTCTCCCAGGGGCCGCGGGGCGACTTGCTCCGGGCCATGTACAGGTGGTTTTCCAGTCCGCCGGTGTGTTCGGTGGAGGTGTAGCCCAGATAGTAATAGTCGCCGATCTTGATGGCGCCCGGGTCGCAGCAGGACAGTTCGTCCCGGCTCCCGTGCGTGGGCTTGAGCACCATTTCCTCGGGCGTCCAGGTCTTGCCACCGTCCGTGCTGTGCTGGTAGGAGACCTGGTCCCAGTAAGTGCCGTTGATGTCCTCCGCCTTTTCCAACATCAGGATCACTTCAGGCGCCCCATCGACGGGCACTCCGTTCTGGTAGCCCTGCAACTCGTATTCCGGCAGGTTGAGTGCGCGCGGGGCGAACCAGACGCCGGCCTTGGACGTTCCTTCGTTCAGGAGCAGCAGGTAACGGCCGGCGGGAACCTTCCCGTCTTCCTTCGCCAGCATGTTCCAGGCGTTGTCCTGCATCTCCGTCACCCTCCGGCGGAGCACCGGCTCACCCTGGAGCGTCTTTTCGTAGGAATCCTCCCAGCGGTAGAGGGCCATCGTCATGGCTTCGGTGCCGTTGGTGCCCCATGTCGGGCAGCAGGCCTGCAGGCTGCAGAAAGGTTCTTTGGACGTGAATGCCAGTCCGACCGCCGTATTGGCCAGGAACAGGGGGGTGTGGTTCTCCGTGGAAGCGAGCCGTTTGCCGAAGTCTTCGGCGTACGTCGATCCGGCGGCAGCGAACCAGGCGTCGATGGAGCCGTCGTCATTGATGATGATCGACGGGCCGTACCGGTACGTCCCGGCCGTATAGATATCCCATCCTTCTTCCGCGGTGATGGTGTATTCCGCCGGCTTGTCGCCAGGTTCCTCCTGCTCCTTGCCGCCTTCGGCGGGCTGCTCTTTCCCGCCGCAGGCGGAGAGTGTCAAGACGGCCGCGAAGCAGGCGGCCCAGAACAAACGGTTTGTCTTCATGTCGTTTTCAACTTTATCTATTCATCTTCCCAAGTAAGGACGCGCGTGCCGTCTTCCTTCACGGCGATGTCCACGTGGAGCGTATCTTCCGGCAGGAGCTCCGCGACATTCTCAGGCCACTCCATCAGGCAGAGGCAGCCGCTGTCCAGATAGTCGTACAGCCCGATGTCGAGCGCTTCTTCCAGCCGGGTAATCCGGTAGAAATCAAAGTGGAAGAGCGGCTCTCCGTCGGCGGTGCGGTATTCGTTGACGATGGCGAACGTGGGGGAACTGACGGCGTCTTCGCGGACGCCTTTCGCACGGCAGAGGGCTGCCGTGAACGTGGTTTTCCCGGCGCCCATCGGGGCGTGGAAGGCGATGAGCCGGTGCCTGTCCGTCTCTTTCAGGAAACGGCGAGCGGCGGCATCGATCTCTTCCAGCCGGGGGATTTCTATGCAGTGTTTCATGGGATGTGTTCAAGGACGGAGCCAGGTCTCCGGGTTTTGGGGTTCGCGGCCGGCCCAGATCTGGAAATGCAGTTGGGTTTCACCCTGGACGGTCTCCACCGTGCCGAGCCGCTGGCCGGTCTTCACCTTGTCCCCGGCCTTCACGGCGATGTCTCCGAGCTTGCAGTAGAGCGTGAAGTAGTTCCCGTGCTGGACGAGGATGCACTTGTTGTAGCCGGGCATCACGACGATCTGCTTCACGACGCCGTCGAAGACAGATTTGACGGCAGTCTGCGGGGCCAGGGCCAGGGTGATGCCGTTGTTGAACGGCAGCTTGACCTTCGTGAAAACGGGGTGGTAGTGCTGCCCGAAGCGATCGACGACCGGTCCTTCCGCCGGCCAGGGCAGTTTGCCCTTGTTGGCGGCGAACTCCTTGTCGAGGGTATAGTCGATCTTCTGCTTGGGCTTGGTCTTTCCACCGGTTTCCTTCGCCGTGCCGGCTGTGGCGTTGCGGATGAGCCGTTCGATCTCGCGGTTGAGGGCTTCCACTTCACTCCGCTTCTTGTTCAGCTGCTGCTGGTATTTCTTCTTGTCGCGCCCGAGCCGGTCGACGAGTTCTTTCGATTCCTTCTCTTCCGCCTGGATCCTGGCCATCTCGGCGACCCGTTCGCTGCGGAGCGCCTCCGCCTCTTTCTTCAGGTTCGAGAGCTGCTCCTGTTCGGCCTCCAGCTGCTCCTTGGCCGCCGCGATCTTTTTGGCCTGTCCGTTCATCTCCTTGGAGAGGTCGCGCAGGTAGCCGTAGCGGCGGAAGCTCTGGGCGACGTCTTCACTGGCCAGGATGTACATGTACCAGATCTTCGGGTTGCGGTTCTTGTAGGCGCCGCGGACCAGGCGGCCATAGTAGGTGGTGAGGGTGTCGAGCCGCCGGGTGATGGCCGTGATCTCCTGCTGCTTCTCGTCGATGGCGCGGTTGTAGACGGCTATTTTCCGGTCGCTCTCTTCGACCAGCTCCTTTCGCGAAGCGACCTTCTTGCGGATGAGGCTGAGCCGCCCCACGGCACTTTCGCTTTCCTTGGCAGCCGCCCGGAGCTGTCCGTCGAGGATTGCGATCTCCTTCTCCAGCCGGGCTTTCTTGTTTTCCTGTTCCTTCAGGTTCTGGGCGGCTGCGCCGCCGGCCAGGAGCAGGAGCGCCAGGCCGCAGGTCAGCCACCTATGGAGCATGCGCGGGTTCATTCCTTTCCTTCTTTGCTGCGGAGTTCCGCCTGGTTCCGGTAGACTTTGGCGAGGTCCTCTTCACCGAGCGCCTTGAGGACGGCCGCATAGTGGGCCAGGCAGGTGGCGCTCTCCTTCCCGCCGTAGAGCATTGCGTGCTTGAAGTAAGCCTTGGCCTCGGAGGATCTGCCCATCAGGTGCAGGATCCAGCCGATCGTGTCGAGGTACGTGGGGTTGTCCGGCTCCTGTTCGACGGTCTTGCGGCTCATCTTGAGGGCTTTCTCGAGCTGCTTGCCTTTCAGCGAGAGGTAGTAGGCATAGTTGTTCAGGGCCGGGGCGTAGTCCGGATCGATCTTGAGCACCTTCTTGTAGTACTTGAAGGCCTCCTTGTCGTCGCCCCGCTGGTAGAGGATGTCCCCGATGGTGGAAAGCGTCGCCACCTTCGTCTGCCGGTCGTCGCCGAAGCGGTCCAGGATCGCCTGGCAGTTGGCCAGGAGCCCGTCTTCGTCCTGCCGGTTGTAAAGGACGGCGTTCTTCAGTTCGTAGAAGGCGTATTCCCTGGGGAAGCGGGCAATGGCCGAGTCGCACTGCGCGGACGCGTCGTCCAGGCGCCCGTTGTAGGCGAGTGTCTGGATCCAGGTGAGCCGGGCACCGGGGCTGTCCGGGTGCAAGTCCTTGTTCCGGCCGAACACCTCGATGGCTTTTTCGCCCCGTCCCGTGGAGTTGTAGTAGGCGCCGGCCGTGCTCACGATGGCGCTGTCGGCCGGGTGCAGGGTGACGGCGGTGCCGATCAGGGAATCCAGCTGCGGACGGAAGGTCTGCAGGAAAGCGGCATCCTCCTGGCTGAAGACCAGGCCGAGCAGCCGTCCCAGGTACTGCGACTTGTAGCCGGCGGGAATGTCGGCGTTGCCGACGAACGTGTCCAGCGTGCTGAAATAGCCGGGGAAGTCCCTCCGGATGCGGCAGCTCTCCGCCAGCCCCAGCAGGGCGGGAGAGTAGTCGGGCTGCAGGGCGAGCGCCTGTTCGTAGTAGGAACGCGCCAGCGAGTCCTTCGCCTGGCTCATCACGTGGTCGCCCATCCGGGTGAGGATGACGGGGGAGGGATTCGATTCATTGTAGTCGGCGAGAACCTGCAGCGCCTCGTCCGCCTTGTATTCCTGCATCAGCAGGTCGTAGCGGGTGGAGGTGACGGCTTCGTTCTTGCCGTAGAGGGTCTCGATCTGGTCCATCGCCTCGAGGGCCCTGTCGTTGCGTTTCAGCTTGAGATACAGGTTGACGAGGTTGAACCAGAGGTCGTTCCGGTCCGGGAAATCTTTCAGCAGCTGCTCGTACGTTTCGACCGTCTTCTCGTCCTTCCCGTCCATGGAATAGGCGACGGCCAGGGCGTCGCGGTACCAGAAGTTGCCGGGGTCGATCGCGGCCGCACGGGCAAAATGCTCCTGCGCGGCGGCGAAACGCTTCGTCCCCAGTTCGATGACGGCCAGGTAGTAGAGGGCCGCGTCGTTGTCAGGCTGGCGGGACAGTTCGGTCAGGATCTTCTCGGCCGTCCTGTAATCGCCTAGGTCCATGGCGGTCCGCGCATCGATCAGCCTCCCTTCCCGGGCTTTCTTCTCCTGTGCCGTCTGGGCGGAGAGACTGCCTGCAGCCAGCAGAAGTGCGAGCGCCGCGACGACGATTCTTCGTATCAATGCCATATTTCTCTTCATGATCCGGAAGGCTTCTTGCAAAAATAGTACATTTCCGGCAAATCCGTAGAAAGAATCGTTATATTTGTGGAACGAACTTTATACAAATCGCTTATGTCAAACGTCAGATTTTATCAGCGCGAAGAGCAGGTGCCGCTCGAGATGCACAAGGTCCGCGTCGTACAGAAACTGTTCCTGCTTCCGGTGGAGGAACGCCTCAAGAAGATCCAGGAGGCCGGCAACAACACCTTCCTCCTGCAGAACAAGGATATCTACATGGACATGATCACCGACTCCGGAGTCAACGGCATGTCCGACCGGCAGGTGGCCGCGATGAGCGTCGCCGATGATTCCTATGCCGGCAGCGAGACGTTCAACCGCGTCAAGGCGGCCGTTTACGAGGTGTTCGGCACCGAGAACGTGCTGCCCGCCCACCAGGGCCGTGCGGCTGAGAACATCCTGGCGGAAGCGTATGTCAAGCCGGGCATGTATACGCTGATGAACTTCCACTTCACGACCACGAAGGCGCACATTACGCGCCTGGGCGGCGAAGTCATCGAGCTGGTGGACAAGAAGGGCCTGATCCCGCAGACGGACGACCCGTTCAAGGGCGATTTCGACCTCCGGCTCCTGCGCAAGACCATCAAGGAGCTGGGGCCCGAGAAAGTGGCCTTCGTCCGCGTGGAGGCCGGCACCAACCTGATCGGCGGCCAGCCGGTCTCGCTGGAGAACATGCTCGCCGTCACCGACATCTGCCACGAGTTCGGCATCAGGAGCGTCCTCGACGCCTCCCTGCTGCAGGACAACGTCTATTTCATGAAGACCCGTGAGCCGCGCTGCAAGTACATGACCACCAAGGAGATCTATCATATCCTTGCCGACCGGTTCGACATCATCTACTTCTCCGCCCGCAAGCTCGGGTTCTCCCGCGGCGGCATCATCACCGCGCACGACAAGCGCTTCACCGACGAGATGATGGAATTCGTCCCGCTCTACGAGGGCTTCCTGACCTACGGCGGCATGGAGGTGCGTTCGATGGAAGCGATGGCCGTCGGCCTGCTCGAGTCCCTCGACATGGAGTACATCAGCCAGGGACCGGAGTTCATCGCTTATCTGGTGGATGAGCTCGACAAGTACGGTGTGCCGGTGATCAAGCCCGCCGGCGGACTGGGCGCCCACCTGAACTGCTCCGAGATCGTGCCGGACATCCCGCACAACCAGTATCCGGCCGCGGCCGTCGGCGCCGCCCTGTACATCGCCAGCGGCATCCGTGGCATGGAGCGCGGAACCGTCAGTGAGCAGCGTGAGCCGGACGGCACCGAGCGCTACGCTGAACTGGAGCTCCAGCGCCTGGCGATGCCGCGCCGCGTGTTCACCCTGTCCCAGGTGAAATACTGCGCCGACCGCGTGAAGTGGCTGTATGACAACCGTTCCCTCATCGGCGGTCTGGAGTGGGTCGAGGAACCGAAGGTGCTCCGCTTCTTCTTCGGCCGCATGAAGGAGATCGGCTACTGGCAGGAAGACCTGGCCAAGAAGTTCCGCGAGGACTTCGGCGATTCGCTGTAGGCTTCCCCGCCGGCAACCAGCCCGTGAAGTCGGTATGGAAAAAGGAGAGGATGACCCGCCGGGTCATCCTCTCCTTCTGTTCTGTGCGTCTCCCTAGAGATTCTTGTTGGCTTTCTTCCAGTCCTTGACGGCCGGGATGATGCCCAGGGTGATGATCTCGTCGCGCATCTTGCAGAGGTGCTCGTAGGAAGCCTGCAGGTCGGCCAGTTCCTTCGCCGTGCCCTTCGGCTCCTTGTAGTGGACACCGTCGGCGTCGATGACGGTCGGCATCGCCATCATCACGTGCTGGAACTTCTCGTCGTTGACATAGGTGCCGGCCGGCCAGTTGAACTTCTTGCCGCCCATGGCCGCCTCGATCATCTTCACGGCGTTGTAGGCAGGGCTCTGGAAGGAGCTGCGGCCGCGGAGCTTGATGATGTTGGAGCCGCCCTGGATGGTGGCGTGCTTGATTTCCTCGAAGCGCTCTGCGGAGAGCTTCATCTTGGAGAGGGGCGTCCCGTCGATCTTCACCTTCGAAGCGAAAACGGCCATCGCCTCACCGTGTCCGCCGTAAGTGCGGGCGCCGGTCACCTTGCTCTGCTGCACGCCGAATTCGGCGGCGAGCTCGCTCTGCAGACGGGTGGAGTCGAGGGCGGCCAGGGTCGTTACCTGCGACGGCTTCAGGCCGGAGTGGAGCAGGACCACCAGACCGGTGAGGTCGGCGGGGTTGAAGATGACGACGATGTGCTTCACATCGGGGCAGTACTTCTTGACATTCTTACCGAAGTCCTCGGCGATCTGGCAGTTGCCCTTGAGGAGGTCTTCGCGGGTCATCCCTTCCTTGCGCGGCGCACCGCCGGAGGAGATGATGTACTTCGCGTCCTTGAAAGCGACCTTCGGGTCGGTCGTCCAGGTGATGTTCGCGCCTTCGAAGCCGCAGTGGGCCATTTCGGCGACGACGCCCTTCAGGCCGGGCTCGTAGACATCGTACAGACAGAGGTTCGGGGTGAGCTTCAACATCATGGCCGTCTGGGCCATGTTCGAGCCGATCATGCCGGCGGCGCCGACGATGACCAGTTTCTCATTTGTCAAAAATGCCATAGTTGCAATAAATATTAATGTGTTTTGATTCTTCTTGAAAAATCTCTGCAAAGATAGCATAAAAAGACAAAAAATCTTTATATTTGCAGATGTTTAGAACAGAATAGTAAGGAATAATATGGAGCCTCCCAGTTCTGTAAGGTCAGACAGCAAAGCGACGGCGGACCCCCGGTCGGACGATCCGTTATCGCGGTTCCCTTTTTATCGTTTCATCCCAGCTGCCAACCGGATCCGTCCGGAGGGCGGTTCCATCGTTCATTGCATTCCATTCTGAATTGAAACAACAGGTCTATGGCACTATATCTTAAGAAAGAGTTGGAAGAATCCAGGTCCGTCGTCGGGGTCTGGCAGATCACTGAAACCGAAGAAGAACTGCGAAAGCTCGGTTCCGTCCCTGCGGACGAAATGGAGGAAATCTCCTTCATCAAGAGCGAATCGCTGCGCAAGCAGCGGCTGGCCGTCCGCGCCCTCCTGTGCGAGCTGTTCGGGGAGAAGGTCTACCTGAGCCACCACGACAACGGGAAACCTTACCTCGAGAATACGGTGACCAACATCAGCATCTCGCACACCGACAAATATGTGGCTGTCATCCTGAACGACACGGAAGACGTGGGCATCGACATCGAGAGCCTCGCGCGCGACTTCTCCGCCGTGGAGCGGAAGGCCCTTTCGGAAGACGAGATCGACGACCTGGACGACGACAAGAAAAACGAGCAGTTGGCCATCTACTGGTGCGCCAAGGAAGCCATCTTCAAGCGTATCTCCGCCTACAATGTGGATTTCGCGGAGCAGATCGAGGTGGAGCGGTTCCGTCCCCGCGGGGAAGGGGAGCTGGAGGCTACGTTCATCCACAAGGACGGTTACGAAGAAGAATTCGAACTGGAATACATCACCTTCGACGGGCACATCCTCGTCTGGGTGGTCGGATAGATTTTTTCCTTACATATCTTTTCAGTCATGCGCCAGGTTACAAAATGGATTTACCCGGTCCTTTTCGCCGTCGTATCATGTACGGCCGGGCGGAACGAGGATTTGACCCTGCACTTCGACCGGCCCGCGGTCTATTTCGAGGAAGCCCTTCCCATGGGGAACGGCCGCCTCGGGGCGATGCTTTATGGCGGTACGTCGGAGGAGGTATTCACGCTCAACGACATCACGCTCTGGTCCGGTGAACCCGACCGGGGCGACGACCACATCGACATCCGGACCGGAATCGGCTCCGAAGCCGCTGCCACGCTGCCGCTGGTGCGCGCCGCCCTCGAGCGGGAGGACTATGCGGAGGCCGACCGCCTGCAGCGGAAGATCCAGGGTCACTACAGCGAGAGCTACCAGCCGCTCGGGACGCTTCGGATCCGCCATGCGGACGAGACGCCCGTGGAAGGCTACCGGCGTGCCCTCGACCTGTCCACCGCGACGGCAACGACCACGTACGAGCGAGCCGGAAAGGCGTTCCGGGAAACGTGTTTCGCCTCTGCGCCCGACTCGGTGATTGTCATCCATCTGGCGCAGGAGGGGGGGCTGCATGCGCGGATCGCCTATGAGGTGCCGGGCGGCCATGCCGACCTTTCTGTCCGGGAGGGTGCCATCGTGGCCGACGGATACACGGCGTTCCACCGCTATCCCGGGAACCACGTGCCCAAAGACGGGCAGGTGGCCGTATACGATCCGGAGCGCGGCACGCATTTCCGGACCATCGTCTCCGTCATCCCCGTGGGCGGGACCGTTTCTGCCGACGGGGACACCCTGGTGCTCGACGGCTGCCGCGAGGCGACGGTGCTGATTGTCAACAGCACGAGTTTCAACGGTTTCGACAAGGATCCGGTCCGCGAGGGGAAGGACTGCCGTGCCCTGGCCGACGCCAATGCCGCCCGGGTCTGTGCGAAGGACTGGAAGGCGCTCCTGCGTACGCACGTGAAGGATTACGGGGCCCTGTTCGACCGTGTCTCCCTGTACCTGGGCGAGACGCCTGCGCAGCTGAAGGCTCTTCCGACGGACGAGCAGCTCAAGCGCTACACCGACGAGGAAATGGAGAATCCGGCGCTCGAGGCGCTCTACTTCCAGTTCGGCCGCTACCTGCTGATCTCCTCCTCGCGCACACGGGGCGTCCCCGCCAACCTGCAAGGGCTCTGGAACGAATCCCTGACACCTCCGTGGAGCAGCAATTATACGGTCAACATCAACCTGGAGGAGAATTACTGGCCCGCCGAAGTGCTCGGACTGGGCGAGATGCACGAGGTCCTGCTGGACTTCATCCACAACCTGTCCGCGACCGGGGCGCACTCCGCACGGAAATACTATGGCATCGACCGCGGCTGGTGTGCCGGCCACAATTCTGACATCTGGGCGATGTCCTGCCCCGTCGGGATGGAGCAGGGGAACCCGCATTGGGCCAACTGGACGATGGGCGGTGCCTGGCTGTCCACCCACTTGTGGGAGCACTGGCTCTATAGCCGCGACTTGGACCGGCTGAAGAAAGACTATCCGGTCCTGCGCGGCGCCGCCGAATTCTGCATGGACTGGCTTGTGGAGAAAGACGGAGAACTGATCACTTCACCGGGTACTTCGCCGGAGAACAACTACCTGACGGATACGGGCTACTCCGGCATGACCCTCTATGGCGCCACTTCGGACCTTGCCATCGTGCGTGAATGCCTTACCGACGCCGTTGCGGCTGCGAAGACCCTCGGCGTGGATGCGGAGTTCGTCCGGGAGGCGGAGGAGAAACTTGCCCGGCTGCGTCCTTACCATATCGGAGCGAAGGGAAACCTGCAGGAGTGGTACTACGACTGGGCGGACGCCGATCCGCGACACCGTCACCAAAGCCACTTGATCGGGGTGTATCCCGGCCATCAGATCACCGACGGGCCACTGGCGCAGGCTGCATTGAAGACCTTGGAAATCAAGGGATTCGAGACAACGGGCTGGAGCTGTGGCTGGCGGATCAACCTTTATGCCCGCCTGGGTGACGGCGAAAAGGCTTACAAGATGTACCGCCGCCTGCTCCGCTACGTGAGCCCTGACGGCTACCGCGGCGACGATGCACGCCGTGGCGGGGGCACTTACCCCAACCTGCTGGATGCGCATTCTCCGTTCCAGATCGACGGGAACTTCGGTGGCAGCGCCGGCGTGGCCGAAATGTTGCTGCAGTCCCGTCCGGACGGGACGTTCGACGTCCTGCCCGCGCTTCCGGAGGCCTGGAAGAAAGAGGGTTGTGTCAAGGGACTCCGCACCCGTGGCGGAGAGACCGTGGACATCCGCTGGAAGGACGGGAAGGTGACCCGCGTCAAACGGACGAAGTAGGGGATCAGCGGCCTCCGCCGCCGAATCCGCCGCCGGAGAATCCACCGCCTCCGCCCCAGGAGGTGCTGCCGCCACCGCCGTGCCAGGATGTATGGCCGGATCCGGTGGAACGGTTCGCGTAGTTCTGGGCCGTGATGTGCATGTTCCGGGACGTCGTGTTGATCATGTCCCACACGACGACGGAGCGGCTGTCGGCCAGCTGTCCGGCCGTCTTGCTGAGCTCGAAATACTCGGGGCAGACTTTCTGGAAGTCCTTCTTCACCTGGTCGGCGATACCGTACAGCGATGCGAAGATGAGGTAGTTGTTCCACAGCCCCACTTCCACGACGCCGCGGTCCTCGATGAGGGTGAAGTCCTTCAGGAATTTCCGCAGGCCGAAGACCTCGCGCACTTCCTTCGCTTCGAGGGAGTCGAGATTGTCGTGCGTCAGGTTCTGCTCCTGCCACTCGTATACGCGTTTGGCATTCCTGGTAATCCAGCGTTTGAGTTCGCGGGTCTGCAGGGTGCTGTCGTCACCGGCCGCCTCCCGGAAGAACGTGTACAGGTCGTATTCCTGCCGGAGGTCCTTGCCGGCGTTTTCTGCTTCCGGCGCCGCGAAATCCTTGACCTTGATGACGGATTTCCCCTTCATGTCCGGTTCCACGGCGAAGGCGCCCTTGTAGAAGAGGCGGGTGATGTAGGCGGCGGTCAGGTTTTCTCCGTCGGTGAGGGAGGGCTCGATGACTGTCTTGACGCCCGCTGCTTTCCGCAGGTCTCCTTCCACGGGAACGCCGCGGAACCAGGCCACATCCTTCATCTTGCCGCCGAGCAGTTCCTTCTTGCGCTGCTTCCGCTTGATGCTGCGCCGGATGCCGGCCCAGCCGACCAGGCACGTCAGCAGGGCAAAGAAGGCGCTGACCACCTGCATGATGCGCCGGCCTTCCGCATCCGGATCACGGTATTCGCTGCCCTTCATGGCCTTGGCGCGCAGGTCTTCGAACGACCCGTCGCCGGCTAGGGCAGGGGAGAAGACCCCTTTCTCGAAGCCGCACAGGACGATCAGGCCGCTGCGGCTGCTGAAGGGCTCGCTGGTGCGCGCGACGATCTCGCCGTCTTCAAAGGCGATGTCGCCCCGGAAGCCGAAGCCCCAGATCTTGGCGTTGTCCACGGACAGGTCCGTGCCGTCCTTGAAGATGCGCAGTTCGATGTAGGAAGGCGGTGAGTCCTGCCCGCGCGAGACGAACATGTGGTTGAAGCCATCCATGTCCCCGTATCCCTTCACGAGGCCCGACAGACGGTAGACCAGGCGGTAGCGGTGCGGCCCGCTGCTTCCGACGCCCCAGCAGATTTCATACCCGTCGCTCTTGGTGACGAGTCCGCACCGTCCGGCTTTCCCGGCCCGTGTACGGTGGATGTCCCATTCGCCTGTCTCGGTCTCGAAGAGACGGCCGGTCTCGTCGGTGACGCCCAGTCCGCTGATGCGCATCTGTCCGAGGTTGTCCGCGACGAGATACCATTCGGTAATGTCGTCGGACACGTCGATGTTCCATTCTTCCGTAATGATGGCCGCCCCGTCCTCCTGCAGGTTCACCTGGATGCGGACGGTGTCGACGGTGCTGCGTGCCGAAAGGCCCGCGCCGCAAAGCGCGAGCAGCAGCATCAGGACGATTTTTCTCATTCAGCCTGCGGTTTGCCGGAGTTTCCGTTGAAGATGCTCTCGATGTCAGGCATGTTGGTCTTGCCCTTCTCTTCCTCGATGTAGGCCTGCGGCGTGAAGTGCAGCATGCCAGCGACGATGGAAGACGGCCACTGGCGGATGAGGACGTTGAGTTTCGTCACGGCATCGTTGTAGACCATGCGGCTGAGACGGACGTTCTCCTCATATCCCTTGATGCCGTCCATCGTGTTCTTGAACATGTCGTTGGCCTTCAGGTCGGGATACTGCTCTGCGACCGCGATCAGCCGGCCGAGGACGGAATTGATGGCTTCGTTCTGGGCGTTCACGTCGCTCGCGGACGTGACGGTCCCCCTTCTCTCCCGGATGACATCGGTGAGGGTGTCATGCTCGTGCGCGGAATACTGCTTGGTCATCTGCACCAGTGCGGTAACAGCGTCCCAGCGGCTCTTCATCTGGGTGTTGATCTGCCCCAGCGCGTTCTTCATCTTTTCATCCAGTCCGACGAGCTGGCGCTGGATCTTGAGGATGTACAGGAAACAGATCACGACCAGAGCGATGATCACAATGACAAGGGTGCTCATACTGTTGTTGTTTTAGGGTTATCGACGTCGGGGTAACAGGACTCGAACCTGCGACCCTCTGCTCCCAAAGCAGATGCGCTAGCCAACTGCGCCACACCCCGATGAACACAAATTTATCTCATTTTTCCCGTTCTGCCAAATTTTAACGAAAAATGAACTATCTTTGCTTTATGGAGCATATCATCAGCGGAAAACGCATCGAGAAGAGTTTCGGAGCGCTCAAAGTGCTCAAGGGAATCGACATGCAGGTGGAACCCGCAGAGGTCGTATCGATCATGGGCGCCTCCGGGGCGGGCAAGTCCACCTTGCTCCAGATCCTCGGCACCCTCTCCACGCCGGACGCCGGCACCCTGGAGATCGACGGAACCGATGTCTTCTCCCTCTCCGGCGCGGAGCTTTCTGCCTTCCGCAACCGCAAGATCGGATTTGTCTTCCAGTTCCACCACCTCCTGCCTGAATTCAATGCGCTGGAAAACGTGATGATCCCCGCCCTGATCGCCCAGCGTCCCGAGGCGGAGGCACGCGCCGAAGCCGTCCGGCTTCTTTCCGAGATGGGCCTTGCGGACCGTACGGGGCACAAGCCCTCCGAACTCTCCGGCGGCGAGCAGCAGCGCGTCGCCATCGCCCGCGCCCTGGTCAACCGTCCTTCCATCCTGTTCGCGGACGAACCGTCCGGCAACCTGGACTCCAAGACCAAGGCGGAGATCCACCAGCTCTTCTTCGACCTGCGGGAGCGCTACGGACAGACGGTCGTCATCGTGACGCATGATCCGGAGCTTGCCCGGATGTGCGACCGTTCCCTCTTCATGCGGGACGGTCTCTTCGTGGAAGAATAGCGGGATTCCCAGAACGTATAAAAAGAAAAAAGGAGACGTGTTTCACAACAAGTCTCCCTCACAACAGATTATCAAAATGTAACCAAACTAACCAATTAACCTATATGAATAAATAATAATCTGTGTGCAACTCAGTGTTTATCCTCCGGCTTCGCTTCTCCTCCTCCTTTCTTCCCCAGCCGGTGGATCTGGCTCCGGCGGAACGATTCCTCCGCCAGGAACAATTTGGCCACCTTGATTTCAGACAGGATGGCCCGGTATTGTTTCGCGTACTTGGCGTCGATCGCCTTTTCCGCGGACAGGCTGGACAGGTAGGCGTCCAGCAGTTTTTCGATCTCTTTGTCTTTCTTGCCGGCCTTGACGGCTTCGTCCAAGGCCTTGTACGTTTCCATGATCTTCCGGAAAGCCTGGAAGCGCTCCATTTCCGCCTTGTTGTAGACGGGCCAGAATTTCTCTGCCTCCGCGGAGGTGAGGCCGACGGCGTCCGTCAGGTAGGCGATTTTCTCCGCCTTCATTTTCTCCTGCCATTCCTTGTGCCGCCCGGACGCGTTCTGGGCGCCCGCGCTGAAGGACAGCAGCATCAGCATGCCGATAATGAGATATTGTATCTTGCGCATGGTTTCGTCTTTTTGTTCTTCTTATTCTTCGTCCGTTGCGGCGACCAGCATTTCCGGGGTCGTCCCGGACACGATCAGGTAATCTACGATTTCTTCTTCCGACAGGGTCTCTCCTTGTTCCGCCTCGTAGAAAACGGCGTAGGGATTCGTGACGGGAATCAGGTCGGCGAGCATGGCGGCGTACAGCGGGTCGGTATCCTGGGTGTTTCGTGAGGTCGTGCGGCGCAGGACCGTATTCCCGATGACGATGAGGAATGCAAAGCAGGCGGCCAGCGCCACATAGGGCAGGAGCCGGTCGCGCAGCCGCAGGGCAGGGATGCAGACCGGGCTTCCGGCCGCATCAGGAATGGTATTCAGCCGCTCCTTCAGGGAGGTGAAGTAACCTTCCGGAACCCGGAAATCCTCTTTCCCGAGGGAGGGCATGTCGAATCTTTCCTTTTTCATCGCGTTCTTATGACAAGGTCTTGGTCTTTCGGTTTAACTCATGAATTATTTTTTTTCCAATTTTTTTCTGATCTTGTTTACGGCGAAATGGTAGGACGCCTTGAGCGCTCCTACGGAGGTGTTCAGGATCTCGGCGATTTCCTCATACGGCATCTCCTCCAAGTACCGCATGATAAAAACAAGCCTTTGCTTTTCAGGAAGTTCCGAGATGGCTCGGACCAGGAATCCCTGTGCCTCGTCGCCGTTGAAGAAGGGGTCGGCACCGACTTCGCGGGCTGATTCCAGCGGGAGGGCATCCGACTGGATGGCGGCGCGGACGCGCTGTTTCCCCAGGAAGTTGAGCGCTTCGTTGCTCGCGATCCGGAACATCCAGGTGTACAGCTTGGCCTCACCGCGGAATCCCGGCAGGGAATTCCAAATCTTCAGGAAGATGTCCTGCAGGAGGTCGTCGGCGTCTTCATGCGAACACAGGAAATGACGGACATGCCAGTAGAGCCTTTCGCTGTACGTGTCGACGATGACACGGAAAGCCTTCTCCTGCTGACCGCTCTTGTAAAGTGCAATGATCTCCCTGTCAGACATTTTTCGTAAATGTCGTGACCCCCTGCAATTACTTTGCCAAAAGGAAGTTGGGGATTTTGGCTTCTTTTGATTATTTTTGCATTCATGAAGCACACACGCAATTTCTGCATCATCGCGCATATCGATCACGGCAAGAGCACCTTGGCCGACCGCCTGCTTGAGTTGACGGATACGCTCTCCGCCCGTGACATGGAAGCACAGGTCCTGGACGACATGGACCTGGAGCGCGAGAAGGGCATCACCATCAAGAGTCACGCCATCCAGATGGAATACCGCCGGGGCGGCGAAACCTATATACTGAATCTGATCGACACCCCCGGGCACGTGGATTTCTCTTATGAGGTGTCCCGTTCCATCGCCTCCTGCGAAGGCGCCTTGCTCGTCGTAGATGCCACCCAGGGCATTCAGGCGCAGACGATCTCCAACCTCTACCTGGCCGTCGACCATGGCCTGGAGATCATCCCCGTGCTGAACAAGATCGACATGGAATCCGCCCAGGTGGAGGTCGTTTCCGACCAGATCGTCGACCTGCTCGGCTGTACGGCCGAAGACATTTTCAAGGTCTCCGCACGGACCGGGGAAGGGATTCCGCCCCTGCTGGATGCCATCGTGGACCGGATTCCGGCTCCGAAGGGCGATCCGGACGCGCCGCTGCAGGCGCTGGTCTTCGACTCGGTGTTCAACCCCTTCCGCGGGATCATCGCCTACTTCAAGGTGATGAACGGGACGCTCCGCACGGGCGACAAGGTGAAGTTCGTCGCGACCGGCATGGATTACGATGCAGAAGAGGTGGGCGTGCTGAAGATGAAACTCGTCCCGACCGGCGAGATCGCGGCCGGCGACGTGGGCTACATCATCTCGGGCATCAAGAAGGCGGTCGAGGTGAAGGTGGGCGATACGATCACCCATGCCGCGGCCCCCTGCGCCGAGGCCATCGCCGGATTCGAGGAGGTCAAGCCCATGGTCTTCGCCGGCATGTATCCGGTGCAGGCCGACAAGTTCGAGGAGCTGCGTGCGACGCTGGAGAAGTTCCGCCTGAACGATGCCTCATTCGTCTACGAGCCGGAATCTTCGCTCGCGCTGGGCTTCGGTTTCCGCTGCGGTTTCCTGGGGCTCCTGCACCTGGAGATCGTCCAGGAACGGCTTTTCCGCGAGTTCAACATGGACGTGATCACCACGGTCCCCAACGTCTCCTACAAAGTCTACACGACGCAGGGCGAAGTCCTCGACGTGCACAACCCTTCCGGGCTGCCCGCGCAGACCCTGATCGACCATATCGAAGAACCCTTCATCCGTGCCCAGATCATCTCCAAGACCGATTTCTATGGCCCGATCATGAAACTCTGCATGGACAAGCGGGGTGTCCTGATCGGCCAGCACTACATCACGGCCGACCGGGTTGAACTGACCTACGACATGCCCTTGTCGGAGATTGTCTTCGACTTCTACGACAAGCTCAAGTCCATCTCGAAGGGATACGCATCCTTCGACTACCACCTGATCGATTTCCGGACGGCGCGCCTGGTGAAGCTGGACATCCTGCTGAACGGTGATCCGGCCGACGCCCTTTCGACCCTGATCCACGAGGAGCATGCGTACGACTTCGGCCGCAAGATCTGCCTCAAGCTGAAAGAACTCATTCCCCGCCAGCAGTTCGACATCGCCATCCAGGCCGCCATCGGCGCTAAGATCATCGCGCGCGAGACGGTCCGTCAGGTCCGCAAGGATGTGACGGCGAAGTGTTACGGCGGAGACGTCACCCGCAAGCGCAAGCTGCTGGAAAAGCAGAAGGAAGGCAAGAAACGGATGCGCCAGATCGGGACCGTCCAGGTGCCCCAGAGCGCGTTCATGGCCGTGTTGAAACTGGATTGACCCGGCCATGGCGAAGGTGACAGTCATCTTTTCGGGAACGGTTCCCGCGGCCGTCGGGCAGGATCCCCTTCGTCCCTGGCGGGAGGGCTTCTCCGGCGGAGAGGACAGCCTCGAGGCCATCCGTGTTCCCGCGGATCATCCGGAAAGCCTGCGTGCGGCCTGCCAGCAGGCGCTGGAGGCCGGCAGTGACTTTCTCCTGCTCGCGGACGCGCTCCTGCAGCCGGCGCCGGCCGCCCTCGACATCTTCCTGGAGAACGATGTTTTCCTCCGCCACCAGGCGATCCTCGTCGGAACGGTCGCCGGCCCGGACGGACAGCTGCTTTTCGGCGGACGCAGCCGACGGGGCCGCCTCGTCCAGCCGGATCCGACGATCCCCGTCCCCTGCCATTTCTTCGACATGTCTTGCGTGCTGGTCCCTGCCGGTGTTTTCTCCCACTTCCGCTCACCCGACGACTTGCTTCGGCGGACCTTCTGGGATTTCGGTTACGGACAGAAGGTGGCCATGGCCGGTGTGCCGCGGATGGTCGCTCCCGGCATCCTGGCCCGGATGGAACACAACCCGCTCGTTCCGCTCTGGCAGGATCCCGAAACGCCCCTCTGGCGCCGGGTGCTCTCGTACGTGGACAGCCTCCTGCGCGGTGCCCTCAAACGCATCCGCGCGATGCTGCACTGACAAAGGATCCTCATCCCATCTCCGCAATCGTCTCCAGGCAGAACAGCAGCGTGGAGGCGAGGAGGTCGTTCGCCCGGACCAGCAGCTCCGGACAGCAGCCGGCGACGGACAGGAGCACCGTGACGACGGATACGGTCATCAGGATGCCGGTCAGCGGGAGGGCCAGCAGGTTGGTCAGCAGGAAATATTTCGGGAACGTATGGAAATGCAGCCAGGCCACCGGAGCGGTGAAGACCTGGCAGGCAAGCGTCAGGGCTGCCGCCTCCCAGATCCGCCGGACGGGGTCGAACCGTGCGGCTGCCGGATGCGCCGCGGCCGGGTAGAGCCCCGCCAAGGGCGGATACAGCAGGGTGATGCCCGTCATCGCCAGGTAAGACAGCTGGAACCCCGGCGTCGCCAGCTGGCCGGGATGCATGGCCAGCTGCAGGGTAAGGCTTGCCATCAGCACGGCGGCAGAGCCGCGTTCACGGCCGAGGTTCCGGGCGGTCTCTCCCAGGAGGATGAAGGTGAAAGCCCGCTGGGTGGAGGCCGAAGCCCCGGTCGCGAGCGTGTAGAAACCGGCGGCGCAGACGGTCAGGACGCTGCGTGTGCGCCGGGCCGGGATGCTGTTGCCCAGCGGCGCCGTGGCGCGTGTCAGGAGCAGGTACAGGATGCCCAGGTGGAGTCCCGAAAGGGCGAGGATGTGCGAGGCCCCGCTCCGGCGGAAGACGGCGACCGTCGCGGGGGCGAGGGCAGACCGGTCTCCCGTAAGGACCGCACGCATGATCGGACCGGTCTCTGTTCCGGGATAGGGGATGGCATCGATCTCCGCCTGCAGCCGTGCAGCGGTGCGCAGGGCGGCGGTCGTCAGCGGACCGGGTGCCGGCGTGAACGCCAGGGCGGGCTGCAAGGCATTGAGCCGGCAGAAGAGGCCGGCTGCGAAGAAGAGGAGGCCCAGGATGAGGCGGTAGCCCCGGCCGGACAGCTTGCGGCGCGGAAGGCAGGCGACGGCGGCCGTCGCAAGGAGCAGGAACGGTTGCAGGAGGGCCGGCAGGAACAGGGGAACGCTGCCGCCGGACAGCAGCGCCGGACCGGCTGCGACGCCGGCCGCGAAAGGGATTCCGATCCCCGCCATTTCTCTCTCCACTTCCATCTCGTCGTCCCGCAATTTGCGTAAAGATAACCATATTTTTGCTATCTTTGCAAGAATTATACATTTAACACACTATCGGAATGATCATTCTTGTTATCAATTGCGGAAGCTCTTCCATCAAATACCAGCTTCTGGACATGCAGAGCGACGACGTATTCGACCTGAAAGCGAAGGGAATCGTCGAAAAAATCGGTCTCGAGACCGGACAGCTTCAACACAAACCCGCCGGAAAGGAAAAAGTGGTGCGCGACCTTCCGATCGCTGACCACAAAGTCGGCATGCAGATCGTCCTGGACGCGCTCGTCGACAAGGACTGCGGCGTCCTCCACTCCTTCTCCGACATCGAAGCGGTCGGCCACCGGATCGTCCAGGGAGCGGACTTCTTCTCCGGAAGTGCCCTCGTCGACGAGGAGGTCATCCGCAAGATCGATATTTGCTGCGACTTCGCTCCGCTGCACAATCCTGCGCACCTGCTCGGTATCCGCGCCTGCCAGGAGGTGCTGCCCGATGTCCCGCAGGTCGTGACGTTCGACACGGCGTTCCACCAGACGATGCCGGCCTATGCCTTCATGTACGGCCTGCCTTATTCCTGCTACGAGAAATACCACATCCGCCGCTATGGCGCGCACGGCACCAGCCATCAGTTCGTCGCCCGGAAGGGCGCCGGCATGGTGGGCATCGACCTGAACGCGTCGAAGATCATTACCTGCCACATCGGCAACGGCAGTTCCATCACGGCGGTCCAGAACGGCAAGTCCATCGATACGTCCATGGGTCTCACCCCGCTGGAAGGCCTCCTGATGGGAACGCGCTGCGGCGACATCGATGCCAACGCCATCCTGCACATCATGAAGAAGGAGAACCTGACGGCCGACCAGATGTACGAGATCGTCAACAAGAAGAGCGGTCTGCTGGGCCTTTCCGGCAAGACGTCCGATATGCGCGAGATGCGGGAGATGGCCCTCGCGGGCGACGAACGCGCACAGCTCATCCTGGACATGCTCGTCTACCAGATCACCAAGTACGTCGGCGCGTACACCGCGGCGATGGACGGCGTGGATGCGATCTTCTTCACCGGCGGCATCGGTGAGCACAACGACTGGCTCCGCAGCGGCGTCTGCTCGCGCCTGAACTACCTGGGTGTCAAGATCGACGCCGAAGCGAACACGGCCTGGGGTGTCGACACGGTGATCTCCACCCCGGACTCGAAGGTGAAAGTCGCCCTCGTGACGACGGACGAGGAACTCGTCATCGCCCGCGACACGATGCACATCGCGCAGGGACTGAAGAAGTAATTCGGAAAAACAATCTTAATAACACAAAACGATGATTACAAAATTCGCTGATGTATTTGCAGAACTCAAGGAAAAAGGAGTCTGCAAGAAAATGGTCGCGGCCTGGGCGGTCGACGAACACACGATCGAGGCTTGCGCCAAGGCGACGCAGCTGGGATTCGTGAAGGTGACGCTCGTCGGTGACGAGGCCCTGATCTCCAAGACCTGCCAGCAACTCGGAATCGACACGGGTATGTTCGAGATCGTGAATGAACCGGTGGAACTGAAGGCGGTTGCCAAGGCCGTGCAGCTCGTGCACGACGGCCAGGGCGATGTCCTGATGAAGGGCCTCTGCTCCACGGACAAGTTCCTGCGCGCGATCCTGAACAAGGAGACGGGTCTCCTTCCTCCGAAGGGCCTGCTGAGCCACGTGGGTGTGATCGAGAACCCCAACTACCACAAACTCATCTTCCTGACGGACATGGCGGTCATTCCCGCACCGGATTTCCGCCAGAAAGTAAAACTGGCCGGCTTCGTCACTTCCGTCGCCCATTCTTTCGGCATCGTGAAGCCGAAGATCGCCTTTATCGCCGCCTCCGAGCAGATGCTTGACAGCATGCCTGCCTGCGTGGAAGGCGCCATGCTGGCCAAGATGTGCGACCGGGGCCAGATCAAGGGCTGCATCGGTGACGGACCGCTTGCGCTGGACGTGGCGGTCGATCCGGAATCCGTCCAGATCAAGAAACTCGTCAGCCCCGTCGCCGGAGACGCCGACTGCCTCCTGTTCCCGAACATCGAGTCCGCGAACGTTTTCTGGAAGACCAACTCCAAACTGGCCGTGGGCGTCCGCCAGGCCGGCATGCTCGTGGGGACGAGTGCACCTTGCGTGTTGGCCAGCCGTGCCGACAGCGTGGATACGAAACTCAACTCCATCGCGGAGGCCGTCATGTTTGTCAACAAGTGATCATTATGATGAAGAAATACTTCCTTTATGCCATGGCGGCCTGCACCGCCGTAGCTTTTGCTTCTTGCGTGAAGACCGTGGACGTGACCGGCTGCACCGAGAACGCGGTCGCCCGCGAATACCTCGAGACGGTCTCCTATCCGGATGGTGATTACGAGGATACGCAGATCGCCCGGTTCGATACCTTGAAGACCGGTTTCCGTAAAGACCAGCCTGCTCCGCTGGTGGTCCGCTGGGAGAACAAGCCGCTGACGAACACGGCGCTGACCGTGGCCTGCGACGCCAAGATGGCGGATGTCCTGTCCGTCACCCCTGTCGACGCCGGGGCCGACTCCGCGCTCGTTTACAACCTGGTGCCCGGCCGCAAATACTGGTACAAAGTGTCCGGCCAGGATGCGAAACAGAAGGAGAAGGTGCTTGTGAAGGGCACGCTGGTGGCCGAAGGTCCGCTGCGGATGATCCGCACGGACGCGCTGCACAATGTCCGTGACCTGGGCGGCTGGAAGACGGCCGACGGCAAGACCCTCAAGTATGGGAAGATCTTCCGCGGCGGCCAGATGAACCGCCAGCCTCTCCCGACCGAGTCCGACCTCGACGTGCTCAAGCGCCAGCTCGGCATCAAGGCCGATGTCGACCTGCGCTGGGACAGCGAGCTGGACAACGGCACGCCGGACGATCCGTCCGACGACCTCGTCTACACCCCCTTGGGCGAAGGCGTGGAATATACCCACATGCCGGTGAATCTCTACGCGCTCTGGGAGGCCGACACGACCCAGTGGAACAACATGCTTTCCTTCATGATGGACCATGTGATCGCGGATGAGCCCGTGTATGTGCATTGCGCCGCCGGCGCTGACCGTACCGGTACGACCTGCTTCCTGCTGGAAGGCGTCCTGGGCCTTTCCGAGGAGTCGCTTGTCAAGGAGTATGAGCTGACATCCTTCTCGACCTACGGCCGCCGGAACCGCAACAACGTGTATGCCTACAAGCCGATGATCCAGTACCTGCTCAAGCGCGACGGTGAGACACTGCGCGACAAGTTCGAGAACTACCTGACCGAGTATGTCGGGATTCCGGCCGAAAAGATCGAGGCCTTCCGCGCCGCGATGCTGGAAGACTAATCGTAGAACAGGTTCCTGCGGGGGAGGGCATCCGCGTATTCGGCCCTGAGGGTGTCGAAAAGTTCAGCGGTGAAATGGGCGAGCCCCGGCCCTTTGTAGGTGCTGGTATTCGTGACGAAGATCCAGCATTCCCCGTCGGGATAATATTTGACGAGCGCACTGGTACCTGCAAAGGTGCCGGTGCGCGTCCATTCTCCGGTGGGCTTGGTGTCGTTCCAGCCCAGGGAATAGGTGTCCGGGTCGAAGTACTCCGTCATGGCCGCGACACTTTCAGGACTCAGCAGGTCAGGGACTTCGGGCCGCCCGTCGATCGAGGCGACCAGCAGGGCCAGTTCCGGGGTGGATGCGACCCAGAATCCGGCGCCGGACAGGCCTTCGATGTTGTTCCCGCCGTAGCAGCGCGGCACCATGCGCCCGCTGTTGTTGAACTCGTTGACGGGCTGGTCGTCCTTCTGGACATAGTAGCGCACCTCGTCGGGATGCTTGTCCTTGTAGTAGTTGCCGGCAGTCCGGAAGCCCACGCAGCCGCAGGGCTCCAGCACACGGGTGCGGATGAATTCTTCGTACGGGACGCCTTCCAGCCGCTCGATGATCATCGAGAGCAGCAGGTAACCGAAATTGGAGTAGTCCTGCCAGGTCCCGGGCTCGAAGGCGACGGGCTGGGCGAGCTGGATGCGGACCAGCTGCTCGGCCGTCGGAACGGTCTTGAGCCGGTTCTGCATCATGATCCAGCGGGTGGAAAACATCGGGTCGCCGCCCCTGCGGGTGAAACCGCCCTTATGGCGGAGCAGCTGTTCGACGGTGATCTTGTAGTAGTTGCTGTCGGCGATGGCGGCGTTGAAGGTAGAGTCGTTCAGGAGCCCGTCCTCGCCGAAGACGCGGTCGTCCAGCGACAGTTTCCCTTCCTCCTGGAGCAGCATGATGCCGACCGCCGTCACCAGTTTGGACACGGAGGCGATCCGGAGGATGTGTCCGGGCTGCATCTGCACGCCTTCATCGGCCTTTCCGTACCCTTTGGCGATCAGCAGCGAGTCGTTGCGCATCACGGAAAGCGACACGCCGCGCAGGGCCCAGTAGCGCATGTATTCACGGACCTTCGCGTCGAAGCCGGGGGGCATCAGGGAATCGGACGTCGCGTTCGTCAGCGTTTCGTTGAGTCGGACGGGAATCCGGGGCTCCGCCGGTTCCTGTCTGTGGCGGTAGGCCCGCACAACGGTAGCCAGCAGGACGAGAAGGACCAGGGAGGCCGTACAGGCGGCCAGGAAACGGTATGTTGGTCTGGCGTTCATCATAGGAGGCGCCCCGTTTTGCGACCGAAGTCGATGATGAATGCAGCCGTTCCCTCGACGCCGAGCAGGGAGGAATCGACACAGAGGTCATAGTCGGAGGCCGCGCCCCAGTTGCCGAACGTGTAGAAATTGTAGTAGGCGCTGCGTCCCCGGTCGCTCTTCCCGATCAGGGCTTCCGCCTCTTCAGCCGTCAGGGAAGAGCGCTCCACCACACGGCGCACCCGGTCCTCCAGGGGCGCGGAAATGAAGACGTCCAGGCACTTCCGGTCGCGGAGGATGTAGTTGGAACAGCGACCTACGAAGATGGCAGGCCCCTTGTCGGCCAGTTCCATGATGGTCCTTCCCTGGATCCGGAAGAGCTCGTCGTTCCCGACATAATTCATCGGGGTACCGAACCGGCCGCTTCCGAAGCTGTGCAGCAGGCCGAGGAAGCCCCGCTTCTCGTCGGTCTTCCGGAAGAGCTCTGCGCTGAAGCCGCTGCCTTCCGCGGCCTTGGTGATCAGTTCGTTGTCATAGACGGGGATATCCAGGAGGCGGCCGATCTCCAGGGCGACGCTTTTGCCGCCGCTGCCGAACTGCCTTCCGATGTTGATGATCTGCGGGATGGGTTCCATGGTTGTTCAGAGTTGGCTCCCCAGCGTATCCGGCTCGTCTCCGTCCTGGAGCCGGGCGAACTTGCGCATCAGGAGGATGATCATGACCAGCGTGGTCAGGAATGCGGCGGTATCCGAAAGCGGAAACGCCAGAAAGACGCCGTCTACGCCCTTGAAATGGGGAAGGAGGTAGATCAGCGGTACCAGGTACAGGAGCTGGCGGGTCAGGGACAGGAAGATCGACTTCGCGACCATGCCCAGGCTCTGGAAGAAGTTCGTGGCCACCATCTGGAAACCGACGATCAGGACGACGAAGTTCATCAGCCGCAGGCCGCGGACGGAAAGCTGCTTGAGTTGCGGGTCGCCCGTGAAGGCCGAGACCAGCGTGCCGGGGAAGCATTCCGACGCAAGGAACCAGACGAGGGAGACGAGCGTCGCCCATGCGGCCGTCCGCAGGAAGACTTCGCGCACCCGGGAATACAGGCGTGCGCCGTAGTTGTAGCCGGCGATGGGCTGCATCCCCTGGTTGAAGCCCATGATGACCATGATGAACAGGAAATTGATCCGGTTGACGATGCCGTAGGCCCCGATCGCCAGGTCGCCGCCGTGCTTGAGCAGCTGCTGGTTGATGAACATCGTGACGATGCAGGAGGCGGAATTCATCAGGAACGGTCCCATGCCGATGGCGAGGGAGTCCTTGGCGATGCGCCAGTCCAGCTCGAAGATGCGCCGGGGCAGGTGCAGGAAGTTGTCCTTCCGCGTGAAGTAGTACATCGTGCAGGCGCACGCGATCGCCTGGGAGACGACCGTCGCGACGGCTGCACCGCGGATGCCCATGTGCAGGCCGAAGATCAGCACGGGGTCGAGCACGGCGTTGAAGATGACGGTGAAAAGCGTCAGCCGCATGGCCAGTCTCGGGTTTCCCGAAGACCGGATAAGGCTGTTGAGCCCGAAGTACAGGTGCGTGATGATGTTTCCGTAGAGGATGATCCGCATGTAGTCGGCCGCGAAGCCGACGGTGTTCTCGCTCGCTCCGAAAAAGAAGAGGATGGGCTTGAGGAAGAGCAGGCACACAACCATGAAGAGCAGGCCGGTGATGCAGTTGAGCGTGACATCGTTGGCGAGCACCTTGTTGGCTGCCTTGTAGTTCTTCTGCCCCAGCAGCACCGACGCCATCGTCGAGGCACCCACGCCTACCAGCGTGCCGAGCGCCGTCGAGAGGTTCATCAGCGGGAAGGTGACGGCCAGCCCCGAGATGGCCAGCGATCCCGTTTCCGGGATGTGGCCGATGAAGATGCTGTCCACCATGTTGTACAGCGAGGACGCTGTCATCGCGATGATGGCGGGGATGGCGTACATCCGGAGGAGCTGCCCGACGCTGCGGGTGCCCAGCTCGGTAGGAACGTTCTGTGATGAGGACATTTCCGGCGGTTACGGCGTGTCGACGAGTTCGATTTCAAAGCAGACCGGCGCGTGGCGCGGAATGCCGCTGCCGCTGCCTGCGTAGCCGTACGCGTCGAGGGAAGAGAAGGCGCAGATGCCTTTCTCGAACCGCCTCATCTTCGAGAGCGTGTAGGAGAAACCGTTGACCAGCGTCGATCCGGAACCGGTCGTCGCCGTGCTGTTGGACTCCATCGTGATGGCGGTGAAGTTTTCATTCTTCGTGATGCGGACCGGCTTGTACGACTTGGAGGGAACGTAGATGCCGTGCCGTTTGGCCGTGTCGGCGATGGTCGTGTCGAAGACTTTCCCGTTGAGCAGGCGGCCCGTATAGTTGATGTAGAATGTCGAATCGTTCGGGATGTCCTTCGTGGATTTGGAAGGAACCAGTACTTTGTAATAATAGCCGAACGAGGTCGAGTCGACGCCGTCCATCCAGCGGGCGACGAAGCGCTCCAGCGTGTCCGCCTCCCAGGCATAGATATCGTCGTACTTGTCCACGAGCCGGAGGGTGCAGATCACGTCGTCGCCGCTCTCGTTGTCGATATACTCGCCGGCGGTGCCGTAGTCCGCCGTCACGTTCAGCCAGCCGGGGATGACGGCGGTCCGGGTGCCTCCGACCCGCATGCCGCGGAGCATCTCCAGATATCCCGTTTCGGTGTAGGCCTTGTCCCGGCGGAGCACGATCGGTCCGTAGTAGTTGGCCGCGTCAAAGGAGCCGACCTGTACCGCCATCGTCTCCGACGTCGTTGCCGTGACGGTCCCGTCCAGGTCAGTCACCGTCCGCTCGATGAAGACGTATTCCTCGTCGCCCAGGGCGCTGCCCTCACCGGGTTGGTCATCAATCACATAGATCCCCAGCCCGGTCGGCCGGACCTCGGGATGGTGTACGCTGATCCATGCGTCCATGAAACGCTTCGCGTCTTCGTTCGTGGCCGTTTTCCCCTCTTTGGCGCATCCGGCCGCCAAACCGGCCGCCAGGGCGAGGACGCCGGCGGCGAGGGAGAAGGTATGTTTCGTTATATTCATGTTCATTCCGTTCTTTTACTGGGTGTTGTCGACCGACTGGACCCACAGGTGATAGGCCAGTGCGGCGTGGACGGGGACCGTCCCCATCCGGCCCTTCCCGAAGCCGTAGCGTCCGGTGAAGAGGAGGTAGCATTCGTCGCCGGCGCGGACGCCGGGCAGGCCCTTGCGGAGTCCTTCCAGGAGGTCGCCCTGCTGCAGGTCGACGGTCAGCGGCTGGAAGACGGTCGTATCCGTGACCGACCACTTGAGCCGGTCCGCGTAGGATGCATTGTTCGTGAAGAACAGGTTGGAGACGTTCATGGACGAGCTGTTGATGTAGTGCCCCGCGTAGAGGACGGTGGCTTTCCCCTTGCCCTCCAGCGCGGCGCCCTCTCCCTGGACGACCGTGATCCGCGTCACCCCGTCCAGCTGCTCCACCTTCGCCGTGCTGTCCGACCCGGAGAGCGTACTGACGAGGGAAGCGATGTTCTTCTCCTGCGAAGAATAGACGGTATTCAGCGCCTTCTTGCTGCAGGAGGTGCCGGCGATGAGAAGGGCGGCGCAGGCCGCCGCGATGTAGCGGACGTTCTTCATCCTTCGAAAAATCCTTCTATTCCTTTCAAGATGTATGCCTGAGCGTCGTCCGGACCGGGAATGTCGGCAGGAAAATACAACTTCCCGCCGGCGGCCAGCTCGTGTCCGCCTCCGTGGAAGCAGGAGGCCGCCATCCGGTTCGCCGACGTGCCTTTCTTGGAGCGGACCGACACCCGGAAATGGTCCTCCTGCTCGGTGAGGAACAGGCTCATGCGGACGCGGTCGATGCCCAGCGGCAGATTGACGAAGCCTTCCGTCTCTCCCTGGCGCATGTTGAAACGCAGCTGGTCTTCCTTGCGGAGGATCATGTATGCGACGCCTTCCGGCGTGATCCGCAGGACCTCCGAGAGCAGGTAGCCCATCAGCCGGAAACGGTTCTCGCGGTACCGGTTGTAGAGACGGGCGAGGATGTCGTCGCGGTCGGTGCCGGCGGCCAGCAGGGCGGACGCCATGCGCAGCGTCCCCGGAAAGACCGAGTTCGCGAAGTTGTTGGTGTCGGTCGTCATGCCGGTCATCAGGGCATAGGTGCAGGCGGCGGGCAGCTTCCCGGCGTCGCCGGCGATGTCCGGCAGGGCGAGCAGCGTGTCGAAGAGAACCTCGCAGGCGGAAGAGACTTCCGTCCGCGAGAAGACCAGGTCGAACGCCGCCCGGTCGGGGGAGAGATGGTGGTCGAACAGCACCTTCTCCGCCCGGCTCTCCCGCAGGGGGATTTCCGCGCCGCCCGTCCGGTCGAACGCGTTGAAATCCATGCCGAAGAGCAGGTCGCTGGCGGCGATGCGCCCGCAGGCGGTCTCCGGCGCTTCTTCGTAGACCATGACCCCGTCCCGAGGCAGGACGAATGTGAGCGAATCGGGCAGCGGATCGGGCAGCAGGAGCACCGCGTCCTTGCCGCGCCGTTCCCGCAGGTAACTCAGCAGGGCGGCGCCGCTGCCCGCCGCATCCCCGTCGGGATGCGTGTGCACGGCGATCGTAATGCGTTCGGCCGCCTCGATGAGGCCGTCCAATGTCCGGATGCTGTTTTCTCCCATTTCTCGTTTAACTGACCACAAAATTACAAATATTATATTGCATTTCATAAATCAATTTTCTAACTTTGTCAGGAATTGCCGGAAACTAAAAAACAGTTATAATGAACAAGACACTGAAAACAATCCTCAGCATCCTGCTTGCCCTGGCGATCTGCGGGCTCGTGTATGCCATCTATGAAAGCGTGATGGAACCGGTCCGGTTCAACAAGGACGCCGGCGCGCGGCAGAAAGTCGCTATCCAGCAGCTCAAGGACATCCGTGACCTCCAGGTCGCTTTCAAGAGCGTCAACAACCATTTCACGGCCTCGTTCGACTCCCTGAAGCAGTTCTACGACAAGGGCCAGATGACGGTCCTGATGCAGGTCGGTTCCCGTGACGACTCCCTGGCCGTCGCCCATACCGAAGCCGTCAAGAAGGCGAACAAGGGAATCAAGGACGCGGACCTGTTCCGGATGTACCAGGCGGGCGACAGGAACCTCGTCTTCTCCGTCCAGAACAAGATCAACGTGAAGGACACCCTCTTCAATCACCGCGATGATTTCAACATCGACGCCATCGGCACGATTCCCTTCTCCGACGGCGAGCCGGTCGAGATGGACGCCATCGTGAAGAAGGTCTCCGGTGTGGATGTGCCGCTCTTCGAGGCGAAGATGCCGTTCAAGTCGCTGCTGAAGGGCCTGAACCATCAGCTCGTCGTGAACATGGTTGCCGAACGCAAGGACCAGAACCGCTACGAAGGCCTTCAGGTCGGCAGCATTACCGCTCCGAACAACAACGCCGGTAACTGGGAGTAGCCTTCCGTCTCCTTTTGATGGAACAGAATACAAAGACAGGAATATCCATTCAAGTCTGCTTGAGTGGATATTCTTTTCAGATTCGGCGGGGGGATGCGGTGACATCGCGGTCGCCGTGGCTGGCTGCGGACAAGGTGTTCACCTGCCCGGAGCTCCAGCAGCGGTATGATGAAGTGTCCGTGTCGCTGCTGACGCCGAAGGTGACCCTCGTCCCCGAGGTCTTCTTCGACCCGGCCGCCGGTCGCGCCGCCCTGGAGGATGTGGTCCGCCTCGACCCTTCCGACACGGTCGCCTCGCTGGCTGTTCCCGCCTTCGCCGCCCGTCTTGTCTATTCCCTTTCGTTGGGCGAAACCCTGTCCGCGACTGTCGCCCGGATGGTGCCGGGGCCGGAGGGGCATGCGGCTTCGGTGCTGCCGGAAATGTATTTCCTGCTGACGGAGCTGGACCGGATTCCGGAGTATAACCGCATCCTTGCCTCCTATGCCGACGGATACCTGCATCTGGTGCTCGGGCAGGGGCGGAACCTCTTGCTTGCCAATGTGTTCCGTGCACCGGACTTCACGACGGCCGAGTATTTCCTCTTCCTCTCCCTGAAGAAACTCCAGCTGAATCCGGAGGTGTCGTCCATTTATTTCCGCACGCCGCTTTCCGAGGAGGAAGAGTTGTCGCTGTACCGTTATTTCAAGTCTGTCGAGCAGTTATGAGAATCATCGGAGGCACCCTGAAGGGCAAGCAGATCAACCCGCCGGCCGGCTACAAGGCCCGGCCGACGACGGATTTCGCCCGCGAGGGCCTCTTCAACGTCCTGGGGAACGAATATGAATTCGAAGACCTGAAGGTGCTCGACCTCTTCGGCGGGACGGGGGCCGTGGCGTTCGAGTTCGCCTCCCGCGGCGCCGCCCGCGTATGGAGTGTCGAAATGGCGCGTGAAAACGCTTCCTTCATCAAGACGGAGGCGCGTCGCCTCGGTCTCGGCAACGTCGTGATGGTGCGTGACAACGTCTTCGATTTCCTGCCCATCTGCCGGGAGCGGTTCGACCTTGTCTTCGCGGATCCCCCGTATGCCCTGGAGGGGCTTGAAACGCTGCCGGACAAGGTGTTCGAGCGCCCGATCCTCGTCGAGGGCAACTATTTCATCCTGGAACACGGGGATGAGCATTCCTTCACCGCCCATCCTTTTTTCGTGAAAGAGAAAAAATACGGGCGGGTGCATTTTTCCTTTTTCGCCCGTCCCGTGTCTAATGAATAATAGTATATTTACAGTCTTATGAAGAAGACGATCTATTCCATACTGGCGGTCATGACTGCCGTCGCGTGTTTCCTGGCCGTTTCCTGCAGTCCGGACGATATTACGGTCGTCAAGCCGACGTATATCAACTCCGACGGCATCCCCGTGGTCAGCATCAAGACGGAGCACGCCGCCGGCGTCCCTGCGGACAAGACGCAGTCGATCGGCTGCGACATCCGGGTGATCGACGCCTCCGGCCAGTTCCCCGAGGTTTCGGGCAAGGGGACGATCCATGGCCGCGGCAACGCGACCTGGAGCTATGCGAAGAAGCCTTACAAGATCAAGTTCGACGAAAAGCAAAGCCTCTGCGGCTTCCCGGCCAACCGCGACTGGGTGCTCCTGTCGCACTATTGCGACAAGTCGCTGATCCGCGAGACGTTCATGCATACCCTGTCCGAATACATCGGCCTGCCCTATACCATCCGCCATCATTTCGTAGAGGTGATCCTGGACGGCGACAATCTGGGTGTCTACCTGTTGACCGAGCAGGTGGAGGGAGCGAAGAACCGGGTCCCGGTCGATTCGCAGGAAGGTTACATCCTGGAGCTGGACAACTATTGGAGCAACGAGCCCCTCTGGATCCGGACGAACCACAACCATAATTTCACGTTCAAGCACCCCAAGGTCGCGAGCGAAGAGGGCATGATGGACGGCGATGAGAAGTATCGTTTCATCCTCGATTTCATGAACCGCCTCGAGTCCGCCATCTACGGCGCCGACTACAAGGATCCCGTGAAAGGCTACCGTGCCTACGTGGATGAATACACCTTCGCCCGCTGGTACCTGGTACAAGAGATCATCGGCAACTACGATACGAACATGTACATGATGCTCCGCAACCACAGCAGCAAGCTGGAATGCTGTCCGGTCTGGGATGCCGAGTGGAGTCTCGGCCTCGCGGGCATCGGTACCAACGGCTGGGCGCGGCCGCCCCAGAAGCCGGTCATCGAAGGGAACATCAAGCGTTCGCAGCTCTATATCTACCAGATGATGCACGATCCGTACTTCATCGCCATCGTCAAGGACGAATGGGCCAAATTGAAGGCGCAGATGCCCGACATCCTCAAGACCATGCGTGACTACTGCACGCAGATCGAGGTGGCGCAGCGGACGAATTTCAAGCGCTGGCCCATCCTGGACCAGTACATCAGCGTCGGCCTCATCCACCTGGGCAGCTGGGAGGCGGAAGTGGAGTATGTCTTCGATTTCTTCGAGAAGCGCTGCGCATGGTTCGATGCGTGGCTGGCCACACAGTAAACCGTCCACCCCGCGATGAAAACGCCTCTGGAATGGCTCCTCGTCCTTGCGGCCCTCTCGCTCCTTGACTGGGGCGTCGCCGCGCAGCCGCGTCCGTCGGAGCATCATCTCGTTCCTGACCGGAAGGCCGTGAAGAAGAGCCCCTTCAGGGGATGCCGGAATTTCGGGAAGACCATCGCCGTCTTTGGTGGTTCGCTGTCCGTGAACAAGGAATCCGATGCCGCAAAACGGTTATGGGCCGATCTACTGGACGCCGAGGTGACGACATACGGCGTGGGCGGTGCGGGCGTTGCCATCGACCAGGGATATTCAATCCAGAAACAGGTGGATACGGCGGGGGTGTACGATATCTATGTGCTCTGGGCGTCGACAAACGATTACAACAACAACCGCCCGTGCGGCACGTGGAAGGACTTCACGGCGGACGACGGGTTCGACGAGGCGGCCCGCGCGACGCAGTGCGGCGGCATCAATTACTGCATCCGGAAACTGCTGGAGAAGAATCCCCGCGCGGAAATCTACTTCTTTACCTCCCTGCGGTTCTTCCGTGCCGAGGCCGGGTTCAATCCCTTCTCCGAGGCGCCCAACAAGACGGGGAAAACCTTTTCCGAATACATCGAGGCGCAGAAAGCCTGTTGTGCCCGTTTCGGGATTCCGGTGCTCGACCAGTTCAGCCTGCAGGGGATGAACGAATACAATGCGGACCTGTACTATCTCAAGGACAGGCTGCACATGAATGAAGACGGCTACAGGCGCATCGGCCTCATGCAGGCCGCTTTCCTTTCCGAAGGGCGGTGACCAGGGCACAGATGCCCGCAACCGCCAGCCGGACCAGCCAGAGCAGCAGATAAAGCCCCAGCGTGACGAAAACCACGTAACCGATCATGGTGACGAGTTCTTTCGCCGGGCGGCCGTATGCGATGATGGCCCCGAGGTTGATGAGGCAGGCGGCGGCGAAACAGCCCAGGAGGACGAACAGCTCGCGGCGGAGGTGTTTTCCCGTGATGACGATGTCTTTCATGGCCGGAATCAGAACGTGAGGTAAGGAATCTTGTAAGCTTCAGGGAAGTCGAGGACCGTCCCTTCTTCCATCGCCTGGTTGCCCAGCAGGCACAGCAACGTGGAATAGTAGGCTTCTTCGACGACGTCGTGCGCTTTCTCGCCGGTCAGGCAGGACTGGCAGAAGGCCGACAGGATGGCGTCGGAGCCGTCGTGGTCGGACGAGACCATGCTCTGTCCGCTGTTGACGCTCGTACTGCCTTTCATGACGGCGTGCGGCACGTAGGCCGACTGCAGCTCGGGCCGCCAGGAGGGCCCTGCGGTGGGGATGGATGCGAAGACGCCCGTCTTCACCTGGTCGAGGAGCTGGCGGATCCCGGGGATCTGGTCGTCTTCCTCCAGGTAGTAGACGCCGCGCGAAAGGTCCATCGTGCCCTTGCTGCCGAGGATCTGCTCGTCCATGCCGTTGTACTTGTTGGAAATCAGCGACTCGAAGTTGATTTTCCGTCCGTCCGCATACTGGTAGATGACGTTGACGCTGTCATAGACTTCGCGGCCGTCCTTCCAGAAGACGATGTCGCCCATGCCGGCGATGCGGGAAGGCACCTTCCCAATGGCCCAGTTGCAGACTTCCAGCTGGTGCGAGGCCAATTCGGTCATCAGGCCGCCGGAGTACTCCTTGTAGAGGCGCCAGTTGATCCAGCGCTCCAGGTCGGGCGAGGGAACCGGCCGGCGCCAGTCGGCGTTGCGGAACCAGTGGCAGCGCATCCCGACGACATCGCCGATAAGCCCTTCGTGGATCATGGCCATCGCCTTCACGTATTTTTCGTCGTACATACGCTGCATGCAGAAGTACAGGGCACGGTCGGACTGCTTGTATGCTTCGTAGACGGCCTTGCATTCATCCATCGTGCGGGCCATCGCCTTCTCGCAGAAGACATGCTTCCCGGCGGCAAGGGCGTCGAGGGTGATGCTGGCGTGCAGGTGCAGCGGGGTGGCGATGATCACGCCGTCCAGTTGTTCTTTCTCCAGCATCTGCCGGTAATCTTCATATCCTTTGGCGGTGGGATACAGCGCCAGCGCCGCCTCCCGGTTGGGAGCGTAAGGGTCGCAGATGGCCACCAGGTCGGCGTGCGGGATCGCCAGGAGGTTATGGATGTGGTACTGCCCGCGGGACCCGGATCCGATCAGTCCGAGCCGCGCTTTCTCCTTGCCGAGTTCCTGCAGTTTTTCCGGCGTGCAGGACAACAGCCAGGGCATCGAGGACAGCAGGGCGGCTCCGCCGGTCACCGAGAGCAGGCTCTTGATGAAGCCGCGGAGCGAGAGGTCTACCGATTCTTTGTTTTCGTTCATGTTCGCGTATTCTTGACGTGGGGACAAAAGTAACAAAGTTTTCTTATATTTGTGAAAATGTGTACGAACGATTGGTCATTTTTTGACGGTGCGGCACTTTTTCACGGCGCGGTGCCCCGTGTGATGGGGACGCGTCTGGAGGTTGTGACGGCAGGGACGCCCCTGCCGGAAGTGACGCCTTTCTGGAATTGGCTGAAAGAGGAAGCGTTCCGTCTGGATGCACTACTGAACCGCTTCGACCCGGAGAGCGCAGTGTCCCGTGCGCGGGAAACGTCGCGCCAGGGGCCCGTACCGGCAGGTCCGGAACTGGCCGTTCTGCTGCGGGAAGCGCTTGCGTACCGGGAGCGGACGGGAGGCCTGTTCGACGTCACCCTGGGTAGGGGAGGGGTCCGGCAGGAAGATGGTACGCTCGTACTGGAAAACGCCGACCTGGACTTCGGTGGTTTCGCGAAGGGCTATCTTCTGCGGGAGGCGAAAGGACGGCTGGCGGCCGCCGGCATCCGCTGCGCCTTCGTAGACTTCGGCGCCAGCGCCATCCTGGGGGTCGGCACCCATCCGCATGGCGACAGTTGGCTTGTGGATGTGAACGATCCCTTCCATCCCGGCGTCGTCCTGGCCCGGACCGCCCTGCGCGACCGGGCGCTGTCCACTTCCGGCAACATGCCGGGCTATACGGGACACATCGTTCATCCCGCGACCGGGCGCGCGGTGGAAGGCCGGAAGGTGGTGACGGCGGTGGCGGACGATCCGCTGGATGCGGAGGTCCTGACGACGGCGCTGATGGCGGCCTCCTTTGTGGAAAGGGAGAAACTCCGCGGGATGTTCCCGGATATTCAAACGGAAATATTTGAAATTCAATAATCTATGGAAAAGAAAGATTGGTTTGACTTGCAAGGAAAGGTGGCCGTGATGACGGGCGCCAGCGGGGTCATCGGCTCGGTGGCCGTGCGGTATTTTGCCTCCCAGGGCGTGAAGATGGTGCTGCTCGGCCGGCCCCAGTCGCGCGACAAGAACATGCGCCTCGTCGAAGAGATCCTCGCCGACGGCGGCGAAGCCTGCTTCCTGCCGACGGACATCCTCGACAAGGCGGTCCTGGAAGAGAACTGCCGCGAGATCGTCTCCCGCTATGGCGGCATCGACATCCTGCTCAACGCCGCCGGCGGCAACATGCCGGCCGCGACCGTCCCGCCGGACAAGACCCTCTTCGACCTCGATGTCGACGCGGTACGCAAGGTGGTGGATGTCAATCTTTTCGGAACCATCCTGCCGACGATGGTCTTCGCCCGGGCGATGGTCGAGCGCGGGAAGGGCAGCATCATCAATTTCTGCAGCGAGACTTCCCTCCGGCCGCTGACCCGCGTGGCGGGATACGGCGTGGCGAAGGCGGCGGTGGCCAATTGGACCAAATACCTGGCCGGCGAACTGGCCATCAAGTTCGGCGACGGACTGCGTGTCAACGCCATCGCCCCGGGTTTCCTGCTGACCGACCAGAACCGCTCCCTGCTGACGAATCCCGACGGTTCGCTGACCGACCGTTCCCACAAGATCCTGTCCCATACGCCTTTCGGCCGCTTCCTGGAGCCCGAGGAGCTGCTGGGAACCCTGCATTACCTCGCCTCCGACGCTTCCGCGGCCGTCACCGGCACGATCTGCGTCGTGGACGGCGGTTTCGATGCCTTTACCCTTTAGTGCCATGAAGAAAGACCTCTACCTGATGCGCGAGAGCTGGCGCTGGTACGGCCCGGACGACCCGGTGAGCCTGGATTACATCCGGCAGACCGGCGTCACGGACATCGTCCACGCCTTGCACCACATTCCCAACGGAGCGGTCTGGCCCGTGGAGGAAATCCGCGCCCGCCAGGCCCTCGTCGCCGCCTCCGGCCTGACCTGGAGCGTGGTGGAGAGCGTGCCGGTGCACGAACACATCAAGACGCGGACCGGCGACTTCCGCCTGTACATCGAGCACTACAAACAGACCTTGCGGAACCTGGGCGCCTGCGGCATCCGCTGCGTGACCTACAACTTCATGCCCGTGCTCGACTGGACCCGGACCGACCTGGACTACCGCCTGCCCGACGGCTCTACCTGCCTGCGCTTCGAGAAGGCGGCCTACATGGCCTTCGACCTCTATCTCCTGCAGCGGGAAGGGGCCGAGGCGGACTACACGCCGCAAGAGCGGGAGAAGGCGGCGGCGCGTTTCGCGGCGATGGACGATGCGGAGAAACAGAAACTGACCCGGACCATGCTGGCCGGCCTTCCCGGCAGCGAAGAGAGTTTCACGCTGGAGCAGTTCCGCGCGCAGCTGGATCGCTATCGTGATATCGATGCCGACCGCCTGCGGGCGAACCTGGTGGCCTTTCTCCAGGAGGTCTGCCCGGTGGCCGACGAGGCCGGCGTCCGCCTGGTCATCCATCCCGACGACCCGCCCTTCCCGATCCTCGGGCTGCCGCGCATCCTGTCCACGGCCGACGATTTCCAAGCCCTGGTCGATGCCGTTCCGAACCCCTCGAACGGCCTGTGCCTGTGCACCGGATCCTTCGGTATCCGTGCCGACAACGACCTGGTCGCCATGCTCCGCCGGTTCGGCGACCGGACGGATTTTGTCCACTTCCGCAGCACGCAGCGCGATGCGGAAGGAAACTACTATGAAGCGTCCCATCTGGAGGGAGATGTAGACATGTACGGCATGATGAAAACCCTGCTCGATGTGATGCAGCGCCGCCGTTTCCGCATCTTCTGCCGTCCCGACCACGGGCACCGGATGTGCGACGACCTGAAGAAAACCAGCAACCCCGGCTATTCCTGCTACGGGCGCATGCGCGGCATCGCCGAACTGCGCGGCCTGCAGGCGGGCATTGCCGGTGCGTTGTACGGATGTGAAGATTAAACGGACCTACCCATGAAAACGAAAACCACGATCCTCGCGCTGGCCGTCCTGCTCCTCTGCACCACGGCCGTTTCCGCACAGACCTATACCCCGTCCGAGGACAACCTGGCCGCCCGCCGGGAACTGAAGGACGACCGTTTCGGCATCTTCCTGCACTGGGGTATCTACAGCATGTTCGGACAGGGCGAATGGTACCTGAACACCGGAAAACTCAACCGCGACGAGTATGCCCATGCCGCCGCCGGTTTCTTTCCTTCCCGTTATGACGCCCGGGAGTGGGTGCGTGCCTTCAAGGATGCGGGCGCTTCCTATGTGACGATTACGTCCCGCCACCATGACGGCTTCTCGATGTTCCGGACGGCCTGCACGCCGTACAACATCGTGGATGCCACCCCTTATGCCCACGACGTCATCGCCGACCTGGCTGACGCCTGCCACGAACAAGGCGTCGCCCTCCAGTTTTACTATTCGCTCCTGGACTGGATGCGTGACGATTATCCCGGCGGCGGCACGGTCTGGGCCGGCAGCGGCAAGGATCCGCAAAAAGCGGACTACGATTCCTATTTCAATTTCATGAAAGGACAGGTGAAGGAACTCCTGCAGCAGTACGCCCCGGTCCGCGCGCTCTGGTTCGACGGCTGGTGGGACCACCGCGAGGCCGGTTTCCCCTGGCGGATGGAGGAGTTCTACGCGTACATCCACGGTCTCCAGCCGTCCTGCCTGGTCGGTAACAACCATCACCGCTATCCGTTCGAAGGCGAGGATTTCCAGATGTTCGAACGCGACCTTCCCGGACACAACGAAGCCGGTTTTTCGGAGGGGCAGGAAGTCAGCCGGCTCGTCCCGCTGGAGATGTGCCAGACGATGAACAATACCTGGGGCTACAGCGTCAGCGACCATGCTTACAAGAGCTCGACAGAACTGATCCGTACCCTGGCGCGCGCCGTGTCGCTGGATTCGAACCTGTTGCTGAACATCGGACCGCGTCCTGACGGATGCCTGCCGGAGGAGGCGCTCGACCGCCTGAAGGAGATCGGTGCCTGGATGCGCCTCAACGGGGCGTCGATCCGCGGTTGCGGGCCCGGCCCGCTGGCCGAGCAGGACTGGGGCGTGACGACCGCTCCTTCCGACGATCCGAAAGTCTTCTATGTCCATCTTTTCTCGTCGCCCGGCGCCGTGCTGGAACTGCCCGCCACGTTCCGACGTATCGCCTCCGTCACCGCGCTGGCTGACGGAAGCAAGCTGACCTTCCGCAAGATGAAAGACAAACTGTATGTCACCCTGCCTTCCGCCTTGCCGGAAGAGAATGCGGATTTCGTAATCAAAGTACTTGCAAAATGAGATTGAAAGGATTGCTATGTGCGTGCATCGTGCTCGCTTCTGCCATCCCCCTGCACGCGCAGATTGCCGGAAGTTCCGTTTTCGGCAACGTGACGCTTGCGGACATGAACATGTCCTCCTATCCTGCAGATACCTCCGCTGCCGCCGTCGTGCTTCAGAAACAGCGCCTGGTGGATATCAGCCTGACGGGCGAGCTGGAACCCCGCCGCGTCGAGACGGTGTACCGCCGCATCAAGATCCTCAAGGAGAGCGGAAAGGACCGCGCCGACTTCCAGCTGCTCTGCTACCGGAGCAGCAATGTCGTCGAGTCCATCCGTGTTTCGACGGCCTGCACCTGCAACATGGAAGACGGGCAGATCGTCCGCTCGTACCTCTCGAAGGAGGATATCCACGAGGATGATCCGTACGACAACGTGCACCGCTATACGTTTTCTTTGCCGAACGTGCGCGTCGGTTCGGTCCTGGAGGTCGTCTTCGTGCTGGAGTCACCCCGCTATTGGGACGTCGGCCGGCTTGACCTGCAGGAGGATATCCCCGTCATGAAGGCCGGAGTCGAAGTGTCGTATCCGAGCTGCTTCGAGTTCAACCGCATCAAGGTGGGCTACCTGGACTTCTCCCATGCGATGCGGTCCCGGACGGAATTTTTCCAGGTCCGGGGCGGCCCTTCTTATGACATGCTGTATGTGACGGATGTCATTTCGGCGTCGAACCTGCCTGCGGTGGAGGCGGACGAGAATTGCTTCTGCCCCTCCCAGTACGGACTGGCGGTCCAGTACGAGATGGATAAAGTCAATCTGCCCGGCGTGTTCGAACGGGATTTCAGCACGACTTGGGAGCGGGTCGACGACGCCTTCGTGAAGGAAGGCCTCCTGAAAGCCTGTGCGACGAAACTGAAATTCGCCAAGGAGGTCGAGGCGGCTGCCGCCGCGGCGGAAGACGAGGATGCCTGCATCGCTGCGCTGCGCGCCCTGGTGCTTTCCAAGGTCCGCCCCAACGGCAACCTCCGCCGTTTGCCGGCCCTTTCCGCCGCCTTGAAGAAGGGCGAAGGATCCAGTGCGGATCTGAACGCCCTGTTTGCTTCGGCGCTTTCGCAGTGCGGGTACAAGGCGGAGCCGGTCATGGTCAAGACGCGTAACCGGGGCATTGTCCTGGAGAGCCTGCCGTCTGCGGACATGTTCGACTCCTTTATCCTGGCCGTGACCACGCCGAGCGGACGGAAGTGCTTCGTCGATGCCCTGTCCGACGCAGGATACATCGATGTCCTGTCTCCGCAACTGCTTTCCGACCACGGGCGGATCGTCCGTGAAAAGGGGAAGGGAGAGTGGGTCGACCTGGGCGCTTCGGCCAAAGGCCTCCTGAATGAATATGTGAAATGGACCGTCGGAACGGACGGCAGCCTTACCGGCGCCTATTCCGTCAATGCTTACCAGGAGGCGTCTTTCGACATGAAGGATGAATTCAACGAAGCAGAGGACGAGGCCTCTTTCATCGACGGCTTGGAGAAGCTGACGGGCGGGGAACTGTCTGATTTCAAGGCGGAGCAGATGGAGGACTGGAGTCCCTCCTGCGCTTTCTCCTGTACGGTCTCCCACGAACCTGCAGGCCCTTCCGGCGACCGGATCTATGTCCGGCCGTTCGTCCGTCCTTATCATACGCTCGAGTCTTTCCGCGCGACCAGGCGTTCCGTGCCGGTCGACTTCCGGTATCCGGAGCAGATCCGCTTCACGGCGAACATCACGATCCCGGAGGGGTATACGGTGGAGGAACTCCCGCAGGCGGTCAGCCTCGTGGAAAACCTTTCCGGCTGCCGGGCGCAGATGAAAGTGTCCTTCGATGGGAACCAGACCGTATCCCTCTCCTATGTGTATGGCTCGGATGCGATGCAGGTCCTTCCGGATGGATATGTGCACCTGCGGGCTTTCTGGGGGAAGATGTGTGAACTCTATGATACCGTCATTGTCCTGAAACGTCAGTGACGCGTTTCAGGATGAGTTGGGCATCATATTGCTTTCCGACTTTCCGTGCGAATTCCCGGTATGCTTCATATCGGGAATTTTCGCATTGGAAGGGTTTGGCTTCATAGCGCTGCGTGATGCGGACGGCGTTGCCTTCTGCAACGGCCTCGGAGCGGAAGACGCCCCATTCCGAGTCCAGCACGACGGGCTCAGGCAGGCTTTCGACCGTGTATCCGGCCGGAATCCGGAGGAGGATCCGGTCTTCCGTCACATATCCTTTCGTGGCGACGAAAGCCTCTTCGCGCGCTGCTTTCTGCCAGGACAGCCCCTTGCTGACCGGGTTGACCGGAACGAAGATGCGTCCGCTTCCGGTGGTCGCATAACTGCGGGTGAAGAAGCGGTATCCGAATGTCATCTCGGGGCAGAATGCCGTTCCCTGGCCAGCATAGGTGTCAAAATTGTCGGTGATGGATTCGACCCGTAACCGCTCCGTCTGGAACTTCATGCCTCCGGTCAGGATGCGGGTCCGGTCTTCCTCCTTCCAGGTGGAGAAGTCCAGATAGGGCTCGATATAATCCAGATAAAGGTGACGGCGGATCTGGACGGAGGCCTCTCCGTTTTCGGAAAGGCTGACTTCCGTTTCCTGTATGCGGCGTCGGAGCGAGTCCGGGTAGCTTCCGATGCGGAACAGTTTCCCTCCGTCCGGCCCGATCAGGACGGCCTCGTGCCCGGCGGCGTGGCGGTGCCGGTATCCCAGGGGCTCCAGCGGGTTCGTGCATTCGACGAAGACAGTGTCCTGCTGTTCGGGAAGAGGGACGGCCAGCATGGCATGGTTCATTTGGCCGACGGTCGTGAATCCCGGCAGCAAGTCTTTCCGATCGGTGTGGATGATGTAGTACTCCGAGGGAACGCCGACGGCCTTCAACAGGGCTTTCAGGTAGTTGGACAGGGCTTTGCAGTCGCCGTAGCCCGTCCGTGCCACTTCTTCCGCCGGCGCGGGCTTGAGGCCGCCGATCCCGAGCTGGATGCTCACATACCGGGTCTGCTCCCTGAGGAAGCCGTACAGGACTTTCAGTTTTTCCAAAGGGGTCTTGCAGTCCCGGGTCATCTCCTGCAGCCGGGCCGTCAGTTCGTCCGGCAGGGAGTCCGCCCCTTCCTGCAGGGAATAGAGCCATGCCCCGTATTCCTTCCAGCCGGACTGCGTCCCTTTCGTCCCCGCATAGGAAAAATCCACGGGGGCGGCGAGTACGAGCGGAATCCGCTCGAAGGCGGGCGGTGCCATCTCCTCGTCGGCGAACGGGCCGACAGGACCGGCTTCCCACCGGTAGACGGTCCGTTTCTTTTCCGTCACGGGATCGTGCGCCTCCACGTGGGCGGCGTACTGGATGATCTGCGTCCCTTCCGGAACCTCGATGCTGCAGGAGGCGCGTTTCAGCTGGACCCCGGCACCGTCCAGCGGGGCGAAGGCCGGGAAGCTGATGACCCCCTTCTTGTATTGGAGGGTATAGTCGTAGGTGACGGTAAGCGGCAGGCGCGCGGCCTGCGAAGGGGCATAGGCGTGCAGGAATCCGTCATCGACCAGCCCGGACGAGTAGGCGACGCTTGTCAGGTCCTTGCGCGAGAGTTTCGTCTTTTCCCCGGTTGCGGAGACGATCTCCCCGCTGAAGGAGCCCAGGCTGGCGAACGTGTCCGTGTAGATATACACGGCCGCTTCGCGGAGTCCCGCCTTGTCCTGGACGGTGACTGTGTATCTGACGTGGAGCGTCCCCGTCACGGCAGACTGCAGCGTGAAAGCCGCGTCATACGCTTCAATGACGGCCACCGCCTTCTTCTGGGCGCCCGCATACAGGCAGGCGCCCAGAAGGGTCAGCAGTGTGAGAAGACGCTTCATCGGCGTGTTATTTCAGGGTGTTGATGACTTCCTGGTTCGCCTTGCGGAGGCGTTCCTCGTTCATCTTGATTACCTTGCGGTCGTAGGTCATCAGGCCGTTCACCTCGATCTCGACGTCGGTGGTCTGCGTGTAGACGGCGCCGCTGAGGCCCTCGCGTACGAGCGGGAGCAGCTGCTTGGCGAAGTTCTCGTACTCGGCGAGCACCTCGTCGCCGTTCTTGTACTGGACATAGCCCCAGTTCTTGTCAGGCTGCCAGAGGTGGCCTTCCAGCGGGAGGCCGATGCCGCCGTATTCACCCAGTACGTTGACCATGTCCCAGTCCCAGACGCGGATGATCGGGTTCGGGTAGTGGTGGTTGTCCATGATGTCGCCGCAGCCCTTGACCCAGTTGCCGCCGGAGGACTGGTTGATCAGGCGCGTGGGATCCTGTGCCCGGGTGAAGGCAACGACTTCTTCCGTATCAAACTGGCTCCAGGCCTCGTTGAAAGGCACCCAGACGACCACGCACGGGAACTTCTTCACCTGGGCGATGATCTCGCTCCATTCCTTGTAGTAGTTCGCCTTGGCCTGCGCGGTGGCGGGAAAGTCCTTGGCCTTGTCGTAGCCCCACATGTCCCAGGAGGCACTGACACCGAAGGACGGCATGTCCTGCCAGACGAGGATGCCGATGCGGTCGCAGTGGTAGAACCAGCGGGAAGGCTCGACCTTGATGTGCTTGCGGATCATGTTGAAACCGAAGTCCTTGGTCTTCTGCACGTCGAAGCAGAGGGCCTCGTCGGTAGGCGCGGTATACAGTCCGTCCGGCCACCAGCCCTGGTCGAGGGGACCGAAGTGGAAGAGCGGCTTGCCGTTGAGGGCCATCACGTGGCGGTGTGCGTTCTGGTGGAGGATGGAGATCTCACGCATGGCGGTGTACGCCTGGACCTCGTCCAGCGTCTTTCCCTTGCGCAGGACCTTCACCTGCAGTCCGTAGAGGAACGGGTCATCCGGGCTCCAGCAGCGGGGTTCCGCCACGGGGAGGGTCACCTTTCCGCCGGGGACGGTGCAGCCGGTCACGAGGACTTTGCCGGGCTTTCCTTCCGGGTCATAGCCGACGGCGCCCTCCAGCAGGCTGATTTCCACAATGTCGCCCTCCTGCGTGCCGTCCGTGCAGACGGAAACTTCGATGCTGCCCGAAGCGAGGTCGGAAACCGCGTTCCAGTCCACGACGTGGGCCTTGTCCACGGGCTCCATCCAGACACTCTGCCAGATGCCGGAGACGGCGGTGTACCAGATCCCGTTGGGCTGCATCACCTGCTTGCCGCGGGGCTGGAAATTGTTGTCGGTCGCATCAGTCACCTTGAGCGTGAGCGTGTTGTCCCCGCTCTTCAGGTACGGCGTCACGTCGAAGGCGAAGTGGGTGTATCCGCCGGTGTGTGTGCCCACCTGCAGTCCGTTGAGGTAGACCTCGGCCTTCCAGTCGACGGCTTAGAAGTTGAGCTGCAGCCGTTTCCCCTTCCACGCGGAAGGAACCTTGAAGGACGTCTGGTACCAGAGGGCATCGTTCTTCGTGACGGCACGTCCGACACCGGAAAGGGCGCTCTCGACGGCAAAGGGGACGAGGATCTGCCCGTCGAAGGACGCCGGCTGCGCCGCGTTCTTCGGCGTGATCGCATAGTTCCACAGCCCGTTCAGGCTCTGCCACTGTCCGCGGACCATCTGCGGACGGGGATACTCGGGATGTGCGTTCGTCGGGGAGACTTCTTCCGCCCAGGGGGTCATGATCCGGTCCCCGGCCGGCGCCCATTCCTGGGCGGAGACAGTACCGCCCAGAAGGACGGATACGGCCAGCATTGCAAGGTGTAATTTCTTCATATTGAATCAGTTGATAATTTCAGTATCTCTCTCTTGGCAAGAAGATTCACTAAGATAAAAAGAAAAACGCAGTTTTGCAAAACGGCTCACCAGCAGCGAAGGAAGCCGGAAAACCCCGCATCAGTCCGCGCAGAGGATCTCTACGGGCCCCAGCAGACCGGACGGCTCGAGCGGGATGGTCTCTGTCCTGATCCCCCGGAAGTCATGTCCGAGGACGATGTTCGTCTGGGTGAACGTTTTCCCTTCGGGGTGGAGTTCATCCCCGGCGACGCGGTTGTACCAGGAGTTGACAACGGTGATTTCCAGGAGGTTGTCGCCTGGTCGCAGGTCCTCCGTGATTTCCACGCGGAACGGCTTTGTCCATAAGACGCCCTTGTCCGCGCCGTTGATCCGGACCCGCGCGATGCCGACATCCCGGACATCGTTCAGTTGCAGGTAGCAGGCGGTGCCGGGCTTGCATTCCGCCGGAAGCGGGAACGTCTTCTCATACCGGGCATGCCCCGAGTAATACTTGATCCCTTCATCCTCCGAGACCGTCCAATCCTGCAGGCTGTCAAAGACGACCGTTTCCGGACCGCCCCATGCCGGGTCGAAATGGACCGTCCAAGGACCCTCGACCGTCATCATGTGCCGGTACGCAGGGTCGTTTGCCCCGTCCGCTCCCTTCTCGCCGGAAACGGCCGGCCGGTTGAATACGATGAAGATGCTGCCGTACGGGTCGAAGGAGAGCGGAACGGCCGTCGCATCGTCCAGCCCGGTAAAGGCGGCCGCCTCCCGGATCGTACCGGAGAGGGCGTCCCAGATCTCGGGCCGGAAGCCGGTCACCCGGAAGAGGCATTCTACGCGCTGCGGCCGGTCCGTCTGGTTGCTGACGAAATAGACATCTTTCCCGCCGACCGTGTAGTGGATGTACTCGAAGTCGTCCGCCTTTGCGCCGGTGAGGCTGAAATCGGGCCGCAGGCCGTCCCGGACAAATACGTCGCGGGCGCCGGTCCCCCAAAGAAGGCGTCCCTTCCCGACGCCCCGGTTCCCCTCGGCTTCACCGGATGTGCCCCAGAGTGCATCGGAAAGCTGTCTGAACCGTCGTTGCGCTTCCGGCCCGCCCTTGAGGGAGACGAGCGCTTCCGGCTTCGGACCGATCACGGTGGCGCCCGCGTGCAGCAGGCGTTTTACCTGCTTCAGCGCTTCGAGCGACAGGACCTTGTGGTCCGGGAGCACCAGCACGCGGTAGCGCATGCCCGTGGGCGTGACGATCCGACCGCCCTTGACCTTCAGGCGCAGGAGCATGGTCTCGTCGACGACATCGTAGTCGAACCCGGGCATGGCACCGGCCGGGTCGGCCTGCTTGTACGGAAAGACATTGGGGACATGGTCGCCGTAGTAATAGAGGACATCGGCCACGAAACGGCCGTTCTGGACGACCGTCTGGACCCGTCGCAGGTAGTCGATGAACGGGCCCGACTCGTCCCACCAGGTCACCCGAGGATTGATGTGGGTGCCGGCGAAATACTCCTGGCCAGGCAGTCCCATGCTGTCCGGTGACGACGTGAAGGTATGGAAATAGACGCGGTTGAGGCCCGCGCAGACCTCGTGGTCGAAGGCGGATTTCTGGTCGCGCCAGAGTTCGTCGTTCCAATGGGGCCCGATCGTGGTGAAGGATTCCGCCCCGACGATCCTCTTCCCGTAGATATGGGCGGCGGAAGAGGCCTGCTTGATGAAGAAACGGCTGGGCGGCGTGGGCCGGTGTGGCGACGGCGACCAGAACTCGCTCATGACGATGTCGCTGAAACCGTAGTTCTTGATGCCGTCCAGCGGGCCGGCATGGGGGCCGGCGGATTCCGGCTGGATGCCCATGCCCCGCCGGTGCGCATATTCCGCGAAGCGCTTGTAATGGTTTTCGGCGACCAGGTGCGCGAGGGTTTTCCGGAAGTCGGCCAGGAAGGCGTTCGAAGCCTTGCCGTCGTCCACCACGTATCCGGCGAAAACGGGCAGGTAGGGGAGGATGTCATATCCGTTGAAACTGCGGAAATCGTCCTGGAACCCCCGGGTCCAGTTCATCCCGCCGCATTCCCAGCTGTCGGTTTCCATGAATTTGAGGGTCTTTCCGACGTGGTGGCCCGCCGCCGCGAGGATGGGTTCCACGACATCGTCCCAGTAGAAGTCGAAGGCTTCCTTCCCCATGTAGTCCAGGACATTGCCCTTCCACTGGTTGCTGGAAGTCGAAACGGCTGCTTTCGTGCAGGTGTACCCCACCCGGAGGACCATCCACTTGCCGTCGGGGAAGTCCCACTCCAGCATACCTTCTGGGGACATCTTTCCGGAGAGGTCGATGATGCTGCCTTTGTCGACGAGGAAGGTCTCTTTCCCTTCTGCCTTGGGGTCGGGTCGGCTGTCGTCCAGCAGGAAGCGGCAGTCCGGGGCGGAACCGCCCAGTTCGTGGACACCGGACTTGAGGTCGAGGTGGGTCAGGCAGGGCGCCTTCCGGCTTTCCTCCACGGGGAAGGCCAACACGGCGATGTCCGCATAGAAGTCTTTGTTCGTGCGGGGTTGTTCCAGCTGGAGATTCCGGGTCCCTCCTCCCGCCACCTCCGTGCGGGAGAAGGTGAGCATCTTGGCCGCATGTTCGGGCGTGACACCGGGACCGCCCAGGTTCCAGCCGCTTTGGATGTTGAATCCGATTTCCAGCCCCAGCCGTTCAGCTTCGTCCAGCGCATAGGTGAACCGTTCCGTCCATTCCGGGGAACCGTAGAGCGGTCCGTCCGGGATGTCTTTGTTCCCCCGCTGGTTCTGGCCGCCGGCGTCGAAGATCATCGCGCCGTAGAAGTGCCTGGCTTTCATGGCTTCAAGCTCCCGGGTGATGGATTCCTTGGAGACGTTGCCGTTCAGCCACCACCACCAGCAGTCCGTACCGTAGACGTCAGCGGGGGAGGAAAATTGTTCCGACAGGGTTTCGAGTGTTTCCGGCGGGGTGGTGCAGGCACCAAGGACGAGCGCCGCGGTGAGGAGGAATCGTTTTCTCATATTCAATCGCAGTTTCTGGCGGCATGATGCCGCTTCTGCAAAGATAGGACAAAAAGCCGTACGTCCTACCACGAAATCGCCACGTCCTGAGGGGGCTTATTCGTCCTTCTCTCCGTCCTTCGCGATGGCGGCGATCAGCTCCTCGAACTCCTTCCGCGGCATCTCGCCGTCCAGGCAGATGAACGTGCATTCGTCCCCGTCCAGGGCGGACAGCAGGAAGCCCTTCACCGTCTGCTCCGTGCCGGTGGAATACATCTTCATGGTCTGTCCGTCGTCCTTTGCCTCCATCAGGAGCTCATAGTTGCCGGATTTCGCCATTTTCAGGACGTCTCGGTGCATTTCCTCCCCGATGGCATCCATAGGGCCAGAAATGATGTAAAGACCTGACAGAGAACGGATGACGGGCGTCAGGTCGACCTTGCCGTCCCCGACGTTCAGCTCGGGGATCCTGCCGATCAGGCGGAACATCTGCGGGGAGATGTACACCGCACTGACACCTTCCGCATCGGAATAGCGGTTGTAGATGGCCCGGCCGCTCTGTGCAAAGACGGCGAACGAGGCCAGCATGAAAAGCAGGGAAAGGATGATTCGTTTCATTTTTCGTTGATGTTTTTCAAGATTTCAAAAGGTCTCTCCCCGAGCGGAAGCGCTTCCTCCGCCATGCCGGCGCCGAAGCGGACCTTCTCGGAGATGTATTCGAATGTGTGCTGGAGGGACGCATAGGCCAGGGCAGGGTCGTCGAACGTATCTTCCGGCCCGGCCGGACGCTGCAGCAGCAGGACCAGGCCTGCCAGCACGGCGGCCGCGGAGAGGGAGGCGGCCAGTATCCGCCGGAACATCCGGCGCTGCGGAGAGACGGTCTTCACCGCACCGGCGGTTTCTGCCAGGGCAGCGGCCGCCAGGTTTTCCCGGATGCGGTCTCCTAGGCCCGTCGGGACGGCTACGCCGGCATCGTCCGCCAACTGCTCCAGAGCAGCGTCGTCCAGGTTCTGGATCGCATGGATCTTTTCTTCAATCGTCTTCATTTCGTTTTTGTTTTCAGTGTTTTACGGGCGCGTGAGAGCAAGACGCGGAGACTCTGCGGGTGCATGCCGGTCCGCTGTGCGATTTCTTCGTAAGGTAAGCCCTGCAACGTCCGCAGGATCACTACTTCGCGTTGCTGCGGCGGCAGGGACAGCAGCGCTTCCTTGAGTCGGCCGAGCCGTTCGCGGTCGTCCAGCCGGCCGTCGGGGGCGGGTGTCCGCGGCTCCGCTTCGGGCAGGCCGTCCAGCGGACGGAGCCGGGGCCGTTGCCGCAGGCGGTCCAGCGCGGCGTTCCGCACCAAGGTCAGCGCGTACGCCTTCGGACTCCGGATCCCATCCAGCGCATCGCGGGTCCGCCACAGTTTCAGGAACACGTCCTGCACCACGTCTTCCGCCTCGGCCTCCGATTCCAGCAGATGGTAGGCCAGCCGGTACAGTCCGTCCGACAGCGGGAGGAAGCGGGTGCAGAAAACGTCATTTTCCATCACCGGTCAGCTTTGCGAGGGTTTCCACCGGCAAACTGCCGAAGAGGCAGACCAGGGTGGAGCTGCCGGGGGCGTGGACGATCAGGTCACGCAGGACGCTGCCGTCTCCGTCCGTCACGCCGAAGATGCGGACGCTGTCGCTGCCGTCGCGGGCTTCCAGCAGCAGGTCCGATTCGTCGAGCAGCTTGTCGAGCCGGCGGGTGAACCGACGGCGGGTGGCATCCTCCGCATCCTCGTAGTCGACCACGACCACTTTCCGGATGCCTTTCATCAGCGCCAGCGCCATCCGGGTGTCTTCCCGGTCGATGTCATCCGACAGGCGGACGGCCTGTCGGAGCGCCGTGAGTGCCAGTCCGCCGAACCGGATCACCTCGAAGCCATCGCACGACCGGTATTCCGAAACGAGGGAGACGATGCGCCCCTGCGGCGTCCGTTTGGCGGTTTCCGCCCCACGGCCGGCGGCCGGCAGCAGGAGCAGCAGCGTGATGAGCAATGTTTTCCAGAGACTGTTCATTCGATTTCACATTTTCCCTTAAGACGAAGATAGCAAGGAAATGTTAACAAGGCCAAAAACATTCGTAGCTTTTGTTATCCGGTATCAGAGTAGAACTTCATCGTCCATGGCAATCCTCCTGAAACGCGCCGTAGAATCTGAAGGAGCAGATTTGAGGACGAGTGGAACATGGATAGGGAAGCATTCTTCTTCAATTTTCAGGATAAAAGTAATACTGTCCTTGATCATTATGCTCTCTATTGTCACATCGTCTAATCTACGCTTTATCGTATCATTTGCGTATACTTTCCCATCGATTACTGATTGAACGCAATCTTGACCTAGCGCTCCTGGAAAAACACAATACAACTCGTAATATGAGTCGTTGTATTTTAATCCAACGATCAATTTCTTTTCACTCAATGAAGAAAACAACCATAATCCTATAACGATACTGATTATATAGCTAAAGATCCCCACTCCAAGGGTAATTAATGCTATTTTTATAAACTTGCTCATTTGAAATGCGTTCTGTAGTAATCGAATCCACGACTGATCCAAAACTGGTCTTTAGGGTCATCCCCATAAGGGGGTAATGGAATTTTCAGAATCGTTTTATCACTTCCGGCTCATTTCTTTGCAGAGATTTGATCCTTTACCCACTGCCTTATCTCTTCACCTTGATCATCGTAATCAAACGCTTCATCTTGGACGGTCCGACGGTTCCATTCATTCGGATTCTTGGAGTGAGTTATTTTGTTGGCTGTATAAAATCGGGAATTTGAAGAGAACGACCTTTTCTATCATATTCACGTGAATATGAAGGGTATCTTTTTTTATATAAATATTCGACAAAGAAACCAAGGAGTCTCCGGGAGGGGACGGAAGCGAGTATTGGCAGAAATGATATTCATGGCCATTAACTCTTGTATTCAACATCGCTCGATTATATGCCCCTTCCGGCGTATACCAGACCTCATACTTAATGCCGTTTATCTCCAACAATGCGAGTTGTCGCGGATCTTGTTTAAACACTCTTGAGAAGAAAACAACGACGAGGACTTGATTTAGGGCCAAGAATCCAATAACAATGATCAGTATCCAGATTAATATTTTCTTTACTTTGATTCTCATTTTATGGGTCTACTTTACGTTTCTGTCTTATTTATTATATAAGAACTATTATATAAGAACCCTTTTTTAATCCAAGATGGATCCCGAGGATCATTGCCATGGCCAGCGTCGAGGCCGCCGCCCAGGCGGGCGTCGCCCAGGAAAAGAACTGGACGGCCAGCAGCAGGATGGCGGCGACGAATCTGGGGCGCATAGAATTTTTACCGTTTCTGCAAATATAAAACAAATGGAATGACTTTCGCCGGGACCGAAGGAAAATCGAGTGAAACTCATCTGCCTGCCGTGCGGCCCTGGAGCGGCTGATTCACTTTCCATCAGGATGGCAGCATCTCCTCCTCGCCTTTTCAGGCAGTATGGCGAGCGATGCTGCATCCTTATCTTCCGGAGGTCGCGACACCCGGAATGCCCTGTGGGGCCGAAAACCTGTCGCGACCGTACTGAAAAACCCCTTTCTCGCCCAATTCGCAGAGGTCGCGACAGCTGAAATCCCATCCAGGGCTGATTCCATGGAGCGACCTTCCCACCCGGCAATATGGTGCTTCCGACAACATGGTCCTCCCCGGCAATATGGTGCTCCCGGCGGCATGGCGGACGGCGCTCCGATCCATTGATGCCGTGCTGCGCCATCGCGCAATCATGCGGCGCAGTGCCCGTTTCGCCAAAAAAGCCGTGCCAGGTAACTGTTTGATGCCCAGTATTATCAATACTTTCCTTCCCTCGATTTCGGAGGCCGCTGAAAAACCCCTCTAGTCAACTTGTAGAGGAGGTTCATTAAATAGGGCAGAACATCATTATTTTTTGGTGTTCTGCTTTATTTTTTGTAACTTTAACTTACTGATTAATAGTAAGATGT
>Ga0256405_10000319_pt1 | contig 159379 bp, 148 predicted proteins | sample RumenRJG_02DNA_FD_189096 | JGI IMG/M metagenome (GOLD analysis project Ga0256405, IMG submission 189096) | Bovine rumen microbial communities from Lethbridge, Alberta, Canada - RJG_02 | ecosystem: Host-associated > Mammals > Digestive system > Stomach > Rumen | place: Canada: Alberta...
ATATCGAATACTACAACAACGACCGGATAAAACTGCGCCTAAAAGGAATGAGCCCGGTACAATACCGGACTCATAACGCTGTTTTATCCTAACTTTAAACTGTCCAACTTTTTGGGTTCAGCTCAACCGCTACGGTCTTTTTATATTTTCATCAAATGAAGTTCCCTAGGTCCAAATTTGCGGTGTACTGTGTGCTGGTGTCTTCGTGGCTGGCACTGTGTGCAACGTCGTGCGAAGAAGAAGGCTACGAGACTAAATATTTTGCTCACTTCTGTGCGCAGCAACCTGCCGGTGTAGATTCCATAGAAATGCGGGTTACTTTCCAGGCGGGGGACTCCGTCTGGGAAGGCTCCACCTCTACGGTATCAGAATACGGATCCTTTGACCATCGAAACATGGCTTGCCTTGACTGCGGCTGGTCTTGCGACAGCCTGTTCACGCAAGGTCGTACGAACAAGATTTCAGTGGACATCTCTTTTTACTGTGCAGGCAAAGAAATATCGTTACCACCCTATGTCGTCGATGGTCGTTCCCATCGCTGGGGTGAAGACGATATTGATTACCGTTTTGTGGAATTTGACGAGCGCAAAATCAACGGGGAATACGTGGTGGAGGATTTCTTACCACCCGACGATACCTCCTGTGGCAAGTTCGTGAACTACGCCGTGTTGAGGTTGCCGTGATTCGCGTTCTCTTTTTGATAGCCTGCCTGGTGTGCGTGACCCTGGCCGACACGGACGAACCGGCGCAAACCCGCAAGAGGCGGCGTCATCGTGCATCAGAATTTGTCTACCCCTATTTTGAAATCTCTGCAGGGGGGCAGTATTCAAAGTCTGATTACAAGACGGAATCTATTGCCCATTGGTACCACGATACTGACCGGGACGAAATGGTTTACGACAAGGACCTTTATTACAACATCTACTCCTTTGAAGGTTATGGCCCGCAGTTTGAAACGAAGGTGGGTATACTTTTGTTGCAAAGGGGCATTTTTTTTGTTGATTTTGGCCTGGCCTGGTCCTTTGGGGATGCCTATTACAAGTACTATTCCCGGGACAAGGAGGAATTCAAGGAGAGCGGCAGTCAACTCTGCCCCTTTTATGGTTTTGGAACCAAGGTGTACCCCTTTGTGAAAGTGGTGCCGCTTCTTGACGGGTTCTTTGTAGGGGCTTCAGTATCTTTTTTGGTCCCGGATAATTCTTGGGACAAGTATGATATGGATTATGCTAGTGAAGAAGTGGGCTATAAATTCGAGATGGGAAACGTCTGGAGGGTTTCGGAGCACTATTTTGTGGGTATAACCCTGAATACGGCCATTTATTGGAGCGGTGTGGGTTCCAACAAGGAATACGGAGACGATGAGTTCCAGGTAGATAAGAACTCCAAGCGGGACCCCGTTGATGAAGTGAATACTCTGCAGTTGGGCGCCGCTGTGACCGTCGTGCGCAAGTAGGGCTTGCTTGCCGTGCCGCCGAGTTCTATATTTAAAGCATGTTCAAGATAATCAAGGCTATTAGCCGTCTGCTTTCTAACTACGCTTCACCCTTTGTCATCGCAAGCGCAATAGTCGCATTCTTCGTCCCGGTCGCTTTTGGCTGGGTTCACGGGAATGTATCCTCCATCATTCTCGGCGTCATCATGTTGAGTATGGGCCTTACCATCTCCATGGACGACGTGCGGAATCTGCTGAAGCAGCCTTTCCACATTCTGCTGGGCGCCGTGGCGCAGTATACGATTATGCCCTTTGTGGCCTTCGGGCTTACGAAGGTGTTCGGACTGGACCCCTACCTTGCCGTGGGTATCATTCTGGTGGGGTGCTGCCCGGGCGGTGTTTCCAGCAATGTCATGAGTTTTTTGGCCCATGGCGATGTCACCTATTCCGTGAGCATGACCATGGTGAGCACGCTCCTTGCGCCTATCATGACTCCGCTTTTGGTGCTTTGGCTTGCAGACACCAGTATCGACGTGAATGCGAAGGGTATGTTCCTGAACATTCTGTATGTGACAATCGCGCCCATTACCATCGGGTTCCTCTGCAACTACTTCTTGGGCAAGCGCGCCGTGTTCAAGGAAATCCAGTCCAACATGCCTGCGGTAAGCGTCATAGGCCTGATGCTCATCGTGGGCGGTGTGGTAGTGACGGTGCGTCCGCAGTTGTTGACCAACGGTTTTTCGCTGATTTTCCTGGTGCTTGCGGTGGTGTTCTGCCACAATGCTCTGGGTTATGTGCTGGGTTACGGCGTGGGTAAGCTCTTCAAGTTCAATACCGCCAAGAAACGGACTATCGCTATCGAGGTGGGCGTGCAGAACGCCGGCATGGCCACCGTACTTGCCATGGCCTTCTTTGCCAATCCCGAAAATGTGGCGGCCAACCCCAAGGCGGTGCTTTGCATGGTGCCCTGCGCCCTGAGTTGCGCCTACCATTCTATTAGCGGGACGGTGCTGGCCAACATTTTCGCCTGGTGGGACGGTCGCTCAAAACGGGCCTAGCCCCAGCATGATGCCCACCCGGTGGCCGGTCTCGAACCCGAAAAGGGTTCCCTTGTTGATGGTGTAGTTTATACCCAGTTCCAGCGGTGCGCCGAATAGCCGAAAGTCCCGTGCCAGGGTGAAGGCGATTTTCATGCCCTTGTACTTGTCGTCCATCTTGCGGCAGTTTTTGGCCAGGTTGTGGTTTTCCGACTCCTGGAAACGGGCCTGGTAAAGCAGGACCTCGCTGAATTTCCAGCCGGTCTGTTCCGAATCGCTCCACCAGAACTTCCAAAGCAGGCTGGTCTTGAACCCGATTTCGTCGCCGGGCTCAAAATTCTTGTCTTCGAGAAACTTGTTGTAACGCAGGGATGTTCCGAGCAGTAGGTGCCGCGTCGCCGGAAACAGCACGAAGGGTTCCGCGTTCAGCCTGTGGAAACGATCCTTTTGGGAGCCTTCGCCGGGCGGAAACCGCCAGCCTGCATCTAGCCCGAAATTCCGGTAAAACAGAGTCCGGACACCTAGATAACTCTCGTTGAAACCGTTCACGTGCAGGTTGCAGTAATTGTGGATGTAACCTTCGGTGGAATACTCGTAGCTGTAGCTGGCAAAACGGAAAGAGGAACTGCCGTAAAAGCTGAACCAGTCGGTAAGGGCGTATTCCGCCGATACCGTCAGGTCGTTGCTGTAAACGTCGTCGTCCAGTTCCTCGGCTTCTTCTAGAGAGAGTGCCGTTGTCGGGAAATGCAGCGGCACAAGCCCTTCGGTGGCATATACCTTGGATAGGCATAGGCCGGCAAGTCCGAGTAATAGGTAGGCCGCTTTCCTTTGCATAGGCAAAATTTATATTTTGATAGTCCCAATGAAAGTCTCGCATCTGAAATTTTCGCATTCCTCGCTTGCCTCTGTGGCAGCATTGCTTGCGTTGTTTCTGTTTCCGGCATGCCTGTCAGGCTGTTTCTGGGAAAACCCCGAAAGCAATCCGGAATACTTGCCCCTGGACGATTCCAAGTACCCCTATGCGGGGCTCCCGCGCATTGTCATCGAGACGGATGACTTTCATGAACTGCGGGACCGGGAAACAGAATTCCCGTCGAAGCTCCAGATTTACGGCAAGGACAATTACGAAAGCGAAGTCTATAGCCTTACGGTCCGTGGCCGCGGAAACTCCAGTTTCAAGATGCCCAAGTACGGCATGAAACTGGAATTCGATGACAAGGTTTCCCTGTTCGGCATGCCCAAGAACAGGGACTTTGCCCTTATCGCCAACTATGGAGACAAGACTCACCTGCGGAACTACATGATGGGGCGGCTTTCGGAATGGCTTGCTCCCAGGTGGACGCCCAAGATGCAGTTCGTGGAGGTCTTTCTCAACCGCAAGTACATGGGGCTCTACCTCTTTTCGGAAACGGTGAAGGTGGCCCACGACCGGGTGGACATTGCCGAAAACGACACCACCTTCTTGGTTGAAAAAGAAGACATCAAGAAATATGATCCGCCTTACGTGATTACGGACAACGAATACATTTACCATATCAAGTCCCCCAAGAACCCGAACGAAAAAACGCAACAGTTGTTGCTGGATTACCTGAACGACTTTGAACATGCGGCCCGGCGTTTTGACCACATGAGTCCAGAAGATGTTCAGAATTGGCTGTCCATGGAAGATTTTCTGCCTTTCTACTGGGTTCAGGAATTTTCCAAGAACGAAGACGGTAACTACGCCCGCAGCGTGTTTTTCACTTGGGAAATGGGCGGTCCTGTCCGTTTTGGCCCCCTGTGGGATTTCGATCTTGCTTTCGGCAACGCCTCCCGGGAACAGAACAAGCCTGCAGATGGCTGGTACGTCCGGAATTACCGCCTGTACAGCCACATTTTCTGGAGCGACTGGATAAAGGGCGAGGCCAAGGCTTACTGGCTAGAACATCGTGGAAAATTTCGCGCCCTTATAGACAGCGTTCCCTTGTACAGAGCGCAAATCGAAAAGGCCGTAGAGAACGAATACCGCCGCTGGCCCATTATTTCCAATACAGAAAATTGGGCGCTGAAGGACCCTTACGAATCTTACGACGAAGGCGTGCAGACGATGGTCCAGTGGATGCGGGAGCGTTTCGACTGGATTGACAAGAATCTATAGGACCGGTCCTTCTTGGTCCAACTTGGTCCGTTCGTCGTACAGGCGCTTTGAAATCTGGCAGAATGCCTTGACTACCACAGGGTCGAAATGCTTGCCCGCCCCTTCGGTAATGATTTCCATGGCCTTTTCGTAGGTGAAAGGCTTCTTGTAGATGCGTTCGGCCACCAGGGCGTCGAACACGTCGGCCACCGCCATGATTCTTGCCGACAGCGGAATGTCTTCGCCCGAGATGCGGTTGGGGTAGCCCGAACTGTCCCATTTTTCGTGGTGGAAGAGAGCCATCTCGATAGATTCCTTCAGGTAATTCTCGTCCATGGTGTCGCCGGCATTTTCTTCGATCTTCACCAGGATGTTCTTGCCTTCGGTGGTGTGGCTCTTCATGATGGTGAATTCATCGTCGGTGAGCTTGCCCGGCTTGTTCAAGATTAGGTCGGATACAGCAATCTTTCCGATGTCGTGGAGCGGCGCGGAGCGTTTCAGCTTTTCGATGTATTCGTCGGTGAGAATGTCCTTGAATTCGCCTTCGGCCTGGAGTTCCCTTGCAATGGCATCTACGTAGTGGGCCGTTTTCTTGATGTGGTTTCCGGTGCTGGTATCGCGGGCTTCCACCATTTCGGCGAAGTTCTCGATAATTTCGTCTTGCATGCGGGTGATGCGCTCGGTCTGTTCCTGCAGCTGCTTGATGTAATCCAGGGATTCGTTGCCCATCTTGAGGAGGGCCGTGTGCAGGTGCTTGATTTCGTCTTGGGAATGAATGTCTAGCGTGCTGAGGATTTCTAGACCCTTGTCCTTGTCGGTTCCCAAGTTGTAGGCGAACTGGGACGAGGCGTAGGCCATGCGGTTGATGGGCCGCACGATTCCGCTTTTCACCAGCTCGACGATGATGCTCATGATAATCAGGGAAAGGCTGAAGAACAGGGAGAAGAACTTGATAAAGAAGGAGGCGTCGTCTTCTAGAATTTCTTGCATGGAAATGTCGGCGGCCACGTAGGCGGAGGTCTTGTGCAGGGAATCCTTGATAGGCTTGTAGATGGTCAGGAGCCAGCCGTAGGTATCGTCGGAGATGATGGGCTCGATGGTGTCGCCCTTGAGGAGCGCCGGCAGGTAAGGCTCGAAGCTTGGGTCAAAAGGCAGAATTTCGCCGGGCTCGCTGGTTTCTTCGCCACTTTCCTGGGGCGTGTCGAATACCGCATGGCAGCCGTCTTTTTCAATCTTGTAAACATAGAGGTATTTTGTCTGCGGGAAACTCTTCTTGAGTTTCTTCAGTTTTTCTTCTGTGTCTGCGTAGCCGTCGGCTTCGCGACCGCTTGTGAGGAATTCGTCTATGCGGTTACCGTCAATGAACACGCTGGCCGCCTGGGTTACCCCGTTGGCGATATCGGTAAACTTGTCGATGGAAACCTTCTGGTACAAGAAATAACCGATGGCGCAGGCAAGTGAACCAAGCAGCAGTTCTGCCACGATGACCATGGCTACTACCCTGCGGAGCAGGGAACGTCCGGTGGTGGCAGCCAGTTCATCGACATTGGGGTCGATATGGAAGGTGTCGTTGCAGGCAAGGCGTATCTTGCGTGGGATCCAGCGGTAGAGGAGTACTGCCGAAATGACCACGATGCCCTTGTCGAAAACGTCGATGATGATGTCGGCCAGAAGCTGGGACCAGAAATCGGGGAGACCGCAGGTGTCTCGGAGGGCAATCGCGAAAGGCGCAGAAATGCCTTCGCCGATGCTGTAGCCGTACAGGAAATAGGTGAGTATGGACCCGAGACCGCCGCCGATGAGGGCGAAGGTGAAAATCACCACCAGAATCTTGGGTATGCTCAAGAAGAATTTTTTCTGGTAGAAAAGGTAGGCGCATCCGGCGATAAGGACGTTGATGACGCCGTAGTAGAGGGTAACGGCATCGGACAGTCCGTTGATGGCGTTGGAGATGAAACCGACGATGACGGCGGCCATGTTTCCGCACATCATGGCGGTAAGGATTGTGCCTAGGCAGTCAAAAAAGACGGGCAGTTCGAAATGGGTGACGATTTTTGCCGGGACAATGTTCAGCAAAAGACCGACGGCGATAAAGAGAATCGCCTTCGCCAGGTAATGGATTGTCTTCTTCTGATATTTCATGAACCCGTCCCTTTTACAAATCCAGTACAGCTTAGAGCCCCTGGATTTCAACAACCTTCTTGTTGTTTGTCGCTCCCGTCACCACGGATACATCCCGCTTGTGGACTCCAAAGTGCTTTGCCAGAAGTTCACAGATGGCCTCGTTGGCGGCTCCATCTACGGGCGGTGCCTTGACCTCTACCTTGTAGCTGCCGTCGGGGTTTTCCGTGACGGATTCCCGCTTGCTTCTTGCATGTACCTTGATGTTTATCTTCAAGGGAGGCCTCTTTTATTAGCCGATAACGTTCCCGGTAGGCATGGCAGGGGCAGGCCTTCTGGCGGGTGCCGGTTCGGCCAACTCCCGCTGGTCGTTTTCCATGGCAGAAAGCAGGTCCTCTTGCCCGCGGATGAGCGCCCGGCACCGGATAAAGTAGTTGGTGCGGATCTGCTTCAGCTGTTCAATTTCGGCCCGCAGGTCCTCGGCGCTCTTCTTGGTGTTCTCCACTTCCTTGATGGCTCGTGCCTTGGCTTCGGCGATAATCAGCTCCGCCTCTTTTTCGGCGTTGGCCTTGACCTCGTCCACGGTCTTTTGCATGGTGACCACGGCGTCCTGGATGGTCTTCTCGATTTGGCGGTAGTAGTTGACCCGTTCCTCGGCGATTTTCAGGCGTTCTGTGAGGTCGGTGCGGTTCCTGGACATTTGTTCAAAGGCGGTAGCCGCCGTCTCGAGGAATGCCTTGACCTCGTCGGGGTCTATGCCGCCGAAGTTCTTTTTGTGGAATGTCTGGTTGCGGATATCTAACGGGGTCAGTTCCATACACTACCTGCTAAAATAATAGGACTTTACTTTCAATAATATAACAAAGTTATGACAAAGGGGGCGAAACCCTTCCAAATTGGAAGATACATTTTATATTATGTTTTCCTTTTTTGAAAAAAAGAGTGTAATTAGGGGTAAATTAGGGGCGATAAATCGATAAGATGATCGGTAAACTGAAAAAATTCCTGCAGCGGCAGGACTCCCTGGAACGGACCCTTTTCTGGGTGTTCCTGGTGATTGTGTTGGCGGCAAGCGTTGCCTCCACGGTTTTTACCATATATGAGCAAATTAGCCCGGTGACTTCGGCGGTGTGCTTGCTGACCAGCGTTATCTGCGCCATTTTGGCAGTGGTGGCGGTCAAGACCCGTATGTATAGCGTCTGCTATGTGATCATGTGCCTTTTGCTCAGCTGTTTCTTGCTGCCCATGCTGTTCTTCTTGTGCGGCGGGTTCAATTGCGGCATGACCCTCTACTGCCTTACTGCGGTGTTTCTTTGTGCCTATTGCCCCGGCAAGAGCAAGTGGGCGGTGTTTGTGCTTTCTATGCTCGCTTTCGAAATCGCCTTTGTGCTTTCGGAACTTTACCCTGAGTATGTGGTGGCCCTGGACCACCAGGCGGCTTTCATCGACATCCTGGTGTCTTTCTTTATTACGGGTGTGGTGGTCTTTATCGTCAATTCCTTCGCCCTCTATTCCTACAATACCGAACGAAAGGGCCGCGAAGAAATGCTCAAGCGCCTGGAGTTTTTGTCTAAGCGTGACGCCAAGACAGGGCTTTTCAACCGTGGCTACATGACGCACTTCTTGGAAAGTGTCGTGTGGCTGCAGCGGGAGGAATACTACCTGCTGCTCCTTGACATGGACGATTTCCGCGAGGTGAACGCCAGCTACGGCCAGGTGTTTGGTGACCAGGTGCTCTGCGACGTGGCGAAGTTTTTGATTCAAGAGCGTGACGACCGGATTGGGGAATGCTGCGGCCGTATGGACGGGGAACTGTTCATGTGCGTGCTCCGGGCCGATTCAGAGCTGGAGGCTTATGCCCGTGCCGAGCGGATTCGCGAGGGTATTGCTGCGCTCCGTTGGAACAGGTTCCCCGACGCCTCCGTTACGGTGTCCGGCTGCTTTATCGCCTGCGGCGACAGGAACTATAGCCACTTCTCCCAGTTCCTGGTAAAGGCCGAAGAGGTGCTGTACCTGGCCAAGACCGAGGGCCGGAACAAAATAAGGAAGATGTCGTAACCATCGATTGTCATCCCCGCGTTCCAATTTGTCATCCCCGCGCTACAATTTGTCATCCCCGCGTTCCAATTTGTCATCCCCGCGCAGGCGGGGATCTCCTTGCTGTAAAAAGATTTAGCGTTAGCGCGAATGTTGATAAGGTGTTGATAAATTGGCTAAAACGCGTTGTTTTGGCCTTTTTTGCTTAAATTTCCCGTACTTCGGGGCAAAACACCTTGATTTATGGGGTATTTTTGCTAGATTTGGGACTCAAAAATTTTGAATTTCGACTAGAAAGGTTTTATCATGAAAAGAACATTCCAGCCTCATAACCGCAAGCGTGCCAACAAGCAGGGTTTCCGCGCCCGCATGGAAGACCGTTGGGGTCGCGCCGTTCTTAGCCGTCGCCGCGCCAAGGGCCGCAAGCGCCTGACCGTCAGCGACACCATCTATAAGAAGTAAGTCTGGGGGTGGCTCATCGCCGCTCTGCGTTCTTATAGGCTGCCGAACCAGCCCGCTTACCGAACAGTGGCCGTCCAAGGCAAGTTTGTCCGAGCATCGTCATTGACCATGCGTTGGATAGAGAGCCCGGACGGTTTTTGTCGTTTCTGCTTTTTGGCGAAAAAGAAAAACGGTAACGCCGTTTACCGCAACAAGTGCCGGAGGATTCTGCGGCCTTTGTTTTTTGGAATGGTCCCGAATATCCAGAAGCCGGTGTGGGCCATGGTGGTGGTGACCGTGGGCCAGCAGGAACTGACCTCCGAAAAGCTTCGGGAGTCCGCCTACAAGATTTTCCGCAAGATGGAATGGACCTGCCCGGAGGCGGTGGACGGCGATGCTTGCGAAGCTTGAGAGGGCCGTCGTGGCGGTGCTGATTGCGCCTATCCGCCTGTACCAGCTGGTGCACCCCTACTTCTTTCACGGGGTCTGCCGGTTTCAACCCACCTGCTCCAGCTATGCTATCGAGGCTCTGCGGGTACACGGACCCTTCAAAGGTTTCTATCTTGCGGTTTTTAGAATTTTGAGATGCAACCCCTTCTGCAAGGGCGGCTACGATCCGGTGCCCCCTAAAAAGGAAAAGACATGAACAAGAATTCCCTCATAGGCTCCATCTTGATTGCGGCAATTGTCATCTGGTGGATGACCATGTCGTCGAACAACGCGAAGCAGCAGGCCGAAGCCCAGGCAAAAGAAAAAGAGGCCGCCGCCGCCATGGAGGCCGCCCGCGCCGATTCTGCAGACCAGCTGGTGCTTGGCGACAAGACTCCGGAGCTGAAGGCTGCTCCGGTTTTGGGTGATGACAACTTAGACGAGAGACGAGAGACGAGAGACGAGAGTGAATCAGGAAAGGTCGTTGTCGCTGATAGCGCGAAGGTGGCTTCCGCTTCCGCTGATAGCGTCGTTGCCGACAGCGCTCAGGCTGCCGAAGCCCCGAAGGTCGTGGAACCCCGCACGGTGACGGTGGAGACCAACAAGTTTATCATGACCCTCAGTAACAAGGGCGCCCGTGTCCAGAGCGTGATTGTGAAGGCCCTGCCCGACAGTGCCGGAAACTTCCCGGAAATTATCCAGGATACCGCCCTGGGCGCCTTGGACCTGAAACTGGGCAAGGCGGACCTGACCGAAGCCCTTTTCGACCTGGGTGACACTCCCGAAAAGATCAAGGTGGAAAACGATGTGACGGTGCAGTTCACCTTCACCGACGCCAGCGGCAAGCAGGTGATTCGCAGCTACGGCTTTACCAAGGCCGGAGTGGCGGTGCGCCAGGTGAACCGCTTTGTGGGGTTCAAACCGGCCGATTACGAACTGTCCTGGAAGGGCGGCATGAAAGAAACCGAAGTCATGCCCAAGGGCAAGAGCTTTGGCGGTGCCAGCTATTTCTTTAGCGAAGTGATTTTCAAGAACAGCGAGATTACGGAGCGCGAGACTTTCTCTGACGCCATGATCTTTGACAACGCCAACTACTACTGGGTGGGCATGCGCCGCAAGTACGTGGCCCTGTCGGTGCAGTTCGACAAGCCCGTTCCGGTGAAGGTGAACGCGAAGCACATCGATGTGGCCACCGAAGGCAATCCCGATCCGGGAACCTACAGCCTTACCATCGCAGACGGTATCCGTGGCGATTCTCTGGCCTATAACTTTATGGTGCTCCCGCTCCAGTGGGACGAGGTGGAAGCCCTTGACCAGGGTTACGAGAAGATTATCGTTACAGGCTCCAAGTGGTTCCCCGGTTCCAGCGTCTGGTTCGTGTGGATCTGCAAGTGGCTCTTGAAGCTCCTCAAGTTCTTCTATTCCATTATCCCGAACTACGGCGTGGCCATTATCCTTGTGACCTTCATTGTTCGCGCCTTTACTACGCCCTTTACGGTAAAGCAGCTCAAGTCCACCCGCGCCATGAGTAAGCTCAAGCCCCAGCTGGACGAAATCAACGTGAAGTACCGTAGCGATCCGCAAAAGAAGCAGGCCGCCATCATGGAACTTTACGCCAAGAACGGCGTGAACCCGCTGGCCAGCTGCACGGGCGGATGCCTCCCCATGCTTATCCAGATGCCTATATTCATGGGCCTGTTCTTTGTGCTGGGTCGCGCTATCGAACTCCGCGGTATGCCCGCCTTCCTCTGGATTACCGACCTGAGCAAGAGCGACGTGGTGTGGAGCGGATTTTCGATTCCCTTCGTGATGCCTGCAGGCCTTGCCATTCTCCCCTGGATCATGGTGGTTACGACATACTTCCAGACCAAGGTGACCATGAGCGGTAGCGCCGGCATGGACCCCGCCCAGCAGAAGATGATGACCTGGATGATGCCCGCCATGATGTTCTTCTTTAGCGCGGTGATGCCTTCGGGCCTGGTGCTCTACTGGATTGTGTCCAACTTCTGGAGCATTGCCCAGTACAAGTTCATCAACCGGGGCGTAATGGCCCAGGGTGGCGAATCGTCCAAGCTCAAGGGCAAGGACGTGAAAGACGCAAAGATCGTAAAATAATGGTCTTGGGGAGGGCGGAAGCCTTCCCTAATCGTCATACATTTGGCTTGATGAATTTGTTGTAAATGGGGGCCCCAAATTTTTCTAGGGGCTTTTCCCATATCTTGTCGAATACCTTTCGAATGCTTCCGCCAATATAACTAGGGAGCCATTCTTCCTTGAAATCCGGTGCTAGCCCGCTATCTATCACCATTTGGTGGTAATCTGCATTTAAAACATCAGATGCGCCCCGACGGACATAAAAAAGCTTTTCCTTGACGGATTGTCTGCCTTGCAATAGACGACGTTTGATGAATCCGCATCCTTGAGCTAGCAAATTCGGGTACTCCAGCACTGGCAATGGCCCTGTCTTGAAAAGAGAATCGCAGGTGACTTCGGCGTCTATGAAAGCTTTCCCTAAGCCGATTTCTAGCTTGTGTACAACATCGTAATAGTTTTCTTGTTCCGGAGTTTCTAGTAGGTGCATGAAAAAGGCACCTAAAGCCTCTGGCTTGAGGTAAAGAAAAAAGCTTTGCAAGTGGGGGTGATATTCCTTGCTCTTGGTCAATGAGATTGCATCAGCTGTATTGCTTTCGGCAAGCTCAACGAACTCCTTGAACCGATTTTGGAAATAGACAATGGAGTCGTTCATCAACAGCAATCGGTTTATCCCTGTCAAGGAGACAAATTCGCCTCGTCCCGCAGCGAGGTCCTTTAAAAAACGCCGCCACATTCCAAAGTCAAAGCCGTGATTTTCTGTTTGGTAAAGGAAGATATTATTGTTGTTTAGAAAATCAAGAGTCTCGGCGGAAAGCTCTCGGCGATTGGTAAGTAGTACTACTTTAAAGCCGGTTTCCGTTAAGTGCTCCAACGCAAAGCGGACATAGCCCGGTAGAGATTCTCCTACTTGGTAACTTGAATAAAGAATGATTTTTCCGTTTGGATTTTCCATTTAGACTACCAATGCCTTTTATCTACGCTTCTGGGCTTTTTTTCGACGGTCTTTCCCGCGATTTTCAGAGAATCCATTGTTCTTTTTACCCCCGCGTTGATGATTCTGTTGCAGGCTTTTGCGCCGTGCTGCGCGATTGCGTGCCCGCGGTGGGATATCCATTGCGTCGAAATCGTCATCGTCGGGCTGGCTCACATAGCCCAGTGCCTCTGCGGCGGCGGCACGGTCTGCACGTTCGTGAACGTCACGGTAGCTGTCGCGGGACTCGCCCTGACGGCGGCGCTTCTTGGGTTCGGAGGAAAGTTTTTCCAGAATGCTGAAATCGGCCTGGCCGCGTAGAGGATCTACGCGGAGTAGCCGCACCAGCACCTTGTCGCCCCTGCGGAAGGTGCGGCCACTACGCTTCCCGAAAGCAAGCCCTTGGTCCGGGTTGAACACGTAGAAATCTTCTCCGGCGATATCGCGGAAGCGCACCAGGCCCTCGGCGATGGGGTCCGGAATAGAGACGTAGATTCCCCATTCCTCGATGCCCGTGACGCTTGCCTCGAAGTCGTCGCCTATGCGGTTCTTTAAAATCCAGCAGCTGCACACCTTGATGGAAATGCGCTCCACCTTCATGTTCTTGATTTCGTTGGCCGAAATCAGGTCGCAGACTTCGATGACGCTTTCGGCGCGTTCGGCGTTAATTTCGGCGCCCTTGCGGGCCAGTTCCCGATGGCACCACAGGTCGGCGTAACGGCGGATGGGACTGGTAAAGTGGCTGTAGTCCTGCCAGTTCAGGGCGAAGTGACCAAAGCTGTTGCTGTCGTAATGGGCTTTTTGCATGCTGCGCAAAATGCGGTTCATCAAGGTTTCGTCGTCGCCAGCCCGCTTGACCAGATGCTGGTACAGCTTGAAGGCGACGGGGTTCAGGTTGGTGTCTCCGCTGCGGGGCTTGCCCAGGTCGCGAAGCATCACGGGAGCGTCCTTGAACAGGTCGGGGTACATGTAGTACAGCTCCATAATGTCCTTGGTGTCCGGCGCTTCGTGGATACGGTAGATGCCCTGGAGTTTGCGCTTCTTGAGTTCCTTGGCGCAGCAGTTGTTGGCAATCAGCATGCACTCTTCTACCCAGGAATTGGATTCGTCACTCTGGCGGGGCACAATCTGTACGGGTTCGCCGGCCTCGTTGAACTTACAGCCGTATTCGGTGCTCTTGAATTCCAGCAAGCCTTCCTTGGTGCGGTTCTTCTTGAGGAGCGCCGTGACCTCGGCCAGGGCCTTGATGGATTCGTCGCCTGCTTCCATCATTTTCACCGCTTCTTGGTAGGTGATGCCCTTGGAAATATTCACGATACTCCTGTGGAAATCCCAACTGAGCACGTTGGCATTCTTGTCCAGTTCCATCATGCAGGTGAAGGCACAGCGGTCCACGCCTTGGTGCAGGCTGCACACTCCGCTAGAAAGCTTTTCGGGAAGCATGGGCACGGCGGTCCAGGGCAGGTACTGGGTGTAGCTCCTTTCCAGGGCTTCTTCATCCAGGTCGGATCCTTCGGGCACGTAGTAGCTTACGTCGGCGATGTGCACCCCCAGCTTGTAGCCGCCGTTTGGCAGGCGTTCTACGCTGATGGCGTCGTCGTGGTCCATGGCCCCTTCGGGGTCAATGCAGAGGATATCCAGTTTGCGGTAGTCGATACGTCCCTTGAAATCCTTGGGGCCAGGCTCCTTGATGCCTTCTACAAATTTTTTGATGGCGGGGGAGAAATCCTTGGGCAGGTTGTTCTCGTCCATGAATTTCTGCTTCACCTCTGCCCAGGAAATGTTCATGGCCTCGGCGGTGCGATCCACCTTGGCCAAGTAGCTGTGCTTGAGTTTCGGGTGAGGGTACAGCGTAAAGCTGATGGTTTCGCCCTCTTTGCCCGGCGCCTGTCGGCGGTGGGCCATCTCGTAAACCTTGCCCGTTTCCAGTTCGTGGACTTCCCAATCTTCGTCACCAATCTGGTGCAGGATTCCCCGCTTGATACGGGTCTCGTTTTCTTTGTCTTTTTGCCTGCGGCTACGGGCTGCGGGCCTGCGGTTGTCTTCGCCGCCCTGTTCCGCGATTTTTTTGAAACGCTTTTCGCGCTTTTCTTCTTGCGTTTCTCCGTCGCCCAGCTGGTATTCCTTGTGGCTGGTGCGCTTCAATAGTCCCCGCTCCACCATGTCGGCCAGCATCTGCTTGAATGCCATCTTCTGTTTCTTGGGGAGCCCGAGGGCGCCCCGCAGTTGACTTCCCACCATGGGTTCGTCACGGAGTATGGCGATAATCTGTTCTTCGCTGGGTAAACGCTGTGCCATTCTAGGCCTCCTTTAAATCTTTTTCGATAATGTCGTGGATTTCGTCCCGAAGCTGGACGGCGGTCTTGTCCGCATAACTCTCGCTAGCCTGTAGCGGGTGGACGATGATGCGGACTTCGCCGGGGTTCATGGCCCACTTGACCTTGGACAGGCATTTCCCTGTTCCGATGAGGGTAACGGGCACCAGAGGCAGCCCGTTTTCCTTGGCCATCTTGAAAATGCCGTTCTGGAACGGAAGCAATTTACCGTCGGCGCTGCGGTGTCCTTCGGGGAAAATGACGATGTTGTAATTGTGGTCAATGCGGTCCCGGATTAGCTTGCCCATGTCCGCATTTTTCCGGGGGTTCTTGTGCACGGGAATGCAGCCGATGCTGTCCAGCACCCATCCGAAAACGGGAGCTTTCCAGAGGGCGGCCTTTGCCACGAAAGCGGCGTTCCCGATGGAGGGCCAGAAAACGGGAATGTCCAGAAAACTCATGTGGTTTGCCACGATGACAAATCCCTTGTCCTTGGGAATGTTTTCTGCTCCTTCTACCTTGACCTTGATACCGAACAGCCTAAAGACAACATACTTGAAATAGAAACTGCAGACATTGGTGATTTCGTTCTTGCGCCTGCAGAAAGTTCCCTTGTAAATAATGTAGGGTGTTCCGAGGATGATCATCCCGGAAAAAATGGTCAAGTAGAAAAGAACAGCGCGAATAAAAGCCATAAAAAATCCAAATAGGGAGCGTACTCCCATAATGTATATTTTTTATGGCGGACAAGCCACTTTTTGGCGTTTTTACCGCTTAATTTTCCATTCCAATGTTTCGCCTGCGGCCAGCGGGACCACTCCGTTCACGGTGGCGGGCACGGTCCAGGGTTCCTTGACGATTTCCACCTGCTTTTGGGTGCGGGGAATGCCGTAGAAGTCGGCCCCGAAACCGGCGATAAAATCCGGAAGTTTGTCCAGATGGCCGGCCTTTTCGAATTCCTGCACAAGGAGGGGCAGGGCCACAGGAGCGCTATAGACGCCCGCCGCCCCGCAAGGACATTCCTTTTTGCCCAGCTGGTGCGGGGCGGAGTCCGTGCCGAGAAAGAACTTTGGGTTGCCGCTGAAGGCGGCTTCGCGAATAGCGGCACGGTCTTCCGGCCGCTTCGGCAGGGGCTTGCAAAAATGGTGCGGCCGGAGGGCGTCGCCTACGATGTCGTCCAGAGTCATCATCAGGTGGTGTACCGTAATGGTGGCGGCTACATTTGGCCCAAGTTTCTTGACCGCCTCTACGGACTTTGCGGAACTCACGTGCTCGAAGACGATTTTCAGCTTCGGGAATTTTTCGGCCAGGGCCTCTACCCGCTTGATAAAGGCCGGTTCACGGTCCAGGCAGAACTCGCCGGGCTCTTCGCCGTGGACGCACAGCACCAGCCCCAGCTTTTCCATCAGGGCCACCACAGGGAAAATCCCTTCGAAGTCGCTGATGCCGTCGGCACTGTTCGTCGTGACCCCTGCGGGGTAATACTTTCCGGCCACCACGCCTACGGCCATCATGTCCTTCAGGTCTTGTTCCGTGTAGTTCGGGTTCAGCTTGAAGGTCATGAGGGGTTCAAAGTCCGGACGCACATCCTTTGCCGCCGCAAGAATTTCCTTCTTGTATTCGGCGATGGCCTTGGCGCTGGTCATGGCGGGAACGGTGTTGGGCATAATGATGGCACGGCCAAACTGTGCGGCCAAATCCCGCACATAGCCGGGCATCAAGTCGCCCTGCCGGAGGTGTGCATGAAAATCGTCGGGTAAGGGGAGGAGCATATGGGGGAATATAGAAAAGTGTGAAATGAGTTGTCAGTGATGAGTTGTGAGTTGTCAGTTTTTAATTTGGCGCCGAAGGCGCGATTATCAAAACTCAAAACTCATTACCCATTACTCACTACTCACTGCGGCGAAGCCGCTTTACCCGCTGGTCCGCAAGTCGCGGAAGAGCACCTTGGAAATGTCGTTGTCGGCGTTGAGCCAGTAGTCAAAGCTGTGGGGCTCGGTAAGCTTCTTGTGGTACAAGAAACACAGGTTGCAGCCCAGTTCCTTGGCAATCATCAGGTCGTGGGTGATGATGATGATGGATGTCTTGAACAAGGTCCGCATGTTGTCAATCAGGGGCAGCAGGTTTCTGCGGTTGTAGTTGTCTAGACCTGCGGTGGGTTCGTCCATCAACAGAAGCATGGGGTCCATGGCCCAACTCCTTGCGATAGCCACACGCTTTTGCATGCCCACGCTCAACTGGTGGGGAAACATGTTCGCGCAGTCGCGGACGCGCATCAGGTCCAGGGCCATGTTGATTTTTTCCTCGATTTCTTCGGCGGAACCCTTTTTGTGGTAACGGAGGGGGAGGGCGATGTTGTCACGCACACGAAGGTTCGAAATCAGGGCCCCGTTCTGGAACACGAGCCCGACTTGCCGCTTGGCCACCTCCAGGGCGGTCAGGCGTTCCGGCGGAATGTATTCGCCAAAGTAGAACACCCTGCCCGAACTGGGCCGTGCAAGTCCTGCAATCACGCGCAACAGGGCGCTCTTGCCCTGACCGGAGGGACCGCCAATGCAGAGGGTCTCGCCCCGCTTCAGGGAAAGGTTCGCTCCCGAAATCAGTTCGTCGTCGTCGTCGTGCTGCTGTATCGTGCTGAAAAAACCGTAGGCGCCGGGCTTCGAAAAAGCCGTGCCGCTTAGCCCCCTGTAGGTCAAGTGCAAATCCTCTATGCGCAGCGCTTCGTCTTGCATCGGTCCACCCTAGATGATTCTCGAAAGTTCGTTGAAGTAGTCGAAGAAATAGAACAGCGAAAGAACCACGTCGGCACAAACGATATAGAGGAAAGACTTGATGACGGAACGGGAGGTGGCCTTGGGAACCTGACGCACGTCGTGGGCGATGTTCAGGGCCTGATAGCAGGCGTTGGTCGTGATAATACAGCCAAACACCAGCGGCTTGATCACGATCAGCACAAAGTCCATGGTGGTAAGGGCCTTCAAGATTTCGTTGCTCAGGTAGTCCCAGGTGAGCTGCAGGTTCAGTGCGTTCCCGGTAAGGAAAATGGCGGCCTTGGTTATGAGGAATCCGGCCCCGATGGCGCTTCCGCTAAAGAAGATGGTCATGATGAGGGTGGCGATGGAGCCGCCGATGAGGCCTGGCATCACCAGGTAACGGATGGGATCTACCCCCATGGTGGCAAGTGCGTCCACTTCGGAATTGATGACCATGCTACCGACGTATGTGGTAAGGGAAGAGCCGCTTCGGCCTGCAATCAGGAATGCCGTAAGTATCGGCCCCAGTTCACGGATAATCACCACCACCATCAGGTTTCCCACCACGTCGTCAAAGCCCATCTTGCCCATGAGGGTCATGACTTCTACGATGACCACCGCTCCGAAAAGGGTGGCCACGATAAAGAGAATCGGGAAAATTTCTACGCCGGTAAAGAAGGTCTGCAGGATGATGTTACGGGAGTCGGTCTTGAAGCTTCGGGTCTTTGAGAAGATGGAGGCGATGGCGCGGAAAAACAGGCATACCTGCTGGCCCAGGGTGCGGGTCATGAAAAACATCCCCAGGTGGTGAAAAATTTTCCCCACCAGGGTCAGTCTCGAGGCGCCGATTCTTTCTTCTGCGTTCTCCATCTACTTCTCTACCAGTTCGTTCCCTTCCACCGCCTTGAGAATCTCTTGCCAGAGATGGTCCAGGCCGGTCTTTTTCAGGGCGCTTACGGCCAGAGGTTTCGAATCCAGCCCCATGCGTTCCTGGATGAGCTTCGTGTTCTTTGCAAACTCCGACTGGTTCACCTTGTCGCGCTTGCTTGCCACCACCAGCACGGGGCAACCCGTGGCACGGATGCTTTCCACCGTCTCCACGTCAATGGCGGTCCCGCCGTGGCGGATATCTACCAGGTAGATAAGCCCACGCAGGTCCTTGCACTTTTCCACGTACTCGCGGATAAAGTCGCCCATCTCGTCCCGTTTCTGGATGCTGACTTTGGCGAAGCCCACTCCTGGTAAATCTACAAGAAAAAACTTGCCGTTGACCTTGAAAAAGTTCAATTCGCGGGTCTTTCCGGGGGTAGAACTGACCTTGACCAGGTTTTTCTGGCCCATGAGGGCGTTCATCAGGGAAGATTTGCCCACGTTGGAGCGCCCGAGGAACCCCACCTGGGGGAGCCGCTCTTCGGGGAGGCCCTTCAGGGACACGGCGCTCTTCACGAATTCGGCGCTTGTAATCTCGATGGAGTCGAACTTTACCGGGTTCACAGGCTGACCCTCCCTTCGAAGGCCCGGAGCATGGTGACTTCGTCTACAAATTCCAGGTCAGAACCCATGGGAATGCCGCGGGCAAGGCGGGTCCGTTTCACGTTCACGCCGGCGAGCATGCGGTCGATCATCAGGGCGGTGCTGTCGGCCTCGGGGCTAGACCCTAGGGCCAGCACCAGTTCTTCTATCTGTTCGGCCTTGATGCGTTCCACCAGTTCCGGCAGGTGGAGCTGCTCGGGCCCGATACCGTCCAGGGGCGAAATCACACCACCCAGAACAAAGTAAAGTCCCTTGAAAATTCCGGAGCGTTCAAAAGGCACGATGTCGGAACTTTTCTCCACCACGCACAGGGCCCGGGCGTCTTTCCGCTCGCTGCAGATGGGGCAAACCTCTTCGTCGGTAAAGCAAAAACACCTGGGACAGGGGTGGACTTTTTCCGCCGCCGCGTTCAGGGAATCTGCAAACTGGGCCACCTGCTCCTTGGAGCGGGTCAGCACGTGGTAGGCCAGCCTGCGGGCGGTCTTGCGGCCGATTCCGGGCAGGCTTGCAAATTCACCGATGAGGTTTTCCAGGCTTTGGGGCTCAGCGTTCATGGGTCCAGCTGTAGGCGTCATAGACGCAACGGTTCAATAGGTTGGTCGAAACTTTCAGGTCTTTCAACTGTTGCGAGATGGTGGCCTTGTCGTCTTGTTCCACGGCGTCGGCCAGGGTCAGTAGCTTGCCCAGCAGGCCCTTCCGGTGCAGCAGGGCGTCGCGGATTTCGTCGTCCATGGGGGAGTCGTTCAAAATGTTTTCGAGAGGGGTCCCTACCAGGGCGTCCACACGGCTGATAAGCCCCACCATGTAGGCCTTCGCCGGCAGGTCGTCGTCGGTGCCGCCGATAAAGCGGGTGATGATTTCCATAAAGCGGGCGCGGTGGGAGGCGTTCTGGAACAGGGGCGAGCTCTGGGGCGCCGTGCCGAACTCGGGCCTCGCGTAGAGAATCAGGGTGAGCCATTCCTGTATGTGCCGGAGGCCTACCCAGGCGATAGCGTCACGGACCTTGTCGATTCGCTTGCTCACATAGCCCGCCTTGGAATTCACGAACTTCAAGAAGTTTTCGGAAATGTCGGGGTAGGCTTCCAGGCCGGTGCTGACCTCGTCCAGCGACGGATGGGTGCGCAGCAGGAACAACAGCTTGATGATAGCTTCCGAGGTGGAGTCCAGTTTTTTGCCGGTCACCAGTTCCGGCCTTGCAAAGTAGAACCCCTGGAAAAAGTCGTAGCCCAGGTTGAAACAGGTCTTGTAGGTGGCGGCGTCTTCCACCTTTTCGGCCAAAAGCTTGATGCCTTTCCCCTTGAAAAATTCCGCCGCCTGCTTCATGTTCTCTGTGCTGTTGTCCACCAGGTCCATCTTCACGTAAGACACGTAGGGGAACAGGGGCTCGAAACGCTTCAAGAATTCCTGGTTGAAAATAAAGTCGTCCAGGGCGAGCTCGAATCCCCGCTCCTTGTAGTGGGCCACGGCCTTCACCAGGGCCTCGTCCACCTCCACGTCTTCCAGAACCTCCAGCACGAACCACTTGGGGTTCAACAGCTTGAAGATGTTGTCCAGGAGCATTTCCCGGTTGCAGTTGATAAAGGCCTTGTTTTCGCCGATGAGTCTCGGGAGCCCGATGTTGGTGAGTACGTTTTCCAGCACCTGGGCGGTGGCCAGGTTGTCGTTGGCGATAACGGCGGTATCGCTTTCCGGAGAATCCCGGAACAAAAGCTCGTAGGCGTATATTTTACCCTCTCGGTCGAGGATAGGCTGGCGTGCTAGATAGGCGAGAGAAAGCATTGGTTAGGGGTCAGGGGTTGTGGGGTATGGGGTCGGTCGCCCTATCGCGAGCTCAAGGGCTCCCTTTGAGGTGTGGGTGCTTTCACCCAAAGGTGCGTAGCACCGTCCTCAGAGCGGAGCGAGCTCAAAGCGAGTTTACGAGCGACCTCATAGCTCTTAAATTCTTGCACTCTTGATACCGAACAGCAAGATGCTCCGTGCGCCGGCGTCCCAGAGGCGGTCCATGATGGCGTTGGCCTCTTCTTGCGGGACCATGGCCTTCACGGAATACCATTCGCGACCGTGGAGCTTGGTGACCGTCGGGGCATCCAGGCCCGGCGTAAGTTCGCAGGCCTTCGAAAGCAGTTCGGCGGGGCAGTCGTACTCGATCATCATGTAGGACTGTGCCACCAGCTTGCCTTCGATACGGCGGATAAGGGTGTGCACTTCTTCCAGGCCCGTCTTCTGCGGGTTGCAGAACAGGGCGGCGTTGCTCCTGAACAGCGGTTCGCCCACAATGCGGAGCCCCGCCTGCTTTAAGGTCGTGCCCGTTTCCACCACGTCCACGATGGCGTCTGCCACGCCCAGGCTCACCGAAATTTCGACGGCGCCTTCCAGCACCACAAAGTCCATGGGCTTCTTGTAGAAACCTTCCACGATGTTCGGGAAGCTGGTGGCAATGGTCTTGTCCTTCAGCTCGTCCAGGCTCTGCACCGGGCTTTCGTTCGGCACGGCGGCACACATCTTCGAAGCGCCGAAGGGCAGGTCCAGCACCTTCACCGCGGGGCTCTTGGCTTCGGCGTTAAAATCAATGCCGGTAATGCCCGCGTCAATGATGCCACGACCCACGTACATGGGAATGTCGCTTGGACGCAAGAAGAAAAACTCGATTCCGTTCTTGGTATCCAGCTGGGTCAAGGTCTTGTAGGGCTTGGAGGCCTTGTAGCCGCAAGCCTTCAGAAGTTCCTGGGTGGGCTCAAAGAGCATGCCCTTGTTGGGGAGAGCGACTTTAATCATAGCTTGGCGTACACCTCTTCGAGGGTTAAACCTTTTTCGGCCATCATCACGGCCACGTAGTAGAGCACCTGCGACAGCTCCAGGCACTGGGCGTCGCGACTCTCGAAGCGGGCGGCCATCCAGCTTTCGGCGGCCTCTTCCACCAGCTTCTTGCCGATGCCGTGGGGGCCCTTCTTGAACAGTTCCGTGGTTCCCTTGCCTTCGGGCATTTCCTTTTTGCGCTGGCAAGCCAGAGCGAACATCTCTTCAAATGTCATAATAACAGACCTCTTGATTTTACGGCGGTAAAGATAGAAAAATGTCGCCCCATTGCCCCTTTGTATGGGTTGCCGGGGCTCGCCTCGGGTCTATGTTCAGGGGCATGGGGCTCGGGCTGTACGGTCTTCGCTATAGCTAAAAACTATAACAAATGATAAGTAAATAGTATGGGAAAGGGCGAATATTGGCTAAAACGGCATTTTTTAGCGAAATTTTGATGTTTTTATGACTGAAAATGACATTAATAGCTGCTTTGCTGGTTTAATCCCTATTGATTTTGTAGGAAAAGAGTTTTACATTTGCACCCGTAATCAAAATCGTACAACGAGTGATGGAAGCCAAGTCCTTATTCGTCATCCTCGCGGAAGCGAGGATCCGCTAGAAAAACAAACGGATCCTCACCTTCGTGAGGATGACTGCTCTTGTCTCCATTACCCAAACCTCGAACCTCGAGCCCCGAACCTCAAACCTCAAAAGGACTTCAACATGACGACACAGAACAAACTTCACTTTGAAACCCTCCAGCTCCACGTAGGCCAGGAACAGGCAGACCCCGCCACCGATTCTCGCGCCGTTCCTATCTACCAGACCACATCCTACGTGTTCCACAGCGCCCAGCATGCCTCCGACCGTTTCCATCTGAAAGACGCGGGCAACATCTACGGACGCCTCACCAACACCACCCAGGACGTTTTTGAAAAGCGCATCGCCGCCCTGGAAGGGGGCATCGCAGGCCTTGCCGTTGCATCTGGTGCGGCAGCCCTCACTTACGCCATTACGGCCCTCGCCCGCAAAGGCGACCACGTGGTGGCACAGCGCTCCATCTATGGCGGTACCTACAACCTGCTGCAGCATACGCTCCGCCCCTTCGGCGTGGATACCACCTTCGTGGATATCCACAACCTGGACGAAGTTCAGGGAGCCATCAAGGACAACACCAAGCTTATCTTGATCGAGACTCTCGGCAATCCCAATTCCGACATCCCGGACATCGAGGCCATTTCTGAAATCGCCCACAAGAACAAGATTCCGGTGGTAATCGACAACACCTTCGGAACGCCCTACCTGATTCGCCCGCTGGAACACGGCGCCGACATCGTGATTCATTCCGCCACCAAGTTCATCGGCGGTCACGGAACGACTCTCGGCGGTATCATCGTTGACGGTGGAAAGTTCGACTGGGCGGCTAGCGGCAAGTTCCCGCAGTTCACCGAAGTAAACCCCAGCTACGGCGTGCCCTTTACCGCCGCCGCAGGGGCTGCCGCCTTCATCGTCTATATCCGTGCCATCCTCCTTCGTGACGAAGGCGCTGCCATTTCTCCGTTCAACGCCTTCCTGCTGCTGCAGGGCACCGAGACTTTGTCGCTGCGTCTGGACCGCCATGTGGAAAACACCAAGAAGGTCCTGGAGTTCCTCTCGAAACACCCGAAGGTGGCCAAGGTGAACCACCCGAGCTTTGCGGACCATCCGCAGCACGCCCTCTACAAGAGGTATTTCCCCAACGGTGCGGGCTCTATTTTCACCTTCGATGTGAAGGGCGGCCAGGCCGAAGCCTTCAAGTTCATCGACAGCCTCAAGATTTTCAGCCTGCTGGCCAACGTGGCCGACGTGAAGAGCCTGGTGGTGCACCCCTACACGACGACACACTCCGAACTCACTCCGGAAGAACTCGCCGCCGCAGGAATTAGCCCCGCCACCATCCGCCTTTCTATCGGTACGGAACACTACGAAGACATCATCGCCGACCTGGATCAGGCGCTGAATGCGATTTAACAGGTATGAGGCATGAGCGCGGTCGCCCTATCGTTTTAGGCCTCACGCTCAGGGCTTTGGGCTCCCTTTGAGGTGCGAGCTTTGAAGGAACCGGCCACGTGCTTTATCCTATATTTCACTAGAAAAATAACCTCTTAACCTCAAAGGCGCATTGCGCCGACCTCACAACCTCTAAAGGACTTCAAACCATGTCTAAAATCTATACCTCTGCCGACCAGCTCATTGGTCACACCCCGCTTCTGGAACTCACTCACATCGAGGAAGGCCTCGGTGCCAAGATTCTCGCCAAGCTGGAATACTTCAACCCCGCCGGTTCCGTGAAGGACCGCGTGGCCAAGGCCATGCTGGACGATGCCGAAAAGAGCGGCAAGCTCAAGGCCGGTTCCGTGATTATCGAGCCCACCTCGGGTAACACCGGTATCGGTCTTGCCTCTGTGGCTGCCGCCCGCGGGTACCGCATCATCATCGTGATGCCCGAAACCATGAGCGTGGAACGCCGCCAGATCATGAAGGCTTATGGCGCCGAGCTGGTGCTCACCGAAGGTGCCAAGGGCATGAAGGGCGCTATCGCTAAGGCCGAAGAACTGGCCAAGGAAATTCCCAACAGCTTCATTCCGGGACAGTTCGTGAACCCGGCAAACCCGGCCGCCCACAAGGCTACCACCGGTCCCGAAATCTGGGAAGATACCGACGGCAAGGTGGACATCTTTGTGGCGGGTGTCGGCACCGGCGGTACGGTTTCCGGTGTTGGCGAATTCCTCAAGAGCAAGAATCCGAATGTGAAGATTGTGGCCGTGGAGCCTGCAAGTTCTCCGGTGCTCAGCAAGGGTACCGCCGGCGCTCACAAGATCCAGGGAATCGGTGCAGGATTTGTTCCCGACACCCTGAACACCAAGATCTACGACGAAATCATTGCCGTGGAAAACGAAGACGCCTTTATAGCTGGTCGCGAAATCGGCAAGAAAGAAGGCGTGCTGGTGGGCATTTCTTCTGGTGCCGCTCTCTGGGCTGCCAAGGAACTGGCCAAGCGCCCCGAAAACAAGGGCAAGACCATCGTGGCCCTGCTCCCGGATACCGGCGACCGCTACCTCTCTACGGCCTTGTTCTCTGAATAAAAAAAAAGCTAAAAACCTCTGCAAAAAAGAAAAGCCCCGAAAGGGGCTTTTCTTTGTATTCTACAAAGTCATTCTATCGCTGCGATGTGGTTCCAGAATGACAACGGACGTAACAAAGGGAATATCATCCCCGCGTCCATTCTATGTCATCCCCGCATCCATTCTATGTCATCCCCGCGAAGGCGGGGATCTCCTTATTTCACCACAATCGTCTGGCTCTTGCCGCCGACCTGCAGAATGTATCGGCCCGTAGCAGGCACGCTAAGCTTCAGCGTCGCTCCGGCAGCACCGTTCCACAGGCCGCTGCGGATAACCTGGCCCAAGGTATTCGTCAGGGCGTAGCGGCTGTTCTGCTGGATTCCCGAAACGAGAATCTCCCGACCTTGCTGGGTTAGGCTGTAATTGGGGCGTACCGCTGTGGTCGCGATAGCGTCAACGACCTTGGGATTGTTTGTCGTGAGCAGTACCGCCGTGATGGACTTGGCGGGAAGCGTCATGGAAACTTTTTTGCTTGCTATCTGCGTTGCGCCTTTTTTCAGGGCATTGTTGGTGTGAGAAACAAAGGTTTCACCAGTAATTCCCGAAAGGGTGAGCGTCTCCACGGAACCCTCCGTCGCCTCAAAGCCGTTGAGCGCCAGGTTTATATCCTGAGTTGCATTTTGGCTCCTGTTCACGAAGATAACCGTGAGCGAATCGCCCTTGTTGCTGATGGAACTGTAGGCGGATACCAGGGAGTCATTGCTGGAGGTGGACTGCACGCGATTCGGGTGGCCGTAGCGGCTGAACAGGTGCACTGTTTCGTACATGCCGTCGCCCCATGTCCACGGGGTGAAAATCTCCACGCCGTTATCTTGCATGGTGCCGAGGAAAGACGCATAGGTCAGTGCTGTCACCATAGGATCAGAATCGTTCAGGTCGGTTTCGGTAATGGCGAGCGTGATGCCGTGATCCTTGCCGAAGTACTTTTCGAGCCACTGGTTGATGCGCACAAAGATGTAGGACTTATAACCCTTCTCCTTGTCGCTCCAATCGCATGTTCCGGAGGCGCAGCGTACACCGTTGCCGCCTATGTAGTAGTAGGTGGTGTCGAACAGCACGCGATGCCAGTTGACACGGCTTTCGTAGTCTTTTTCGGTGGGATACCAGTGAATATCGAACACGTCCAAAAGGCGTTTGCCGGAGGACTTTTGCGCTTCGGCGACTTTCTTGATAAAGAATTCAAGCCAGCAATATTCCTTGCCGTCGATCTTGGGCCTGCTTTCGTCGTTGTAGGCGCCAATGTGGCACCATTGCCACTCGTTGGCGACCACAGGACCTGTGAGTTTGATGTCGCCCCAGGCGGCACGGGCCTTCTTGGCCACGTCGATATAGCGTTCAACGAGGAAATCTCCGGTCACAGGCAAGTCCAAGTCGTTGTGGGTGCCTCGCCAGATTTCCATCTCGTTGTCCATGCTCCAGTATCTAAAACGGCTCATGTCGTACTTGAGTTCGTCTTTCCAGTGCGGGATGATTCTGACCGTGGAATCGGCGGGCCATTCCATATTATAGAGCGATGGGTCGCCCGCTTTAGTTTGCGTTTTTCCATCGTCGGATACTTCGCCACCGCCGGCAAGGTCGAATGTCCGTGACGGATATGAACCATTGTGTGCTTTTTGCCAGTCCCAGTCGGGAAAGTTATAATTCGTGCTGCTTGCCGCATAGCCCGTGAGCTGGAACCCATACAGGGCGTCCACTCCAGGCATTTTGTCAAGAATCTTTTTTGCGGTAATGTCCCAGTCATGGGCGTAAACGTTGTTGAACCAGTCAGGGTGAACCGTCATTTTGCGACGCCAGTTGTAGCGGGTGGAATTGTTGCCGTTGTTGGCGCGCATCATGTGGATGCCCGATTCCAGCACTTTGTTTATGAAGTTGGTCTCGGCGGTATCGCTCTCGACGCTGGTGTCGCTGACCTTGTCAATGTTCCGACCATACAGGTAGGGCGAAATCTTCTTGATGCCTGCGTCGGCATCGACCGTTACATTGATGGCGGCGCTTGCCGCCGTTACAGAAATCCCTGCGGTAATTATAGCCGCAAGGACGCCCGAAAACTTCAGTGTTTTGACTGCACCCATATGCACCTCTCATTTTTTTAGAAATCTAGTACTTTATTTTTCCACCACGATTAGCTCCGGCTCGCCACGGCCCGGCAATGGCCTGAAAATCTTCACGTTGGTCTGAGTGGCAGGTCCTCCGAAGGCCTTCATCTCGCAGGTGAACAAGAAGTTGGTGCCCGCCACCACCTGGGTGGAGACACTCAGGGGTTTTAGGCTCAGGTAACCGTAGTCCTTGGTGGCGGCGGCAAACACGGCGGAATCTTCGGCTGTAAGCGGGCGCTGTTCCGAATAGCCGCCCATGAGCATCTCTTCGGTCTTGCCTTCTGCAAGGTTGGCAAAGAAGGCCTCCACTTCGGCGGACACGACGGAATCCGCACCTCCGGCGCTGATTCGCTTGTTGGAAATCCCGTAGGCGAGGGTCACGTTGGCCTTCGGTTCCAGGGTCTTGAGTTCGACGGCGCTGGCCTTGCGGCCACCGCTTCCGTAGGTGCAGAAGGGCACCACCACCTTACCGCTCAGGTCGTTGGAATCCAAGAAGCTGTAGATGGGGGGAGCGAAGGTGCCGAACATGATGGGGTAGCCCAAGAAGACGGTGTCGTATTTGGCCAGGTCCGCCTTGGGGTTTGCGAGGGCGGGCCACTGCTTGGATTCCCGCTGAACCCGTACGGCGGCGACGGTGCTGTCGTAGGTAGAGGGGTAGGGGGTGGCGATCTTGATTTCAAAGACGTCGGCGTTCCGGGCCTTCTGGAAAACATCGGCCACCTTCTTGGTGGAGCCTGTCTGGGAGTAGAACACCACCAGGGACTTGGAGGGCGCGGTCTGTTCAGCAGGCTGTTCAACGGCCTGTTCCGCGGGCTTTGCGGATGTCTTGTTTTGCGCGGCCTCCTGGTTGCCGCAGGCGCACAGGGCCAGGGCGGTAACAGCGACAGCGAAACCGCTGAACTTTGCAATGAAACTATCCAACCTCAGGTTCATAAAATCCTCCGTTCCCATAAGGGCGATTACCTGTTAAAAATAAACTTTTATAAAAAAAATTGGGTTGAAATGCGCCCCGTGACACGATAAAATCTATATTAAGTCCGATAAAATAAACGAGTTTTTTGGTTTGTATGAAAATCCCTTTTAATCAGCCCCCCTTCGTGGGCCCTGAATTTGACTACGTGCGGGCCGCCGTAGAAAGTGGCCGCATTTGCGGTGATGGCCAGTTCAACCAGAAATGTCACGCCTGGCTGCAGCAGAAGACGGGGGTTGCCCGTGCGCTTTTGACCACCAGCTGCACCCACGCGCTAGAGATGTCCGCCCTCATTTGCGGAATCAAGCCCGGCGACGAGGTGATTATGCCCTCGTTCACTTTTGTGAGTACCGCCGACGCCTTCGCCATGCGTGGGGCCAAGTGCGTGTTCGTGGATATCCGGCCCGACACCATGAACATCGACGAAAAGCTCATCGAGGCGGCCATTACCGAAAAGACCCGCGCCATCGTGCCGGTGCACTACGCCGGTGTGGCCTGCGAGATGGATACCATCAACGCCATCGCCAAGAAGTACAACCTGTTCGTCATCGAAGATGCCGCCCAGGGCATGATGTCCACCTACAAGGGCCGCTCGCTTGGCGCTCTGGGCGATTTCGGCTGCTACAGTTTCCACGAGACCAAGAACTACAGCATGGGGGAGGGCGGAGCCATCCTCATTGCCGACAAGAAATATTCCGACCACGCCGAAATCATCCGCGAGAAGGGCACCAACCGCGTACAGTTCCACCGGGGCGAGGTGGATAAGTACACCTGGGTGGAACTGGGTTCCAGCTACCTGCCCAGCGAACTGAACGCCGCCTACCTCTACGCCGAGCTGGAGAACGCCCAGAAGATTTTCGACAACCGCATGGCCAGCTGGAACGCCTACCGCGAACGCCTGCAGTGCCTGGCCGACGCTGGTGACCTGCAGCTCCCATACATTCCGGCGGAATGCTCCCACAACGCCCACATGTTCTACCTGAAGGTGGCGGATTTAAAGACCCGCACCGCCCTCATTGCCCACTTGGTCAAGAACGACATTTTGGCGGTGTTCCATTACGTGCCGCTCCACACCGCTCCGGCAGGCAAGCGCTTCGGCCGTTTCGACGGCGAAGACCGCTACACCACCAAGGAAAGCGACCGCCTGCTGCGACTGCCCATGTTCTACGGGCTGAAACCCGCCGACCTGGAATTTGTCTGCAACAAGGTGAAGGAATTCTTCGGTAAGTAGGGCTACAGCTCGAATCCGGCTTCTACCATGCACTTCTGCGCGAAGGCGTTGGCTTCGTCTTCCTTTTCGGGGTGGTTGTGGGTGATTTCGATGTTCTGTAGGCAGATTCCCTTTTTGCCGTGGTACATCACATGGGCCAGCTCGTGGAAAAATGTGAACCACATGGCGGCCCGCTTCTCGAAGCGGTCGTGCAACTGGATCAGGGGCACGTCCTTATACCAGCGGTACATGCCGTGAATCGGCGCGCACTTGAAATTTTGCACGAAAAGCACACGAATCCCGATTTTGCGGCACAGTTCCTGCAGGCCCGTCATGCAGTCGTCAACCACTTCTGCCTCCGGAGTCCAGTAGGTAATGCGTTTTTTGCTTTTGGGGCGAACCTTGTTGGCCGCAGCAAAGGCGATGATTTCGGGGAGAGCAGCTTTTAGGCGCTTGCGCACCGGAATCTGTTCCTGCTTTTCCATCGGGTCTCGGTCCGCAAGGATTTCGCCGCGACGAATCCATGCCGATGTGGCATACGGGTCCTTGACTTCGGCAAGGGAGATGCGGAACGCCACCTTCAGCCGGGCGTCCTTGTAGTAGCCGTCCCACGCCTTGGGGGATGCTACCGCAAAGAACTTGAGAAGCGAAAGCCCTGATTTGTCGTCGCCCTCGTTTTTATCGTGCCGCACCCAGTTGCGCACGTCAAGCTCCTCGGGAAAAGACTTTCTCCAGAGAGGCTGGTTGTTTAGGGAGGCTTTGACATATTCGCGGGCAAGGTACTCATCGTACGCAATTTGACGGCGCAACCAGAAACTCGCTGGAATTTCGGTAATCATCTCAAGCGAAAATGCCACTTCCGGCGTTATACGGCAGTTTCCCTGCAAAATATCGTTCACCGCCTTTGGGGTGTAGCCCATACGCGCGGCCAAATCGTTGGCATCCAGGCCCATTTCTTTCAGTTTTTCCGACAGGGTCCTACCTGGCGGAGTCACATAAGCCAATTCATCACATCTATAAACCTGCATAAGCACTCCTACTTGTGATAATCTACAATTTCTAGAATAGAAACGGCGTTTTCGACAATCAAACCAACAATATTTCCAGCACTATTCATAACCGGCTTAAAGATAAGCCTATAGGGATGGTCTAAATCGCACGCCCATTGTCCGGCGCGATTGCCTACCAGCTCGTGATATCGTCCTGGAACATTTTTTAATGACTCTAGATCAGCAGCACCCTGAAGATCGTTTATCCTATCCAAATAAACCTCCGCACGGCGTTGCCCCATTTTTCTTACTGCATAGGCTTTATCCCCTGCGCAACGAGCCAATTCCTTATCCGCATATACTACTTGCATCTACCACCTCGTTATTTTACTACACCTATAATATACATTAAAATTTTAAATAATGCAATAGGTGTAGTATTTTTTTTAAAAATATTGTATATTTCAATGTACGGGAATCACCAACATAAACTCAATTTTAACCAAGGAGCCAATATGGGCGTATACATTACTCTTGTCGCATCAAATAAAGTTGACCCCACGCAGTGGGAAAAGGCCTACGAGGAAACCCTTATACTTGCAGACAAGATGGGGCTAATTGAAATACGGGAATTTGAAAAATTCGGTCAAAAGTATTTTGCGGCTACATCGAGCGCTGAAAGGGAACATCCAAGCGGAATAGGCTGGCTTGCCGAAGGTGATGCAATCTTTATGGCTACCGCCGAAGATTTCTTTTTGCCACGCAAAATTGGCACGCCAAAGCAAGAGGAAAACTATTGTGATCCGCTAATGTATGTTCTTGCACAAAATGGAATCGTTGATTTTAAGAATCAGTATGTCAAGAATGTCCAAGATTTTTGGGGAAACAAAACGCAAGGGGAACCATACCACACAACTCTCCTTGCTATCGGCTGTCTTCTAGATAGCCGGCTGGATGGCGAGGTGATTTGTTGTAGCGATATCACCTATGGTCAGTGCGAAAACGCCATAAGTGGGGCGAATAAAATTCTGAAGAAGAAAATAGGCTTGCCCTTGCGGTGCCGTATGGAAGCTCTTTACAATAGGGTTCGAAAACTCCCCATCGAAACATGCCAAATGCTTGAAGCGTTCGCCGTGACATATTTGGGTGCGAAGGATGAGGAGTACTATAAATTTGTTGCAGAACACTTTTCTGATGAGGAACAATATCTTTTCGTTAAGGAGAAAATGAATGGATACTATTTAGGTTCGATTGGTTTTGCGGATTGTATGAAACAAATTCTTTCATATGACATGCCCATTGCCTGGGTTTGTTCGGCTTTCCTGGAAATGGATTCTGAAAAAAAGAAAACAGAAGAAAAAGTCGAGAGTCCTTTCCAAATATTTATCAAAAAAATCCTTGAAACAAACATCTATTTGCCAGAGAAAGACATGCGGGACTGCTTGAACGTGGACGAGGGTTCTGCTGAGACAATGTGTGTCGAAAAGCAGTTTGCAAGTATTCTGTTTATGGGGGCGCGAAACCGGAGTGTCGCACGCTACATTCCCTTGGAAGAACTGACTGCACAACTTGTTGATTCACTTGGAGACAAATGCGACGTCGAAAGCATCATTGACAACTATCTTAAGGATAAAGCAAAAAAGCAGCAGGATGGGAAAATGGACGTTTTCGCCAAACTGAACGACTTCCATGACGAGTTTAACAAGAGCCTTGCCGAGAATGAAAAGAAATACGACGTGAGCAGTACGGAATATTTTATACTCTTCCAGAAGGGGAATTCTGTTTCGCCAAAGCTTTTGGCCTCTCTAAAAAACGTGATTGCGTTTTACAAGACGGGTATAAATGAACCCAGATTTGCAGAACTTGCTCAAGGAAGCTATGAAGATAAGTGTCGCTACCTGGAAAAACAAAATCGCGCACTTAAACTGATGGATTTTGAGTGGCAACATATTTTTGACGACATCAGGGACAATCCGAAGAGTTTTGGGCGATATTACCCAATGGTACGAATAGAAATCAGTCATCGCACAATTCACGACTTTCTCAGGGCCTATGTTGTAAATGACGATTTCTACGAAATGTGTCAGACGCTTGATTCTAACAAAGGCGACCATTCGGAGGTAAAATGACAAAACGCATCAGATCATACATCTACACGCAAGGCAGATTCGGGAAAGGGTTTCGCGAAACATTGGATACCGAAAACAAATTTCTTTACTCGCACGGGCTCAAGAAATACGAACCCGACTTCTACAAAGCCCATGTTCAGAATTACGAGCCGGAATTATTCCGAACGTTGAACAAAAAACTTTAGTCAGTCACAAAGTCCTTTTCGCAATTTTTAATTTTTTCGTTATTGCGAAATAAGGAAACAGGAGTCACATGACTCGAAGGACGCCTAGAGTTCGCGGCGGTCGCCCGTGACCTGCTTGATCACGTATTGCGGCGAGTCGTTTATGCAGATGTAGATGCGGCCGATGTATTCGCCGATAAGGCCCAGCAGCCGCGCGAAGGAATAGCCCGAGGTGCCTTCCGGGCGGGAGCGGTGGTTCGTCTCCCCCCAGGCAATCTTGCGGGTGACGCGGTTTTAAGGTAGTAATGCGCTTCTTTAATTCTTTGTTGGGGATGATTAATTTCTAATAGGAATTCTATATTTATCCAGCAGGAGTCAACCAATCTAAAAAACTAGTCCTGGTTGATGGAATCTTCTTTTTATTGGAATAAAGAAATGCCTCGCTCCCCCCTAAAGAAGCTTCTCTTACTCGGCGGTAGCCATGCCGAAATCCCGCTGATCCAGGCCGCACAGGCACTGGGTTGGTACGTGATTACCACGGGCAACAACCGCGACGGCCTCGGGCACCCCTATGCCGACAAAACGGTGTTTGTGGACTTTAGTAACAAAGATGCGATGCTCGAACTCGCCCGCAGTGAAGGTGTGCAGGCAGTGTGTTCTGGGTGCAACGATTTCGCCCTGCTCAGCACCGTCTATGTTTGCGAAAAACTAGGACTCCCCGGCCACGACAGTTATGCGACAAGCCTAGAGATTCATCACAAGGATAAGTACCGCGCACTCGCAACTAAACTCGGCATTCCGACGCCGCGGGCAGTTGTTGTTCGAAACGCCGTCACAGGCCCGAACAACGCAGACTTCGACGCCGCCATCGCACAACTTACATTTCCGATTATCGTGAAACCGGTGGACCTTACCGGTGGCAAGGGAATCCACCGCGCTGCCAACCCCGAAGAAGCCCGAGTCGCTTACAAAGACGCCTGCAGCCGCACCCGCGAAGACCATGTCGTGGTCGAGGAGTTCGTGCAAGGCTCTAATCACGGATTTTCGGCCATGCTGGTGAAGGGCAAGGTGGCTTTCGCATTTGCCGATAACGAGCAATACTTTATGAACAAGTACCTGGTGAGCGGAGCTAACACGCCCAGCACATCGGGGGGCGAGACACTAGCAAAACTTCGCGAGTACAGCGAGCGCATTGCGCGGGAACTCAACCTGGTTGACGGCATTCTACACATCCAGTACATCGAAAAGGCCGACGGCACGCCCGTCATCATTGAAATCTGCCGTCGCCCACCTGGGGATTTGTACATCAAGTTCATGAAGTACGCAACAAACATCGACTACCCGAAATTCATCGTGATGGCCGAAACCGGCGAGGACATTTCCGGCATTGCCGATGTACCCACGCAGGGTTACTGGCTGCGCCACTGCATCATGGCAGGGCCCGACATCGCAAACGGCAGCACTGTCCGCGACGTCACTTTTGCGCCCGAAATTCAAGGCAACATCGTCGAAAAATTCCTGTGGTGCAAGCCCGGCGAAACCATCGCTGACACGCTTTTATACAAGGCTGGTATAGTATTCTTTAGGTTCGACACCCTCGCCGAAATGCACGACAAAACCGCCCGTATGACTGAACTCGCAAAAATCATCACGGCGTAATAAGGATTCTAGATCCTAGCCTCTAGTCTCTATCCCCTTTTTAAGCTATATTCAAAAACATGAAGACGGAACCTTTCCAGATTGCGTTTATCGGCGGCGGCATCAATTCGGCCATCGGCGAAGTCCACAAGGCGGCAAGCCAGATGGACGGGCATTTCGAACTGGTGGCGGGCGCGTTCAGCACCCACGCCGAGACCAACCGCAAGACCGCCGAAACTTGGGGCGTCGTTGCCGACCGCACCTACGCAAACTACCGCGAACTCTTGCAAGCCGAAAAGGGCAAGCTCGACGCAGTCGTAGTGCTCGCGCCGACGGACTACCACAAGGACATCGTGATCGACGCGCTGAACGCAGGGTTCCCCGTGATTTGCGAGAAGTCCCTCGCCACCAGCGTCGAGGAAGGCGAAGAAATCGCCAAGGTAGTCGCCGAGACAAAAGGGTTCTTCTGCACCACGTACAATTACACCGGCTACCCGATGGTGCGCGAACTCAAGCAGTTTATCGCCGACGGAAAGCTCGGCAAAATCCAGCAGGTGCAGGTAGAAATGCCGCAAGAAGGTTTTATGCGGCTGGGTTCCCACAACGAACCGCCCAAGCCGCAGAGCTGGAGGCTCAAGGATACCGTCATCCCGAAGATTTCGCTCGACCTCGGGAGCCACCTGCACAACATGATTTACTTTTTGACCGGCGAACGCCCGGAACGCATTGTGGCCGACCAGGCCACCTTCGGGCTCTTCCCGCAGATTGTGGACAACGTGGGTGCGCTCGTGCAATACACGAACAACGTGCGCGCCCAAATCTGGTTCAGCAAGACGGCGCTCGGCAACCGCAACGGGCTGCGCATCCGTGTGTACGGCAGCGAAGGTAGCGCCGAATGGTTCCAGCTGGAACCCGAGACGCTCAAGACCTGCGACCTGCGGGGCAACGTGAGTCTGCGCGACCGCACCGGCGATGTGAAAATTGCAAATCAGCAGCGCTACAACCGATTCAAGGCGGGCCACCCCGCGGGCTTTATCGAAGCCTTCGCAAACTACTACAAGGACATCGCCGACTGTCTCAAGCAATACTTTGAAACCGGAAGCTTTACAAGCCAGTACGTTTGCGGCATCAAGACCTCGCTTGAAGGCCTCGCCATGATGCAGGCCGCTGCGCGTTCTGCACAGAGTAACAAGTGGGAGAACGTATGAAACTCTCATTCGTAATACCCTGCTACCGTAGCGAAAACACCATCGAAACCGTGGTGCAAGAAATCCGCGATACCGTTGCGACACGTCCCGACACCGACTACGAAATCGTGCTGGTGAACGACTGCAGCCCCGACGGCGTGTGGCAAGTCATCAAGCGCCTCGCCGCAAACGACAACCACATCAAGGGAATCTGCCTTGCCAAGAACTTCGGCCAGCACAGCGCCCTGATGGCTGGCTACGGGCAGGCCACCGGCGACTACGTCATCAGTCTCGATGACGACGGTCAGACCCCCGCCAGCGAAAGTTTCAAACTTGTAGACAAACTAGAAGAAGGCTACGACGTTGTTTACGGCTACTACGAGCACTCGGCGCAGCACCTGTTTCGCCGCTTTGGTACCTGGGTCAACAAGAAAATGGCCGAGGCAATCATTGGCCAGCCCAAGATGCTCCGCACCACCAGTTTCTTCATTATGCGCAAGTTCATCGTCGATGAAATCGTGCGCTACCCCCACCCGTTTGCCTATATAAGTGGACTTGTATTCCGTGCCACCAAGAACTTGGGCAACGTCGAAGTGCAGCACCGCCGCCGCATCGAAGGCGAATCGGGCTACACCATCGCAGGCCTAATCGGGCTATGGATTAACGGCTTTACCGCATTCTCCGTCAAGCCGCTGCGTGCCGCTACTCTTATAGGCATTATCTGTGCCTTGGTAGGGTTTGCTGCGGGTATCTTTGTTGTTTACCAGAAGCTGATGTTCCCCAAAGTTCCCGTGGGCTATACCAGCATGCTGGCCACGCTCCTCTTTGTGGGCGGTATGATTATGCTCTTGCTCGGGCTTATCGGCGAATACGTGGGCCGCATCTATATCAGCATCAACCAGTCTCCGCAATACGTGGTGCGGGAACGGACTTTCTAAGCGCGGAGGCGCAAAGTCAAGATGGCACAGGCGGCACAGACAACTGAATGGACCACAGTCATCAAGCCAAAGTCGAGCCTGCTCTCGGTAGACTTCGGCGAGCTTTGGCAGTACCGCGATTTGTACCGTATGTTCGTCAAGCGCGACATTGTTACGTGGTACAAACAAACTATCCTTGGACCGCTGTGGTTCTTCATTCAACCTATCATGACCACCATCATGTTCATGGTCGTGTTCGGCGGCATCGCGAAAATCAGTACAGACGGATTGCCGCAGCCGCTCTTTTACCTCGCGGGCATCTGCCTGTGGACCTATTTTTCGGAATGCCTGAACCAGACCAGCAAAACCTTCATCGAAAACGCGAACATGTTCGGCAAGGTGTACTTCCCGCGCCTCGTGGTGCCGCTCGCCACCGTCACCAGCAACCTCGTGCGACTCAGCATCCAGATGGGGCTATTTTTCCTGGTATTTGCGTACTACTTGATTTTTACTGACGCTCCGGTGCACCCTAATTTGTACGCACTGCTCACGCCCGTGCTCATAGCGCTCATCGCCGCACTCGCCCTCGGATTCGGTGTACTGTTCAGCAGCCTTACCACCAAATACCGCGACCTCACATTCTTGCTGAGCTTCATCGTTCAGCTTTGGATGTACGCGACCCCCGTGATTTACCCGCTCAGCACAATTGAGGACCCGCGCCTCAAAATGCTCATGCAGGCAAACCCACTCACCAGCATCATGGAAACCTTCAAGTTCGGCATGCTCGGCGTGGGCGAGTTCAGCTGGGCCGCACTCGGCTACACCGCCGGCTTCGCCGCCTTCATCCTGGCCCTGGGCGTAATCGTATTCAACAAGATACAAAGAACTTTTATGGATACGGTGTAATATTACACTGCATAAAGCGGAATATTGGTAAGGGCATCTTGCTCCTTATAGGGGCGCAGCGAATAACGGGCAGCCCTGAGTCCGGGAGTCTTTTGCAACAACATTGAAAGTGAGTTCGAGCGCACAGATTCGCCCGATTTGACTTCAATGGGCAAAAGGCGACCATCCGACTGTATTAAGAAATCCAATTCTAATCGAGAATCATCTGTTGAATGGTAGTAAATCGGGTCAATTCGCTTACTTTTCATTTGCTGCAAAATAAATTGCTCTGCAAGTCCGCCATTGAATTCTGCAATTAAGTCGCTCTTAATTAAAATTTGCGAGGAATCCGTATTAGCCATCGCACCAAGCAACCCCACGTCCAGCATATATAGCTTGAATATGTTCAATTCTTCGTATATGCTTAATGGCAAGGCAGGCTTAGACACGCGAGACACCTTGTATAACAAGCCCGAATCAACCAACCATTCGATAGCCTCTTCATATTGTGTTGCACGAGCCCCCTTACGGAGGGCTCCGTAAATAAACTTCTTATTTTCCTTAAACAGTTGCGAGGGAATGCTTTTCCACACGAGCTTTATTTTTGCAACTTGATCTTTGGAGGCGTGTTTAGAGAAATCCTGCTCATACCCGTGCAAGATACTTTTCTGTATTTCACGCACACCCTGCAAGGCTTTTGATTCAGCATATAACTTGACCGCTTCAGGCATCCCTCCCACATAATAGTATTGCCTAAGCAGGTCTACAAACTTCTCATGTAGCGGCGCTATTCCGTCAAAGTCGCGATTTTTCAATAACGTCAGCGACGGTTGTTCGCCGATAGCATCAAGGAACTCCATAAAATTCATCGGGAAAACGTTCAGTTCGTCGACCTTACCGACGGGAAACGAAACACCCTGGTGGAGCGATATTCCGAGCAGTGAGCCCGCTACGGCAATATGATATTCTGGAGCCTGCTCGTAAAAGTATTTCAAGGACTCGATGGCCTCGGGAATATCCTGCACCTCGTCTAATACAATCAACGTATCACCAGGAGTAATATCCACCTTGCTCAAGGCACTCAAATCGCGCAAAATTCTGCCTACGTCAAAGTCACGGGAAAACACCTGTTTGGCAAGGTCGTTCTTTCGGCAAACAATATAGGCTTCCTTTTTATATGCTGTCTTGGCAAATTCACGCAAAAGCCAAGTTTTCCCGACCTGGCGAGCCCCATTCAATATTAGAGGCTTACGATTTGCGTTTTTTTTCCATTCAAGCAGGTTTTTTAGAGCAATTCGCCGCATATTACATTTTTCCGCACATGTTTTTGGTGTAAATATACATTTTTCCACACATAAGGTCGATAACAGGCAACATTTTTCGACACTTTTCAATCATATTGCAAGAATGGCTCTGTCGGGCTAAACTGTACATTTGTGCCCGGCTAGCAAAAAATCCTCAATCCGTAAGCCCTTCCAAAACTGTTTTTCGGCTGCATGACCGATGTTTTTACGCTGAAATGGTCATTCGGCGGTCCGCAGCATGTTCGCAGCTATACGGCCTGGCCTAACAGAGCCAGAAGGTCATTTTCGCAGCAAAACCGCAGTTTTCGGGAAAAAGTACGACCTGGCACCCAAGATGGCACCCAAGATGGCACTCAAGAATTGTTTAAACAATCCGTTGTTAGACTCAATTTTTCAAAGCCTCTATTTGTGAAATTTTGTCGTTAAAATCAACAAACCGGTCAGCTTTCTAAAGTAGAATTAAATCGCTCCAACGGCTTCTTTCAGAATCTCCAAAGCACTTCTGCACACCTCAGAAAAAGTTCTTCCTGCTGCAAAGACATATTCCCTTTGGTAGCTCCCCCAACGCTGCTTCATACTCTCATCGGATTTTATCTCTTCCACAATTTCCTCAAATCTATCAAGCAACTTCAAATTATTGCGACTAGCCATCGTATTGCGCAATGCACTTTCAAGAACATTCTTATCAATATTCTTTTTATACCTATTCCACAACAAATCAATATCATAAAAATCTCTTGAGCGAGTGTTTAAAACACCTCTAGAAAGCACGGCGTCCAACTTTTCTGCCAGTAACGTTTCCAGATTATACGACAACAGTTCGTAATCTCCATCATCAAACATTGACCAAAATAACTGAAGGACTGGCTTAGGCGTAATCGCATCACCGACAGTCACATCAACATAAAAGGGGACCGTCATCGGAGCAAACGAAGCCATCATATACGCCCGCAATCCGGGATAGGAATCCTTTTCACGAATGCTTTCGATTCTATCAAACGAAAATGAAAATCCGTCTTGCAAATCGACTGAGCATATAGACAACAAAGTCTCTTTTAGCGTTGACGGACCGACGCTGAACCCAGTAGCCGTCGCATCAATATCCATCGTCGTTCTTTTTGCAACGCCAACAAGCGAGGATGTCAAGAAGTTACGCCAGATTCACAAGCAATTTTCTTTATGGCGGCTTTTAGTTTAGCTGCATTAGAAAAACTCACAGCAGAATCTCCATATAATTACGAACACGCTTTTCTACATGAAGAATCCTTGCATAGTGCATGAGTAACGCAATATCTTTCGCGTCACTGCGAGCATATTCCTTGAAGGCATGGTTCATTGATTGGACGTCATCTCCACGGACAATGTCACATAGAGTCCGCTCGATATTATAGCAACGGACCACATTGCCATAAGGAGAAAGAACGTCTTGTACGCCTAGGTCATAGCGTTCGGCAACAACAATCTTGCATTTTATTCCGTTTTGCTTGGCTGCGCTTACGTTGTAACCTTTGGGAAAAGTCATATAAAGCGAATACGGAATACGGTCCGTTTTTTTCAGAAGATATAGGGCAGTGCTTCCAGAAAAAATCCCCTGCGAGTAGGTATGTTGCCAAATGGCAAATTCGTCTTCGAGTTGGCCGGACAAAAAATAGACACCCCGAGCACCTTTGCTCAGCCTTCCGGCCGCCACACATTCTGCCAATGCGCGACGCTGAAGCCCTGCCTTGGAGACGGACGATGCCGTGACCATGCCGTTGTTCTCATCGGCCATTTCTATGATTTTAACGCAATCGTTCATAGATATTTGAACATTTATGTAGACTCTATTATTTAAAATATACATAAAAGTTCACTCTCGGTCAAGTTCGACGTCGTCTTTTCCGAAAATAAAATAGAGGAAGCATAAATATCCTTACATTTCTTCATCTTCCACTCCTTTGACGCCTATGGCGTCCGTGGCATCGGCTCAGAAATAAATCAAGTAACTTGATTTTGCTTCATTCGCCTCGCACACTTTTGCTGCGGACAAACGTAAAACCGCAACATTTTGAAAATTTGAACACTAGAACATTTGTTCACTATGAATATGAATTTGACAACGTCGGTTGTCAATACCAGAAATAGAATTTTATTCTATATTCAAAGCAACATCAAAAAGCTCAAACTGACCTTGACCCAACATAGCTTCAAAAATATTCGCAGATTCTTTTATGCCACGTTCCTGTTGCTTGTACCGGCAGCAGGCCCGCTTTTTGCCAATGACTATTGGCAATCCGTAGATTCTGTAAAATGCAAACGCTATGAACGCTCACATGGTGGCAGCGGAGACGTAACCTCTTTTGGTTTTGCATGTGGCGGCCGCATAGAAAGTGGCCTCGAAGACATATTCCAATGTTACGCTCCCGACGAAAAGGGAGTCTGTCGCCCTAGTTCCCGCTACGCAAGCCGAACCAGGTTGCCTGCCGTTGGGGTGCCTGAAGCACTTGAGACCGACATCGGCTGCTATCGGTATAAAGACGAAGCCTACATTGTCATAGAAACGTCCATTCCGGAACAGGTAGAAGATACCGTATTCCACTACGGGCCTCCTGAAGAGTGCTACCACTATATCGATGACTGCGAAAAAGCTCAGATATCTCCCGACAGCGTTGCGCAATGGGCAAAGACGTTCTATTCCTGCACGAACACGGAAACTACGGTTGAAGGTTGTCATTTTTCAAAAAATGGTCTCGCCCTTGTATATGGCGAAAACGGTGTATTAAAAATATGGAATCTCGAGGGCCTGCGATTGTACTTTAGCATGAAGTCAATCACTAATGTCTCGGAGTTCTTAGAAAAAGCCGAGCGGGAAAACTCCCGGGCGGCCAAATACACCCAAATCTTGCCATATGACTTTGAAGAAGAACCTACAGACAGTCTGGCCAAGGCTTCAGTTGCCCGGGCAAAGGGGATGCAGGTCTTTTCGGCACTAAAGAAAGTAGACCGTATCAGCGGAAAATTCCCCACAATGCAAGACGCCATAAAGGCTTGCAAAGAGTGGAAGGCCAAGGGGGCGAAATGACAAAGGCAAAGCTTGTCTTAACCCTGTTCTTGTTGGCATGTGCATCTACTTTGCATGCGGAGGATTCTTTAGACAGTCTCCCGGCTTACTGCGTCACATTCCCGACGGATTCAAGCTACAAGATACACCTGATCCGCCACACAAAAGACTTTCAGAGCAACTATGGCTGCGGTTGCTCCAATCATTCAGACAAGAATGAATTTTTCATCAATTTTCCGCGGAACTTGAACAAGCAATCCCATACATGGATGACCTATAATCTGGAAAACGCAAAACGGGTCCTTCCTGAATTTTACGGGCAGACATTCCGCGGGAACAAGAGTGAAACGAAATGTAAGGGTGACGATTTCGAGCGCAAGGAACAGGAATTCGATATTCTGCTTGTGGGCCCCTGCCTCAAGACCATGCCTGTCGCTCACTATTGTGTTGTCGAAGGCAAAAAACCGGCACTTTATCGCACCGAAATTTTTGGCAACGTTCCTACGGTCTACCTTTTCGATTCTACAAAAGTATCTATACAAGAGGACAAGCAGCAAGAGATACGCTGCAGCGGAACCGCCAGAATGCACCACAAGATAGAATGGGACTTTGCTGGAATTGGCCGGTTCAAATTAGGCACGTTCCTGGAAGAAGACACGTGCCACGCACTAAGCAAGTGGAACAACTACAATATGGCCGAGCTCCCGAAGTACGTCGACTTCTCTGGCGACCCTGCCTTCTCGATTACCACAAGCCAATTGAAAAGGTTCTACGGCAAGAATATCGCGGTTGCCTGGGATGTTTCTATGGAATGTGGCTTCAAGCAGGAAGCACACCACGTTGAATACGAAGTGTTGCTTACAGGGAAATGCCCTTCTGAAGTAAAAATTGATTCCGAAAAATTGAACAAAATAAATCCCTGGAGGCTCTTCGAAGTCAATTTGCACGGATTGGACCCTTTAGACATTCCTGAATTTGAAATGGTCGAGGCCTGTAAGGTAAGGAGGACGCTCAAATGAAATGCCGCATCGTTTCTGTATTTGGGGCATCTTTGTTCATGTGCCTCCTTGCGCAATATGCTTTTGCAAAAGGGCCAATCCAGTTCTGTGCCTCGTTCGAGGGCAAGAATCATTACAGGCTGTTGCTCATTGATACGCCCAAGCCCCTCGCCGATGAAAAGACGACTGCCACCAAAATTTCTGATTCCGTGTACTGCGAAAGCCCGTTCTGGGCCCATTCCTTGTGGCCAAGCTTCGAAGGAGACAAGCGAAGCAACTTCGAGCGAATCAATTACGACCTAGGCGACCCAAAAGAACTGGAAAGACAATGCAGGGCAAAAATTCTTGGTGCCGACGGCTCCATAAAGAAGATGGCCTCGCCAAGGTTAGAATGGGATTTTGCCGCTATCGACGGCTTGTTATACCAAAGGGATTCTGCCGAAAAATTTATCCGCCGCTTTTACGGCAAGACTTTTACGGGTTACTGGATGGCAGACCTTGCCTGCACTTGCCCCCACTTTGAAACGGCACACCAGTCACGCACTTTCACTGCCAAGCTTGTGGGCAAATGCAAACCCAACTTCAAAAAAGAGAAACGGGTTCTTCCGCCGAATTATGAACCGCTCAAAGATACCCCGCCAAAAGACGACGATGACCAAAATCTACCTCGCATAGAAAATCCGGATTGGATTCCCTGCTACACACAACGCTACAGTAAGCCCGGCTGCAAAATCGGTAATTACGCAAGCAGGACGCCGCTGTATGTCCGCGGCAAAATTGCCGGCATAGACGAAAGCTTGGAATGCTACAAGATCGACGGAAAGCACTATCTGAACTTCGGCACGAATATGCCGCGAATCTCTTACGGGACTAAAATTGACTTCTTTGGGTGTTTCACCGACAGCACGCAATGCGACTACGGGATGTCTGCCCCTGAACTGAACGTGCCGTTTTACTCCTGCAGGGAATTTGACCTCAAGGATGGCGGCTGCAAAACGGAGTACCATGGGGTGGACTTTGTGGTAGACGAGAGCCTTAAACCCGAGGGTTGGTCTCGTGACGGAATACTCTACTATTTCAAGCAGAAGCAAGAAAACAAGCTGGACGATTTCTTAAAAAGCGTCTTCAACGAATACGAATCGCCAAAGCAGAAATACGGCGTGATACTGCCCACAGGCGTAACCGAAAAAGACGTTATGCGGATGGGGGATGAGGCGGCACAAAAAGCCCATGGGATGTTTTTCTACGACGGTGTTACAAAGATCCGGTACGAAGAATTCAAGAAGCCCAAGTTCAAGACCCTGAAAGAGGCTATGCAGCACTGCCGGGAATGAGGGTGAAAATAGATTACATCCACGACGAATCCATCAAAAAATCAAACAGCCCTATGGTCAATATGCCCTTTTCGTCGTAATAAGGTTTTATGACGTCTTTCACCACAATAATCTTCTTGAATCCGTCTAATACGCTTTCGAGCGATCTTGTTTCCTGTTCCCGTTTTTCCGCATCGCTCATTTCAAATGCAGATTGGATGTAGTACCGTTGGCTGCCCTTGTTTGCAACAAAGTCAATCTCGTAGTATGTTCGTTCAGTTGTTGAGCGCTTTTCGACTACACCCACGTCGACGTTGAAGCCCCTGTAACGCAGTTCGTTAAAAACGACATTTTCCATAATGTGGTTTTCTTCCATTTGTCTAAAGTTTAGGCGTGCATTCCGCAACCCAACATCTTCGAAATAGAACTTATTCGGGGTTCCTATATATTTTCGTCCTTTGATATTGTACCGGTTGGCTCTGCGCAAGACAAACGCGTCTTCTAAATAAGATATGTAGTTGGCAATAGTTTGTTCGCTGACATCAGAATGATAGATGCTTTTGAAAGAACTGCTTAATTTATGCGGATTAGTCAATGAACCGACTCCAGAGGCTAGAATGTTCACTAGGTCGTCAAGTTCGGCGCTCTTCCGGATTTTGTTCCTATCTATAATATCCCTAATGTAGGTTTCGTTAAAAAGATTCTTGAGATAAGTCGACTTTTGTTCGTCGGTTTTCAACGAGGGTACAAGCGGTAGTCCGCCGTATGTAACATACTCGGCCCATCCATGGTAAATATCGCCATCAAACGCCTGCATGTATTCGGAAAAACTAAGCGGAAGGACGTGAATTTCATCCCCGCGACCCCTAAATTCGGTCATCACATCGGTCGACAAAAATTTGGAATTGGAGCCGGTCACGTACATGTCGATATTGTGATTCCGCAACAGCCCGTTCAACGCCCCGTATATGCGTAGCGGCCTGTTCGGATGCTTCAATTCATCTTCGCTGATGGCGTACTGGATCTCGTCTAGAAATAGGTAGTATTTTTGCGAAGGGTCACGGGTTTTCTGTTGAATAAATTCCAGGAGTCGAGAAGGGTCTCGCAGTTCGGACAAGTTCTCGTCGTCCAGGGCGATGGAAATAATAGAGTCGCGTTCCACGCCCGACTCTAAAAGGTGACCGTAAAAAAGTTCGAAAAGCAAATACGACTTTCCGGACCGACGAATGCCCGTGATAACCTTCACTAGTCCGTTCCCCATACGGGTTTTTAGGGCTTCTATGTACCTTGGTCTTTTTATCTTCATGCTTTATATTTCTTTCTTGATTACCAACTATATGCGCTAATATAACTAAAATTTGTTGAAAAAGCGACAATCAATTTAATATTTTTGACGTAAATGACAAAAATACTAAATTTGTTGGACTTTGGCTAGATTCCGCAAACAGGCTTGAAATTGCGGGTCTTCAGTCGGTTTTCGCGAGCAAAAATACTCACTTGTGCACTGAATATAATTTCTAGGCACTCCATTGTCAGTACGCCCGCAAGATTTTTTTCAAACAGGCCTCTTTTAATCTATATTACTCAACAAGATGACCGCGATCGAGTTCGAGGGCGTTTCCCCGGCAGGCCGGGGTCGGGCCGTCGCGGTATAAAATCGCCGCATTACTCGGCGATTTTTGAGCCTGTCCTGAGCAAAGTCGAAGGATTCAGAGGTCCGAGAGTTGTTGACAAGCGGCCCTCCGAATGGCTTCGCCACCTCCGTCCCTAACGCAAGATTTCACAGAAGCAAATCATCTCTTAGGAGTATCTAAAATTTTTAACAAACTCTCGGTCAAACTGTTTAACATTATACACTTCTGCAGATTTATAAATATATGATTCTAATTTTTTCATATATTTTGCCCAATCAGAATCAGGCCATCTTTTTTTAGCCTTTCTAGCCTCTCGTATCTTGTATATTTCAAAATCATCTTTACCATCTGCTATGACCAAAATAAATTTGCAATATTCTTTGACAAAATTTAGTGGAGAAATGCCAGAAGGGCATGAACTAAAAGATTCGAACGAAAATGAATCGTTATTTTTCAGTTCCTCTAAAATTTTCAGTAACCAATAGACATTGGCATAAGACTTTTCAATGCACTTTTCTTTTGACGCACCAATCTTTTGATTTTTAAATTCGATAAAATACCAAAAGCCATTTGAGTCTATCAAAAAAGAATCTACTGACGCCGGAGATTCGTCCTCTTTTGTTGTGCCAGCAAAATGAATTTTCCTCACAACATCATGCGCAATTGAATCCATTGAAATAGAATTTAAGTCTTTGTATTTTGACACAAAAATCTTTACCGCATTAGAGTCATCTTCCGATGAATCCTGCAAAGATTTCTCTATTTGTATCGGATAGCCAACTTGCCGACAATAGTTTGTTAGCAGGTTCACAAACTTCTCATACATGCTCATCATTCAACCCCATTCTTTTCTTTGATTTCGTCAATAAGAAAACTCGGTTGAACGAGATTGCTGTAAATCTTTTCCAACTGTCCCGTCACATTTTCAAACGAGACTAAATCAGAATCCTGAGCGCAAGATGCAAAGTAGTATGAGCAGACATCACTCGTTTTGTGGATTTTGGAATACAAGTCCAAGGCTTCCAAAAAATGGGAGCTATGGGTCGTCACAACAATAGTCAAATTAAACGTTTTCTGAAGAAGAACAATAATCTCTGCATATCTCAGCTGCCATTCAGGATGCAGATGCACTTCCGGCTCGTCCAAAATAAGGACATCCCTTTCTTTCAATCCCTGGTTTAAAAGGATACTTTTGATAATCGCGAATGCCTTCAATCCTGTTGACAAAGAATTAACAGATAAGGCCGTTTCGCCTTTTTTTCTTCTGTACAGATACCCAATAGGAGTATTAACAATAAAACCAGGAGCAATTTCATTCAGTTCATCAAGAACCTTTTGCAATCCCTCGCTAACAATCATTCTTGAAAGCGCTTCGTCCTCTATAGCCTTATTTAGTTTCTCCTCATTTAAAGAACGGAGTTTATTTGTCAAATCCCTTACCCATGGAGATTCTCGATTCTCATAAATTGTCAATTGATTCAATCGGTCCAATACGAATGGATTGTCGATATACGTAGCAGAATTAACCAAGGAAATTTCTCTACGCATGGATTCAAGAGAATCATCCTTAAACACTAATTCTATATTCCTGTTTTTCACCAACAAGCCAACAATAGCATCGGCATCCGGATTGTCAATGTTATTAATTCGTTCATTGAAAATCTTTTGGAAAGCAAGCGACACAACTGATTGAGCAACTTTTTCATCTGGAATAGACAAGACCTTACTTATCGACTCTTTAATTTGCGATTTCAAATCATCACTGCACGTAATTTCAAACTCTTTTTGCCTTGTTTCAAGATCATACAAAAAAGCATCTACGGCATCTTTTTTATTTTCCGCAGCAGCCAATCCATCAAGAAAATTTAAAATAAACCTAAATGCACTTTGGGAAATTTTGCCATGCGAATTCTGCATATACTGCTGGAGAAGCAAAACCAACTCCTGCTGTATGTTACGCTTCTTCGCCTGTACAACAGACTTATCTATATTAGCAACAGCACTAAAAATACCATAGAGAATCTTGCCAACGGTACTTTTTCCAGTATCGTTCAAACCGGCAATCGCAGTTATGCCGTCCAACTTAATCTTAGCCGACTTTATCTTTGCGAAATTTTCAATGCTTAATTCCATTGGCGTTTTCTCGTGGATATTATGGTTGTGCACGTTTTCCCCAAATCTAGTTAACATATACACCCCCGTCAGCCACGCCACAACCCAAAACAACCCGTTGGTTTCTCAAAACCAGAATTTTGTCTTTCCTTTCCTTCATTTTTCGCTCCTCCCCGCAAACAGGCTTGAAATTGCGGGTCTTCAGTCGGTTTTCGTGAGTAAAACTACTCACTTGTGCACCAAATATAATTTCTCAGGGCATCTTTGTCAATAGGTGCGCGACATTTTTTTCGAACAGCCCTCCCGGCAGCCCCTTTTAATCTATATTACTCAACAAGATGACCGCGATTGAGTTCGAGAACATCAGCAAGCAGTACCGCCTGGGGCTAGTGAGCACCGGGACGCTCAGCCACGACCTCAACAGGTTCTGGCAGACCAAGGTGCTGCGCCGCGAGGACCCCTACCTCAAGGTGGGCGAAGTCAACGACCGCGCGCACAAGGGCGCAAGCGAATACGTGTGGGCCCTCAAGGACATCAACTTCAAGGTGGAACAGGGCGACGTCGTGGGAATCATCGGGCGTAACGGCGCCGGCAAGAGCACGCTCCTCAAGCTGCTGAGCCGCGTGACAGCCCCCACCACCGGCACCATCCGCGCACGTGGCCGCATCGCAAGCCTCCTCGAAGTAGGCACCGGATTCCACCCCGAGATGACCGGCCGCGAGAACATCTACATGAACGGCGCCATCATGGGTATGAGCCGCGCGGAGATTACCCGCAAGCTCGACGAAATCGTAGATTTTAGCGGTTGCGAACGCTACCTGGACACCCCCGTGAAGCGCTACAGCAGCGGCATGACCGTACGCCTCGGGTTCGCCATCGCGGCACACCTGGAACCCGAAATATTGGTGGTGGACGAAGTGCTGGCCGTGGGCGACGCCGAATTCCAGAAAAAAGCCATCGGCAAGATGCAGGACGTAAGCCGCGGCGAAGGCAGGACCGTGCTGTTCGTGAGCCATAACATGGCTGCTGTAAGAAGTTTATGTAAAAGCAGCATTGTTCTAAATAACGGCCAAGTTACATTTTCTGGTAACGTAGATCAAGGCATCAACCGTTATGCAGAAGAATCTATTTCTTATTCTGAACACAATTCTATAAAAAATGCCTTACGCGAGCATAAATGTACAAGATTTTTTTCTTTTGAAAAGATGCAATTCTTTGACAAAGAGAAAAAAATTATTGAAGAGCCCCGTTGCGGACAATACACCATAATAAAGATTTATATAAACGTCCAAAAGCCCTTATCAAATTGCAATATTTCCCTTGGTATCCGAGACATATTCGGGAACCCAATGTGTTCTTTTGCATCGAATTATACCCGTGCGCCGTTTAATTTCAGCAAAGGGATTCAGTGTGTATATTTGACAATTCCCCGTTTTCCTCTCACGCAAGGTCGTTATAAGGTGACCCTTTGGGGAGAATCCGACTCCGAATGTGCCGATTTCATAGAAAATTCAATATTCATCAATGTTGCAGATGATGATTTCTTTGGAAAAGGAAGAACGGTAAATTCACATCTTAAGGGTAAAATTGTTCTTTGCGACCACACTTGGGATTTACAATAAAAAAGTTACTCGAAAAAGTCTGTTTCATTAAACACACAAATTTTGATTTAAGGTAAACCAAATGAATATCGCAGTGTTAAATTTCCCTTTAGATAATAACTATGGGGGAAATCTCCAGCGTTTTGCATTAATTCGAGTACTTCAAAATCTTGGACACGAACCTACGCATTTATTCACAAAATTTTATTTTCAAGAACCATCTTTTATTGAAATACTAAAAAGGATGCTATACGCACTTATACATTATAAAATCCCCACAAATCTAAATCCAGAAAAAAAAGAACGGGCAGAATACGAAATTGAAATAAAAAACATTTTACCATTTTACAATAAATACATTCCACACACAGACCCAATTGACACCCCCAAAAAACTTTTTTCTTATAAAGATTTTGATATGTTCCTTGTAGGTTCAGATCAAGTGTGGCGAAGATCAATGAGTAGCAAATTTCCTTTTGAATCAATGTTTTTCAATTGGGTCCAAAATAAGCCAAAAATAGCTTACGGAGTATCTTTTGGGATAGATCATCACGAAATACCAGAAACAGAGTTACCAAATCTTTCAAAATTGTACAAGACATTTAATGCAGTATCAGTCCGAGAAAGTACCGCAACAGCCATCCTTTCTTCGCTAAATTGGACAACTCCCAAAGCCGAATTAGTCCTAGACCCAACCTTGTTATTAGACAGAGAAGAATATCTAAAATTAATTGCAAATGGTAATACAGCCGATTCTAAAGGGAATCTTTTTTGTTATATACTAGATACCAAAGAGTCAATAAGAAAATTGATTCAAACTGAAGCCTTTAAAAAAAATCTTCAACCTTTTTATTGGGGGATAGACAACAACACAACATGCTCCATTGAACAATGGCTAAAATCATTTGTTGATGCACAATATGTTATAACTGATTCCTTTCATGGTTGTATTTTCAGTATCATATTTAACAAGCCCTTTATGCTGATAAAAAACGAACGCAGAGGGATGGCTAGATTTAATTCTCTTTTTAAATTATTAGGCATTAACGAATCTCAACAGGATTTCGACTGGAAATCAATAAATTCTAAATTAGACGAACTAAAAGAAACTTCCATTTCATTTATAAAACGAGCCTTAACACCCTCCAAATAAGATGAAAATTTATATTGCACATGATAATCCGTACGATGCAGGCAATCCATACATATATACTCTTATGGATTGTATATCTCAATACCATTCTGATGTAAAATGGGGATGGGGCGTATCTGAATTTTGGGGAAAAAATATTTTCTCTTACGATATTATCCACTTTCATTGGCCACAAGTATTTATGGCTAGTGATAATAGAAGACATTCCATGTCTGATTTTTCAAATCGTATTGCAGAACTAAAAAAGAAGGGAATTCGAATTATTGCAACTTGCCATGATTTAACCTGCCATTACAGACAGTGTGCGGAATTTTCCAAATCGTTTGATATTGTATATGGAATGGCTGATGTCATTTTCCATTTGGGCGAATATAGCAAAAAATTATTTGAAAGAAAGTATCCAAACAGCAATCATTGTTTATTACCACACCATACCTTTGATACGGTATATAAGGAATTCCCTTTGCGCAAGGACGCTCTCAAGCGATTAAAACTTAACGAAAGTAATACGTACGTTCTTTGTCTAGGTATGTTTCGGTCAGAAGAAGAAAGGAAGCTCGTCATAGAGTGTGCAAAAAAATTCAAATACAGAAAAACATACTTTCTCGCACCAGCATTTATGAACGTTTCAAAAAAATACTGGTTTAAATTTTTTCCTACAATTTCAAGATTAAAACAGTTATATTACAAATGGAAATACCACATCATATGCACCGGGAAGACCTGGGTTCCTATTACAGATGACGAAATTCCGTTTTATTATGCCGTAGCAGATGTTGCTTTTGTTCATAGACTAAAAATTTTAAATTCAGGCAATGCCATTCTACCAATGCTTTTTAAAAAAATTGTTGTTGGACCGGATACTGGAAATGTCGGTGAAATATTGAAGCAATGGGGGTATCCGGTTTTTGACCCAGAAAAGCCAAAATTAGCATATAAAGCCATTGAACAAGGAGTGAATTTAGCACGATCAAACAACCTCCCATTCCCAAAAAACGGACAAAATATGTTATATTCTACATTGATCGTAAGCAATATGCTTTATGAATACTACCAAAACGCTATTCATATTGTTCATCGCATAAAGAACATCTAATTAGATAGAATTTTTTTAAATGAAATACCTACTAGTTCAACAATGGCCCAATACAAAAGGCAATCATGCGGGAATGAGCCACATGTGCGACCTTTTAGTGCAATCATATCCTGAAGAGTACCGTAAAATTGAAACAGAACTTCCATTGCAAATCCCCCTTAGAAAGCATCGAATTACAAATTTTTTATTCAATAGAATCGATCGATGGTGGTACACTAGGCTTTTTTTCAAAAAATATTTAAAACGCTGCCACACGATGATTGTCAATTTATCCCCCAAAGACCAAGTTTTTCTTCTAGAATATCATCATCCAATATCAGGGCAATTTCAAATTGCTCAATATCTAAAAAAACATTTCCCTAAAACAAAATTAATCGCATTATCACACCTCACGCCATCATATTTATTCCAAAACGGGTTTAACGAAAAAGAGATTTTGGAATGGGAGAAACCAATCGATATTCAACTAACTTTAGGAACATCCCTGTCTCATTTTTTTGAATCCATCGGAATTCCAGCAACCAAAATCCATTCCGGTTTACATTATGTTGACCACAACTATTATTATCGAACAGAAACGCGAAAAAACATTCCAACCTCTCGCGTAAAAGCACTTGTCATTGGACACCTACAACGCAATTTTAACATTCTTTCTGCAGTCGTAAAAAAGACGCCATTTATCGATTGGACCATATGTTCCGGATTTCTTGACTTGACCAATTTTTTCTCAAATCAGAAAAATGTTTCTCTAAAAAATTATTTAGATGAGAATTCGCTAAAACAATTAATGAATGAAGCCGACGTATCAGTAAACATTCTTGACGATACCATAGGAAGCAATGTTATTACCACATCCATGGCAATGGGGTTGGCAATTATCACAAGTGATGTCGGCTCCATTCGTGATTATTGCAACAATAAAAACGCCCTCTTTTGTACCAACTCTGCAGACAGCTTTGTTGATGCGCTAAAAAACATATCACAAAATCAATTCATGCTAAAGCAAATGCAAATGGAATCCATCAAGCTGTCATCTAAGTTCCACATTGAAAATATTCATCGTTGGTTTCAAGCCCTTGTTTCATAGAAGTTTTTCCCAATGCATCAGCCACTAATTTCCATAATCGTCCCGGTTTATAACGTTGAACCATATCTCAGACGTTGCTTAAACAGCATTATCAACCAAACATACAAAGAATTAGAAATCATTCTTGTTGACGACGGTTCGCCCGATCAAAGCCCACAAATTTGCGATGAATATGCTACACTAGACAACCGCATAATAGTCATCCACAAAAAAAATGGTGGATTATCTGACGCTAGAAACGCAGGATTAGACATCTGTAGAGGAGATTATATTTCATTCATAGATAGCGATGACTGGGTTGAACAATCATACATCGAAACACTACTACACATACTTGAAGATTCTAAAGCCGACATTTCAATAGGAAATTTCACCAAATCTCAATCCAGCTACACCTACATCCTAAAAGATTTCGACAGAAATTACTCCATTTTAGAGCCCACACAAGCAATAAAAAATTTATGGGACAAGAACCTGGACGCCACTTTTGTTACAGCATGGGGCAAATTATTCAAACGAGAATTATACAGCAACATACGCTTTCCAAAAGGAAGAATCCATGAGGACGAGTACACCTCATACAAATTATTTTACAATTCTAATCGTATCGTTTTTTTAGATGCCCCTTTGTATGTGTATTTTCAGCGTAAAGACAGTATTATGGGAATGTTGAAAGAATGTTCCATTAGAGCCCAAATTGAAAAATATCTCTTTTTTAAAAGAAAAAAAGAATTTGAGATTATAGATTTATTCATTAAGCAGTTATGCTGGGATGTTATTTTTGCATACAGCCAAGTAAAACTTCATCGAGAAATTTCAAATTATAAAAAAGGAAAAGAGAAAGAACTTCTATGCGTTTACAGACACATTATGAATGATTGTAGCAAGCGTTCAACATCGCTAGAAAGAAAATTTTATACTTTTTTTAGATTATTCCCTCAATTTTACATTCTTTATCAAAAAATTTCCCCAATCAAAATTAGAACTAACTAATTTGTTTTTCTTATCCTAAAAAAAGATGATTCCCAAAACAATCCATTACTGTTGGTTCGGACAAAAGCCTCTTCCCGAGTTGGCTTTAAAATGCATTGCATCCTGGAAAAAATTTCTTCCGGAGTACGAAATAAAGGAATGGAATGAAGACAATTTTGATGTTAATCAAACTTTATATACAAAACAAGCATACAAATGTGGTAAATTCGCTTTTGTAAGCGATTATGCACGATTCAAGATCATGTACGAGCAGGGAGGAATTTATTTTGATACAGACGTTGAGGTCATAAAATCATTGGATGAAATTATTGCAAGGGGACCGTTTTTTGGAATAGAGGCATCAAACAAGAAACCGCTATGCGCCCCAGGCCTCGGATTCGCCTGTATTCCTGGGCTCGATTTATGCAAGGAAATGATTGAACAATACGAGAGTTCCGATTTCATCCTTTCAAATGGGCATTATAATTTAAAAACCGTTGTAATGCGATTTTCAGAAATTTTGCAAAAAAAAGGGTTCAAATATTCCTCTAAAATTACCGAATTTGACGGAGTATTTTTTTATCCACCAGAATTCTTCTGTCCCATAAATTACTATACAGGCAAAAAAGAAATCACTTCAAACACATATACAATACACCATTATGCAGCTTCTTGGGTCAACGAAGAAGACTGTCCATCAACAATTGCAAAAATTTGGAAAATGTTCCATTTGCCAAGCACCAATATACGAGACAAAATCTCACGTCTGTTAAACAACTAAGTTATGTCCTCACCCTTAATTTCCATAATAGTTCCCATCTACAATGTTGAGCAATACCTTCAACGTTGTCTTAACAGCATCGTTAATCAAACCTATGCAAACCTTGACATAATTTTAGTTGACGACGGTTCCCCAGACAAATGTCCTCAAATTTGCGATGATTACGCAGCAAAAGACAACAGAATCTCAGTCATTCACAAAAAAAACGGGGGGTTATCTGACGCAAGAAATGCTGGACTAGACATTTGCAAAGGCAAATTTATTTCATTTGTTGACAGTGACGATTGGATTGATCCAAATTATGTAAAAATTCTTTTCAACCTTTTAACAGAAACAAATACAGACATCGCAATAGGAAATTTTTTCAAGACAGATGGCACGAAAAAAAAAACAGCATTTCCCATCCAACATAAAACATTTAGCCCCACAGAGGCGATTATTTGTTGCACACGCGGAAACGCGCCCGCCTTTGCAATATCTTGTTCAAAGCTATACAAGAAAGAACTTTTCGACAGTTTACGTTTTCCCGTCGGAAAATATCATGAGGATGAATTTACCACCTATCTCCTATTTTATAAATCAACATCTATCGCCTACACATCGCAAATACTATATTACTACTATTCCCGAGAAACAAGTATAATGGCCACGCAGCATCCTTACGATGCTCTAGAAGCATTCGAGCAAAGATATCTTTTTTTCAAGGAGACAAAAGAAAAAAAAATATTACCTCATCTACTGCCTCCGCTATGTTGGCATTATTTGTATTGCTCGTTTATTGAAAAAAATAATGGAAACGTACAAAAGGGAGAGAAACTTCTTCAAACGATGCGAAAATACGTAAAAGATCCAGCATTCAACAATACGCCCCTCTTACACCGAATTCCGTTAAAACTTTTTTCCCGCATTCCCACTCTGTACAATTTCTACAGGAAGTACTCTCCTATATTACTCAGAAAAAAAACTTAACCTTCAACCACTTTTTATGCATCCCTCGCAAACCAACAAACGAATTCTCTATGCAGACATACTTAGAGTTCTCGCGGTTTTCGCCGTGATGACAAATCACGTTTGCACATCAGGACTGTTCGTCACACCAATTTCAAGTTTTAACTGGCAAGTTATTAATTTTTACGACTGCCTCACTCGATGGGCCGTTCCTATTTTCGTAATGATTAGCGGGATGTTTCTTTTGAATCCAGAAAAAGAAATGTCTCTAACCAAAATATACCGAGAAAAAATACTCAGAATAGCGACCGCCTTGATTTTTTGGGGATTCATTTACAGATCCATTTACGCAATCAAATTAAGCTTTATTGACAAAACCGGCTTTGAAATAAGTTTTCAATCAATGCTAAATGAATACGTCCTTATTTTTTGCGGGTCTGCTTGGTACCATCTATGGTTTCTATATATGATTATTGGACTATACGTTTTAGCCCCTTTGTTCCGTATTTTCACCCAAAACGCCAAGAAAAAAGACTATCTTTATCTTTTTATCCTTTTCTTCACTTTTGGAAGTATTTTGCCATTAATCAAAGATTCTCTATCATTAATTAATAGCAGCATAAGAATTAATTTTGGCATCATTGAACTCTTAGGCTATTCTACATTCTTTATCTTAGGTTACTACCTTTCTAAATTTGAAGTTTCAGAAAAAATTAAACATATTATTTTTGGAGCCGCATTTGTTTCAGTGATTCTACAAATCATCGGAACATTCTTTATTAGCAATAAAACAGGAATAGCGAATGAATTTCTATATGGAAACACAAGGCCAAATGTAGTTATTCAAGCCATAGCAGTATTTCTATTCATTAAAGACAATCTCCAAAAGACCGCAATAACTGAGAAAACGCAGCAACGATTTCTCGTCTTATCCAGGTATTCCTTTGGAATGTATTTAGTTCATGATTTATTTAACGGTTTTTTTTCAATAATCGGTTTTACAACAACTTCTTTTTCGCCAATTCTCGCTATTCCCATCCGTTCGATAGCAACGTTCTCAATGAGTTTCATTGTCGTGTGGACTCTAATCAAAATTCCTTTTTTTAACAAGTACTGTATTTAACAACAGTCACTTCAATATAGAATCACCGTCCCCCAATAAAGCCTGGAAATAATTTTCTATAGAAGGCATACAGACCAGGCCATTTCTCTAACATTCCGAAAATAAATTTCCAAAAGTGATTCCCCTTCGTTTTCTTAAAGAGTTGCAGATCTCCGCAATAAAGCGAAAAAATTTCTTCCGCTATATTTTTATTCCGATTTACTTCCTTAGCAATCCAGTAGCGGTACACTTCTCGCATCAACAGCGGCGCATAAAACAGGGTTGCTAAGTCGGGTTTCTGTGAGCCTTCAAAATATTCAATCGCTTCTCGGTATGGTCTGAATACAATTTTATAATCATGTTTCTCTCTCTGTCCCATTGTACTATCATTCCTCATAAAATAGTGGTACAATGGCTTTTTTACATATGCAATTTCATCAACTAAATCTATAAGTTTATAGTTAAGTAAACTATCCTCATAAATACACCCAACCGGAAAGCGAAGCGTTTCAAATAGGCTCCTATGGTAAAGTTTACAACATGCCGCCAGAAAAGGAATAGACTTACTTTCACCCAGCGCACAATAGTGTTCTAAGGCTTGCCTTTTAGAAATTTTACAGCAACTAGTCGGGCCATTCAATTGCGAAACATCCTTGTATTCTGTAAAACAATCTATTTGGCATATCGCAAATTTTACAGAGAAGGCCTCTACTGATTTGTAAAGATCGTTGACATACGAAGATGATATATAGTCATCCGCATCTACAAAAGTGATGTACACTCCTGTTGCAACATCAATACCTTTATTTCTTGCATCTGCCTGTCCCCCATTTTCTTTATGGATTACAATTATTCTAGAATCCGCCGCCGCGAACTCATCACAAATTTCACCACAACGGTCAAACGACCCGTCATCAATAAGAATTATCTCCAAATTCCTATACGTTTGATTAACAACGCTATCTAAACAGCGCCTCAAATAGCGTTCTACATTATACACAGGGATAATAACAGAAACAAGCGGGCTATTTTTCATTTGACTACTTTAAAATTTTTTCACTATTTTTTTTATTGTATTTAAAAAGCCTTCATATCTCACGTGAATAAACACAGCCAAGACAGAACTCAGCACCTCCCCTACCGTTTCCCCAAATATTCTACAGAGTTTTGTCCTCAGCGCAACATGTTTCTGTTGCGCCAAAGAATGCCAGGAACCGTTAAAATGGTGGACACAATAAGTATTTCCCGTAATCTGGAGTTCAAGTGTCCGCGTATTCTTAGGGCTAAAATAGTCCATGGGCAAGATTTCTAGATTTACGCCCTTCAGCTTGCGGGCAAGGATTGTCGGCAATGTCGTTGTATCCATATAGCCGTCATCGTCAATGAAATCATGCCGTTCATAATATTCCATAATCCTTTTCAGGAACGGCAAACCTTTCTCCGCACCAAAAGTCGCAGCCTCGATAGAATTCTGATTCTCGATTCTATCCGGAGTATGTTCTCGCCCAAAGAAATATGGCCTATCCAGCAGATTGTCAAAAGACTTCAACAATTCCACATCGCTATCGAGATAGATGCCGCCGTAGTTATAGAGTGCATATAGCCGAATATAGTCGGCAGCGAAAGCCCACTTTTGGGCAGCACAGGCCTGTTCCACCCAAGATACCGAATGGACATCGAAGCGGTTCATGTCCCAGAGCATAAACTCGTAGTCCGGTAGCTTTTCCTTCCAGCTCTGCATGCAGCGCTGGACCAGCTCCGGGTAGGGCTCGCCGCTCAGCCAGCAGTAATGGATTATCTTGGGTATCGGCATAATACTAGAAATCTACTCCCGAAAGATAACGTTTCAACAAAAAAGCACAGAAGTAAGGGAACGTGTAGATGTTGTTCTGAAATCCGACATTACCCGCAGAAAATTTGACCCCTGTCGTAATATCCGGGTACGCATCACTCTTGACAAGGGTTGACAGCGATTTTGCCGTCCCGGCCTTCGCCTTGACTTCGACCGGTACGAGCGTTTTTTTCGTTCGCACAAAAAAGTCCTGCTCCAGCGTGGAGTTCTCTTTCTTATAGTAGAAAAGCTCGTAACCCTGCTTGCTCAGAATCTCGGCAACAATATTTTCGTAAAGGGCTCCCTTATACACATTCATATTCCGATTGGCGCGCAGGTCTTCCTGGGATTCATCATCGAGATTCGCGACAAGGAGCCCCGTATCCTTGAAATAGATCTTGTACTTTGTTTCTTCGAAGTTCCCCCTTAGTGGGAGTTCCGGCGTATGCAGGCAATGGCAGAGATTCACCATCCCAGCATCGCACAACCACTCTATGCATCCCCAGTAGTCCTTGAACTTTGCCCCACTCGCCACCTTGGAAATCTGGAACTTCTTGTTTTCTTTTGCCAACTGCACAGGGATGCTGTTGAACACGTTGAGCACTCTGGTCTTGTCTATCCCTTCGACATACTTCTTTATATCTTCTTTGTAATCCGCGATAAGGGCGCGCTGGAGCGCAAGCGTCCCCTCGAATGTTCCCTTTTCGACAAAAGAGCGCACCACTTCGGGCATTCCCCCGAGGAGGCAATAGTCCATGAACAGACCGCCAAAAACGTTCATGTCCGTTTGGTTAAACGGCGTTACCGACCGCATGTGCGACAAAAGATCACCGACAACATCCGAGCCATACCCCGTGGCCCACAGGAATTCCTCGAAATCCATCGACTGCATCTGGAATTCCGACTTGTAGCCAACACTGTTGCTCTCTATACGCTTGTAATTTATCCCCAGCATGGAGCCGCTGCAAATCACATCGAACTGACGGTCTATGCAGAACGACTTGAGCGATGTCGCAATTTCAGGATAGTCTTGAATCTCGTCGAAAAGAATAAGAGTTTTCCCTGGTACAAATTTCTTTTCTGAATCAATGCGAGAAATATTCCTGATGACATCTTGTACGGTGTAGCCATCTTCGCAGATGGTCTTGTACTTTTTCTCCAACACAAAGTTTATGTTGACAAAATTCTCGTAATTTGCAGCAAAATGCTTGATGGATTCCGTCTTCCCTATCTGACGGGCCCCTTTGACAATCAGGGGTTTCCTATCGGCGGATTTTTTCCATTCTAGCAAGAAATCATCTAGTTTGCGTTTCAGGTACATGCTTTAAATATACATTCTTTTCTAAAAAATGAGCGAGTTTTAGTTTGCTTTTGCTAAAAAATGAGCGAGTTTTTAGGAAATTATACTAAAATATGACAGCGGGAACCCAATGGGCAAAGCTTTCGCGGCGGATTTTGGGGTCGCCGAGGATGGGGCGGTGAGTCCCCTGCACTATGAATCGGGCTTCGGGGTGCTTGCGCGCCACGTCGGCGACAAGGCGCAAAGTGGCGTGCAGCTTGGCACGGTCGCCGTCGCGGGAATTTTGGGTAGTCCAGGCGATGTTCTTCGCGGGGCTCGTATCGACCGCCACGGCCGCGAGCACGGAATCTAGCATTGCCACCATCACGCCGTCAGGGCACTTCTGGCAGAACAGTCGCACGCCGTAGCCCAGCGAATCCATGTAAAGATTACGCCCGTATTCCAGGGAATCGCCCCCGAACAAGTACACGCCATCGTGCGGGCGCGTGCTGTCGCCGGGGATGCGCAGCTCCGCAAATTCCGCATGGCGAGTACGGTTAGCCAATCTGTGGTGCAAGAATTCCCTGTGCGGCACGTCCTTGAAAATCGCAAAGTCTTCGGCAAGCAAGTTCTTGTCGAACGGAACGCCCCAGGCGTCAACAAGAATGGAAACAGTCACCCGCGAAGAATCGGCAAATTGACCAATCAATTTTCTCCGGTCGAGCAGCTCATACTTAGAGATATATTCCTCCGTCAACGAATCCGCATCTATGGCGGGTTGCATGTGCCAAGGTTTTTCGGGCATCTTTATGAACAGCGACTTTGTCAAGTACGAGAACGTCACGGCGAACGCGACGAACACGGAGAATGCAACCAACCCCATTTTCTGCAAGCGGCTCATTGTTCACCTCCGTCGAGGCGATACTTGATTAACTGCAAGTCGCCGAAGCTGGCAACCGTATCGCGATGTACGCTCTGATGGTAGTGGACCTGATAATACCGGTCAAATTTCCGTAACGTATCCGATTCCACGATGTACACATTATCCTTAATCAAGTCTCGGATGGGATTATTGACACCGCGCTCGGCCATTTCCCTTTTCATTCCAGGTAAATTAATATTCCAGTAGCCAACCGGAATGATGTTCCCCCAGCTTCGCGGAGCCGCAGCCCTGTAGGCGGGGTCCTTGTAGGTGGCCAGGTACTTATAGTCATTGAAATAAAGCATAAACACATCATCCGGACGGTCATTCGCATACTTCTCAAAAGCCTTCCAATCTTTAGACATCTCCGGAGTTCCGAACAACAACCGGTTGTTCCCATAATCCCTCTGATTCGCCATCGCCAAGACAAAGGCTCCGGCAGCCAGCGCAAAAAGAAGCACGGGAAGAGCCTTCATTTCCCCACTCTTGTCAAAGTCATCTTTATGTATAAACGGAATGGCACACACGATCGCATAAAGCCATATACCGGACTCCACATGATAGACAACCCTATTCAAAAGCAACAGATAGCCAAGGCACAGGCAAATCAACCCGAGGGAGCCCCATGTATACCAGTTCGCCCTTCTGGGAGCAAAATAGAAGAACACAAAACAGAGCAAAGCCCAGCACCAGGCATTCGTCTTGAAGAAGGAATTCGCGACGACAAAGAATAATGCCCCCGGCATTCGCGCATAATTCGGTTGATACCGGTTCCTGTTCACCACATCGACAAAGGGCTTGAGGCTATCCAACGAAAGAACTTTCGTATCATAAAAGATCCAAGACCTCAGGTACCTGTAATCCTTCCCTTGCATTTGACGTTCTTCCAGTTCATCGTACACCGCATCGTCATCGTAGTCCGCACCATCTCCGAACGTAGCGCGACTCCACTGGTAACTACGGTAGTAGGAATACTCGTCGTTTTGAAACAGGCTATTGTTAAAAGTTTGCAGCGCATAATACGCAAGGAATACAGACAGCAAGGCCCCAACGACAGGCTTATAAATTCGCCGGCACTCAATCACGCTCAAAGCGAAAACCGCAAACAAGAAAGGCAACCCCAACAAGAACCCTTCCTTGCGGAAAACAATTCCCGCGACAAAGAATGGAATCGAGAGTAGCAAAAGCTTCCAACGTCTTTCAGAGTTGCCAAAGTAAAGTAACAATATTCCCGCCGACATAGAGACCGCCGCACATTGCGTAAAAGCCATCTGCAAGTAATAGTCCGGCACAAGGCTCGCCAACAATATGCAAGATAGGGCCAATCCGATTTTTCCCGGAATCCGTTTCAACAAGAAATATGTAAAGACAACAAACGAAGCAAAAACAGAAAGCAACTCAAAAACAAAGTACCAGCCCACATCGGGGAATGCACAATAAAACGCTCGCAGAAAATAAGCATAAGCGCCATTCACGAAAAGTGTATGCGGATCAAATTCTCCACCATACGCGCCCGTAACCACCGTTGACATAATGTAGTCATCCAGCGAACCAAAATGAACACCGCCAACCCCTAAACAAAAGAACAAAAACAGAATGTTCAAGCAAAGAGCCAAGCAAAACGGCCTTTGCGCAACAAACTGTCTTAGTACTTCGATACGCTTCATAGTCTAAATATAACTCACGGGCATTTATATAGCCACACAAATTTACGCTTTACATCCAAGAATACGGAATCTTCTTTAAAAAGTGGCATATCATCATAATCCGTAGCAAAGTGGGTTATTTCGCTTATAGTACACAAATATTGAACTCGTGTCAAAAGCGTATCGGGATTAGCATAAACCTTAGCAATCTCCTGTGTATAATTTCCCCAATTCCCTAAAATACTATCGCCCAACAAGAGAGCATTCTTACGTTTTGTTGCCTCTTGGAATTGCCCTTTATAAAAGAGCTCACCTATATTGATGGTTTCGTCGGCATATGTCCCCGTAAGGAACTTGAAACGGGACTGCAACGGCGTTTCTCCATTTTCCACGAACAAGATTTTACCTCTATCTTGGACTTGCGGAAAAACAGTCTCGTCAAAGAAAGCATCCATCTGGCGTTCATCAAGAATCCGGGATTCACTGCGCACATCCCACTTGGCAATATCCCAAATAGCAACGGCAGCAAGCATCAGTATAAACGGCAGCCACAAATGTTTTTGTTTAGAAGAATTATTCCAGTAGATAATCCAAACAACTAAAGCAAAAAGCACACCTAAGAAAATAGGCTCCCATAATCCCGAATCAACTAATGGCGAAGCTTGCAATGCAGACAAGTACTCAACAAAGGAGACAACTATTGCTGTAGAAACCAGCAAATCTTTAAACACCCCCTTTACCGAAGGAATCAAGTAAAAGACAATCGCTATCATCGGAAGGATTGTAAAGCAACCATTAAACAAAGACAAACCAAAAGAAACGGCCAACCAAAACCTGCGTTCCGCAAGGCAAGTGATTATAAGAATTCCCAAGAGAACCTTATGGATCGGCAGTAAATATTCCGGCAAATCCATAAGGCTAAGAGCAATTCCCATATTGCCAATATTCTGTTCCAGCGCCAGTTGAACCAAGTTTTCCACAAAAGCGGAAGCAATGAAAAAACACATGAACGTTACAAATACCGTCCGAGTAAGTCTCGGTCTTGCTGCTAGCCATAATGAGAATTGAGATTCTTCACGGAAGGTTTCCCACAGACACAATATTGCCACAGGAACCATTGGAATAAAACCTAGCCACAGAACCCTATAGGGTTGCGCCTGAACAAGAAGCTGATGACGCATCAAGATGCCGGCATACTGCCAAAAGATTCCAACAAAGTATAGCCAAAAAATAACAGAAGCAAACCTTGATACCGCATAATTCTTGCTAAACTTCCATACAAGCCACCAGAAAACAAGAACTCCTGTAAAGAACAGGGCGTCTTCTCCCGTAGGAGTAAACGGCAATCCACCACCAAACCAATCTCTCGGATAGAAATCCAACCTCCCTGCATGCAAAAAAACAGTTAAAGGAGTAAGCAATACCACAATTGATAGTGGCAAGCGCAATCTGGGATAATGGTATAGCAACCAAAGCGGGATTCCCCAACCGCCCATCAGAGGATGCAATACAGCAGCCAATAAAAACAGTCCTAATGAAACACATCGATTCTTCGACCATATAAAAGCCAGCCCCCAAAGAACAAAACCCTCTGCAGCAAACCTGGCCACCAAAATATGATCAACAATCGGGAAATAAGCACCACAACCATAAGTTTTATTTGTAATCACAACTACACAAGCGACAAAGGCTGGCAACGCCAATGCAGGGAGTTCCCAAGACTTTGTCCAACGGACAAACAGCGTTATTGCAGCAAGCCCCCACAAGAATTCAAGCAATAAAACAACAACAGTCCCTCCATGGTTCACACAAAAAATTTTGAAAAAAACAACTAATAGTGGAGAAAAAACAGTAAAGTCATCCTGATTACCAAACATGAACGGGACGTCGTTCACAAAACGTTCAGGATGGAGGAAATGAACTGCCTGCAATAAATAGCGGCCAGCATCTTCGTAATAGCCGTAATATCGGAACAGCACAAAAAAGAAGGCCAATCCCGCCGTATAGACAAACCATTTCTTTTGGAGAAGATTAATCATATTTGCATTTTGAAAAAAAAGAGACTGGAATAAATCCAGCCTCTTTTTCTTGACATTTCTTTAGATTACTGTTCGCCAGTTCTTGCGAGTTTGTCGAAAGACGGAGTCAAATTGCGGCAATAGGTGTCACCACCAGCTGCAAATTCGATATAGGTCTTTCCAGTAGTTTCGTTCGTTTTAACGGTCGGAGTCATCGTCCATGTTTTGCCCTTCGCGCAATCATTCAGAACAACCTCTGCAGTAGCGGTCCACACATTGGTGTTATCCGTATTCGTATAGGTGAAGTTCTGAGACTTGTATTCCTTTGAAGTTTGCTTCACGCCAGGAGCAGAATAACCAATCTGAGTCCAGTCGCCTATTGCATTCGCTTCAACAGCATATGCGTCCTGGAGATTGATCCAAGTACCAGCGGCGGTCGGGACTTCAGAGGCCTTGGACTTGGCAATCATGCCGAACAGCTTGGGAACTGCGACGGCGGCGAGGATGCCCATGATCACGATCACGACCATCAATTCGATAAGGGTAAAACCTTGTTTCTTCATAGTGTACTCCTTGTTGTTTGTGACACACTTGTTTGAGTCCCGGCCCGGAATTGAGCGTTCGACTCGTTTACTTCCCTAATATACACAATTTTTTTCGGAAAAGCAATAGTTTTGTCAAACTTTTGTCATTTTTGTGTCATAACAACCTGGAGCAGACGCAAAAATTGCTTTTTTCGACCAAAATCGCCGTTTTAGGGGTGTTTCGGATGCTTACAATTATAGATTTTTTTTGCAAAAAAGGGGACTTCCGCCGAAATTTTATATTCCAATGTGGAATAAATCACACCCTTTTTGTCACGGAAATGTCACTCAAAGCAAGCAAAAAGCCCGTTCAATGAACGGGCTTAAAGTGTTTTGTTGCGCGGGTCATGTATCCGGCGAATCGATTTCCTTCTTGAGTTCGAGGACGGTTGACTGGGGAAGCCCCGTATTGCGGGCCACCATTTCAATGGGAAGTCCGTCCAGAAGGAAGTTCTTTGCGACTTCCTTCGCCTTTTTCCGGGCCGCACCGTATTCCCAGTACGACTTGTCTATGTCTTTCATGATGTTGCTGAGCATATATCCTACACTAAAATTACACAATTTCACCTCGTTTTGCAATACCCTGAACACGGAATCGGTGGCGAATTCGCTGAAATCGGCTTCGCGGTTGAGCGTGTCGATGGCACGGAGCCACTGGGCGATGCGGCTTCGGTCGCCGGCGAACTGTTCGGCGTGCCTTAGGAACTTGTTCACCTCGACGAGCGTCACGGTCTGCCGTTCGAAATACACACGCTGCTCCTGATTGCGCAGCTGCACCGTGTGGAGGTAGTTCGGCGAACCCTTGAATGCATCAAAAAACTGGAAACTCACCACGTGCAGGTTCTCGAGCGGGGTGAAATCGCCCGGCTTTTCCATGCTGCCCGTAAGGCGCGCCACGTAGAGAACCAGGCGGTCGCTGTACAGAGAATCGTTGTTCTCGTGCTGGACCTCGATGGAGATGCGGTCGCGGGGCATGCCGTTGCCGCGGTCGTTGGTCAGGAGCAGGTCGGGCTCGACGCTGCGGTATCCCAGTTCGCCTGGAACGTACGGGTTCACAAGCTGCGGGTTTTCGATGCGGTCCGAGCCCACGAGGTTCAGCGCCGCGTTGATGAGGTCGGTGGTGAGCGTCAGGTTCTTCTCGCTGGCGAGAATCTTCTTGATGCATCCGTCGTTGTAGAAATAGACGTTCCGGTGCTCGTATTCCTTGACGATGGCGTCGATGTCCTGCCCGTTGTCGTTTGTTGTTTTGAGGTTCTTGAGAAAATGTGCGAATTCTTCTCTGATCATTTTATTCCGTTAAATGCGGGAACGCGCCCGTATCGCGGACAGGGAAGGGTCCCGTCTGCTATATAGACGATTTTTTGAGGAAAAATATGCCTGAAAATTTTGTTTACGTGCGGATTTTACAAACGAAAGGAGATCCCCGCCTTCGCGGGGATGACAAGGATGGAGCGCGGGGATGACGATGGTAGGGATAGGAGGTGCCCGGTCAGATGCGAATGAGGCGAACGATATGCAAAAACTTGTTTTTGTATATCTGAGCCGAAGAGCATCGCACTTGTGCAAGCCGGGCATGACAGCGGGAGGGGCGGGGATGACAAGAAGGGAGGGTGGTGTTGATGGACAAAAAAGTCCGTTCGGTGAACGGGCTGGCTGGATATCTGCTGTTGGGCGGCTACAGTTTTCCGAGGTCCCTGAGCATCTTCTCGTACCTGTCGGCACGGGCTTTTTCTTCGTCGGCACGGGCTTTTTCTGAATCGGCCAACTTTTGGATTTCATTTGCACGCTGGCGTTCCTGGTCAACGGCGATGTCTATTTCTTCTTGCCAAGTCATGTAGCGTATCCTCGTTTCGTTGTCGGTCTGATACCATTTCACCAGTCTGTCGATGTTCTCGGTTTCCGGGGAGATTGGCTTGCTGGTGGCGAAGTACTCCAGATAGGTCCTGATGGATTTCTCGGCTACATCGCGGTACTTGTTAAATATATAAAAGTTTTTGAAGGAAAGATCGCCCATCTCGATTTTCGGGTCATCGACCTCGAGATTCTTGAACCGATATACGGCCCGTCCCCGTCCGAAAATGTCTTCGGGACAAATGAAAATGATGTAGAGTTCCTTCAGGTTGCGGTACTTTTCGCCCTTGCTTAGGGCTTCGCTGTCGCGCATGGCCTGGTAGAAACGTGCCCGCTTAGGGATTTCCTTGGTGTCCTCCATCTGCATTTCAATGTCAAAACAACGGAGGGTTTCACCACCGGGTCCTGTCTCCTTCACGAAGACGTCGAAGCGGACGCCCTTGCTGACGGGGCTTACTTCGACGGTCTTTTCCGGCTCGGGTTCCTTGAGTTCGTGAATCTTGATTCCGAGAACCGCTTCCAGAAAGGGCTTGGCGATTTCCTTGTGGCTGAATACCATGGCGAACATGAACCTGTTGGTGATGGTGAGTTGATCAAAGGGAATGTTTTTTGTGCTCATTTTCCGTTTTATAGCGGGAACGCGCCCGTGTCGCGGACAGGGAAAATCCCCATCTGTGTATAAGACGCTTTTTTGAGGCGAAATATGCCTGAAAATTTTGTTTACGGTGAGGATTTTACAGATGAAAGGAGATCCCCGCCTTGGTTCGACTTCGCTCACCACAGGTCGCGGGGATGACAAGGATGGAGCGCGAGGATGACGATGGTAGGGATAGGAGGTGCCCGGTCAGATGCGAATGAGGCGAACGATATGCAAAAACTTGTTTTTGTATATCTGAGCCGAAGAGCATCGCACTTGTGCAAGCCGGGCATGACAGCGCGAGGGGCGCGGGGATGACAGTAGGAAGTCGAGGGGATGAACAACAGCTGTTTGCATTTGGTCAACTATAGTTGCATAATGGACGTTTTTTCAAAAAGGTGTTGCCCTTTAGACGGAAATTTTATATATTGATGATGTTGGGTAGCCAACAGGTGCGTGGTCCTGCCTTAGTGGACAGTTAAAAAGGTGCGTGGTCCTGCCTTAGTGGACAGTATTTAAAGATTGCAATCCCGTTTTCGGGGTTGCAGTCTTTTTTTATTTTGGAGGATTTGTGAACGAAAAAGCAAAGGTTCGTTTAGTATATGTGGATCAGGACTATCTGGACATTCTTCGATCTGTGGAAAACAAGGTGAGTACAAAAAATCGGCCCTATGTGTTCCTAGGAATCACAATTAACGAACATCTATACTGCATTCCGTTAACATCACAAACGAACAGAGCAAGGGCGAGAAGGGGATTGCGCAAAAGGCCAAACACCTTTACCGAAAATATCATTGGACCTAGAGGCTACGCTGTAGCTGTTTTGCTCTATGGCAACATGATTCCGGTGAAAGAAAATGTCGTGACAGATTGTGAAATAGGCGGGGGCATCTTAAAGGACGAGTGGATTTTTATTAGAAAAAACGCCGACAGGATTATCGAAAAGGCACTGAGGGTATACCGGAGCAGGGTTTCTGGGAAGAACCCTTTCGCAAATCTCTGGTGCTGCGATTTTAAGAGGTTGGAGGAATGCGCTTGCTAGGATTCCCGCTGGAGGGATATACACGGATCCTCGCCGGAGCCTGCCCTGAGCCTGTCGAATGGGCGGGGATGACGATGGTAGGGATAGGAGGTGCCCGGTCAGATGCGAATGAGGCGAACGATATGCAAAAACTTGTTTTTGTATATCTGAGCCGAAGAGCATCGCACTTGTGCAAGCCGGGCATGACAGCGGGAGGGGCGGGGATGAAAAAAAAGCCCGTTCGATGAACGGGCTGGTTGGAAAACTGTTTGACGCTTGAACTATGTCTCCGGCGATTCGATTTCTTTCTTGAGTTCGAGGACGGTTGACTGGGGAAGCCCTGTGTTGCGGGCCACTTTTTCAACAGAATCCCCGTCCAGAAGGAAGTTCTTTGCTACTTCCTTCGCCTTCTTCCGTGCCGCACCGTATTCCCAGTACGACTTGTCGATATCTTTCATGATGTTGCTGAGCATATATCCTGCACTAAAATTACACATTTTTACTGCGTTTTGCAATACCCTGAACACGGGATCGCTTGCGAATTCGCTGAAATCAGCCTCGCGGTTGAGCGTGTCGATGGCACGGAGCCACTGGGCAATGCGGCATTTATCAAAATCGTAATCGTCGTTTACTTTGAACTTGTCTTCCCCGACTTGGTCGGGGACCTCCATTTCTTTATGTTATCTACAATATCTGCGGTCACGCCAATAGATTCTGCAAGGTCGTTCCAGCTCGGGTTTGTTTTTTTTATCAAGTTCATTTTCCATAAGCGATTCCAGCGTTTAAGACGCTTTTCCCTGGCGATAGCATCGTTTATGTTGAAGAACAACTCGTAATGCACGAGTTTATTTACGTTGTAGTCGCTGGTAAAGCCCTCGTTCAATTTAATTTTGTGTTCAAGGATTCTGCGATATAAGTCATTTGTCACTCCCGTATAGAAGACGGTTCGGTATTTATTGGTGAGAATGTAAACGTAATAGTTGTTGTTCATATTTTATAGGAGGTCCCCGCCTCCGCGGGGAAGACAATGGGTTGGTTGATTTGCAATTATATTCGGACAGGGAAGGTCCCCGTCTGCTATATAGACGTTTTTTTGAGGCGAAATATGCCTGAAAATTTTGTTTACGGTGAGGATTTTACAGATGAAAGGAGATCCCCGCCGGAGCCTGCCCTGAGCCTGTCGAATGGGCGGGGATGACAAGGATGGAGCGCGAGGATGACGATGGTAAGGAATGGTGATCCCGGCACAGAGGCCGGGATGACAAAGGAAGGGGGGCCGGGATGACAATGGAGGAGCGGGGAGGTGTCAGTGTTGCAGGGATTCTGCATAAGGGAATAGGTCGCAGCACATTGTGCGGCTATGCAGGGTTTGCCCGTCTTGCAATTGTAGGCTTGCTCGTTCCTCGTTTTCAGATTTGAATACGAAAGAGAATTCGTTGTTTTCGTAGAATTTCAAAATAGAGAAGACGTTGTAGGCGTCAACAGCAAGGAATCGGCATCCAGTCTTGTTGTGTGAGTCAGAAAACCATATTTTCAAGAAGTCTAAAATTTCAGATCCGATTCCCTTCCCCTGAAACTTTTCACTTACTGCAAGCCGGCCGATTAATACAGAAGGATAGTTGTGAATCAACCTCTTAGGGTATGGGACATTTTCGCGAAGCTTCCGCCGCATCTGTTTGGCTTGGATTCCGCCATTGGAGATTGGAAAAATTCGTCGAGATCTTTGTCTCCACAGGAAAAAAAAGACAGGTTCGACTGAACCTGTATATCCTGCAAACTTGTCAACCTGCAGTTGGATAAAAGATAACTCATAGGCTATATCTTTGCGTTTTTGAGAATAAAGGCTGTGGCTTTGACTTTTTCGCTTAAGTCGAGTTTTTTCTTCGCTTTCAGCGTTCGGTTTGCCTTTCTTACGAACCTGTCTGCTGCAGCGCCCTCTAGAACTGGTAATGGACGTATTGCTAATGCCATATCTTCAATATAGAATAAATTCATGGCCAAGGCAAGAAATATTAAACCTTAGTTTTAAAAAATGATTTTACAAAAATTTCAGGCTGTTTTTGAATGGAAAAAGAGTCATATATAAACGGTTGGGGGAAGCTCAAGGGTGGAAAAAGAATGTTATATTACTGCACATGGATACATCTATTCTCGATAAGGCCATTGTTTTTGCGGTGAAAGCCCACAAGGGCGGCGAGCGACGGGGCAAGGGGTTCCCCTACATAGTGCACCCCATGGAAGCGGTGGCCATCGCGGCCACCATGACCGACGACCAGGAATTGCTTGCGGCGGCGGCGCTTCACGACACGGTAGAAGATACGGACGTGACCATGGAAGACATCCGTCGTGAATTCGGCGAGCGGGTGGCGTCCCTGGTGACGGCGGAAACGGAAATTCCCATAGAGAACGTGACCGAAGAGGAATCCTGGCACATCCGCAAGCAGGCGGCCATAGACCGTATTTCGTCGGCCAGTCACGACGCCAAGATGGTGGCCCTTTCGGACAAGCTGAGCAACGCCCGCGCCATTTACCGCGACTACCTGCAGATGGGTGACAAGGTCTGGGACCTGTTCCGCGTAAAGAACGTGGCGGACCACGAATGGCATTACCGGGGCCTTGCCCGTGCGCTCTCAAGCCTGAAGGGAACTTCCGCCTACAACGAGTTCGAAGAACTGATTTCTAAATTGTTTGACAAGTCCGGCTCTAGATAAGGAGACACTTGCTTTATGTCTGATAAACCCGTAGGAAGTTATGGTTTGGATGCTCACGGCAACACCATTCTGGAGGAGTTCCGGGAGAACCGTCCGGTGTTTGCGAAGATGCTCTCCATTGTCCGGGACACGCTCCGCAAGAGTATCCAGGACAACCACATCTATATCAATGCGGTAGAGGCGCGAATCAAGGAAGAAAGCAGTCTTGCGGGCAAGCTGGACCGCAAGGGCGAAAAGTACAAGAGCCTGGACGACATCACGGATATTCTGGGCGTGCGGGTCATTACCTTCTATAGCGACGAGGTGGACAAAATTGCGGCCCTTGCCGAACAGCTCTTTGAAGTGGACTGGGTGAACAGTATCGACAAGCGCAAGATGCACGAGCTCCACAGCTTCGGCTACAATTCCCTGCATTACATTTGCAGGCTACCCGAAAAGATTTACAAGGATCCGGAATGCCCCCAGCTGAACCAGTTCCGCTTCGAGCTCCAGATGCGTAGCGCCCTGCAGCATGTGTGGGCCACTCTGGACCACGACACGGGTTACAAGACCGGCGTAGAGGTGCCCAGGGAATACCTGCGGAACCTGAACCGGTTGGCGGGAATGCTGGAACTTGTAGATGAACAGTTCTGCCAGATTCGCACGGATATCAACAACTACCGCCGTCGTGTGCAGGCCCTGGTGCATTCCGGCAATTTCGAGGAGGTATCGCTGGACGGTGACTCCTTCAGCAATTACCTGCAGCTGAGGCCTTTCGATGCGCTGAACAAACGCATCGCCTCCATCAACCAGGCGGAAATCCACGAGTCTTCGCTGCTACATTACCTGAAAGTTTTCAAGGCTCTGGGCTTTGAATCTTTGGGCGATATCCAGAAGCTCATTCGGGATTACGGAGAGGACGCCTACCAGCTGGCGGTTTCGCAGCTGGGCAATACGGACATCGACATCATCAGTTCGACGGTAGCGCCCCAGAACCTGGTGGTGGTTTACATCTTGAAACAGGGCGGCGGCGAAATCGGCCTCAAGAAGTTCTTTGAACTTTTGTATGGGGCGCAGCCCAAGAACGAGGCTCACGCCCACCGCCTGATGCAACGCGCCAAGCAGCTGCCCTTTATGCAAGAGTAGGATCTAGGGGCTAGGATCTAGGATTTAGGGGCTAAAGACGCAAGCGGATTCTCGCCTTCGCGAGAATGACGAAGGTGGAGGCTAGATCATCCCTTCGACTTTAGAACAAAGAGCTTCTGCTTCTTCGGCGGTGGGGGCTTCGGCGATGACGCGGATGACAGGCTCCGTGTTGCTGGCGCGAACATGCACCCAGGACTTTCCCTTGCCGAGCCAGAGGCCGTCGCGCTCGTCGCTTTTCCAGTCGGCGAAGGCCTGCTTGACCTTGGGCAAGATGTCTGCCACCTTCTTGTCGCCCAGTTCGAACTTTTTCTTGGGCATCACGTAGGCCGGGTTTTCGGCTACGAACTTTTCGGGGCCACCCTGGTGGTGGGCCATCCAGCTGAGCACGAGAGCCGCCGCGACCAGGGAGTCGCGACCATAGTGGAGGGCGGGGAGGATTACGCCGCCGTTTCCTTCGCCACCGATGATGCAACCCTTCTCGATCATCTGCAGGCTCACGTTGATTTCGCCTACCTTGGCCCGACTGCATTCACAGCCGTACTTTTCGGCGACGTCTTCGTTCATGCGGCTGGTTGAAAGGTTCACGCAGGTACTGCCTTTCTTTTGACTCAAAACCTCTTCGGTAGCGATAGCGAGGGTGTATTCTTCGCCGATACTTTGTCCTAAACCGTCCACCAGGGCGCAACGGTCAGCGTCGGGATCCACCGCAAAGCCCAAGGCGCAGCCGTTCTTTTTGACGGCGTCACGAAGGTCACCCAGGTTTTCGGGAATGGGTTCGGCCCCGCGGGGGAACGTGCCGTCGGGCTTGCAGTGAACACGAACAACTTCGCAGCCCAGCTCTTCTAGCAGGCGGGGCACGATGTAGCTGCCTGCGCCGTTTACGGCATCGACAGCCACCTTGAACTTGCACTTGCGGATAGCCTCTACATCCACGAAGGGGATGGCGAGCGTCCCCTGGATATGGATGCCGTCGGCATCGGGGGCGACTTCGTAGCTGCCCATGGTGCGGTAGTCCGGATAATCGAACCGGTCCTGGTCTGCCAGTTCGAACAGTTTTTTCACGTCGTCCGGTCCGAGGAATAACCCTTTGCTGTTCAAGAACTTAAGGGCGTTCCACTCCAGAGGGTTGTGGCTTGCGGTAATGATGATGCCGGCGTCTGCCTTGAAGTGAGTGGTGAGGATTTCCACAGAAGGAGTGGTGGAAAGACCCACATCTACCACGTCTACGCCCGAAAGCCTGCAGATGCCCGACACGAACTGCTGGATTGCCTCTCCGGTGGGGCGGCTGTCGCGGCCGATGACCACCCGCTTGGCCTTGGTAATCTGGAGAAAGGCCTTCACATGGGAAGACAGGACCTGGGGGGTAAGAGTGTCACCCACGATACCGCGGATGCCCGAAATGGAACGCATGAGCTTGGACATAGAAACTCCTGGAAAAAAAGAAAAAGCCCCGCGGTGGGCGAGGCTCTCGAAAGAAACTTGTTAGAAGACAGGGGCGCTTGCGGCTTTTTCTTTTGCCTTGGCCTTTTTGCTCTGTTCCTTGGCCAGGCCTCTGTGCTCCACCACGCCCATCACGAAATAGCGGTTGTTGTTCTTGACCACGGAGGTGAAGGCGTTGAGGGCCTTGACGGAGAACCACTCCTGGTAGATGTTCCTGCCGTTCTTGATGTTGGTCTCGTCGATGGTGGCGGGCTCTACCGGCTTGCCGTACTTGAGGGTGAACTGCTCGGACATGTAGGTGGCGGCCTCGATGGCCTTGTTCTTGCGGGATTCTTCTACACGGCCGGTGCGGATTTCGAAGGCGTAGAACTTGTCGTTCTGGTTGAAGATGAAGTCCACCTGCACCGGCAGTTCGCCGAACTTGAACACGGGGATGACCACTCGTTCGCCCTCGCCGCTCTGGCCATAGGGCTCGTAACCCATCTTCATGACCTCTTCGATGACGGTCTGGCGGTCGGAGCCAAAGGGAATGCCTGCAAAATCTTCACTACGCTGGGCGAAAGCGCTCATGGAAAATGAGAACACAAAAAGCGTAATGATAAGCAACAATCTCGGCATCATAACTCCTAGAAGCATTGTAAAATATAGTAAACTCTTTCAAAAGGGGAGCGAAAAAAGGGGAAATTTCCGCCTTTTATCTATATTTTGGGCATGTCTAGCACATTTGGTAAGATTTTTTCTGTTTCGACCTGGGGTGAATCCCATGGTCCTGCCGTCGGGGCCGTCTTGGACGGCTGCCCTGCCGGAATTCCCCTTTCCGAGGCCGATATCCAGGTTTTTCTGGACCGTAGGCGTCCGGGACAGGGCAAGATGACCACCGCCAGGGACGAAAAGGACCAGGTGAAGATTTTGAGCGGCGTGTTCGATGGCAAGACCACCGGCACTCCTATCTCCTTTGTGGTCTTTAACGAGGACCAGCGGAGCGGTGACTACTCCGACATCGAAAAGTGGTTCAGGCCTGGCCATGCGGACCTGTGCTACGACATCAAGTATGGTTTTAGGGATTATCGTGGCGGCGGACGCAGTTCTGCCCGTGAGACCATCGGTCGCGTGGCTGCCGGAGCGGTGGCCCGGAAGTTCCTGGCCCAGGTAGCCGGCGTGGAATTTGTGGCCTGGGTGGATAGCGTGGGTGCCGTGGATTGCCCCGCCCTGGATTTGGAAACTCTGTCGGCTGATGCGGTAGAGGCTTCTCCTGTGCGTTGCCCCGATGCGGCTGCCAGCGCCAAGATGGAACAGGAAATTTTGGACGCCAAGAAGAACGGTGACAGCGTAGGCGGAACTGTTGGGCTTGTGGTGCGGAACGTGCCTGCAGGTCTTGGAGAGCCCGTGTTCGACCGTCTGGATGCTTTGCTGGCACAGGCAATGCTTTCGATTCCGGCCTGCAAGGGTTTTGAAATCGGGAGTGGCTTCAAGGCGGCCCGCATGCACGGCAGCGAACACAACGACGAGATTTTCTTTGACGGAAACCGCTACAGGACCCGGACCAACAACGCAGGCGGCTCTCTGGGCGGAATCAGCAACGGCGAGAACATCGTATGCCGCATGGCCTTCAAGCCCACGGCCACGATTTCGCAAGAACAGAAGACGGCAGGCCGGGGTGGCGAAAACGGCAGCCTCGCTGCCAAGGGTCGGCACGACCCTTGCGTGGCCGTGCGCGCGCCGGTCATCGTGGAGAGCATGGCGGCCCTGGTGCTTGCGGACTTGTTCCTGCTGCAGAAGAGGAACGGAGCCTGAGGGCGATGAGTTATGAGTGGTGAGTCGTGTCGAACCAAGGCGAACATCCACTAGCTTCACTCAAGCGGATCCTCGTCTACACGAGGATGACGATGTTGACAACTCATTGCTAACCTCACATTCCACATTGCTCTTGCCCCGAGCCTTATGCCCTTTGCGTTAATCTACAGAGTTCTCTACAAGCTTCATCACTGGCTTTTCCTACGGCCGGGGAAGCCCTTGGCCCATGCCAGGCTGATTGTGGTAGGGAGCTTTTTGGCAGGCGGTGCTGGCAAGACTCCTTTTGTGGCGTGGCTTGCGGAGCATCTCAAGAATCATTCTGTTAATTTGTCTAAAGCGACGGAAGGCGCGAAGATAGCTGTGCTTTGCCATGCGAAAGCCTGCGACGAGTTTGAACTTTTGAAAAAGAAACTTCCCTGGGCGACGGTGGTGGCGACACCTAATCGTTACAAGACGGCCCGTGAGCTGGACCTAGACTTTGACTACATCATTTGCGACGACGGCTTTGAGGATAGCCGCCTGCGCCCTGCGTGGACGGTGCGGCTGGACTGGAGTGAACCGCCCCGAAGGTGGTGGGACTTGTGGCCCGCAGGACCGAACCGCAGTCTTGTGCAGGACCATGCGCCTGCGGACACAGTCTTGAAGTGCTACGGAGAAAAGCCGGACGTGAAATTTTCCATTTCAGAAATCGTGAACGGGGACGGCGAACGACTGGACATAAACGGTGGCGCGGGCAACGGAGAAACTGCCGCAGGTTCGGGGATGTGGGCCCTGTGCGGCATCGGGAATCCGGAGCGCTTTTTTAGGGATTTAGAATGCTTTGGCGTGAAGGTAGCGCGGAAGGTCGTGCGTCCGGACCATGACAGCCATTTTGAAGGCGCCGTTCGGAACGCGCTAAAGATGGCCCGCTGCGTGCTCATGACGGAAAAGGACTTTGTACGGCTGGGCGAAGACTTGCAGAAGAGCCCGCGGGTGTATCGCTGCGTGCAGTCGGTAGAGACGGATTTACTACTTTTATCGTCGGAGGAGGTGAAAATATGAACTTGACAAAGCGCATTTCTGAATTGATGGCATCCCTGGTGACGGGAATTCCGGAGAGGGAATTCCAGGTTCAGCTGGGTTTTTTGGCGTCTCTGCTGGGTGAACCGTTCTATCTGTATGGCCGCTCCGGTTCGGGAAAGGGCCTGATTCTGGAACGCCTTGTGGCGGCTTTCAAGAACGCGAAGGCCCTGAAGATCGGTTCCCGCGAGCAGGATATGCCTGATAATTTGGGAAGTTACGATTTTATCCAGTTCCTCGCCTACGACCCCAGGGACGAAAAGACCAAGGACAATGCCAAAATCGCCATGGAAGACCATGGCAAGGCTTCGGTCATTTTCTCCAGCGCGATGCGCCCCGAAGATGCCCTGTGCCGTGGCGAGATTATCGACGCCATAACTCTTTCGATTGTGCTGCCCGAAAATATTTCGGCCAGTTCCCTTTGCGAGCTCTTGAAAACCCAGGGCGACGTGACCAGCACCCGTGTGTCTCCCGGTCTAAGCGTTACCGCCGAAGAAAAGGCCCAGTGGAACGAAGAAATCAAGAAGGTGGTTTTGTCTGACGATGCCCTGAAGGTCATTGCGGGTGTCGTGGAAATTTGCGATGAAAACCACATCTACGTTTCTGTGCGGAAATGGATTTCTCTTGCCAATATCATGAAGGCCATGGCTTTCTTTAACGGCCGCACGGAAACCCGCCTGGAAGATACCTTTTTCTTGGGAACCCCCATCTGGTCCAGGTCCGTGTCCAACAAGATTATTACGGAAAAGTACAGGCAGGTTGTGCTGAAACAGCTCCTCAAGGATGTGCCCGAAATTCTGGAAAAGCCCTACGATGCAGAAAACCTGATGAGCCGAATCCAGAAGTTGTTGAGAAGCAGCAACAACCAGTACGAAACCAAGATGTTCAATGATGAACCTTGCGTGTTCTACCGCATTACCATTGCCGGTGAAACAGTGCCCCTGTATGCGCCCCTCCGCTATATCGAGACCGAAGGGGACTTTTTCCCGTACAACGAACTAAAGCATGTGGAAAAGCGGGTGCGCTGCAATTACCACGGCACCTCCAACTGCACCATCTCGGTGGCGTCTTCGGTGAAATCTACGGGAATCCGCACCATGGTGGCGAGGAACAACACCATTTCGCCTAACGAAAAGTACGAAGATTACGGCGTGCTGCCCACCCACATTCTCAAGGAAAACGACCCGGAGATTGCGGAAAGGAAAAAGGCGGAATTGGCCGAAATCCGTCAGGAAATCCAGACGGAGGCGGAGAAGGAGACCAAGACTTTGCAAGCCCTCAAGACGGTCTTTGCAAATATCAAGAGTTCCAAGGAAGACCTGTTCTGCAACAAGGAATTCTTTACGGAATTGCAGGACCAGGTTACTGCCCTGTTCGATTCTACCAAGGTGGTTCTCGGAAAAATCAAGGAAGCCCACGACCTGCTGGCAAGCCAGGGCGCTTAGTTATTGCGCCCCTGCTTACAGGTTGTCCACGCTGTCGGGGATTTCGTTCCGCAGCACTAGCAAAATGGCGTTTTGACCCACGACGACATAGCGTTCGTCGTTGATTTCTATTTCGTAGCCGCCGGCGTGGAGGTACAGGGCCTCGTCCCCTTCCTTGACCTGCAGGGGCACGTAGCTTATGGGGTCCTGGGATTCGTTCTTGAACAAATCGTCGGGATCCTTGGAGGCGGGAATCGGATACCCCGGACCCACCTTGACCACCAGCCCCGTATGCACGGCGTCGCGCTCCTTGACACTGGGTGGCAGGTAGAGTCCGCTGCCGGTCTTGTTGGATGCCTCAAGGGGCTTGATGAGGATTCTGTCCCCGATGATGACGATATTTTCAAGTGAATTCAGCATGCCCCCAAATTAGAAATTATATTGGATAGCGTGGCACTGTTGGTGATAGCGATTATTTGGATTGCCATTTCGGCTTTCCTGGTCTTGTACCTGGGGCATACTCCAAAGGGCAGGGCGTGGGCGAAGTTGCTTTGGCACCACCGCAAGGTGCGTTTGGCTCTGCTTGCCTTCGCCGTTTTTTTGGCGTCGATTGTGGCGGCCTATGCGCTGTACCCTCACGACGTGGCCGAAAGCGGGCAAGATTCCAGGCAGGTGTTCAGGGACTATTCCAGGACCATGGTCACAAACCTGGGTAGTGAAAAGGCTATCGTCATCGATTCCGTTTGCGATTTGACAAGCCCGACGCCGGAGCTTGCCTACGGCCTGCCCGCCCTGTTGAAAATCTACAGCGAAGAGGTGAAGCGGCCAACGACCCCGAGGCTTGTGCGGCTGGACGATACTCTATGGCTTTCTTTTGACGGTTACAAGCAGTTCAAGAACCGCGGAATCCGTATAGTGAAAAAAGTGCAGCAACGGCTTGGGGCCCGCTACTTGGTGAAGATTGATTCCAGAGGGGAAAATCACCGGCTGGAGCTGGTCTATAGGGGTACCCCCTGGAGCACGGAACAGCTGTGCGGTCTTCCTGTGATGGAGGCATCCATCAGGGAAAACGTGGACCCGGCTTTACTGATGGCGGTTATCCGCCACACGACGAATTTCAATCTGGAATCGGAAGGGCTTTCGCAGGTCTATACGGCTGCGTCGGAGCTTGCGGCGGCTCTGTCGCAAGAAAAGACGGTCGAAGATGCCGTGGCCCAGATGTACCCCAAGGAGCGGGGAAGCCTTCACGAGGAATGGCGGAACAACCCGCTGAAACAGTCCTGGATTGGAGAGGTGCTGAAGGACGTGCCCTACTATAAGGCGAACGGGCTGGTAAGAGACTGAGCGGTCGCTCGTGAGCAACAAGCCCCTAGTATTGACTAGGGGCGGTTGCGAGAGTGAGGTCGTTCCGGAGGGAATCGACCATAGAAGAAGACCGAGCGGTCGCTTGTGAGCAACAAGCCCCTAGTATTGACTAGGGGCGGTTGCGAGAGTGAGGTCGTTCCGGAGGGAATCGACCATAGAAGAAGACCGAGCGGTCGCTTGTGAGCAACAAGCCCCTAGTATTGACTAGGGGCGGTTGCGAGAGTGAGGTCGTTCCGGAGGGAATCGACCATAGAAGAAGACCGAGCGGTCGCTTAATGCCGTCCAAAACGCCTAGTTTTGCGGAAGGGCTTGTCGCCGTGAAATTCCCGGAAGGGCTTCTCTTTGCCCTTCGGTTTCTTGCCGAAATCTTTTTTGCTCTTGAAGCTCTTGCGTTCTTTTGGCGGCGGGGCGTCGTCGGTCATGAGCCGGAACTTGGCGTCGTTACCCCGGATGGTCATTTCGGAGAGAATGTCCAGCACGCTTTGGTCGGTGTTGTCCGGAAGTTCTACGGTGCTGAACTTGTCAAAGAGCTTGATGCGCCCGATGATGGCACTGCTGATGTCGGCCTCGCCGGCGATGGCGCCTACGATGTCCCGAGGGGACACATGGTCCCTGCGGCCCACCGCCAGGTAATAACGCAGGTAGCCTTCTTCTACACCGTTGGCGCCTTCCTTGCGTTCCTTGCGGGGCCTTTCCGGCATGTCGTCGCGGTCGCCGTTGTCCCGGACCTTCGGGGTAGAGAGCTGTTCCATCTTGGGGAACAGCGGTTCCCGTTCCTGGGCCATGCAGAGAGCGGCGGCAGCGATGTCTTCGACATTCGTTCCCAGTTCCACCGTCATCTTCATGAGGATTTCTCGGAACTTGTCGAGGTTTGCGTTTGCTAGTTTGTCTTGAATCTTTTTCTGGAAATTGGCGACACGCTTTGCGCTGATCTGTTCGGCGCTGGGGAGGGCCATGGCCTCGATGGGCTGGCGGGTGGCCTTTTCGATGGTCTTGAGCAGGCGACGTTCCCTGGGAGTGATGAACAGTATGGCGTTTCCGCTGCGGCCCGCGCGGCCGGTACGGCCGATACGGTGCACGTAGGATTCCGTGTCGTAGGGAATGTCGTAGTTCACCACGTGGGTAATGCGGTCTACGTCGATTCCGCGGGCCGCGACGTCTGTGGCCACCACGATGTCCAGCTTTCCCATCTTGAGACGGTTGATGGTCCGCTCTCTGAGAGTTTGCGCCAGGTCGCCGCTCAGAGGGGCTACGTTGAAACCTCGTGCTTCCAGCCGTTCCGAAACTTCGGAGGTGGCCTGCTTGGTCCGCACAAAGATGAGCATGCCGTCGAAATCTTCGCCTTCGATGACCCGGGCGAGGGCTTCCATCTTGTCGTGACTCTTGACCAGCAAAAAGCGCTGGCGGATATTTTCCACCGTGGTGGTCTTGCCCTCGATACGGGCTTCGCTGTATTCGCCCAGGTGTTCGTCGATAATCTCGATAACTTCTTTGGGCATGGTGGCGCTGAAAAGCGCCCGCTGGGCGTTTTCGGGAATCTTGCTCAGGATGGTTTCGACATCTTCCATGAATCCCATGTCCAGCATTTCGTCGGCCTCGTCCAGAACAACCGCCTGGACCTTGTCCAGGGCAATCGAACCCCGCTTGAGGTGGTCGATGAGCCGGCCCGGCGTTGCCACGATGACGTTGGCGGCCCGTTTGAGAGCCTTGAACTGCACCGCAATGTCTTGCCCGCCATAGACGGGAACCACGTGGACCTTCGGAAGCTTCATGGCATATTGCTGGATTGCTTCGGCCACCTGGATAGAAAGTTCCCGCGTAGGTGTCAGCACCAGCAGGGAGGTGTCCTTGCCGTTGAACTCTATGCGGGAAAGCAGCGGGAGTGCAAACGCTGCGGTCTTGCCAGTGCCGGTCTGTGCCGTACCCAGCAGGTTCTTGCCCTGCAGCAAGGCGGGAATGGCCTTCGCCTGGATGGGGGAGGGGGTCTCGTAACCGGCGGCCTTGACGGCTTCTAGAACTTCGGGAGCGAGGCCCAAATCTTCAAAACCCACTTCTTGTGGAGTTTCGTCAAGGATTGTCTCCTGTTCGTTTTCGAGATTTTCTTGTTCCATAATGACGATCTCCATAAAGGGAGTTGTGAGTAGTGAGTGATGAGTTGTGAGTAATATCCCTGTTTCTGATTTTCAGCGCGTCCTGATTCGTCTATAACTGAAAACTCATAACTCATAACTCATAACTGATAACTGCTCAAATATAGCTTTTCATTTTTATTATCATTTGGTAGATGAGTTACGAATGCAAATACTTGCGGAATACCTTTTGCGACAAGCGAAAAAAGGAATGCGACCCCGGTTCGCCCGGTTGTGTACTGTTCGGCAAGTTTGCCTTCCCGTTAAAAACGACCCTTTCTAAAAAGAAAAAGGCGCCGCCAAGGGCGACACCTTAAACAGAAGGACCTTACACGCTAAATCATCCGCAAGATTTCTTGGGTGGTCTGTTCGGCGAAACTGTTGTCCTGCACAAAGCGGCGCACCTCGGTGGGGTTTATCCTGGCGTATTCGGACAGGGCCTTGCCGATGCCGTTACGGATGTAGTATTCGTCATCCTTGGCGCAGGTAAGGCAGAACTGCCGGAGCAGGGGCCAGTCAGTGCGGTCCTTGTACTGGATCTGGAAGATGATGGCGCTACGGCGAACCCAGATGTTCGGGTCCCGAATCCAGGAGGCGATCTTGGCATGGAGCGCGGGCAAGCGCAGGGCCAGGTCTCCCAGGATGCAGGCGGCGATAGTGTCCACCGTGTCTTTCCAGGCGCGGGTCTTAATCAGTTTCTTTAAAAAGTTGAGGTGCTGCCCTCCTAGCATGCCCTTGTGCCTGAACAGGTAGTCGCAGGCGGCGTACTGAATTTCCCGATAGGGCTGAGCCCACATGTCCTCTATCCGGCTCACCAGCTCCGCATCGTTCTTGGGAGGGTTCTTGTCGAATATGGGGTATGTCACTTCCCGACGGGGAACCAGTTTCACTCCGAGGAAGTCGAATTGCTCACGGGCCTTTTTGGACATTTCGTGAGATTCTTCTTCGTTGGCGATGGAACGCAGTGCCAGAAGGATATCTTGAGTGAATCGTAACATTTGAACTCAAATGTAGTCCTAAAAAAATTTTTTTTCTAGGTCTTGACAAGCATTTTTTTCAACTTTTTTTTGGAATTTTGAAAAATTTTGCGAAAAAAAGACAAAAAACACCCTTGACAACGGAAAAAAGGGAACGCTTTTGCACGGCCCACAAAAAAAGACCCCCTTGCGGAGGTCTCGAGAGGCAACGATCAGACTCGAACTGATGAATAAGGCTTTTGCAGAGCCGCCCCTTACCAACTTGGGTACGTCGCCAATGTGAGGCCTAATATAGGTAATGAAAACCCGTTTTCCAAGGGCAAAAGGCTAAAAAAACTAATTTTTAGGCCATGTTTGACGGATTCAAGGCGAAAATGGGCTCTTTTTTGGTGTGCCTCTGGCTAAGGAGCCTCAGGGTTCGCCTGGAGTCCCCCGAGGAGTTCGGTCCGGGCATTCTAGGAACTTGGCACAGGGACTTGCTTGCCAGCTGCGCTGCCTTCAAGGACATGGGAGTTCACGCTTTTGTTTCCCAGTCCAAGGATGGGGATTTTTTTAGCGCTACCGCCAAACGGCTAGGGTATATTGTCACAAGGGGGTCTGACAGCCACGGGGCTCTCAATGTGCGTCACCTGCTGGAATCTTTAAAGTCGGGACAGTTTGCAGGCATGGCTCTGGACGGTCCGCACGGCCCAGCAGGGATTGTAAAGCCTGGATCCCTTTGGCTGTCAAGGAAATCGGGACGGCCGTTGTGGGAAATCCAGGTGCAGTACGGCCGGCATTTCACCTTGCATACTTGGGACAGGTTTATAATTCCCTTGCCTATGTCAACAATTGTCGTGAGAATTAAGTATTTTTGTCAAAAACAAAAGGATGATGTACCGTGATTGCTTTAGCTCCAAAATTCGTGGCCTTTGACTTGGAAACGACGGGCCTTGATAACAAGAAAGACGAAATCATTGAAATCGGTGCCGTGAAATTTACGGTGGAAATCAAGAACGGCAAGGTGGTGCCCAAGCTGCTTTCTGAGTTTGAAACCTTCGTAAAGCCCAACATGCTGATTCCCGCCGAGGCTTCCAACGTGAACCACATCTATGACAAGGATGTGGAGAGCGCGCCTCCTGTAGGCGAGTGCCTCAAGGGTTTTACGGCATTCTGTGGTCAGGGCTCTATATTGATTGCCCACAACGCAAACTTCGATGCCAGCTTTTTGCGTGCGGCATACGCCAAGAATCCCCAGTTGGTACCGGGGAATCCGGTGATTGACAGTCTTGTTGTTTCAAGGACAATCCTGCCGGAGCTGGAAAACCACAAGCTGGGTTACATGGCGAACTTGTTCAAACGCCGTAACGAGATTGCCATGAGCATTGATTCCGAAAAGATGCACCGCGCCGTCTACGACTGCGAGATGCTTATGGAAGTTTTCGTGGCCATCCTCCGCCGCCGGTTCAAGGAAAAGGATTGGGAGCTGGGGAACATCATGGCCAACATGGCCAAGTACAAGGGCACTCCGCAGTTTATTAATAAGTGATTAGGACTATGAGGTTTGAGACCTGCTATCCTAACCCCGAGCCTCGCACCTCGTGCCTCCCAAACCCCTAAATCCTAGCCCCTAGTCTCTAAACAATACACAAAACACCGCCAAAGAGGACTTTGGCGGCTTTTCAGTTTTGTTTGGCGAGAATTAGATGCCGAGTTCCTGGGCAACAGCCTGGATGCCGCACTTGCTGATAGTGCGGAGACCGGCAGCGCTCACGCGGAGGGTAACCCAACGATCTTCTTCGGGAATATAGAAACGCTTCTTCTGGAGGTTGGGAAGCTGCTTCATCAACTTCTTACGGTTGGAGTGGGAAACCATGTTGCCCACGAGGCCGGCTTTTCCGGTGACTTCACAAATACGGCTCATAATAAAACTCCGTTGTTTTTTACGGACACCAATTTTAGTTAAATGTGGGTGAATTGTCAAGACTGGGGTGCGTCTTGAAGTTCCTTTGGCAGGTTAAATTTGGTAGATTCCACCAATTTGACGAAATTTTCCACCTCTACTGGGGTGAATTTCGCCTTTATCCAGTCCACTACCTCCTGGACAAGGATTTCGGGGGCACTGGCACCACTGGAGAGTCCCACGGTCTCCACCCCCTGGAACCATTCCGGGTCCAGGTCGTGGACGGACTCGATCAGGTGGCTCCTGATGCCCTGTTCCAGCCCCAGTTCCATGAGTCGGGAAGAATTGGAGGAGTTCTTTGCCCCTACCACCAGGAGCAGATCCACCTGGGAGCACAGGTCCAAAACGGCGGCCTGACGGTTCCCGGTGGCGTAGCACAGATCACCAGCCTCAGGCCCGATGATGTTCGGAAATTTTTCCTTCAGTTTGGCGATAATCTTGCGGGTCTCGGCTACGGAGAGGGTGGTCTGGGTGATGTAGGCGATTTCCTTGCCGTCGTGGAAAGAGAGCTTTTCAATGTCTTCTTCGTTCCTAATGAGGGTGATGGCGCCTTCAGGGAGCTGCCCCAGGGTGCCTTCCACCTCGGCGTGTCCGGCATGCCCGATCAGGATAATGTGGCGTCCGGCGTTAAAATGGCGCTTGGCGCTGAAATGGACCTTGCGGACCAGGGGGCAGGTGGCGTCCACCACCTTCAGATGTCTGTTTTCGGCGTCCTGGTAGATGTGGTCCGCCACTCCGTGGGCCGAAAAGATGACCACGGAACCTTCGGGAACCTCGTCCACTTCATCGACGAAGATGACGCCCTTGGATTTTAGGGTTTCTACTACATAGCGGTTGTGGACTATCTCGTGTCGCACGTAGATTGGGGAGCCGAATTTTTCCAGGGCCTTTTCCACCACGTGGATGGCCCGGTCAACACCGGCGCAGAATCCGCGAGGGGTGGCAAGAATCAGTTTCTTCATGTTTTTAGCCTTGTGCCTTGAGCAGGTCTTTCAAAAATTCTACAAGTTTCTGGTATGATTCCGTAATTTTCAGCCGTTCCCGTTTCAGGAAGGACTGGACCATCCGGATGTCGGCCTTGTTCCGGTCGGCAAAGCCTGCGGTGGTCTGGAGCTGTGTCAGCACTCCTTCGCGGACCAGGGTGCAGACGGTTTCCCTCTGTCCTCTGGAGTAGGGGCCGACGCAGGTGGCTACGCCGTTCTGGAGAGGTTCCCAGAAATCGTGGACCCCGAGGGTCAGGCTGAAGGAGCCTCCCACTACGGCAGACTTTGACATCTTCAAGATTTCCGGGACAAGCCCGAATTTGGTGACCAGGGCGACGGCGCCCTTTTGAACCAGGGGCCACTCCGTTACAATCAGTTCCTGTTCCAGCAGGGCCTTGCGGAAGGTTTCTACCTCCTCGAGCCTGCGGGGAACAAGCACTACGGATTCCTGGTGCTTGATGGAAGAAAGGATCATGCGGCTGAGGCTTGCCCATTCGGCAAAGTGCATGGACAGGAATGCCGTATCTACGCTAGGGTTCTCGGGGGCGGTGACTTCTTTGCCGGACTTGGCCCAAGAGAGCAGTTTCCAGTCCCCGCCGATAAAGGCCTTTGCAGGACAGGTTCCGTCGAAGGCTGACTGGATTCGGTTTGAATCGGCTCCGGTCTGCATGGCGGCGAACCCTACGGAACTGTAATCCAGGAAGGGCAGCGCCCTGTGGAACCTGCCGGACACGATGGCTACGGAAGGCTTCAGCGAAAGTCGACGCATGGCGGATAGGTAGCCCGGCCAGAGTTCGTTTTCTCCCAGGACAAGACCGATAGGCTTTACCTTGGAGGTGAACTTCGCCAGGGAGGAGGGCGTGTCGGCGGGAGCCAGGGCGGCCTCTATCTCCTTGCCCGAGTTCTTTAGGAAATGGACAACTTCCGGTTTCTGCGTCGTGATGAGAATCTTTGGGCAGTCGGGCAAGTCCTGCTGCAGGAATCCGGCGAGGGAGAGGAGCATCCGGCATTCGCCGAGGCTTGCCCCATGCAGCCAGAGGAACGGGCCTTCGGGCCAGTCGCCGTCCAGCCTTTCTGAAATATGGAACCGGTTTTCGATGGCGGGGACCTTTGCGGTGGCGCCAGCCACAATTCCTGCCACTTCGCGGACTATGCTGAATGCGTTGAACATCTACGCTCCAAAGAAAACTTTTCTACTGTACAACACGAAAATTAACAAAATGACCCATAGCCAGGTAGAAAAATCCGCCCGTAGGGTTTGGAAAAAAGTTCTAGGTTGCGCGGTTGCCACAAAATTTCGTGGATTTGGAAAAAACGCCCAGGTTTTTGTGCTCCATTCTATCCATTTTTCTTGAAAGGTGGTTTTCAGGAACTGGTCTTCTGCCTTCGATAGGGCGAATTCCAGGGCGAGAAGTGCTACGAAAAAAGGAATGGCCCAAAGGTCAAAACCAAGGTGAAAAATGATGGCGGCACTGGCGATGAAACTGTTGGAAACGTAGAGCGGGTGCCGCATCAGGGAGTAGGCGCCGGTAGTGACTAGGGTGGGGGCCGCGTGGGTGTTTCCGCGGGTGTGTTCACCGATGGTGCGCCTTGCAAAAATCCGGAGTAGGATGCCTACGGCAAGGAGAATCGCTGCTATTATAGATGGCCCATATTTTAACGGGGATGGGGGCGTAACGATGAGTCCGAGACCGAGCACGCCCAGAATAAGACCTCTCCACCTATAGAGACTTTTCATGGTCCAGGTCCACCAACAGGAACTTGTTTTCTAGGGTTTCGGGAAGGCGGTCGTGACTGGAAATCAGGAGCCACTTGCCCAGCTTTTCGCAGGTCTCCAGGAGTCTTTCCAGGATGGGGGCACGGTCGTTCAGGGCGATGCCCGCCAGAGGTTCGTCCAGCAGTAAAATCTTGGAAGGAGTGGCCAACGCCCACAGCAGGGCCACCTTGGCCCGCTCTCCTCCGGAGAGGGACTCCTTGGAAAGCAGCTTCTGGATTCGGGAGGCCTCTATGAAGTCGCGCAAAAGGGGAGAAGGGTCTCGTTCCAGCATCTTTTTCAGGAGGTGTTTCGGCGGGAGCTCCAAATCCTGGGACATGAGGAAAATTCCGTCGGGACTTGCGGTTTCGGGGAGGCTCATTTCGCCTTGACTCCATTCTTCTAGATGGGCGATGAGCCGTAGTAGCGTAGTCTTGCCGGAACCGTTTTGCCCTTTCAGGAGCACGGGCTGTTTTGCGTTCCAACTGAGATGGAGGTTGCGATAGACCTGGGTTTCGGAACTTTCGCCGTCGAGACCTTTGTACGAAAAATCTCCCTGACAAACGGTAAGATTGTCTCCGCTGGCAGACGGAGCGGGCGTTTTTTCGGGGATGGTCTCGAACTTGAAAAGGTAGGCGCAGGCGCTAGCCAGAGCGCGGAATTCCGGCAGGGCACGGGAACATTCCTTGACCGGCTTGTAGCTCAGGAGTACGGCGGAACAGAACAGGATGAGCCCTTTGCTGTCCATCCAGCCCTGTGCGATAAGGATGGCGCAGAAAGCGAGGACGAACACCATGGACAGAACCGAGACGGATTCCATTACCAGGGAAAGGCCGTTCTTGCGTATAGAAAAGCGCCTTGTATGTTCGCTGAGGTTTCGGGAGTCGTTCTGGAGTGTCGCAGAAAGGGCAGCCCTTTCTTGAGGGGCGCTCCAGGAGCGGAACAGTCGCCTGGTCATGTCGAATTGGCTACGGAATTTTGATTTCTTAAATAGCAGGGATTCTTCTTCGGGGCCCATGCGGTGGATTTTGCGCTGGAGGAGTGCTACCAGGGGCACGATAATCAAGAAAAGGAATAGAGTCAGGGGCCAGGAAATATAGAGCAGTACGGGAATGAAAACGAGGAGCTGCAAAATGGCCTGGGTCGCCTGGAAAAAGACGTTTCCGTTACTTTGGATGGTATGGATGGCGTCAAAGGCCATTTCTGTCTGAGTGTTGCCGTCTCGATTGTGGAAAAATCGGGGGGAGAGGTTTCGGAGTTTTCGGATAAACCAGCTCCGCAAGGTGGAACTGATGGAGAATATCCAGGTCTCGTTCTGCCGGACCTTGGCGAAGAGAAAAACAAGGCGGAGTGCCGTCAATAGGACCATCAGGGCCACCCATTCCGTCAGGGTAAAGGTGGATTCCTGGGAGAGTAAATCCATGAAGGAGCGGATTCCCCACAGCAGGGCGCCATCGGCGGCACTGGAGGCTATGGCCAGCGGCAGGAACCGCAAAATGCCTTTCAAAAGGGATTTTTTGAGCCACTTTTTCAACATCTTCGTCGAAAATGTAAAAAAATTAGCCCCCCACCCTTTACAAAGAAATAAAGTTTCCTATATTTGGCCTTACTTAATGCCCCTATCGTCTAGTGGCCCAGGACTCGGGATTTTCATTCCCGCAACAGCGGTTCGAAACCGCTTGGGGGTATAAAAAAAGGAATCAACAACGTTGGTTCCTTTTTTTTGTTCAATGATGGTTTTGATAAAAATTCTATAATTCTCATCATGATTTTCTCCCACAAGATTTTTTTACGCAGCTTGCTCGTCTTGGCCTTTGTGGCAGGGGCCGCTCATGCTGCAGTGAACATGCCGGTCCACAAGGAAGTGCTGGATAACGGCCTTACGGTCCTGTTGCACCCGAACTCCCAAGCTCCTACGGTGAGTTGCAGGCTCTTTTATGTGACGGGGTCCGTCCACGAAGTTCCGGGCAAGTCTGGACTTGCCCACATGTTGGAGCACGAACTTTTCAAGGGCACAAACAAGGTGGGCATTACCGACAGCGTTGCCGATGCCCGGTTCATGGCGGTACAGGATTCCCTGCAGGCCTTGATTCGCTCGGCAAAACTGGCGACAGATACGGCTACGGTCAAGAAGTTCACGGCGGAACACGATTCCGTGGTGAACGAACACCGCAAGATTTTCGTGAAGGATGAACTGTGGAGCGCCTACCAGGCGGCAGGCGGCACGGGCCTCAACGCCTTCACCTCTGACCTGATGACGGCCTATATCGTGACGCTTCCCAAGGACAAGATCGAGCTGTTTATGTGGCTGGAAGCGGACCGTATGCAGAACGCCGTGCTGCGGGAGTTCTATTCGGAGCGTTCCGTGGTCCGCGAAGAACGTCGCATGCGTTACGACGACAAGCCTGCGGGCCGCTATATCGAGACGTTGAACTCCATGATTTACGAGGCGTTTCCTTACCGCGTGCCCACCATCGGCTGGCCTAGCGATATAGACAACCTGACTCGCGAAATGGCGGCGGAACACTACCGCAAGTATTACAAGCCCCGTAATGCTATCCTTGTGCTGGCGGGGGATTTGGACACGACGGCTACCATGGAAATGGTCAAGAAGTATTTCTCGAATATCCCTGCAGGGGAGGCGTTCCCGCCTCTCACCATCCGTGATCCGGAACAGGCCGGCGAAAAGCGCCTGGTGGTCAAGCGCCCCGACGCTCCCAACATGTACGACCTGGTTTTCAAGACGGCAGAAGTGGGCGACAAGAGCCTTTACGCTCTCGACATTATCGAAGGTGTGCTGAACGGTCGTTCCGGCAGGCTCTATAGGCGCCTGGTGGAGCAGGAAAAGCTGGCCGTCGGTATCCGCTCCAGCAACAGCCCCAACAAGTACGTCTCCGAATTCGGGGTTCATGTGAACCTGCGCCCCGATGCAGACGAAGCCAAGGTGGAGCAGATTGTCTGGGAAGAACTGGAAAAACTGAAGACCGAGCCTCTGAGTGCCCGCGACTTTGAAAAGGTCAAGAACCATTCCTATGCGGCCCTGGTCCGTAGCCTGACGGACATGGAGAACGTGGCCACAATGCTCGCCTGGTACGAAATGTACGGGGACTACAATATTTTCTTGAACTGGGCCGATGAACTTTCGAAGGTTACCGCCGCCGACGTTCAGGAAATTGCCCAGAAGACCTTTGTTCGGGAAAAATCCGTTTCAGGATTCTTGCTGAAAAAGTAGCGCATCCTTTTTGCAGGAACGACAGGTCTCTGCCGCATTTCTGAAAAGCAAAACCCCGAGCACTTGTGTGCCCGGGGAACTTTTTGGAGGAGCAAAATTTTGTGCGTTATTCTTTTTTGACTCGTGAAATCAGCAGTTTGCACTTGCCGTCTTCGACTACGATGTTGTTGGCCGAGAGCATGACGTTTTCCATTTCCCAGTTGCCCTTGCTCCAGTGCTTTGTATCAAGTGCGTCACCGTCGAAATCGTCTTGCCAGGACTTGGTGAAAGTCTTGGTTTCTGTGTCGTAACTGTATACGCGGACATAGTCAATCTCTTGCGCCACTGGACCATCGGCCAGTTCAGCGCCTGTGAATTTTCCTGTCCAGCCGGCGCTTTTAGAAGCCCACAGGTTGAAGCGGAGGGATTGCTGCAGTGTCATGAATTCCACCTGCCCTTTATCCATGCCAATGACATCACGACGGATTTCTACGCTGTCTATTTCCCAGGAAATATATTCGGGAGTCCACACGAAGGCGAACAGGTGGAAGTCTTCGGTAGAATTGAATCCGAAACCGGTCTTGTATTCCGATGTGATTTTGGGGTTCTTCTTGTCTTCGTCCGGCAGACGGGTAATCAAGTTGGACTGCCACATTCCCGGGTTGGTTCCGAGGACTTCGATGTCGATTTCGTTCCACGGCTCGCTACCTAGCAGATAAGACGGATCGTAATAAAGGAACATGGAACTTACGGAACCGGAGATGGAAACCATTTTCATGCGGGCCTCAAAGCGCCCGTAGGTGAACTGATCCTTGCCGGTGAGTTCTGCACCGTAATACTTGTAGTCGGCGAAGTCTTCGACTTCGGTGGCGGTGTTGTTCGGAATAGTATTTTCCACTTCTTTGCGGAAGGGCTCGAGAGGAGTGGAATCGGAGCTGGGCGTTTCCTCTGATGCAGAAGATTCCACGGTCGGATCGGTACTCGGTTCTGTGGGATTACCGCTGCTGCTGTCATCGGAGCATGCGGCAAACAGGCCTAGCGCAATAATCGGAAGAATGAATTTCGTTTTCATGGGATTACCTCTCTTTTTTCCATAATGTACAATCGTTTCGAGGCACAGGTTAGCACTCTGAATGTTGTTTTTATAAAACTGTATCGATTGTATTTTCTTTGTTGGACGAACACAACATCCAAAATTTCGCTTAAAGCGGGTTTGCTATTATCCAAAATCGAGATTTTGCCGAAAGGCAAGCTAGGCGAGGCGCCTTACCGGCCGTAGCGTATTGATAATACGTGAGGCCGGGGGCAACGAGGCATCGCGCCGGCTTTCGGCAAAATATCACCCTTTGATGGCGTCGCCCATGCTGAACATAGGCATATACATAGCAATCAGCAGGCCACCGACGGCGCCGCCCAGGAACACGATAATCATCGGTTCCATCATGCCCACTACGGCGTCCACGGCGGCATCCACTTCTTCATCGTAGAAGTCCGCGAGCTTCAGGAGCATACCACCAAGGTTACCGGTCTTTTCACCCACGCCGGTCATCTGAATAACCATGGGAGGGAAAATGCCGACGTCGGTCATGGGTTCGGCGATGGACTTACCACCAGCGATGCCGATGGAAATCTTGTTGATGGATTTTTCCACTACCTTGTTGCTCACGGTAGAGGCCACCACCTTCAGGGAATCCATAATGGATACACCGGCGTTCAAAAGGGTTCCCAAGGTGCGGGCAAAGCTTGCGGTTGTAGATTTAATCTGCAGGTCGCCTAGTTTTGGAACTTTCAGCATAAAGCCATCCCAGGCAAACCTGATGGATGGAACTTTCATAGCCAGCTTGAATCCGACAATCAAGATGACAACCCCAATGGCCATGAAAGCCGCGTTGTCTCGTATAAAGTCCGATATGCTCATCACCACGAGGGTCGGTGCCGGAAGTTCCGCATCGAGGGCGGCAAACTGTTCGGCAAAGGTAGGCACCACAAAAGTCATAAGGGCAATCACCACCAAGATACCCACGATCACCAACATCACCGGGTAGGTCAAGGCCTTTTTCACCTTGCGTTTCAGGCGTTCCTGGTTTTCAAGGGTTTCTGCCAAACGAGCAAGAATGCCGTCCAAGATACCGCCCGCTTCGCCTGCCGCCACCATGTTGGTGTACAGAGGGCCAAACACCTTGGGGTGCTGGGCCAAGGCGTCAGCCAAAGAAGAACCGCCGTTGATGGACTGGGTAATCTTGTGGATGACGGACTTGAGTTCCGGGTTTTCGCACTGTTCCTCTAGAATGTTCAGACATTGGAGCATAGGGAGGCCCGCAGAACTCATAGACGAGAACATACGGGTAAACCTGGCGATGTCGGCATGCTTGATGCCGGAACCAATTTTAATCTTGATTTCGGTAGGTTTCTTTTTCAGGCTGGTGATAACAAGTCTGCGCCGCAGGAGCATGGACTCGGCTTCGGCCTTGTCCTTGGCTTCTAGGGAGCCCTGGAAAACGTTGCCCTGGGTGTTTTGGGCCTTGTACAAAAACTCTGGCATAGGTTACACACCTTCCTTCACGAACAGCTGTTCCAGCTGGTCGGGGCTGGGGGAGCGGGAAAGGGCTTCGAAACGGTCCACCTTGCGGTTCTTGACCAATTCGCAGAGACACATGTTCATGGTGTTCATGCCGAACTTCTGGCCGATTTCGATCATGGATTCGATCTGGTGCACCTTGTCGTCGCGAATTAGGGCTCGGATACCGGGAGTCACGTTCATGATTTCGTAGGCCATGACACGACCGCCGCCAATGCGGGGAACCAGAGTCTGGCATATCACACCCTGGAGCACAAAAGACAGCTGGGTACGCACCGTCTGCTGTTCGCCCTTGGGGAAAGCGTCCACGATACGGTTGATGGTCTGCACGCAGGAGTTGGTGTGCAAGGTGGCAAAGGCCAAGTGGCCTGTTTCAGCGATGGTAAGGGCGGCACGGATGGTTTCCAGGTCACGCATTTCGCCGATGAGTACCACGTCGGGGTCCTGACGGAGGGCCATCTTCAGTGCCTGGGCGAAACTGTTGGTGTCGCTTCCTACTTCGCGCTGGTTCACCATGCAACCCTGGTGCTTGTGCAAAAATTCGATGGGGTCTTCTACGGTGAGAATGTGGTCGTGGCGTTCCTTGTTGATCTTGTCGATCATGGCGGCAAGGGTCGTGGACTTACCGGAACCGGTGGCACCGGTCACCAGCACCAGGCCCGAGGGACGGGTGGTGAACTCGGCCAAAATTTTCGGGAGACCCAGGTCCTTGAAGGTGCGGATATCTAGCGGAATGATACGGAGGGCGAGGGCCACGCAACCGCGCTGTAGGTAGGCATTGGCACGGAAACGGGCAAGGTTTGCAATACCGAAGGAGAAATCGCATTCCTTCTGCTGTTCGAAGGTCTTCTTCTGCATCTCGTTCATGAGACTGTAGGTCATGCGCATGGTCTCGTCCGGTTTCAGCTTGTCGGCCCCGATAGGGGTGAGCTTGCCGGAGATACGGAGTAGGGGAGGGGAACCTGCCGTGATATGCAAGTCGGAGGCTCCGCGTTTGACCATTTCAGAAAGAAGTTCTTGAATATTGTATGCCATATTCAAGAATATAACTAAAAAGGAGCGAAATTTCATAAATTCTACGGCATAATGCGTATTTCTGCACTAAAATGGGCTTTGATTCCCCTTGTTTTGCTAGGGGGAATCTACCTGTACCGCACCGTTTCCCTGGAACGGTCTTTTCGGGAGATCCCAAAGACGGTTGTGAACTTTGAGGCCCTGAAGGCCGACGGCAGCCGGACGGACTACGCAAGTGAAAAAGGGACTGCCACGCTTATCGTTTTGAGTGCCAGCTGGTGCCCTGGTTGCCTCATGGAAATCCCCATGCTCCAGAAATTCCATCAGGAATACGGCTCCAGGGGGTTAAAAATCTTGATGATTGACGAAGACGAGAACCTGAAAGTGATGGCTCGGTTCAAGAAGGCTAAGGAAATGCCCTGGACCGTGGTCCACTGGAACTACGACGCCATGAACGCTCTCGGGAATCCGGGAGTCATTCCCGTAAGCTACTTGGTGGACAAAGAGGACAACATTGACAAGGTTTTCGTGGGTGATGCCAGCGAGTCGGAGCTACGGCGGCGGATAGAGAAGTTATTAGGGGTGTGAGGTGCGAGGCTCGAGGAGTGATGATCACAAGAGGTGTTGTCCTCGTTCCGGAATGATCATCTTACGCAATTGGGCTGGGGAAAAGAATCACGTCTTTGATTTCTGCCTTGTTCATGGCCAGCATAAAGAGCCGGTCCAGGCCCAAAGCCACGCCGGAGCAGGCGGGCATCCCCGATTCCAGCGCCTGCAAGAAGTTTTCGTCTATCGGTGGCAAAGGCTTGTTCATGCTACGGCGGATTTCAAGGTCGGCCTCAAAACGCCTGCGCTGTTCCTTGGCATCGGTTAGTTCCGTATAGCCGTTGCAAAGTTCCACCTGGTCCACAAACAGTTCAAACCGCCTGGCCCAGGTGTAGCCGTCTTCGCCCACGTAGGTCTGGGCGAGAGCCGCCTGGGACTGGGGGTAATCCAAGATGAATTCCGGACCGTTCTTCGCTAACGCCGGCTCTACGGCAAAGACCATCAGGTAGTCCCACCAGTCCTCGCGGGACATGTCTGTAGAGGCGGCTGGGAGGGGAATGTCCTTGGACTTGCAGGCTGCGACGAAGTCACCGTCGGTGGCGGTAAGGGGGTTCACTCCGGCGTAATTCCTGAAGGCGTCAATCCAGCGGGTACGGCTGGCGTTGATGGGTTTCCCGAGAATCTCCGAGACCAGGGCTTCCACCTCGTCCATCAACTGCTCCTGAGGCATGCCTACGCGATACCATTCCACCATGCTGAATTCGTTGTTGTGGTGTGCACCGAATTCATCCTTGCGGAAGGACTTGGTAATCTGGAAAATGTCGCCGAAACCTGCCGAAAGCAGGCGTTTCATGTGGAATTCCGGACTGGTCATCATGAAACGGTGGGGCGATTCAATCTCGAAGTAATCCAGCTGCGGGTCGGTGCCGCAAGCGTTGGACAGTACCGGCGTTTCTACCTCCAACACGCCCCGTGCTTCGAAGAAAGCGCGAACCTTGCGCATCAGGTCTTGACGCTTTATCCAGGTTTCGCGATTGCAGGTGGGAGAGAACATGGTGGGAAGGGGTTAGGATCTAGGGGCTAGGGGTTTGAGGTCGCTTTGCTTTGAGGAACGTCATCCTCGCTGTCATTCTGGAGCGCAGCGATAGAATCACGAGGATCCGCTAGAATGCAGTAAGCGGATCCTCACCTGCGTGAGGATGACGACTCACACCTCACGACTCACTACTCAAAACTCACTACTCACAACTCATTACTCATTATTCACCACGCAGCGGACCGACAGGGAGAATTTCTTATCTACAGAAATGTTTGAAACTTCTTTGTCTGTGCTGAACATGGAGCGGGCTACGCCTCGGCCGTCGCCGCCATCCTGGTTTGTCCAGAAATAGGCGCCCTCGCCGACGATGACCGAGATGTTGTTCTTGTTGGCGTAGCCTCCGAACAGGGCGGTAAAGGCATAGTTGTCGCTTCCGTTACTGCGGAGACGTTCTGCGGCAGTGTTGGCACCACCGGCATAAATCTCCAGCATTTTCCAGTCTTCGTCCGTAGAAAGTCTGGTTCCTTCGGGGCAGGCCTTTTGGGCGGCCTCTTGGGTGTAGAGGCGTCCGTATACCTTGCAGTTGTCGTCTTCACGATCATAGCACATGGAGCCTTCTTCCATGGCAAAGTTCAGGTTCTGCACGAACCACTTTGTGCCGTTGATTTCCTTGACCTTGTAGGTCTGTCCGTCGCGGTTGTCTGTAAAATATTCGAATACAGGACAGCGGGTTTCAAACTCTTTCGATGCCAAGATGGAATCTACCGCCGGCTGCCAAGCGGTGCAGAACCGGAACAGTTCGCCACCGGGCAGTTCCGTAGAATCGGCCTTGTGCTTGTCGGCCCAGCGATTTACGTAGGCAATGTTTGGGATAGTCGAGTCTGCAATAGAAAGGGCCTTTGCGTTTGCCTGAATCAATTTGGAAAAATTTTCCGCCACGGTCATGGGGGATTTCCAGTAACCTTCCGTAAGTCCCGTGCGGATTTTTTCGTAGAGGGGAGAGGGCTTGGTGACGGTAATGGTGGTTTCGATGAAATGTTCGGGCTTGGTGGCGCAGGTTTGCTTGCGGGCTTCGTCGTTCAGGGAATCGGCCTGGGTCTCGCACTGCAACTTGCAGAATTCCTTGTCCTTGCCTTTCTTGGGGCAGGCCACCCATGTGGTGGTGTCCACCTGTTCCTTGACGGGCTTGGCAAAAGCCTTGGTTTTGAGGGCTGCCTTGACCACCTTGTCTAAAGCCTCCAGGGCGTTAGCGTTTCCGGCGGTTCCTTCCATGAGCAGGTAGCTTACCACTTCGCTGCAGGCATTCATCGTCTTGGCGTTGGCGCAGACTTTTGCTCCGTAGCCGTAGGCAAACTGCGACGGGCACTGGGCAAAGGATTCGTCGGGCATGGACTTGAAAATTTTCTCGAAGACGGCTACGGCGTCGTTGACATTCAACTTGCCGCAATAGATTTCTTCTATTTCGTTGTTCTTCACCATTTTTTTAGCGGTGGCGATATCCTGATTGTCGATAGCTTCGCGAAACGCCTCTTGGGCAAAAGCCGTGGTGAAGCCCAAGGTCAAAACGCTTATACTTAGCAAGCCTTTAAGAATTTTCATTGTAACCCTCATTTTTTGCGGTGTAAATATATAAAAGTTCCACCCTGATGAAGCTAGTAACTAGTAACTACTAACTAATAACTATCAACTGTACCCTCCCTATTTTCTATATTTGGGCCCATGATTGATGCAGAAAAAATTCGTAGCGAATTCCCGATGCTTGTCGCAGGCGATAAGGATGCAAAGCCCCTCGCCTTCTTGGACAGCACGGCCACCACGCAAAAGCCCGCGTGCGTGATTGACGCGATGGACGATTTTTACCGCGAGCACTACAGTTCCGTAAAGCGCGGCGTGTACCGCCTGAGCGCCCGCACCACCGAAGCGTTCGAAGCAACGCGCAAGAATGTGGCAAAATTTATTAACGCAAAGACTGAAGACGAAATCGTATTCACCCGCGGTACCACCGAAAGCATCAATCTGGTGGCGTGGAGCTACGGCCGCAAGTTCTTCGAGGCGGGCGACGAGATTCTGATTAGCGGTCTGGAGCATCACGCCAACATCGTGAGCTGGCAGCTCGTTGCCGAAATGAAAGGCGCCAAGATCAAGGTGATTCCCGTTCTAGACAGCGGCGATTTGGATTTGAGCAAGCTTCCCGAACTGCTGAATGCGCGAACCAAGATGGTGGCCGTCGCCCACGTGAGCAATTCCGTCGGCACCGTGAACCCGATTGCAGAAATCATCGCGACGGTACGCAAACTCGCCCCGCAGGCAAAGATCCTGATTGATGCCGCCCAGAGTTCAAGCCACATCAAGATTGACGTGCAAAAGCTGGACTGCGACTTTCTCGCCTTCAGCGGGCACAAGATGTACGGCCCCACGGGCGTAGGCGTGCTTTACGGCAAGTACGAAGTTCTCGACAGCATGCCCCCCTGGCACGGCGGTGGCGAAATGATCAAGAACGTGACCTTCGAAAAGACGACTTACGCCGACGTTCCCGCACGTTTCGAGGCAGGCACGCCCATGATTGCCGAAGTTATCGGGCTCGGCAAAGCCATCGAATGGATTAATACAGTAGGCATCGAAAACATCCGCAAGTACGAAGAAGAAATCACGAACTACGCGCTGGAACAGCTCGCCCAGATTCCGCAGGTGAAAATTTTCGGAAGCCCGAAGGAACGCGGGGCCCTCATCAGCGTAACCCTCGACGGCATCGCCGTAAGCGACGCCGCCATGATTCTCGACGAAGAGAACGTGGCAGTCCGCAGCGGGCACCACTGCGCCCAACCCGTGATGGACCGCTTCGGCGTCGATGCCACGCTCCGACTCAGCTTCGGCGCATACACCCTGAAGCGCGACATCGACCGCTTTGTCGCAGGCATCAAGCGAGTTCTCCGACTCTTCGGTTAACCGGGACTCGTATGGGAATCGAGAAAGGCATCTTTAACCGCACATCGCTCCTGCTCGGGGACGACGTGATGGGCGACATCTACCAGAAGCGCGTCATCATCTTCGGTCTCGGCGGTGTGGGCAGCTGGTGCGCCGAAAGCCTGGTGCGTTCCGGCATCAAGGAACTCGTACTCGTTGATTCAGACCGCGTGTGCGTCACCAACGTGAACCGCCAACTGATGGCCACTACGAAAACCGTGGGGCAAGTCAAGGTGGACGTGCTGAAAAATCGCCTACTCGAAATCAACCCCCACGCCAACATCGTAGCTCTCCAGGATATCTACGAAGAAGCAAATACGGACAAATTCCAACTAGACACCTTCGACTACATCATCGATGCCATCGACAGCCTCGAAAACAAGATGCAGCTGTTGTGGCACGCCACGCGCACCAAGGCCACGGTATTTTCCTCCATGGGCGCCGCCCTCAAGATGGACCCCACGCGAATCAAGGTCGCCGAATTCTGGAAAGTCGCCGGTTGCCCGCTCGCCCGCGCGCTGCGCGACAAGTTCAAGAAAAAGAAAATGGCTCTCAAGAAAAAGGTGCTGTGCGTCTACAGCGACGAACTCCTGAAAAACCGCGGCAAGAATTCTTCTTGCGGAACGGACGCCTGTATGTGCCCCAAGGTGCGCCACGAAAGAAGCGAAGCCGAACTTCAGAATACAAGCCTGGTCGATCACGAATGGTGCAGCAGCAAGGCGCAAATCAACGGCACCATGGCACACTCCACTGCCATTTTCGGGTTCACGCTGGCGGGCCTGGTGATGCAGGACATTTACAAGAAGGCTTTGACCAGCGCGGAGTAATATGAAATTCTTGATCCAGCGAGTATTGAACGCCCAGGTGGATATTGCAGGCGAAACCGTCGGGAAAATCGGCAAGGGCTACATGATTCTCATTGGCGTAGGTGAAGACGACACCGAGGAAATAGCCGACAGGCTTATCCGCAAGATGCTAGCGCTGCGCATCTTTGCCGACGAAAACGGCAAGACGAATCTTTCTATCAAGGACGTCGGCGGCGAGCTCCTGCTTGTATCGCAGTTCACGCTTTACGCAAACTGCAGCAAGGGCAACCGTCCCACCTTTAACGGCGCCGGCAACCCCACGCTCGCAAACGAGCTCTACGAATACATCATTGCGGAATGCAAAAAGGAAATCCCCGTCGTGCAGACAGGGAAATTCGGCGCCGACATGCAGGTAAGCCTCGTAAACGACGGCCCCTTCACGATTATGCTAGAGTAGGAGCGTTTCGACTTGGTGCGCAACTCTACGCATGTGCGTCCTTAGACGTCTCCCACTTCGCCTTTTTCAACGAAATTTCTTATAGCCTTGGAAATCCTCATACTGCAGAAGTTCGGGCCGCACATGCTACAGAAATGACTGCTCTTGGCTCTGCTTTCGGGCAGGGTCTTGTCGTGGAATTCCATGGCCTTTTCCGGGTCCAAAGAGAGGGCGAACTGGTCGTTCCAGCGGAAGTCGAAACGGGCGCGGGAAAGGGCGTCGTCCCTGAACTGGGCTCCGAAATGCCCCTTGGCGAGGTCCGCCGCATGGGCTGCCAACTTGTAGGTCACAACACCGGCGCGCACATCATCTCGGTCCGGGAGTCCCAAGTGTTCCTTGGGCGTCACGTAGCACAGCATGGCGGTTCCGTACCAGCCGATCTGTGCTGCCCCGATGGCCGAGGTAATGTGGTCGTAACCGGGAGCAATGTCGGTAGTAAGAGGGCCCAGGGTGTAGAAGGGGGCGTTGAAGCATTTTTCCGTCTGCTTGGCCATGTTGTCCTGAATCTTGTGCATGGGCACATGGCCCGGGCCTTCGATAATCACCTGCACGCCGTATTCCCAGGCAATTTTGGTCAGTTCTCCCAAGGTTTCCAGTTCTCCGAACTGGGCGGCGTCATTGGCGTCGGCAATGGAACCCGGACGCAACCCGTCACCAAGGGAAACAGCCACGTCGTACTTGGCGAGAATCTCGCAGATTTCCCGGAAGTGGGTGTAAAGGAAGTTTTCTTTTTTGTGGACCATGCTCCACAGCGCAAGAATAGAGCCTCCGCGGCTCACGATTCCCGTGGTGCGCTTGAGGGTCAGCGGAATGTGTTTCAGCAAAAGCCCCGCATGGATGGTGAAGTAATCTACGCCCTGTTCGGCCTGTTCAATCAGGGTGTCGCGGTAGGCTTCCCAGGTCAGGTCTTCGGCCTTGCCCTTGACTTTTTCAAGAGCCTGGTAGATAGGCACGGTACCGATAGGTACGGGGCTGTTGCGCAGAATCCATTCACGGGTTTCGTGGATGTTCTTGCCGGTAGAAAGGTCCATGACGGTGTCGGCCCCCCACTTGACGGACCACACCAGTTTTTCCACTTCTTCTTCGATACCGCTACTGAGGGCGGAGTTCCCGATGTTGGAATTGATCTTTGTGAGGAAGGCGTTACCGATAATCATGGGTTCGCATTCCGGGTGGTTCATGTTGGAGGGGATTATAGCCCTGCCTGCAGCCACTTCGGAGCAGACGAATTCCGGCGTAATAGGCTTGATGCCCGAATCCTTGGGCAAGATTTCATCCAGACGCTGGTTTTCGCGGATGGCCACGTATTCCATTTCGGGAGTGATGATTCCCTTGCGTGCAAAGTCCAGCTGGGTCTTGCAGCCTTCTGCACCGGGAACGTCCTTGAGCCAATTTCGCCAGCCTTCTCGAATCTTGGGAAGACCCTTCTTTATGTCAATTTCTGCAGAGGCGTCGCCGTAAAGTCCGCTGGTATCGTAAACGGGCACTACCGGAGTCTTGGGGTCGTCAATCTTTACTTCCCGCATGCCCACGCGGATTTCGGGAAACAATTTTCCCTGCACATAAATCTTGCTGGATTGCGGAAAGGTCGCACCCTTTATATCCATATATTCCTCACTTTTCCTACGGCCAAATTACTGGCACAGGTTCAAGGGGTTTGTTCTCAGCCATAGTTCCTACAGCACCCCCAAGTTTTTTCCACAATATAAAATTTTATCTTTCGTATCGAGGACATTTATGGATATCAAGAAGACAAACGCTGCCCGAATCCTGGACCGCCAAAAGATCCAGTACGAGCTGATCCCTTACAAGGTGGACGAAAACGACTTGGGCGCCCAACATGTGGCGGACAGCCTGGGCGAAGACATCAACCAGGTTTTCAAGACAATCCTGGTCCATGGTGATAAAATCGGCTACCTTGTGTGCGTTGTGCCGGGGAACCTGGAGGTGGACCTAAAGGGTGCCGCCAAGGTCAGCGGCAACAAGAAAATCGATACCGTTCCCTTGAAGGACTTGACCCCGCTGACAGGCTACATCCGGGGCGGATGCAGTCCTCTTGGCCTCAAGAAGAACTTTCCCATTTTCATTCACGAAACCGCCCTGCAGTTCCCATTCATCTATGTGAGTGCCGGTGAACGAGGCTTGCAGTTGAAGATTGCCCCGGCAGATTTGGTCAAGGCAACCCGCGGAACAGTGGGGGTGATTGCTCGCGTGCCTCCCACTGCGCCCGAAGACTGATTGTTTGTTAATTTTAGAACGATGGTTCTGTTTGCCAAATACATTGCCGGCTTTGCAATAGCCCTTGTTTGTATGGGCTTGTGCTGTTGCACTTTCCCTGTGCGCACGGGGTACGACAGAAGTATCGGCGGTTACAAGTCTGCTCCGAGTGAGCACGCATCTACGGAGAAAACCGGGGCGAAGTCCAGCACGGGAGCCTCCCCGAGCAGGGATCCATCGCACAAGAAAACCACCGCAGGGGCTACCAAACAGGCCGCCACCCAAAAGATGGCTCACGAAAACGCTCCCAAGCAAGCCTCCAACTCCTCCTTAGAAAAGCTAGCACAGTCCTGGATAGGTACCCGCTATCTCTATGGCGGCAGTTCCAAGTCCGGTACGGACTGCTCCGGCTATGTGATGCAACTTTACAAGGAACACTATGGAATAAGCCTGCCCCATAACGCAGGCCAGATGTACGATGATAGCCGTGGCAGTTCCGTGAGCCGGGGCAGCCTGCAGGAAGGGGACCTTGTATTTTTTGGCAGCTTCTGGAAAATTGACCACGTGGGAATTTATCTGAAAGGGGACCGTTTTACCCACGCCAGCACCAGTAAGGGCGTGATGATATCCCCCATGAGCGACAACTACTGGCGACCCAAGTACCAGGGGGCGAGACGGTTTAGGTGACAACCAATTACTATCTTTTGCACCATGAAAAAGATTGCATTCCAGGGTCGTCGCGGAGCCTATAGCGAAAGTGCCGCTTATCATTTGTTCGGAACAGACATCGAAGTGGTGCCTATGGACACCTTCGGTGAAATTTTCCAGAGCATCGAGACCGGCGCCGTGGACGGCGGTGCAATTCCTATCGAAAATTCTACGGCAGGTTCCATCTACGAAAATTACGACCTGCTTTACAAGTGGCGCCTGCCCATCGTGGCGGAGGTGAAACTTCAGATTTCCCATACCCTGTGCGCCCTGCCCGGAGTGAAACTCGGGGACCTGAAGAAGGTGCTGAGCCACCCCCAGGGGCTTGCCCAGTGCAGCAGATTCTTCGGTCGCAATCCCGGTATCGAAAGTGTGGCCTTCTACGATACCGCAGGCAGCGCCGAAGAGGTAGCCAAGCGCGGAGACAAGACTTTAGGCGCCATCGCCAGCGCCTATGCCGCCAAGTTCTACGGCCTGGACATTCTGGCCGAAGGAATCGAGAACCTGAAGGGCGTGAACTTCACCCGCTTTTACGCCATCCAGAAGGTAGCCGTCGATTTGCCCGAAGTCGGGTCCGGCGACACCCCCATCAAGACCACCCTACTCTTTATGCTGAACGATTCCGGAAAGTCCGGAGCGCTCCATGCGGCCCTGGGCTGTTTTGCCAAGCGGGACTTGAACCTGACCCGCATCGAAAGCAGGCCCCACCCGGATAGGCCCTGGGAATACATCTTCCACCTGTCCTTCGAAGGAAACCCCAAGGACCCGCTGGTGGTAGAAGCCCTGAAGGAACTGCAGACCTACTGCGATTTCGTTTATCGCCTGGGAAGCTTCAAGGAAGGCACTACCGAAAAACTGAGCTACTAAAAAGAAACGCCCGCGTCAGCGGGCTTTTCTTTACCAGATTTTGTCGAACCGCTTGCGGTCCTTTTCTTCGTCCTTCTTTTCTTGAACGATGGCGTCGATGACGGCGGCCACCGTCAGGTTGAAGATGTCGTGGACCGAAGCGTCGGAGTCGGTAAAGTGCACCGGCTTGTTCAAGCCCATCTGCACAGGACCGATGGATTCGCCTACGCCCATTTCCAGAAGCATCTTGCAAGTGGTATTGGCCGAAGAAAGGCACGGGAAAATCAAGGTGTTCACCGTCTGACCCTTCAACTTGTTGAAGGGGTACTTGGAGTCCCGCAGTTCCTTGTCCAGGGCCACGTTCACCTGCATTTCGCCGTCAAGCATATAGTCCGGGAACTGTTCGTGAATCATCTTCACCGCATCCCGGGCCTTGTTGGCCGTTCCGCGGGCGGCTTCCTTGTCAGATCCGAAGTTCGCGTAGCTGAGCATGGCCATCACGGGGTCGTGGGCAAAGAACTTCACCGCGTCGTGAGTGAGCTTTGCGATATCCACCAGGGTTTCTGTATCGGGGTCGCGGTTCACCAGGGTGTCCGCCAAGAAGAAGGTCCCCTTGCGAGTGCTCAAGATGTGCATGGCGCCGAAGTGCTTGTAGTCTTCGCGGATGCCGATAATTTCCTTGGCCAGTTCGATGGTCTCGCTGTACTTGGAGTAGCCGCCGGTAATGAATGCATCGGCGTCGCCCACCTTCACCATCATCATGCCAAAGTGGTTCGGCTCGAACATGTCGTCGCGGGCCTCTTCGAAGGTCACGCCGTTACGGCCGTTCTCGTCGGCATAGATTTCGGCATACTTGCGGCGGCGTTCGAATTCCTCGGGAGAGCGGGGGTTTACAATCTTGATACCCGCCAGGTCCAGCTGTTCCTTGTGGGCAAGCATCTGGATGCGCTCGGGGTTGCCCAGTAGAATCGGATGGGCGACACCTTCTACCTTCGCCTGCACGGCGGCCTTCAGCATGTTCAGGTTTCCGCCTTCGGCGAATACCACGCGCTTCGGGTTGCTGCGGGCCGTATCGCTGAACTGGCGGATGAGCTTGTTGTCGTAGCCCATCATGTCGCGGAGTCTGTCGTAGTAGGCGTCCCAGTCGGTAATGGGCTTGCGGGCCACACCGCTTTCGATGGCAGCCTTGGCCACGGCAATGGAAACTTCGGTGAGCAGGCGGGGGTCCAGGGGCTTCGGAATCAGGTATTCCTTGCCGAAGGTAAAGCGCTGGGCGTTGTAGGCGATGTTCACCACGTCGGGCACGGGCTCGTGGGCAAGCTTTGCAATGGCGCGCACCGCCGCATGTTTCATGTGTTCGTTGATGCAGGTGGCGCGCACGTCTAAGGCTCCGCGGAAAATGTACGGGAAACCGATGACGTTGTTCACCTGGTTCGGGTAGTCGCTACGGCCCGTGGCAAAAATCAGGTCGCCACGGCTCGCCATCGCCTCTTCGTAGCTGATTTCGGGAGTGGGGTTCGCCAGGGCAAAGACGATGGGCTGGTCGGCCATGCTGCGGACCATCTCCCGGGTCAAAATGTTCCCCTTCGAAAGCCCCACGAACACGTCGGCGCCCTTCATGGCGTCGGCGAGAGTCTCGATGTCGGTGCGGTCGGTGGCAAAGAAGGCTTTCGCTTCGGTGAGGCCCTTGCGGTCCTTGCGGATAACGCCCTTGCTGTCGCACATCACCAAGTTCTCTTTCTTGAGACCCAGGGAAAGATACAGGCGAGTGCAGGCGCAGGCGGCAGCGCCTGCACCGTTCACCACCATCTTCACGTCGCGGATGCTCTTGCCCGCCACCTCGATAGCGTTCAACAGGCCCGCCGAAGAAATGATGGCCGTACCGTGCTGGTCATCGTGCATCACGGGAATGTCGAGTTCGGCCTTGAGCGTATCCTCGATCTCGAAGCATTCCGGAGCCTTGATGTCTTCCAGGTTGATGCCGCCAAAGGTGGGGGCGATTCCCTTCACGATTTCGATGAACTTCTTCGGGTCCTTCTCGTTGATTTCGATGTCAAAGACGTCGATGCCCGCGTAAATCTTGAACAGGAGCGCCTTGCCTTCCATCACCGGCTTGCCCGCGAGGGCTCCGATATCGCCGAGGCCAAGGACCGCGGTACCATTAGAAATCACGGCGACGAGGTTGCCCTTGCCTGTATATTCGTAGGCCAGGTTGTTGTCCTTCTCGATTTCGAGGCAGGGCACAGCCACGCCCGGAGTGTAAGCGAGGCCCAGGTCCGTCTGGGTGCTGTGGGGCTTGGTGGGCACAATCTCGATCTTGCCGGGCTTGCCCATGGAATGGTATTCCAGCGCCTGTTCCTTCAAATCCTTGCTCATAATTTTTCCTTTTGGAAATGCATTTTTTCGCGCCCAAATATAGAAAAAAGTTTACAAAGTCCCAAGGGGCTCTTGATGGGATAAAGGGTGGAAACCTCCCCAATACCCCGTCGAACGGGACGCCATGTACGAAACCTTCGGGTAGAGTCAAATTCTCTGGACAAACTCTTCGGCTTTAGTTTCCAAAAGCTTCAAATTCAGACATCTCTTATGGATATGGTATGTCTCCGAAGCAAAGCACTTGCCTCTTAAAGTCCTTGCATTTTCAACAATTCTTTCTTCGTTCCTATTGACCCAGGCAAGTTCCTGTCTCAATAACACGAGATATTTACTTTTTTCTGATGCACTTCCGTAGGCATCATTATTTAGAATTGAAGTTACATCTAGCGGCGTAGCCTGGGCTACGGGAACAGGCACTATGTGTTTCAAGTCTATGACTGCAGCCGGTTTCTTTTTCCGTTTTTCCTCATCGGTTTCATTGTGTAAATACACCTTGTAAAATAGGTTCGTTTCTTGGAAATCAATGTGTTTTTGCTTACCCGATGATATTGGGGCATAATAATCAACCTGATTGACCGTAAACAATTTACCGAAGAAGGGCTTAAATTTACCCCCATAACCGTCCAATGAAGGAACAAAGGGGTCAAACTCTCTGAGATAATCAAGATACGCCTTGTCTAGCAGATACCACTGCATTTTCCCTCCAAAAAAAATAGATGTGATGAATAAATCATCACATCTAGAAATAAGAAATTAAGCAGGTTTTTACGGAACCTGGAAAACCGTCATTAGGCACTCTTTTACGGGGAGTTTGAGAACCGTCATTACACGGATTTTTAACGGAACCCGTGAAACCGTTCAATTCAAATATACATAAACTTCTCGCCACAGTCAACACCTTTCACAATCCTGTTTCACCCCATAGTTTGCAAAAAGCGTGCCAATAACGAAAACGGCGATTTCAAACAAATTTCGCCATTGAAACGACAAAGCGGAACTGATTAATCACTTTTTTAAGCAGTGATTAATGACTTTAAGCATTTTTGTGAGGTAGGGGGAAGCCTCCCCCTCGCTACAACGGCTCGTCATCCCCGCCACCATCTTGTCATCCCCGCGCAGGCGGGGATCTCCTTGCCGTTTCCGCGACCCCCTCTCCTAGGGGCTCCGCCCCTAATACCCCTTTAATAATCCGAGTCTCAAGGGCACAGTCGCCTGCAAAAAAGACCGTCGGTCGCGCCTTCACTTTGTTCGCCGCTACCCTCCGGATTTTTTGCCCAGCAACTATGCCCTCTCGCCTCGACAATGAGTTTCGCGACGCAGGAGGTTGCTCGGTCACGGTGTTCCCTCGCAACACCCCTTTTTGTCATGCCCCGCTTGACGGGGCATCTCCTTTTTTTACACGTCATTGCGAGAGTTCATAGAACCCGTGACAATCTATAGTCCGCATTTTATTTATATTTCACGATACATAGCCCCGTACCGAATGGTTCGGAGCGACCGGAATTTTTGAGATTCGTCTCTTATTCTCTTGTCTGAAACTACCACTTTCAATTTACCTGAGGATAAGACGAACGCTCACGCCCACATTGGGCGTGGGTCGTTTTGTGCTTATCAGGTAAAGGGGTGTGGTAGCCCGCAGACAAGGTAAGCCTACGACTCCACGCCTTTTTTTATTTGGCATAAGTCATAAGCGCTTGTTTGAGTTGGAGAAAATCTCGCCAATCTTGGCAAGGACTCTTTATGACCGATGCAGGTAAATTTGTCGCATTTGCACAATCGCTAAAAGGCGACGAAAAACAGGAAGCACAGACTTTCTTGAACCACTTCTTTCAGGTGTTCGGTTATGACGACGTGTTTACTGCTGGGGGCCTTTTCGAAGCCCGCATAAAGCCTTCCGATGCATCTACGAAATATGCCGATTGCCTATTTGCTCCGCAGGGGCATTCCGGCGTCCTTATCGAAATGAAAGGGAGAAAAGAAAAGTTCCTAGACAAGCATTTTGACCAGGTGAAGAACTATTGGCTCGAAATGAAACCGCAAGAGGTCATCGGCCCGGGCGCACAAAAGCCGAGATACGCAATCCTTTGCAACTTTGACGAATTCATCATATACGACGAATTGTCCCTTGTCGACCGTATCAAGTTGAAAGATTTTGAGCAGCGAAAAGCGGCGTTCAATTTCATGTATTCCGATGGGAAAGACCCCGTTTTCAACTGCAATGTAAAGGATATTTCTAAAAAAGCGGCCAACAAAATTGGCGAAATCTTCAAATACCAAGTTATGGAAAAGAAGGAATCTCCTGAAAAAGTCCAACGGTTCTTAATGCAGTGTATCTTGGCGATGTTCAGTGAAGATTTTGGCTTGCTTCCGGAAGGCCTGTTCACAAATTTAGTCCGCAATTGTTGCATCAAGAAAGAAGATACTTACGATGAACTCGGAAATCTTTTCCGCCAGATGGCGAACCCGAATATGGCTGACGGCGGAAAATACAAAGGAGTTCGCTATTTTAACGGAGGCTTGTTTAGCAAGGTAGAACCCTTATCGTTAGACGAATACTGTTGCAAATTGTTGCTTGATGCCTGCGAAGTGGACTGGAACCACGTTAACCCTTCTATTTTCGGAGCGATGTTCGAAGGCACAATGGATTCTGAGGAACGTCACGAATTCGGGGCCCATTTTACTAATGAAATAGACATCTTGAAAATTGTGAATCCGTGTATTATTCGCCCCTGGAACGAAAAAATTGAAAAGGCGGATACGGCCCCAAAATTGGAACAGTTGCTAACAGATTTGTCAAAATACAAAGTCCTTGATCCAGCCTGCGGCTGTGGAAATTTCTTATTTGTTTCTTATCTGGCTTTGGCAGATATTGAATTAAAGGTATTGGACAAACTACAGGATTTTTCATTGGAATCCAACACCAACAAGAACGTGATGGAGCATCACCGGTTCAGTGTTTTGAATACAAAGCAGTTCTTTGGTATCGACATTATGCCCATGGCCACAGAACTCTCGAAAGTAACGATGATGCTGGCAAAAGAGATTGGGGCGAAAAAATGGAACGACCACTGGGAATCAAATCCCTTATTCAGGATTGAAAGTTTGCCGCTCGACAATATGGATAAGAACATCCTTTGTCAAGATGCCTTGCTGGAACCATGGCCGAAATTTGATGTTGTGATAGGCAATCCTCCGTATCAAAGCAAGAATAAGATGAAGGTTGAAATGGATGCTGCTTATGTAGATAGTGTCCGTAAACATTTTCCCGATGTCCCCGGCAGAGCCGATTTTTGCGTTTACTGGTTTAGAAAGGCTCATGAATTGATGAAAAACGGACAACGAGCTGGTCTCGTGGGAACCAATACCATTCGTCAAAATTATTCAAGAGAAGGCGGCTTGGATTATATCATTGCAAATGGCGGTGTAATCACGGATGCTGTAAGTACGCAGGTTTGGTCTGGAGAAGCAGCAGTATACGTATCCATAGCGAATTGGGTGAAAGGAAAGTATTCGGGAGAAAAAACATTGAGCTTCCAAGAAGGAAATTCTGTGAAGTCCCCGTTTGTCTACGAGCATCCCGACAACATTACTTCTGCTTTAACATCAGTTTGTGATGTCAAAGAAGCTTTTGCATTGAAAACAAATAAGGCAAAAGGTTTTTGCTATCAAGGACAGACTCACGGTCATAAAGGATTCTTAATAAAAGATTTAAATCTGGTACAGAAGTTATTGAAAGAAGAACAAAACAAGAATGTCCTATTTCCGTTCCTTATTGGCGATTGTTTAGTCACCGCATACAATTCACAACCGGACCGCTATGTCATAGACTTTAGAAAACAGGATATTTTTGAGGCTCAGAAATACAAGGAACTTTACAAAATAATTGAAAAAGAAGTCCTTCCTGAGAAGCAAGAAAAGGCGAATAAAGAGAAACTCAAAAATGAAAAAATTTTAAAAAAGAATCCTAATGCAAAAGTCAATCACGACCATGAAAGTGCCCTGAAAACCTGGTGGAAATTGTTTAGACCTAGAGGAGAACTGTTAGATATGTTCGGGACAATATCTCGTTATATTGTTTGTTCTCGAGTGACCACTCGCCCCATATTTGAATTCATTTCTACCCAAATACATCCTAATGATGCGTTGCAGGTGTTTCCTTTAGAAGACGATTACTCTTTCGGCATTCTATCTTCGCAGGTTCATTGGGAATGGTTCAATGCAAGATGCTCAACATTAAAGGGCGATCCCCGTTATACATCAGACACTGTATTTGACTCTTTCCCCTGGCCACAAAAGCCGACCGAAAAACAAATCGCAGCAATTGCGAAATACGCCGTCGAGTTGCGTCAAAAGCGCAAAGAAATCATGGAGATAAACAACTTCTGCCTTCGCGATGTTTACAGAACTATGGAAACGACGCCGAATAATCCAGTAAGTGAAATCCAAGTGAAGCTTGATAACGCCGTCCGCGACGCCTACGGTATGTCGCCAGAAGACGATATTCTGGAATTTATTTTGAAACTCAACAAGAAATGCCATGACCGCGAAGTGGCAGGCAAAGAAATTACGCCACCAGGCTTACCCAAATCCGTGAAAGACCCGCAAAAATACATCTCACAGGATTGCGTAAAAATGGAAGAATAAGGAGATTATCAAAAAAAAGAACTTTTTGACATAGAGTATTTCGATACTCGCAATAAGAGTTTTTGCTCTTGTATCTGCAACTGAAATCGGCAAAATTTCAAAATCTATCAGGACAAGGCAAATGCTCACGCTCGTAATTTAGGGCGTGGGTCGTTCGTATTTGTTGATAGATTGGCTTTGCCGAGCCTCAGTTGCAACAAATATGCTCGATTCCACGCCTTTTTTGTGTTTTTTTCGTGTACTCTTATAAAGGGAAGTAAAAAACATGAGCGTTATAATAGTTAAACAACGGGACAGAGTCCCAAGGAGGTTCTTATAAGACCATAGGGTGTATGACATAGTGATTGCAAAGCATTTGCCGAGAGCATGTCTCTCGACAAGTTGTGGTGTGTTGTCTTTTGAAAAAGACAATGCTTGTTTAACACTTTTTTGCCTCAAGGCAAGGAGGTCTATCATGGGGCAAAAAGCCTCAACGCAGTCGGGAGCCGTTTATAGGCTACCGGATTTACCGAAGGAGCATCAGCGTGAGTTGAATGCCATTCCAAAACATTACCATCAGACGGAGCTTTTTTCGGAAATGTCACAAGGACAAAATCCTGAAAAACTTCCAAAACAATACCTCAAAGGTGATTTGGAAGCTTTGGAACATACAGAACTCTTTGAATCGAACCTGATAAAACATATATTTAATGGTGAGGTAAAGACAACTTCAGCAGGCAAAGGGAAAACACGACTCGAGGCGACCGGTTACCACACCGAGGTGATTAGGAATGCGGAAGGTCGAATTATCCCCGGTACAAAATCAGAACTGAATGAAAAAGGAGTATATCAAGGCAGGGTAACGGTCAACGGCATCCGAAAGCACAAAATGGGAGGTATGTCAACATTCTTTCCTGAACATTGGTCGCCACAGCATATCGTAAACGCAATAAACGAGGCGTACACAAACAAGCGGCTCAAAACGAACACACTTAACATGTATGAAGGCACATCTTCTGAAGGTATTCGTATACGAATGCGTGTTAATGCCAACGGAAAAATTGTTAACGTATATCCCTTGATGGAGGAAAACTGATGAATTATAATTACAAAATTGATTATACGACGCTCGAAGACGGAACAAAAACGCTGAATTTCGTTTTTGACGAAGGTCCTAATGTGTTCACAACCTTTTTTGCCTCTGATGTTGAAGAGTTCCCTTCAATTATCCTCGAACAAATCGATCAGGTTTTCTCGAAAAAGAAGAAACATGTTGAATGTTCCGGCAATGATTGCTACTGGGATATTGGCCCGAAAGAAACCCTTATCGTGGACAATTTCGCACCTGAAGGGACTCCCAACGAAATAACGATTGACACGTTGGAACTCCGTCGCCTTATAAATGAATGGATTGAGGCAAAAGCCAAGTTCAAGGAACAGAAGGCGGAAGGTAAAATCTAGAGTCTGCCAAGGAATATCAATACTTAACAAAGGAGGATGCTGATGCGGCACCCCATTGTGAGCTGTGCTCAAATATTGCACAAGGGCTTAAACTTTGATGTTTCGGAAATTCCGGAGAAATTGCAATCTTTTTCGGAATCACTTCATTATCCTGTTTATGACGCTTGGATTCATTTCTATGAAGAAGATGAAGATTGCAAAATTTATACCGAAGGGCTTTCTCCGCACATTGACCATATCAAGAAATTTGCAGGGGCGGTCTCACTGGATCGCAGTGTGGGGTGGTGCGATGACATCGAAGATCAAAAGAATATGAATCAAGTCAACAAACATAGCCGAAATGTATTTGCGGAGAATGAAATTCAATATATAGCTAATGTCCGGTTTGGAGATGAAAAATCCTATCCATTCTGTTTTGATGACATTCCTCAAAAATCGGTTTTGTTCGTTGGGGCACATGGAACGCAAAATCGGGCGGACTACAAAGCTGTATTTTTTGCTGGAATCTGTGCGATGGTTGAGCGGCTACGCCCTAAAAATTTGTTGGTTTATGGATGCGTTGATAGACGTATATTGAATATATGTATAAAGAGTGATATTACATTAGTTCAATACCCGAGTCAATGTGGTTTAGCGCATAAATCCTAAGTAATTTCAAGATCGTTGATTCGTTGTCCCAATATGTTGCTTACTAGCTTCTTCGGGGGATGGGTCGTTCGATACTTATTCATTCTATATGATATAATTATGGGCAATGTTCGTTTTCGTCCAGTAATTATTTCAGTCATAATCTTCTTTGTTGCCGATCTTCTAATCGTGGCAAACGGATGGCTATTGAACATTTTGGTTGCGGTAATGCCGACTTAAACGATATTGCGGGGCATCCCCACCTACACTTTCAGCGTTTTCAGGTACGCCTTTTGCTCGGGGGTAATTCTTAAACTTTCGCAAGCTTTCCGAATGGTCTTGCTATAGGTCCAGGGTTCCAGTTTGCGCTCCAGGATATAAGGTATCGTAGCATCGTATTGCTTGACCAGAGCCGTAGCAAAATACCAGGCCACCATCATCTTCACGTAGTAGCTGTCTCTCCGGATTGCCGCAACCCACCGCAGGAACATAGGGGCAAAATCGTTGTCCAAGTACCAGTTCATCAGCATTTCAACGCCGAAACGGACAATGTAGGTGTCGTCTTCAACCGGTTCGCCAGAAGCAAGCCTGCCGCGAATCCAGAGCTTTATGAATTCCAGCAGCTTCTTGCGGTTTTCCTTTTTCCCTAGAACCTTGGGCCTCAGCTGATCGCAGGTGGCCCAGTTGTCCACAAAGGGCAAAAATTTTTCTAACTGCTCAACGCATTCGTCAAAGTCCCTGATGTCCGACAGGATAAAGGAATGGAGCTGGTTCTCGTCGTAATACTCGTGCGGGAGCCTGTTCAGAAATTTGTCGATTTTTGGGTCTGTCGAAAAATTTTTGGCAATGAGTTTCAGCTCCGGAGTCCGCACGCCGATAATAGAATCGACGGGAATGGTGGGAATCATCTCGCTTTGAAAAGCCATGTACTTTAGGTCCTGTGCGTTAAACAAGGCCTCCTGAATGCGAAGTTCAAACGATGTCTTTTGGGCAGATGTTTTTTTCATAATTGCCTATCTGGACTTTTTCTTTTTCAGGGTTCCGAGAGTGCCCTTGCTGTATTGACCTATGCAGGTGACGGCTTCCCGTGTGCAGGGCGACTTGGGGTCGTAAAAGACCTTGCGGTCGTTCTTGAAGACTTCTTCGACAAGTTCCTTGCCGGGAGCGTTTGTGCCCTTCTGGTACTGGATATCGTAAAAGATGTCAGTGTCGCGGGTAACCACCTTGATTTTCACATCTACGACATAGGCCCCGTGGCGTCCCTTGAACTGGAATCCGTAAGGGATTTCGGTCAGCTTGAAATGTTCCAGCTCAGGACCCACATATTCCAGATCGTCCCAATCTTCGCATTCCCCGTTGTCGCGGGCCTTGAACCAGCCTTCAGGATCCCCTTCGTTGGCATCGTCCATGGCCACGTTCAGGGCGCTCAAGTAGCCGTCCCTGACTAGGGCCAATTCCTCTTTGGCTTCGTGGTAGGTGTCCATGTCGCCATCGTAGGCAAAAGGCATAACGACGGCAAAGGCAATCAAAAAGGCAAACAAGCGCATTTATTCTCTCCTAAATTTTTAACATTTCTAAAAGCAAAAGATGCAATTCAAAAATACAAAATCCGAATTCCGAACTCCGAATTCCGAATTGACTACGCTTCCCCGATTCGGGTCATCTTCAAGAGAGGCACGCCCGCTTCGCGGCTTTCGGCAAGATTTATCTCGAAGTCGATACTCCAGTCGTTAAAATTCTCTTCGTCCTGGAGCATCTGCTGGATATGCATCACGTCGCCCTCGTAGGTCACTATGGTGTGAGCGAGAGCGCGGCCTTCCACATCCAGGCGGAACTTGTGGTGTTCTGCCGTGTAGGTGGCCATAATTTCGGTAAGGGTGTTCTCGGTCCAAGGTTTGCCTTCGCCGTCCACGAGCATCTGGCCCTCTTCCAGGTCGTCGGCAAGGCTGTCTAGAACCGCTGCAAAATCCTGCTTCGCGAGGTTGCCCATAATCTGGAAGATGCGCTGGCGCACCATACCCAAGAACCGTTTCTTGTCATAGGTGATGTCGGCTGCGGCCCCGGTTGGTGAGCCTGCCGAACCATCGGCACCGAAGGCTTTTTCCGCTTCGTCTTCGGCGGCACCCTCTTCCAGGCGTTTCTGGTAGTCTTCGGGGTGTGCCATCTTTTCCCACTCTTCCAAAAGGCTCGAGTCGGTGCGGCGGATCATGTCGCCCAGGTAGTCCTCCATTTCCCGGAGTTCGTCGTTCTTGTAGCCGTCGGGAACCGTCTGGCTCAAAACCTTATAGACGTAGTTCAGGTGTCGAAGCAGAATCGCTTCCATGCGTTGCAGGCCATACTGCTTCACGTAGCCGCTGAAGGTGCTGAAGCTTTCAAACATTTCGCGGACAATGCTCTTGGGCTCCACGTTTACATCTACCCACGGGTGGGCTTCGGCAAAGGCGTTGTAGGTGTCGTAGATAAAGTCCCGCAGGGGCTTGGGGTATTCCACCTTCTCGATTTCTTCCATGCGCTGGTTGAATTCCATGCCCTGGGCCTTGAGTTCATCAAGCCTTGCGTTCCGGGCCTTGTTCTGCTGAATGCGGAGTATGGCGTCGGGATTTTCTACGATGGATTCGCAAAGGGTGATTACATCCAGTGCGTATTCGGGACTTTCCCTGTCCAGTTTCGGCAAGGTATCCACCAGGTAAAGGGAAAGGGGCTGATTCATGGCAAAGTCATCTTGCAGGTCCAAATTGACCCGCAAGTGGCTGTAGCCCTCGGCCACGGGCTTTACAAACTCTACGATTTTCTTTTCCACAAGGCTTCGGAACAGTTGAAAAGACCGGTGCTGCAGTTGCTTCTTGCTAGCGGCACTTTCGTGGCAGTCCTTGATCAGGTTTCGCATGGCCTTGCAGCCGTCGGTTTCCCGGCTCAAAATGTTCAGGAGCATGCCGTGATCCACATGGAAACTGGAGGTCAGCGGTTCGGGCTGCGCGTCAATCAGGCGCTTGTACGTATTCTCGTCGAAGGGGACGTAGCCGTGTTCGGGCGGTTTTTTCTTCTGGAACTTCTTGCCGGTCTGGCGGCTCTTGGCCTCCAGTTTCAGGTTCTCGATGACATGTTCGGGTGCCTGAGCCACCACGTATCCGATGTTGTCGAAGCCTTTTCGACCGGCACGGCCTGCAATCTGGTGAAAATCCCGTGCAGTGAGAATCGCCGTCTTGTCGCCGCTATATTTGCAAAGCTGAGTAAAAAGAACGGTGCGGATGGGAACGTTCACGCCTACGCCAAGAGTATCGGTGCCGCAGATGACTTTCAGTAAACCCTGCTGGGCGAGCTTTTCGCAAAGAATGCGATACTTGGGCAAAAGTCCCGCATGATGCAGGCCTATTCCCTGCTTGAGCCAGCGCTTGACATCGGGGCCGTAGGGGCTAGAAAACCGCACTTCCTTGATGGCCTCGTTTATCTTGACTTTCTCTTCTTTGGTGCAGAGGTCAAGACTCATGAAATTCTGGGCGTTGCTTGCGGCAGCGGCCTGGGTGAAATGCACCACATAGACGGGTGCCTTGCCCTCGTTTACCAGCTTTTGCACTTCGGTGGAAAGTTCCGTGGTGCTGTAGCTGAAGTCAAGCGGGACAGGTCTTTGCGAGGAACGAACCGTCACGGACTCCCTGCCGGTGTGTTTCGTCATTTCCCGCTCAAAAAATTCCGTCGCACCGACGGTGGCGCTCATCAGGAGGAACCTGCTTTGCGGTAGCGTCAGGAGCGGAATCTGCCAGGCCACGCCGCGTTCCCTGTCGGAATAGTAATGGAATTCGTCCATCACCACATCGGTGATGGTGAGCTTTTCGCCCTCGCTGAGGGCCATGTTGCTTAAAATTTCTGCCGTGCAACAGAGTATAGGGGCGTCATGATTGACGGTGGCATCTCCTGTAGAGAGCCCCACGTTCTCGGGTCCGAATTCCTTGCAGAGGGCCATCCATTTTTCATTGACCAGGGCCTTGATGGGGCAGGTATAGACGCTTTTGCGGCCGTGAACGATGCTGTCAAAATGGAGCGCCAGGGCCACCATGGATTTTCCGGAACCCGTGGGCGTATTCAGGATAACGTTCTTGCCGTCTAAAAGCTCGAGGATAGCCTCTTCTTGGGCAGGGTACAGCGTTGTCCCGCGGGATTCAGCCCATTCCATGAATGCTTCCAAAATGTCTTCGGAAACAACCCTTGAACGGTCCCCGCCGCTTTTCTCGGCGAGTTTTGCAATGAAATCCTTGAGTGTAACCCTATTCTGCTCGGTCATGGAGCCAAAAGATAACTATTTTAGTCCTTATGAAAGGAATCGTACTTGCCGGAGGCTCCGGCACAAGACTCTACCCGCTGACCATGGTCACGAGTAAGCAGCTGTTGCCTGTTTACGACAAGCCCATGATCTATTACCCGCTTTCCACCTTGATGTTGGCGGGCATTCGGGAAATTCTCATCATTTCTACTCCCACGGACTTGCCGAATTTCGAGCGCCTCCTTGGCGATGGATCGGCAATGGGACTCAAGCTTTCTTACAAGGTGCAGCCCAGCCCCGACGGTCTCGCTCAAGCGTTCATTCTCGGAGAAGAATTCATCGGCAATGATTGCTGTGCCATGGTGCTGGGCGACAACATTTTCTACGGGAACGGATTTAGCCCTCTTTTGAGAGCGGCGGTGAAAAACGCCGAACAAAATGGCCGTGCCAGCGTGTTCGGCTACTATGTGGAAGATCCGGAGCGTTTTGGCGTGGTGGAATTCGACGACGAGGGCAAGGTGATTTCTGTCGAAGAAAAGCCGAAGGAACCCAAGAGCAACTATGCCATCACGGGTCTCTACTTCTACGATAACCGTGTTTCGGGATTTGCAAAGGCCCAAAAGCCCAGTGCCCGTGGGGAACTGGAAATCACAGACCTGAACAAGACCTACCTGGACAAGGGCGAACTGGACGTGAAGCTGCTGGGCCGCGGGTTTGCCTGGCTGGACACCGGGACCATGGACAGCCTCATTGAAGCGGGCGAGTTTGTGAAGATGGTGGAAAACCGCCAAGGCATCCAGATTAGCGCCGTAGAAGAAATCGCCTACAGGAACGGTTGGATTACCAAGGAAAAGCTCCTGGAATCAGCCGCCAAGTACGGCAAGTCGCCCTACGGGCAACATCTGCGCAAGGTTGCAGAAGGGAAGATTAAATATTAGGTATGAGGCATGAGCTATGAGGTCGTGCTTCGCACTCTGAGTAAAAGTTTGGCGCCTACGGCGCGATGGTAAGGAACTTTCATATGAAGAATATTGTCATTACCGGCGGAGCAGGTTTTATCGGGAGCCATGTGGTTCGCCTATTTGTGAACAAGTACCCGGAATACAAGATTATCAACTTGGACAAGTTGACCTACGCGGGCAACCTCGCAAATCTGAAAGACATCGAGGACAAGCCGAACTACAAGTTCGTGAAGATGGACATTTGCGACTTTGACGCGTTCTACAAGCTCATGCAGGACGAACATGTTGACGGCATCATCCACCTAGCTGCCGAAAGCCATGTGGACCGCTCCATCAAGGACCCGTTCACCTTCGCGAAGACCAACGTCATGGGTACTTTAAGCCTGCTCCAGGCCGCAAAGCTCTATTGGGAAAGCCTCCCGGAAAAGTACGAAGGCAAGCGCTTCTACCATATCTCCACTGATGAAGTTTACGGTGCGCTCAAGATGAACCACCCGGAAGGCATCACGCCCCCGTTTACTACGACGGCAAGCTCCAGCGAACATCACCTGGCCTACGGTGACGACTTCTTCTACGAGACGACGAAGTACACGCCGCATTCCCCGTATTCCGCCAGTAAGGCAGGTTCCGACCATTTTGTGCGCGCGTTCCACGACACCTACGGCATGCCGACGATTGTCACGAACTGCTCCAACAACTACGGCCCGTACCAGTTCCCCGAAAAGCTGATTCCGCTGTTCATCAACAACATCCGCCACAAGAAGCCGCTGCCGGTTTACGGCAAGGGCGAAAACGTTCGCGACTGGCTCTTCGTAGAAGACCACGCCCGCGCTATCGACGTGATTTTCCATAACGGCAAAATTGCCGAAACTTACAATATCGGCGGATTCAACGAATGGAAGAACATCGACATCATCAAGGTGGTCATCAAGACCGTTGACAGGCTCCTTGGCCGTGCCGAAGGCGAAGACATGAACCTGATCACCTACGTGACGGACCGCCTGGGTCACGATGCCCGCTATGCCATCGATTCCACCAAGCTTCAGAAGGAGTTGGGCTGGGAACCTTCGTTGCAGTTCGAAGAAGGCATCGAGAAAACCGTGCGCTGGTACTTGGACAACCAGGAATGGCTGGATAACATCACCAGCGGCGACTACGAGAAGTATTACGAGACGATGTATAAGAATAGGTAGTGAGTTTTGAGGTCGGCACTTCGTGCCTTTGAGGTCGCGACTATGTCGCTTTGAGCTTGAGTATGGCGCCGTAGGCGCGATTATGAAACCTCATGCCTCAGAGGGAGTCCTGGAGTGAAACGATAGGACGACCGTGCTCAAGCCTCATAACTAAAAATCGGAGATTTTTTATGTCCAAATTCAATTTCATCAAAACCTCCATCGAAGGTGTGACGATTATCGAACCGACGGTCTTTGGCGACCAGCGCGGCTACTTCATGGAAACCTACAACAAGGGTGAATTCGATGCCGCAGGCCTTAACATGGTCTTTGTGCAGGACAATGAATCCCGCAGCAAGAAGGGCGTGCTCCGTGGACTCCACTTCCAGAAGAAAAATCCGCAGGGAAAGCTCGTCCGCGTAATCGAAGGCGAAGTCTTTGATGTGGCGGTGGACCTGCGCAAGGGAAGCCCCACCTTCGGCAAGTGGGAGGGCGTTACCCTTTCTGCCGAAAACAAGAAGCAGTTCTACATTCCCGAAGGCTTTGCTCACGGCTTTGTGGTGCTCAGCGAGACGGCGACATTTGTTTACAAGTGCACCCGCCTTTACGACCCGAAAGACGAAGGCGGCCTGATGTGGAACGACCCTGAAATCGGCATCGAGTGGCCGGTAGGCAATGGTTTCGAGCCGCTTCTTAGCGAAAAGGATACAAAGAACCCGGCCTTGAAGGACTTGGGCTTTGCTTTTGAGTTTTAATCCGAAATCCGAGTCAACTCTTTTTTCTATCATTACATGCGATGAAGAACATTCTAGTCGTTTGTACAGGCAACATCTGTCGCAGCCCTACGGGAGAGTACCTCCTGAAAAAGGAGCTGGGCGAAGGTTTTAACGTGATGAGTGCCGGGCTCGGTGCCCTGGTGGACCATCCGGCCCACGAACTCAGCCAGAAGATTGCCCTTGAGCACGGTGTGGATATGAGAGCCCACCACGCAAGGCAAATCAACATGGATATCCTCAAGTGGGCGGACCTGGTTTTGGTTATGGAAAACGGCCACAAGCAGGAGATTATCCGTAAGTACCCCTGGGCCGAGGGCAAGGTCTTCCGCTATGGCGAAAGCGTTCAAGTGGATATTCCGGACCCCTACCGTAGGCCCGAAAGTGCCTTTGTGCTGGCATGGAATTTTATTTCAAAGCTGACCCCCTACTGGGTCAAGAAAATCAAGGAAAGTGAAGGGCAGGCGTGAGCCTGGAAAGAGTATGAAGAAAATGAAGTATTTGTTGTTGGCTTCTGCAGCTCTTATGCTGAACGGTTGCTTCTTTGCACCGCAGATGAGAATGTCCGAACCCAGTGATTCTTCGGAATACAACGGTATTTCCGTGTATTTTCACTCCATCGACGAAGGGGATTTCGGTACCGACGTCAAGGCCGCCCCGAACGGGGACACCACAGCAAACTATGGCGATTTGGCCGACCTAATCGTGGACTCCTTGCCCAAGTTGGAATACCGCATCGGTCCTCTGGACATGGTCCAGGTGGTGGTATGGGAACACCCGGAACTCACATCCCCGATGGGCCAGTATCAGCCCGCTGGTCAAAAGGTGACCACCGATGGTAAACTGTTCTACCCCTACGCTGGTGAACTCCAGGCGGCAGGCCTTACGGCGCAGGAGCTCCGTCAGGAAATCACCAAACGCCTGTCCGACAAGATTCTGAATGACCCTCAGGTGGATGTTCGCGTTTCAGAATACAATAGTCTCAAGGCTGTTGTATCCGGTGAAGTGAAAAATCCGGGATACGCCTTTTTCTCTGAAGCTCCTATGACTATCCCCATGGCCATAGCTGAGGTCGGTGGTTTCAACCAGTATGCCGACCCTGCCGGCATGCAGCTCCGTCGTGGCGATAAGGTCTACAAAATCAACTATTTGGAAGCGTTTAAGAAACAGCTCCCCCTGGACAAGATGCTGCTGAGACCGGATGACCAGCTTTATGTTCCTGCTCTGAGCCAGACCCAGCGTGAAAACCGCGCCTACGTCATGGGCGAAGTCCAGAAGGTGGGCCTTGTTGATTTGGTGAACGGCAAGGTGAACCTTGTAGAAGCGTTGTCTGCAGCAGGCGGACTCCAGGCATTGAATGCGTCTTCTCGCTCCATCTATGTCATTCGCAACACCTCGGACAAGCGCATCGATGTTTTCAACCTGAACGCCAAGAATGCCATGGCCCTTGCAATGGCAGAACGGTTTGACCTGAACGCCCACGATATCGTGTATGTCGATGCATCCGGTCTTGCCACCTGGAACCGTTTCATCAGTTTGATTCTTCCGTCGGTTCAGACAGTCTACTATGGTCTGTTAGCTACGCATAACGCCTACGTTGTCAAGAACGACATTACCAAATAGGTTTGACTTGATATGATTAACTTGATTCTTTGCGGTGGAAGCGGAACTAGGCTTTGGCCTGTTAGCCGCTCGCTGATGCCCAAGCAGTTTGCTCCGCTTTTTGACGGACAGTCCCTGTTCCGTAAGACGGTCAAGACCAACTCCGCCGTCTGCAGTTCTCAGTTTATTGTGAGCAATGCAGACCAGTTCTTCTTAGCCAAGGACCAGCTGGAAGCCGAAGGCAAGAAGGGTTGCTTGTTCCTATTGGAACCGGTTGGCCGCAATACGGCACCTGCTATTGCTCTAGCGTGTCTAACCCTCGACGCCAATGAAATCGTCCTGGTTTCTCCGTCGGATCACGTCATTCGTAAGAAAGACGAATACAAGAAGGTGCTACTCCGGGCCGAAGAACTGGCTCAGGCCGGCAACCTAGTGACCTTCGGCATTACACCTACCAGCCCCGAGACGGGTTACGGCTATATTGAAGCCGACGGCGAAGACGTAAAGCGCTTTGTGGAAAAACCAGACCTGGCCACTGCCGAAAAATACCTGCTGGCAGGGAACTTCTATTGGAACAGTGGAATCTTCTGCTTCAAGGTCAAGACGTTCTTGGACGAACTGAAGAAGTATTCTCCCGACATTTTGAATGCGGCAAAGATTGCGCTGACCCGCGCCAAAAAAGAAGATGGCGAACCTATCCGCATCGCATTGGAAGACATGAAGGCCATTCCCAGCAACTCCATCGACTACGCTGTGATGGAAAAGTCCTCCAAGGTGAAGGTGGTTCCCAGCGACATCGGTTGGAGCGATCTGGGCAGTTTCGACAGCCTTTATGGCGAATATCCTCACGACGAGAACGGCAACAACGTGAACCCTCGTCACATTGCCGTAGGAACGAAGGATTCCCTGGTGATGGGAAGCCAGCGGACCATCGCCACTATCGACCTGAACGACATGCTTATCGTGGACACTCCCGATGCCTTGCTGGTGGCGCCTCGTGCTAGTAGCCAAAAGGTAAAGCAGGTCGTAGAAAAGCTGAAAGAAAAGGGTAGTGATTTGGTAAGCGTCCCCCAGACGGTAAACCGCCCTTGGGGAACCTACTCTGTGTTGGAATCTTCTGAAAGCTACAAGATGAAGCGCATTGTGGTCAAGCCCGGCAAACGCCTTTCTCTGCAAAAGCATTTGCACCGTTCGGAACACTGGGTTGTGGTGAGCGGAACAGCCACCTGTACCGTAGGCGACAAGGTGTTCTTGGTGCGCCCGAACGAATCCACCTATATTCCGGCAGGAACGGTACACCGCCTGCAGAACGAGGGCAAGCTCCCGCTGGTCATCGTGGAAGTCCAGGTGGGCGAATACACCGGCGAAGACGATATCATCCGTATGGAAGACGACTTCCACCGTTGTAGCTAGATTTCTGTTCAAAAAGGAGAAAAAATGAAAAAATTCACTCTGCTTGCAGCTGTCGCCTTGTTTGCCTCTAGTGCACTCGCTCAGGGCCTTGGCCTCGGTGCCCGCATTTCTTACCAGTCCGAAGCCATGATGGGCGACGACGCTGAGTTTTTTGCTGACGAAACCGTTTCTAGCGGTTTTGGTGGCGGTATCGACGTGTTGTACCATTTTAGCCCGATGGTTGGGCTACATTCGGGGGCTCTTTTCCAGCTCAATGCTTATTCCTGGACCGTAAGTTCTGTTGATTATAGTTACCTATTCATGAACCTGCAGGTTCCGGTACTTGCAAGAATCAACTTTACTCCCGGATTCTTCGCTGAAGCGGGTTTGGATATGTCCATCAACATGCTTGCTTCGGCTTATGATGAAATTTCAGATGAATGGAATGACATAGACAAGTGGAATACCTTCCAGCTGGGGCTTACTGCCGGTGCGGGTTACACTCTGTGGTTCGGTCTGGAATTCAGCGGACGCTTCAGCTACGGCTTGCTTGATCCCATTGATACAGACCCCACTCCCGATATCAAGCCTTTCCGCCTCCAGTTCGATGTTTCTTACTGGTTCAAGAAGTAGGGAAATTCCATCTCTTAAGCTTAGGCCACCTGTAAAACAGGTGGTTTTTTGTTTGATGTTTCCCATAAACTCGTAAAAAAAGTTAATTTAAGTGTAATTCTCTGGAGGCAAATATGAAAAACAGGCGCTTTGCTTTTCTTGTGTTGGGTTTTGTGACCGCTGGATTGTCTTATGTCCATGCGGATATTACGGGCAAGGTGGTGGACGAATCCAAGTCCCCGATTCAAAATGCCGTTGTTAGCATCAAGAAAGCAGCGGCCGTCTTGCCGCTGGAACGGACTTTGTCTGGCACGGATGGAAAGTTCCTGTTCTCCGGGAAATACGGCTCGGATGAGCCTTCGAACTTACGCCCAATTGCACAATCTTTGACAGGGAGGTCTGTCAAAGTTGAAATTTCCGATTTGAACGGTCGAATTCTGAAAAGAGGGGCTGTAGAAAACGCCGTCAACTCGAGTCAGGAAATAAAGGCGCTCCTTTCGGGGTTGCCCCGCGGGATGTACCTGGTATTGGCCAATAACGATGGCAAGAGAAACTTGCTTGGTAAAGTTAATGCAGAGACTGGTGATTCCCGATACACTCAAGTAAATATTTCCTCTTTGTCCAAGGCTTCTGCGGCAAGCCAGATTCTGGTTATCCGCAAGGCGGGTTTTTTGCCCGAGACATTGCAGGTGAGCGGTGACAAGGATTACGGCTCCATCACCTTGAAGAGGGATCCTATCGAGGAGCAGATTGACGCGATTATAGAATCCATGACAACGGATGAAATGATTGCCCAGATGACCCAGCCATTGGTTCCAACCACAAGTTGTGGCGGTTATACTTGTGGCTCGGCTCTTCAGGGGGGCGGTGAGTATTCCTCCAGCTTTTACTCCAGTGCATGGCAAAAGAAAATCCCCGTGCTATATGGTAAGGACAATGTTCATGGCATGGGTGATGTTTCCGGTGCTACGATTTTCCCTCACAATATTGGTTTAGGAGCCACTCGGGATTCCGCATTGGTCCGTAAGATTGGCAAAGCGGTTGCTATAGAGATGTGGGCTGCCCATATTGACTATAATTTCGCCCCGGCGGTGACGGTTCCTAGGGATGAACGGTGGGGTAGAACATACGAAGGATTTGGCGAGAATCCGGAGTTGGTGGCAAGTTTGGGGGCCGCCTATATTCGCGGCCTGCAGGGGGACCACTTTGATGCGGAATGGCGTATCCCGGCAACAGCCAAGCACTTTATCGGTGACGGTGCTACAAATGGCGGTGTGGACCGCGGTAATGCTACCTTGACAGACGATGAAATCCGGACGATTCTCCTGCCGCCCTATATTGCGGCCGTAGAGCAGGGCGTCCAGAGTGTCATGGCCAGCTTTAATCAGATTAACGGAGTGCACCAGCACGTAGATTCCCTGCGGCTCACGGGGCTTCTTAAGGTGGAACTTGGTTTTGACGGGTTCGTAATAGCGGACTGGGAAGGAATTGATAATTCAAGAACACCGGGTGCCACGGACGCCACCAGTTATTCTGGCGGATCCATAGGCTCTTCAAAAGATGCCGTCAAAAAGGCGATTAATGCGGGCATCGATATGGCCATGGTTCCGAATTCTTCGGATGGATTTATAAGCAACATGAAATCCCTAGTTTCGTCCGGTGATATTTCATTGGATAGAGTCAAGGATGCGGTGCGCCGTATTTTACGTGTGAAAGTCCGTGGCGGTCGTATCGCCAACCCCAATGGTCCATCTGACTATGTGGGTAAAACGGCTAACATTGGTAGCGCAGAACATAGGGCCATAGCCCGTGAGGCGGTGCAGAAGAGTTTGGTGGTCTTGAAAAACGAAAGTGTTTTGCCCTTGTCTAAGACATCCAAGATTTACTTGACAGGCTCTGCTGCGACAAGTACAGGCATTCAGTGTGGTGGCTGGACACAGGGCTGGCAGGGATCCTCCTATTCTGTTTCTGGAGCAACTTCTATTCAGGGCGGCTTTGATCAGGTGGCAGATGGAGCGAGGGTTACATCTGTCGCTGATGCAGAGACAATCGTGTATGCCATAGGTGAATCTCCCTATGCAGAATGGTACGGAGACTTTAGTACTCTTTATTACAGTGGTAATATCTCCTTGAGCGGTTATAACATAAGTTATCATGCTAACCAAATCAACACATGGAAGGAATCGGGCAAAAAGGTGGTTGTAGTGTTCATTACAGGCCGCCCGCTCCCGGTTACCGAAATTATAGAGGCGGCAGATGCCTTTGTGGTGGCCTGGCTGCCTGGTAGCGAGGGTGCTGGCGTAGCAGACGTGCTGTTTGGCGACGTAAAACCCTCGGGCAAGTTGCCCCACACATGGCCAAAGTCCTTGGATCAGATTCCCATCAACGATGGGGATGGCAAGGACGGCCTGTTCCCCTACGGATTTGGATTGACTTATTAATCCAGTCTGGCAAAAAGCATAAAAAACGGGCCGCAAGGTCCGTTTCCTTTTTGCGCCATCGGCGCCATTACTTTCTCTAGCCCCTAGATTCTAAATCCTAGCCCCTAGAACTGGCTCAGGAATCTCTGGTCGTTGCTGGTCAGCAAACCGATTTCCGGAATCGCGTGGCGCAGCATGGCGATACGGTCGAGACCGAAGCCGAAAGCAAAGCCCGTGTACTTCTCGGAATCGATGCCGCAGTTCTTGAACACGTTCGGGTCCACGGAACCGCAACCGCCGATTTCCATCCAGCCGGTTCCCTTGCAGCGACGGCAGCCCTTGCCACCGCAGAACACGCAGCTCACGTCCATTTCAGCAGACGGCTCCGTGAACGGGAAGAAGCTCGGGCGGAAACGCGTCTTGACGCCTTCGCCGAACAGCTTGTTCATGAACACCTGGAGCACGCCCTTGAGGTCTGCAAAGCTGATGTTTTCGTCGACCACGAGGCCTTCGCACTGCTGGAACATCGGGGCGTGGGTTGCATCGTTGTCCACACGGAACACGTGACCCGGAGCAATCATGCGGAACGGCGGCTTGTGCGTTTCCATGTAATGGATCTGCGTGCCGGAAGTATGCGTACGCAGCATCACCTTGTCGTCCACGTAGAACGTGTCCTGCATGTCGCGGCTCGGGTGATCGGGCGGTGTATTCAAGGCTTCGAAATTGTACCAATCCGTTTCGATGTCGCGACCGAAGTCCACCTCGAAACCCATCTGGCTGAAGAAGTCGATAATCTCTTCGCGCACGTCGTAGAGCGGATGCGTCGAGCCCGCCGGGATGCCTGCGCCCGGGAGCGTGGTATCTACAAAGCCGCTTTCCAGCTTCTTCTGGAGCGCGGCCTGGTTCGCGGTCTCGATAGCCTTGTCGATTGCCTCAGAGACGGCGACCTTAAGTTCGTTCACGAGCTTGCCGTAAGCCGGACGTTCCTCGGCGCTCAAGTTCCCCATCTGCTTCATGAGGTCGGTGACGGCCCCCTTCTTGCCCAGGTACTTCACGCGGAGGTTGTTGACGGCTTCTTGGTTCGTAAGGTCGGTCTGCGCAAGTTCTGCGTCAAACGCCTGCTTCACATTGTTAATAGCTTCACTCATAGTGGCAACAAAAATAGAAAAAGTAGGAAGTAGAAAGTAGGAAGTAGACAGTGATTAATGGTTAGTAAACAGTGTTTGGTGTTGGGAAAGGGGGAAGTCTTCCGCTACCCCCTCTACGGGCGCTCAGGTGCCGCGCCCGTAACGCCTGGCTTTGACTTCCCGGTAAAATTCGTGCTTGTTATCTTGAACACGGTCACGGCGGCGGCCTGCGCGGGCGTGAATTCGAACTTGTGCGGGGCCGCGTGCATTAACTGCGCGGAACTTGAACCGTGCGCGGCGCCTGCGGCTTGCCGTTCCATCAGGAGCGAGAGCCCGCGGCATTTCTCGGCGCTATCCTCGACGATTTCGGCTTTACCCTGCCCGACGACGCTTGCATAGAAGCGCCCGCTCTTGCAATAAACATCTTCGTGAATCTCGATGCGGTTCTCGACGCACATACTGAACGCCACATTCGGATTCTTGCGGATGCAGTCGAGCTTCTTGCCGACATGCGCACAGTGGAAATACAATTCCAGTACACCATCCATCAAACTATACCCGAATGACATCGGAATCACGTAGGGCATACCCACATTTGCATCGTCTATCATCGCAACATGGCAGGTCGTACACTGCTCGATAATTTTTGCGATATTTTCATCACCTAAAACTTCTCTATCCTTGCGCCTCATGGTCTACCTACGATAATCTTTTCGTCCGCTTGCTTTTCAACCATACGAAAAATAAAAAATGTGTTTCCTTAGATCCCAAAAGTTTCTTTTTCAAGATATGATTTGGGAATGTTACAAATGGGGGAACATTGGTTTTCTAAATTTTCGGTGTGATTAGTCCCGTCCGCAAAATGTTCGACGGCATTGCAAGCCGTTATGATTTCTTGAACCACTTTCTCAGTTGTGGTCAGGATATATTATGGCGTCGCTATTGCTGTCGTCGGCTGAAAAAGTATAATGCCGGTTGTCGGTTGCTGGACCTTTGCGGTGGTACGGGCGACTTTGCGGTGTGCTACGAAAAATTGTGTACAAAACCAGATGTAGCCGTGCTGGGGGATTTTTCTTTTGGCATGCTGAAAGGGGCTTCTGGAAAAAAGACAGTGGCCATTCCAGTGCAACTGGACGCCATGCGGATTCCTTTTGCGGAAGAATCCTTTGATGTGGTTTTGAACGGCTTTGGAATGCGGAATGTCCCCGATGCCCGTGGTGCACTGCAGGAGAGTTATCGTGTTCTTGCACCTGGGGGTTACCTGTGCGTGCTGGAATTCTTTGCTCCGCGAAACCTGTTCAATCGGTTTTTCTACGGAATTCTGGCTCCGGTATTTATCCCGCTGCTTGGGGCTTTCTTCAGCGGGAAGAAAGAGGCCTACGAGTACCTGGTAAATTCTATCAAGCGTTTCTTGCCTGTGAAGGTTTTTTGTCGTATGGCGGAAGAATGCGGATTCCAGGTAGAGAAGGTGAAAAGTTTCAACGGAGGAATCTCTTACGGGGTGTTCTTGAGAAAGCCTCTGGAGGCTTTCCGTGGCTAGATTTATCCTTGGGGTAACTGGGGCCAGCGGGGCAATTTATGCGGCCCGCACGGCCATATATTTGAAAAAGTTTGGTCACGAAGTATCACTTATTGTGACAAAACCTGGACGCGACGTGGTGGAGTTTGAAAGACAGAAGATTCTTTTCGATTATGCCGACCGGGTGTTCAACGTGGACGATTTTTTTGCGGAATGTGCCAGCGGTTCTACCGATTACGCCGGCATGGCGGTAGTGCCCTGTTCTATGGGAACTTTGGGCCGTATTGCGACAGGAACTTCCGATAACCTGCTGGTGCGCAGTGCTGATGTCTGTCTCAAGGAGCGCAGGGCGCTGGTGGTTGTTCCTCGGGAAATGCCCTACAACCTGATACACCTGGAAAATATGGAACGAGTGACCCGTGCAGGAGCGGTTGTAATTCCGGCCTCGCCGCAGTTTTACAGCAGGCCGACCTCTATCGAGGAACTTGTGGATACTGTGGTGGCAAAGGTCCTGAAGCATTTGGGGGCGGGTTCGGCCGCGGACTGTGCCGGAGTTGTGAAACCATGGGCAGGTAGCACTCCATGTTGAAAAAAATATTAGAGTTCGGTCACCTGGTGCGATTCAGCCATTCGCTTTTTGCGATGCCCTTTGCCATAGGTTCCATGTGGGTCGCGGCTCGGGGTTTTCGCGGCATGGATGCCGCAGAGGCGGTCAAGATTGTAGCGTTGATTGTGGGCTGTATGGTGACCGCCCGCAACAGCGCCATGAGCTTTAACCGTATAGCCGACGCCGATATCGATGCCAAGAACCCGCGTACCGCAGGGCGCCACCTGCCTGCCGGGCGCCTGAGCAAGGCGTCGGTTGTCGCCTTTCTGGCCGTAAACGGCGTGCTGTTTGTGCTGTTTGCGGCGCTATTGCAACCCCTCGCCGGCCTGCTGGCCTTGCCCGTTTGGTTGCTCTTGCTTTCGTATTCTTATTGGAAACGCTTTAGCTGGCTTTGCCATTGGTTTTTGGGCTTTGCCATCGGTATGAGCCCCTTGGGAGCCTGGATAGCCATCCGGGGCGAGTTTGCAGTATTCCCGATTTTTCTCCTGGTGATTCTGATGTTGTGGATGGGCGGTTTCGACATTATCTACGCTACCCAGGACGAAGAAATTGACCGGGAGATGGGACTCCATTCGGTGCCGGCCCGGTTCGGCCGCAAGCGTGCACTGCAGATAGCTTTCTGGAGTCATGTGGCCATGCTCGCCCTATGCGTTTTCTTTGGCGTGTTTTGGAGTATGGGAGCCCCTTGGTGGGTGGTGACGGGCCTAATGACCGCGGCAATCCTCTATATCCATTTGTTCCGAAAGTCCGATGACCTGGATGCCATGAACAGAGACTTCTTTTTGGCCAACGTGGCCATCAGCGTGCTGGTGATGGTTGGGCTTATTGTGTGGATTTGTATGGGAGGTGACGTCGATGCCCTTTATTAAACGTCCCGACGGAAAGTTTAGCACCGAAGACAAAATCAAGATGTTTCAGCAGATGGGCTCCGTGAGCGCCGTTATTGCCCTGATTTTAATTGTCCTGATTGAAATGGGTATTGCCGGCGAACAGAAGCCCCTGGCCGAAATGGGGCTTACCGCCATGATTGTGGTGCTGGCCGTTTCCCTTGGTGGAAGCCTGTATTTTAAGCGGAAACTGTAGTTATATTTCCAGATCTGCACTGTACACCGTTTCGACGGTTCCGTCGTCGCATTGAAACTGCAGGCTGCCGTCATCGTTCATGTCGACGATGCGGCCTTTTTTTCTTTGCGCACCCGCGCCGTTTTCACGATTCTGGTCGGTGCAGCGGTTATTTACGACGATAGTGCCTTGAGATCCAATGAACTGGTCCATCTTGCGCCAGGCGGCGACCCAGGGGGATATCCCGAAGGCCCGGAACTGACCGATGGCCCGTTCCAGATTTGCCACGAGCATCTGCAAGAGTTTTTCCCGGTTGATGTTCTGCCCGCATATATCCTTGAGGGTCGTAACGGCTCGACCCAAATGGGCGTAATCTGTCGGTTCGCTGTTTACGTTGATGCCGACTCCCATGCTGACAGCGGGCCTCGGTGTTCCATCGGCACATTTTGCGTAAACTACTTCTGCCAGAATTCCGCAGAACTTGTGTTTACCGCAGAGGATGTCGTTTGGCCACTTGACTGTTACCTTTCCGATTGTCATGTTGCCAAGCCCCTGGCTGTTGGAATCGTCCTGCAAACCTTCGAAAACTTCGGCAAAGGTAAGGGCTGCCACCTGGGTGATTTGCGGTGCAGAAGAAAGAGAAATTCCTTCTAGCGGTATCAGGATGTTGAAATAGAGGTTCCTGCCGGCGGGGGAGTCCCAGGTGCGTTCGTGCCTGCCCCGGCCTGCGGTCTGTGTGTCGGCTACAATTAGAGTGCCGGAGGCAATTTCCCCTGTGGCGGCCTTTGCCTTCATTAGGGAATGGGTGCTTTCTAGCGCTTCAAAAAGCAGGGCGGGCGCATTGCCGAAACCTGTGAGTTGCCAATCCGTGAATTTGCGTTCAGGGGTATACATGTTAGGTGTTAATTCCGAAATCCGAAATCCGAATTCCGAATCACTCCTCGTCCTCTTGCTGCTCCTGCAGCTCCTTCAGGGCTTCTTCGGGGAAGATGGCGAAGAACTCCCGCTTGCGGTCTTCGAACAGCTGCAATATGCGCTCCTGTTCAAACTGCTCACGGTCGATGTTCTGCATAAAGAATTCGTCACGGGCGAAATCCCTGGTGGTCATCATCTTCTTGATGTCTTCGGAAAGGTCCACCATGTCCCACAAGATATAGTAAGAGCCAACATCTAGACTACCGAAGATGTCCACGTTGAGTATAACCGTGTTGGCCTTGCTGGAATCCACCAGTTGGATATTGGATTCCCGCTTTTCGGGGCGAAAAATCTGCACGTCACTTACGGGCTTGGACAAGTCCTGAGCCCAAATACTTGCCGAAAGGGCAAGCATAAACAATAAAATAAAATGCAGATTTTTGAAGTCCATAGAGATAATATACAATCAAAACGTCATTAATCCAAATAGCTGTAATTTGTAGTGATTATAAATACCTTAAATTGCCAGTGGCATCCAGGGTTTCACCACATCTATCGACTTGAGCATGCCCTGCTTTTGGCGGCGGATAGCCGCAGCGGCAATCATGGCGCCGTTGTCGGTACTGAGGCTGCGGTCCGGAATGCAGAAACGCACGCCGTGCTTTTGGCAATAATCCAGGAGTCTCGTGCGGAGCCAGGCGTTGGCGCTTACGCCGCCTCCCATCACCAGGGTTTTCATCTTGGTCTTTTTGAGGGCGTTGATGGTCTTGGTGACAAGGCTATCAACGATGGCGTCTTCCAGGGAGGCGCAGATATCGCCCAGGTTTTTCTGGATGTATTCGGGGTCGTGAGTCTCGGTGTAGCGGAGTACTGCGGTCTTGAGCCCGCTGAAAGAAAACTCGCAGCTGTCGTGGGTGTGGAGCGCCCGCGGGAATTCCACGAATTTGCGGTTGCCGTTTTGCCCCAGCTTGCTGATGGTGGCACCTGCCGGGTACTTGAGCCCGATGAGCTTTCCGCACTTGTCGAAGGCTTCCCCTGCGGCATCGTCCCGGGTGCGGCCGATGCTTGTATATTTGAATCCCGGTTCTTCCAGCACCAGTTCCGTATGTCCGCCCGAAACGGTCAGCGTCAAGAAAGGGGGCTCGATGTCGGGGTTCGAAAGCCAGGCGGCGGCCAGGTGGCCTTCCAGGTGGTTCATGCCGTAGGCAGGGATGTTCAAGTCCCGTGCAAGTCCTTTGGCAAAGCTTGCTCCCACCAGCAAGGGACCCATGAGCCCCGGTCCCGTGGTGTAGGCGATGGCGTCGATATCGGTGAGCTTGATGCCTGCTTCCTTGACGGCGGCCTCGGCGATGGGAGCTATCTTTTGCAGGTGCGCCCTGGCGGCAATTTCGGGAACGACACCGCCATAGAGGGCGTGTTCGTCGATCTGGCTGTAGAGCGGGTTAGAAAGGACCTTCAGGGGTTCGTCTTGCAGCACGGCGCAGGCGGTTTCGTCACAGCTGGATTCGATGCCGAGCCAGAGCATTATTCCTCTTCTCCTAGAGAATCCACAGGCGCTGCGGCGACTTCGGTCTTGACGAGTTTCACCTTGTCGGGCACAAGCTCGTAGCCCTTGATGGACATTTCCCGGTTCACGGAAGAAGGCAGGTTCATCTTGACCGTAGGCGCGAGGCTATCTACGTCTTCGATAGCAAAACGGTTGATTTCAACAAAGAGCTGAAGGTTCTGGGACGTGATGGAATCCAGCACGTTCTGGCCGCCGGTAATCTTGATGGAAACCGTGTCGGGAGAGAGCTTTGCTTCGTCTTTGTTGTAACGCCCAATGAGATGTACCGGAATTTTCTGGAAGGTCTTGCTTTCCAGTTTCTGGATGTCGATGTTCATGATGACGCTGGAATCGCTGGGCGTCACGTAGGCGGGGAATGTTTCCAGGTTCAGGGCTACCTTGAAATTGTCGTTGGCGGTGAGGCTGTCGAACCGCACGGAATCTGTCGGGATTTCGAAGATGCGGGTCAGGGCGTCTCTTGCGCCGGATACGCGAATCTGCTCGGGAGTGATTTTCGGAACGTCCGTCATGATGTAGCCGGGCGCCGGGTCGAAGGTCACGTTGGACTTGACGGGAATGTTCCTCTCGATGCGGGTGTCAAGTTCCAGGTCCAGAAACAGGAGCTGGTTCGAAGGCTCTACGAACTCCACGTTAGGAAAATTCGGCGCCGAAAAATTTTTGGACCCGATGTGCCTGCGGGTGGCGCCCAGTTCCGCCTCTTGCAGGTCGATGACAATGGAGACCGCGTTGGAATCCTTGTTCATGTAGTTCCAGCGCATGCGGATAAGGTCGAAGGCCGGACCCTTGACGGTAATGGGCAAGGTGTGGGGCGGCTTGGAGGCTACTGCCAGGAGTTCGGGCAACCGGACCAGCTTGACGGGAACCTCCATGGTAATTTGAAAGTCCTTGGTGGACATGACAAAAAACCAGAAGGCGATTCCGAACAGGAAGGCCATTATCTTCAATCCGATATTATTCATAGCAGTACCGTGATAAACACTAGCAAATTTAATTATATTCGGGCGGTGCTAGGACAATTAGGCTACTTAATATCTGAATCTTTTCGGGGGCTGAAACAGCACCGCACCGTGGTGCTCCCGTCCCTGGTGACCATCTTTCTGTGTTCTGTCTTGCTGGCGGGCTCCCTGACCTCCTTCGGGGGCGTGGTGAAGCTTCTTTCGGCGGAAAAGGCCCTCTATACGGTGGAGGCGTTCTTGCCCAAGACGGTGAGTGCCGATTCCATCAAGGCCATCTCGGAAAACCTGCTCCATACCAAGCGGGTGGAATCCATCGAATACGTGAGCGCCGATTCGGCCCTGGCGGATTTCCGCAGGCATTTTTCGGGAGAGATGCTGGACCTGGTAGAAGGTAACCCCCTGCCGCCGTTTTTCCGGGTGAAACTGAAAGAGGAGGCCCACAACCCGGTGGACCTGATGGAAGCCCGTACGGAACTTTTCCGCAAGGGCTATTTCGAAGAAGTCCAGGCCCCCATCGAATGGGCGGAACGCATTGCCAAGTGGAAATTCAAGATGGTGTTCTGGCCTCTGTGCCTGAGCGTGCTGTTGCTTGCCACCCTTTCTTTGATTATCTGCAATTCGGTGCGGCTGTCCCTTTTCTCCAGGCAACTTTTGGTAGAAAACATGAAATACACCGGCGGGAGCCCCTTCTTTATCGAGTTCCCCTTTGTGCTGGAAGGCCTGATTCTTGGACTTGTGGGTAGTGGCCTTGCGGTAACTCTCTTGGCGGTTCTTGTAAACGCTATCGGAAACGCGATTCCCGTGGTGGCAAACAACAGGAGCGGTCTTGGGCTCATGCTTGCAGGCGTGGTGGCGCTGGTGACGGTCCTTTCGGCCTACTTCAGCTACAGGACGGTGCGCAGGTTCTTGACGGTGAAGAATTTTGAGCAGGAATAAGATGCGGATTCTTTCCATCATCTTGTGTCTTTTGGTGGGGCTCTCTTTCGGAGCGCCTAAAAAGACCGATGCCCAAATCAAGGAACAGCGCACAGCCCTCAAGAAATTGGAGACGGACCTGGCCAAGAAACGCAAGGAACTGGCCTTGCTGGAAACCGAAGAAAAGGGCGTGCTCAACACCATCTCCCTTTTGGACCAGAACCTGAACCAGACCAGGACTTATATCCAGGAACTTTCCAAGAGTGAAATTCTGGTGCAGGGGGCGGTGCGGCAACTTTCCCGAGACCTGGATTCTCTGGACCGGCAAATCCGGGAACGCAAGGAAGTCATGCGTAAACGCATCCGTACCCTGTACGAAAAAGGCCGGAGCAGCGAAGCCGAAGTCCTGTACGGTCTGCTGACGCAAAAGGGGAACCCGGAGCGCCAAGTTTACTGGGTCCATCATCTGCTTTATCAGGATCAGGAACAGGTGAACACCCTGCTTAGGCTCATGCGGGAACGCGACGAAAAGAAAAAGCAGGAGATTAGCCACCTGCAAGAGCTTTCCCAGCTGCGCCACAAGAAGAATGCCGAAGAAAAGGGCCTGGTGACCCAGATGAGCGGGCAAGAGAAAATGCTCCTTTCGTTGAAGCACGACAAGGCCATGCAGCGTCGCGCCCTGGAAGAGTTCGAACGGAACCAGAAGACCATGCTTGCGTTGATCAAGAAGTTGGAAGAGAAGCGCAAGAAGGAGCTGGCTGCCGCCAAGAAAGCCGAAGCGGAACGCAAGGCGAAAAAGGCCAAGGAAAAGAAGAAAAAGGCGAAAGAGAAAGTGGTGGAAAAACCGAAGCCCACGGTGACCACCACCCTCAAGGGCCCCAAGTGCATGCCGCTGGAAGGCGAAGTCATCAGCCGTTACGGCCTGCAGGAACACCCCGTGCTCCATATCGCGACACGTAACCTGGGTATCGAAATCCGTGGCAAGCGTGGCAAGATGGTAAAGGCTGCTGCTCCCGGTACGGTGGTGATGGTCTCCGAAATCGACGGTCGTGGCCCGTCGGTAATTATCGAACACGAAGGCGGAACCTACTCCGTTTACGGGCACCTCCGTTCAATTCGCGTCCAGGAGGGCAAAGTGGTGCAGAAATGTGAAGAAATCGGCGAAGTAGGCGATATTGCGTCCTTAAATGGAATTAAATTGTATTTCCAAGTTAGCGAAGGGACCCAGACCGTGGATCCCCTACAGTGGTTGAAGGAAAAATGATAGAGTACAGGCTAAATGGTCCAGCTTCTCAGGAGCGCCAGCGGATTCGGCTCATGTCGGCTCTGCGGGAGAACCGTTTCCCTCAGGCCATCTTGATTGACGGCCCTGCAGGAATCGGCAAGAAGGCCCTGGCTATGGAAATATCCAAGGCCCTGCAGTGCGAGAACAAGGAAATGCGCCCCTGCGGGAAATGTTTCGGCTGCAAGCTGGCCATGGACGCAGGCGTCACCGACGGTTGGGTGGTGCCCATGGAGTCCAAGGAGGCCCACGCCCGGAGTGCCGCCGACGTTTCTGCCGGTAGTACTGCCAAGACGGTGCAGGACTACAAGCTGGCCTACATTTCGGAGATTTTCAAGAATCCTTACCGCATAGACATTTTTAACGCTGCCGCCGAAATTTCGGTGGAACTGATTCGTTCTATGACGGGCGCGTTCGCCCTGAAAGGGGACCGTGTCCGCGTGATTATCGTGGCCGAGGCAGACCGCATGAACGACTCTGCGGCAAATGCGTTCTTGAAGACTCTGGAAGAAGTTCCGCCAGACACCTACTTTATTTTGACCACCAGTTCCCGCGAAAAACTTTTGCAGACTATTCGCTCCCGCTGCTTGGCACTCCACCTGTTGCCCCTCAGCGATAAGGAGGTTCGCGAAGAAACCCTCCGTATGTTGGGTGAAGATGCCGACGAAGATAGCGTCACCGACGACGTGGTGGGGCTTGCGGTAGGCTCTCCAGGCAAGGCCCTCTACTACGTGGAACACGGGGCCCGCTGGTGCGCCATGGCGGTGGACTTTTTGCTGATGAGCCTTCGTGGGGATTACGGCGATTTGTTTGCCGCCCTGAAAGAAGCGGATTTTGAAGACCCCCTGGAGGCGAACCGTTTTCTGGACGTGCTGGGCTACTTGATTTCGGACCTGTTGCGTGCAAAGTCCGGAGCGCCCCTGCGGATACCGGACACCACCGGTCGCGTCCATCTGGAAAATTTCCCGAGGGTGAACGTAGATGCCCTGGAAATGGCCTTGAAAGACGTGCAGGAAACCATGTCACGTATCGCTACCCGCAGGTCCACGGAAACCATGTGCCTGCAGGCCCTGGCCATCAAGCTCTTTGAAGGATATAAATGACCGAAGACCTGGTGGCATCGACCCTTTCTATGGAACTGGGAATCCCCCATCTGGTGGCGAGATTCTTGGTGTCCCGCGGGTACAAGTCCGTGGGCGAGGTGCAGAAGCTCATGGCCGGAAGCGCAGACGACGTGCTTTCGCCTTGGCTGATGCTTGGAATGGATCGGGCCATCCAGTGGATTATGGATGTGCGGGACCGCAAGGAAAAAGTCTTTATCTTCGGCGACTACGACTTGGACGGCATGACTTCGGTAACCCTGTTGACCAGGGGCCTGCAAGAGGCGGGCATCGAATCCGAGTGGAGGCTCCCCAGCCGTTTTGGCGACGGATACGGCCTGTCTATGTCGGCGGTAGATGAAATGTACAAGTCCGGCGCGCGGAACGTGATTACGGTAGATACGGGCATTACCGCCAACGGCGAAATCGCCTACGCCAAGGAACTGGGCATGGCGGTGATGGTGATAGACCATCACCAGCCTTCTGGAGATGGCCTGCCTCCTTGCGATGTGCTCTTGGACCCCCATCAGGTAGGGGACACTTACCCGAATCCTGAACTTTGCGGTGTGGGCGTTTCTTACAAGTTCATTTGTGCCCTGTTCGAAAAGCTGGGCAAGCCCGTTCCCGAAAAATACCTGGACCTGGTGGCCCTCGGCACACTTGCAGACCTGGTGGGTATGACACCCGAAAACAGGGCCTTTACCAAGGCGGGTCTCAGACGGTTGCAGAACAGCGAATGGCCCGGACTCCAGGCGCTGTACAATTCTCTCCAGAAACCGGGAAGCCTTGTGGGCGGCATCGACGTGATGTACAAGTTTGCGCCCCTGCTGAACGCCCCCGGCCGTATGGAAAGGCCCGACCCGGCGCTAAAACTGTTGCTTTGCGAAAACAAGGCCGACGCTCCGACGCTGCTTTCGGAGCTGAAGGACTGGAACGCACGCCGCAAGCAGAAAGAAGCGGAAATTACCGACATGGCCATGGAGCAGGTCCAGAACATTTACGGCGAAAACATTCCGCCGGTGCTGTTGGTGGCCGGCGAGAACTGGCATGTAGGCGTTATCGGGATCGTGTCCGCAAAGCTCGCGCAAGAATTCAACCGCCCCACGGCGGTGCTTTCGGTAATGGAAGGAATGGCTCATGCCAGTGCCCGTGCCGTTCCCGGTTTCAACTGGCACAAGGCCCTCTTTGAATCTCGGGACCTGTTCGACCGTTGGGGAGGCCATGCCAACGCCGCCGGATTCTCGCTCCCTGCAGGCAAGATTCAGGAACTGCAGGGCCGCATTCTCGTATCGGCGAAGGAACAGGGCTACACCGGCGAAGTCCCTCGTGAGACGGGCGGACAGAATTACGACATCCAGGTGGCCTTGGGCGAGCTCCTTGTGGACCCCACCAACAAGAACGGCGCAACGGTGCTGGACTATTTCGACAAGATGGAACCTTTCAGCGGGAACTTCCCGTATCCTGTGTTCCGGGCCGAAAACGTGAAGGTCCATCGGCTGCGGGAACTTCGTGGCGGCCACCTGCAGATGGAAGTCTCCCAGGCGGGGAGTCCGGCGTTTTCGGCTATTGCCTTCGGGCTCCGCAAGTGCAAGGCCCTCATCGGCAAGAGCCATCGGGTGACCATCGTGTTCGAGCCCACCTGGAACTACTACAACGGCAGGCGTTCCTTGCAGCTTTGCATCAAGTCCATCGAGTAGGCGGTTATGATTAAACGGAACTTTCCCCTGATCGTGCTGTTCCTGGTGTTCTTGGGCCTGTTGGACTTTATCTGGCAGGTGACGCCCTACAAGGCCCCTCTGTCTCAAGAGGATGAGTCGGCGGTTGCAGGGCCAGAAAAGTCCAGGGCTTTTACGGGCCGCATGGACATGCCGAACCTGGACGACATCTACGTGCTGGACAATTCCGCAGGTCGTGATGTGGAAGCCCTGGAAAAATACATCCAGGGACGTGCCGCAGGCCTGCACTGGCTCGGTCAGGAGCATTTCAAGAAGAAGGGCGCCGACGATATTCGCCTGGGGCTTCATCTGGTGGTGGATTCCCTCGGAATCTTTACCTGCAAGGAAATTCTCTTTTCTGATGCCGACGACGAAGTCTTCGAGCAGAAACTCAAGGACCACATCGAGTACTTTTGGCGGTACAAGAAAAGCGAAAACGGGGTGACCGATTTCTGGATACCCCTCCGCTGGAAAGCGAAATACTCCAAATAAAAAACGCAGGACTATGCCTGCGTCACCATGTTGCGTTCGTCACCCCCGAGGGTCCTATCGGCCTTCGGCCTCCAGGATGACAGGGGGGTCCGCTTTCAGTATCATCCCTTCAGAATAGCCAGCAACTGGTCGGCCTTCTTCTCGATAAGGATGAAGGCTTCGAACATGCGGGCTTCGCGCCATTTGGTAAGGTACTTGCCCCACCATTCGGTGGCAATTTCGTCTGGAGATTTTTTGTCTTTTTCGTTCTGGTACCAGATTTCCTTGGAGACTTCCCTGATGACGGCGGCCATGTCGGCGGCAGGCTGCAAAGAACCCTTGCAGAGAAGCAGGGCCCGCAGGTTGTCCAGCAGGATTTCGTCGGTGGGAGAGTCGGAGTCGTCGCGGGCGCAGTCCCAGATTTCTCCACGGTGACGCTCTGTCCAAGAAAGCAGATGGCTTTCGGTCTCTTTCAGTTCGCCTTTGGCGAGTTTTTCCTCTACCGCCTCGCGGGGGTAATAGATGCTGTTGGGGTAAAATTCAATCATAGGCGTCCTAAAAAGCCATTAGTGCCCGGGGCGGGACTTGAACCCGCACGAGGTTGCCCCCAAGGGATTTTAAGTCCCCAGTGTCTACCATTCCACCACCTGGGCCATTGGCGTGGCTCAAATATATAAAAATTCCTGACTAGGATTGGCGCGAGGGTGTATAGTTCGCCAGGTATTCCTTCATTTCTTGGATGTAGGTCTGGCATATGGAGGAAATGTTGAAGTTCTTCTTGACGATGTATCCGATTTCCATGGTGCGGTCGTCTTTGCCCTTGCTGTCCTTGAAGGGAACGGCCACGTAGTCGGAACCGTTGATTTCTTCGCTGATAATTCCCGAACAGAGTGTGTATCCGTTGAGCCCCACCATCAGGTTCAACATGGTGGCTCGGTCATTGGCCTTGATGGTCCGGTGGTATTCGTTTGTACTTAAAATCTCTTCGGCAAAGTAGTAGGTGCCGCTTTCGCTCTGCTCAAAGGAGAGGCAGGGGTAATCCGAAAGGTCGTGCAGGTTTACAGACTTGCGGCTTGCCAGAGGGTGGTTTTTCCACATGTAGGCGTAGGCCTTACAGTCAATCAGGTGGTGGAATTCCAGATCTTTTTCCTTGAACAGGTAGTTGATGTACTTGCGGTTGAAATCACTCAGGTACAAGATGCCGATTTCGCTCTTGAGGGTGGCCACGTCGTCGATGACTTCTTTGGTCTTGGTTTCCCGGAGGGCGAACTCGTATTCGTCGGAGTCGGACTTTTTGACCATCTCCACAAAGGCCTTGACGGCAAAGGAATAGTGCTGTGTGGAGATGGCGAACTTTCTCTTTTGACGCACGCCGTCGCTGTAGTGCTCCAGCACGGTTTCGTAGTGGTGGTACAGCTGGCTTGCCTGGGCGATAAACTCTTCGCCTTCGACGGTGAGGGAGACCCCTCGGCTGGTGCGGTTGAAGATGACGATGCCGATTTCGTCTTCCAGGTCGTGGATGGCCGCCGTGAGAGACGGTTGAGAAATAAACAGGTTCTCGGCGGCCTTGTTGAAGGAGCCGACCTTTGCGATGCCGATGGCGTAACGAAGCTGCTGGAGAGTCATGGTTGTAGTTCGGAATTCGGAGTTGGTATTAGAAGGTTAGTATGGAAGATGTATTTCCTATGTGTTTGGTAGGAATAAATATAGGAAAAAGCTATAGCTTTTACAAGATTGTATGAACAAAATAAGCTGAAATTAGTCTTCGAAGGGGCGGACCCTCAGGGTGACGCCCAGCTTTTCGCAGGTCTTGCGGCAGATTTCGATTTTTTCTTCGGACATGACCTTTTCTACGACGGTCAGCACCACGCTCGGCACGAACTGCTTTGCCTTGACGGCGAAATCCTTCAGGGCGTCGTAGGATTGGATGCCGAACTTGGACCGTGTAAGGGCCAAAAATTCTTCGGCGTCCGGTGCGTTCAATGAGATGGAGACGGTGTCGAAGCGGCCTTTCAGTTCGGGCGTTATGTCTTTCCCGTGGATCAGGTTTGCAAGTCCGTTGGTGTTCACTCGGACCTTCAGGTTCGGGTATTTCGCCTTTAGCTGGTCAATGATTTTGCACACGTCGCCCAGACGTTCCAGGGGTTCGCCGAAACCGCAGAAAATCAGCTCGTGAATGACGGAAAGGTCAAAGGCGTCGAATTCTTCCATCACGGTCTCTACGCTGGGCTCGCCGCCTTTGAGCCAGAGGGAGTTCCCTTCCATCATCTTCTTGGTCTGGCGCAGGCAAAAGACGCAGTTACAGGGGCAGCGGTTGGTGATGTTCACATAGACATTCTTTCCGGTCAAATCGCCGCTGTCCTTGAGGTTCAGGTAGCCCGCCTGTCCCACCTTTCCGGTAACCGTATATAAAATCATTTTTCCTCCTCCGTCAGGTCGCGAAGGTACATCTCGACGCTAAGCCCCCAATGGGTGGGCACGTTGTTCTTTTCGCAATAGGTAATGCACTTGGAGGCGAATTCGGTGGCCCGCTTTACGGAGTCGTAGAAACTGTGCCCGTTCAGGTACATGCCCGCAATCACGGCGCTAATCACGTCGCCGGTTCCGCTCCGGTCTCCTCCGATGCGGTCCACCATGATGGTCTTGGGCGTTTCGCCACGGCTGAAAACAAAGTTCATGATTTGTTTGCCGTGGTGGATTCCCGTAACCACGATGTGCTTGGGCCCCTGGAAACTCAGCTGCTGGCACATGGCTTCCAGTTCAGCTGGCGAAAAGTCGCCATCCCGATAGTCCACGTCCATCAGGGAGCAGAGCTCCGTCAGGTTGGGCGTCAAGATATCTGCGTGGCGTATCAGGTCTTTCATCTTGTTGCAGAGGGCCGGCGTGTAGGTCTTGTAAAGCCGTCCGTAGTCGCCCATCACCGGGTCCACCAGGGTGAACACGCCCTCTTTCTTGAAGGTCTTGATAAAATCGACGACGATGTCCACCTGTTCTTCGGAGCCCAAAAATCCCGTGGCGATGGCGTCGAAGGACATGTCCAGTTTCTTGTAGGTGTCGATGTAGTCCCGCATGCGGGGAGTGTAATCGTCAAAGTAGTATTCCGGAAACTGCGTATGGGTCGAAAGGATTGCAGTAGGCACGGCAACGGCCTGGATTTTCATGGCCGAAACCACAGGTGCCATGACGGCGATGGAGCACCGTCCGAAACCTGTAATGTCATTGATTAACGCAATCTTTTTTTGTGGCATGGTTACGCCGATTTAACCTTGTTTTTCAAGACCCAAATATAGGAAATTGCGGCGGATACGATAACGGATATGAGTGTAGGTCCAAGGAACACAGACTCTAAATGGACCGTTACCTGGTAAACGACAAAGCCTGCAAGCCAGGCGAAGAGATTCCAGAGCCAGAACGCCTTGCCGGTTCGTCCTTGCTTGTCTAAAAAGAACGACACCAGAAGAACGGCGGCCATGGGCGCAAAGACCGAAGCGATGAGGTAGAGAAAACTGATGTAGTGGTCCATGATTCCGGAGATGGCAAGGACGGCACTGATGGCGCTTACTACAACGCCTGTGATTTTTGGATTGAGCTTGTGGACGATAGCCTTTGCCGATTCACCTGCGGAATTTGCCGCAAGGAAGTTGGTGGTGACCGTCGAGAGTACCACGATGATGATTCCGGGAATTCCAAGGCCCGCCAGGAGAATGGCCTGGGCGATATCGTTTCCGACACCGGCGCTTGCAATTTCAAGCCCGATAAAGTACATCCAAAAGCTGGCGACGGTGTAGGCGCTGGCGGAAACGGCAGTGGCGCGTACAGGCTTTTCTACATCTTTAGTGTAGTCCGAAATTACCGGAAGCCAAGAAAGAGGCAGGGCCATGGAGATTTCGAAGATGCTCCAGAAACCGAGGCTATGGCCTGCGGCACTGTTTACTCCGGAGGCAGAGGGTATTTCTGCAAGAATCGAGCTAGCCCCGAACAACTTAACGGTCAGGGCCACAAGCAAAACGGTCAGTACCGCCATCACGACGGTAGTGACCTTCGCAAAACGACGCAGGCCCACAAAAACCCAGAGTGCGATGAGAACCGCCAGCACTACGCAGGTCAGAGGAAACGAAATGGGCAAGTGTAGCCCGGCCAGCACGGTAGCGCCCTGGGCGTTCAGTACGGCAATCCAGGCCACCAGCTGGAACAGGTTCAAGGAAGCAAAAAACTTGGAACCGTAGGACCCATAGACAGAAGCCGTAGTTTCCATGGCATTCAGGCGGATGCGGGCGCCGATAAGGCCCACGAAGAAAAGGAAGATCCCGCCGATGACATGCCCAAGAACCAGAGGCAACCATAAGGAACCTGGAGCGGCCTCCGCACCGATTTCTATCCCCGCCTCAATTTCGGAAACGGAAACGGCCACGCCGAACCAGATGACGGCATTTGTAAAGAGACCTGTGCGTTTTTCCATTAATCACCTCTGCATGTTTGACAAATTTGCGCGGAAATATAGAATTGTGAATCCCGCGTGTCCAATAGTCGGAAACTAGAACAGGCAATCGCTTTTTTTTATAGCTTGCGGTGGGGGCGGTGCTTGATGGGTTTTCTATATGCAGAAATATTTTAGAAATTAATATATGACTTTATTTTCTGCAAAAAATTCCTTTTGTTTGGGTAAAATAAAATTTTCGCATGTCTCCCTTTACAGGTGAATAGAAATATTTATCTTTCGCCTCGGATTTAAAAACAAGTATTGGCACATGTCCCTTCGGGGGGTGTGCCTTTTTGTTTGATAGTCTTCGTGGCGGGCTCCTTTCCGTCTTTTCCAGATGATTCTCTTTTGGAGGAATCCTATGAAGAGTAGGATATGGGGCCTTGTGGCCCTTGGAGGAGCCTTGCTCTCCTCGACTGCATTTGCAGGAACATGCAAGAACCTTGTCTTATACGAAAACGGCCAATCCAAGGGCTTTATGGAAGAGTCCACCCGGTCTTTCCCGGAAGCTCCTGAATGGTCTGCCAACTGGGGCGATTTCGACAACATGAAATCCCCCTACATCCGCCTTTCGGGCATGCGGAACTATCGTGGGGACTGGACCGGTTCCCTGATTTTTGACGCCATGCCCGTTACGGTACAGGGCGGCGCCTTGAAATTGAAGGTCCGTTCTACCCAGGCGGGAAATTTCGGGGTGTGGCTTTCGGGCGTGGGCGGCAACGGGAAAATCTCGTTCCATACGCTAGAGGCGGGTAAGACCCAAACCCTGGAAATTCCCGTGTCGGCGTTGCTGGAGGGGTCTACAGTGGAGGTGGACAAGATAGGAATAGGCCTGTTCAACGTGCCGGCCAACCAGTATACCACCTTGTTTTTAGACGATGTGGCCTTGACCTGTGTCCAGGAAACCGCTGTTTCGGCGTCAACTGCGGCAGGGGAGGAGGCTCCGGCTGAAATCGAGCCGTACCCCTTTGTAGATGTAAACCCAGCATCGCCTGTGCGGGAAGGGCTTTTTGAGGACGTGTATGAACGACCTGTAAAGTCCCGTTATAGCGCTAGCGAAAAGGAGTCCTTGAAAGCCTCAACCCAGGCGAAGTTCGTGATTCCCGAAGAAAGCCAGATGCGTATTCTGGGATTCAAGGATGCGGAAAGCCTGACCGCCAAAGATTCTTGGCGAGGTTGGTTCAACAGTATGTTCCTGGTAGAAAAGGGTAGCCTCGCTGAAGGCGTAATCCCTAATTCCAAGAGGCTATTTGACGAAGCTGGCGAGCTTGCCGCCATGAGCGACTACACGGTGTTGCCGTTACTGGTGGCCAACATGGACTATGGGGTGGCCTATTGCGGCGACAGTTCCTGCACCAAGCGAGAAATCGAAGATTACCGCTTGACCTTGGTAGGGCTTTCGTCTCCGCAGGTTTCAGCGTCCAGGGTTCGCGTTGCCTACGATCCTTATTTCGCAATAGCTCCCAGCGGAAAGCTTCCCATGCTGGAAATTTGTGCCGAAAACAAGTGCCTGGAACTGAAACCGGGTTCCGACGGCATTCTGGAATTCGGGTCCGCAGGGATCCAGAAAATACTTGTGAAAATTCATTCTGATAATCAAACCTTTGAACAAAAGTTATTCGTGGAGGTGAAGTGATGAATTGCTTGAAATTGATGTTTGCCACAGTCCTCTCCCTTGCGGGAGTGCTTTGTGCCAAGACTGTAGATTTGTTTTATGCGGATCAGGGTAATCGGTCATGCCTTTCCAAGAACACTTTCTTTTCGAACAGTTGTTTTGACAGGGGAGGTTCTTCGGTATCTGCAAAAATGCCTCAGGTTCGTCTCCGTTTTATCGATCCGCCGGAACTCGCTTCTGCTCAGTTCGGTTTTTATCTGGAACGACCCTTCTTTATCATCGATGGAATACACCTGAGTACCGACGAAAAAAGGACACTTTCCCAGTTACACCGCGAAACGGAGGAGTTCGGCATTCCTGAAATGCTCAAGTCCCTGGGCTACACGCCAGTGCTTGTTCAGTTTTCGGAAACCGTAATCCGTTCATTGCAACAGAACAGCGGATCCCTTGCAGGCCTGTTGAATTATCTGAGTGAGAACAAAGCTATCCCGTTTCCGAATGGCAAACAGGATGGTTTTGTAATCTTGGGCATTAGCCAGGGCGGGATTATCGGACGCTATGGGTCCTATCTGTACGACACCAAACGCAACAAGGCGGAAACCGCTCCCGTTCGCTTCTTTGCGTCTCTTGACTCGCCCCATCAGGGCGCGGTAATGCCCCGAGGGCTGGTGGCTTCCATCGATTTCTGGGCCAACGAGGCGGAAGTCGGTGCGGCAGAGGCCTTTTACGACCTGATTTCTTCTCCGGGTGCAAGAGACTTGCTCATTTACGATACGGAGGCGGGAAATACAACGTACAAGCCCAGGACGGGTGCCGACAGGTTCCTTTTCGGAGATTACCGCAAGGCCGCCGAGTATAAGGGATTCCCTACGGTGCTTGTGGCCCAGGGACAGCTGAAGGGCAAGGATCCAGCCCATAAGAATAAGTACTATGCTCTGGAACGCCGGACGGAATTGCTGTCCAAGGTGATGGGCCGAGCTACAAGCGTGCTGTCTTATTCAGCGACAGAATCGGGAGAATATGCTCGAAATCGCAAGTATGAATTCAATACCGACGTGGAGGAAATTTCAAAGAAGGGGGCAACGGATTACGACTTTGTCCAAGGAAGTACGTACCCTTTCGCAAAGACACTTTTTGAATCTTTGCGGGAAGGCATGGAAGAGGCGATGCCCAAAAATTGGGACAAGAAGGTCAAGGTTGGAGGACTTACAGTTGCAAGCCTTCCCATGAAGTCTTACTGGAACGACGACACGCTTTATCAGGCTAGCAGCACCTTTATCCCGACGGTCAGCGCTATGGACTTGAAGTGCGGCGGGGACCTGGCCATACGAAAGGAATGTTCTCACAGTCAGACTGCATCTGGAATCGCCTTTGAAAATCCCGGTTCTGCGAGTACGGCCAAGGCCATTTATGCCGTTGACCCTACCCATCCTCGCTACAAGGAATCCGTAAGCGGTCGTCACATCGAATCCCCTGTTAAGGGCAATGGAGTCATTGACAAGAATGTACTTGCCGGTATGCGGACCGATGTCTGGCGCGTACTTTGCGAGGTGGCCAAGGCTGACTATAATCCGGCCACAAGTCAGTTCCGTAACCCTAAATTGGGTGGATTCTTCTCGCCCAAGACATCCTGTATGGACCAAAGCAAGATGCCGTCCGTCATCAAGAATGGGGGCGTTCTCCAGAGCAAGAGTTTTGCCTATGTCCGCTACGACTATAGTTCGGCGACAGAGCGTTCTCCTCAAGCGAGTTTCCTGCTTCCTGCTGGCTGGAAAAAGGTCATGACGGCTGATAACGGTCTTGATGTTCCTGCAGGGAGCATCTTTGAGGCCGAAGTAAGGGTTGTAAATCCCAAGAGCAACTGGATGAAGGCGGAACTCTTGCTTACGCAGCGTAAAGACGGAGGTCATCAGGTCCAGTTTGCGGAGCAGAATGTGCCCCAAGACGGCTTTTTCCACACGATCCGTTGGCAGATGCCCGCTACGGCAGGAGCCCTGAAGAACTTCCGTTGGTTCCGTCTGGTGCTGAATTCCAACGGAGGTCTTGTCACCCTGCGTAATCCCCGTCTGGTCATTAACGCCAACAACCTGGAAGAAGTACCTGCGGCTATTCCGTCGGCCAAGATATACCCGAACACCTCCTACAAGGTGGTTCCCTGGTCAGACACCGTTGTCGTCAAGGATTATTCCGACGGCTTGGGCTCAGGAATTTCCATGGATTTCAAGTCCAGTCTAGATGGCGTTCATTTTGACTTAAAAAAGAACTATTCCATGGACGCCTACAAGAATCTGAATGTGGTTTATTGGCCTGGAACCTGTCAGAACACATCTATTTTCTTTGACGCCAAGTCCAAGAAAAATGTGAATATGGGTAACGGTAGTTTGCAAAATGGATTTGTTGTGAAAAAATTACTTTTGTCTGATTTAGTCAATACGGACATTACCCCCAAGGGCTCCCTTTCCGCTTCCCGCCTGGGATTGCAGGCGATGAAGTCTGGAGAAAAATGCATTGTCCGCTCTATAACTTTGGAATAATTTGGTTGACATAGTCCAAATAAAATAATATCTTCGAAACCTCAAAAAGCAGTATCCCCGTGATCGGGGATGCTGCTTTCAAGAAGGAAGAAATATGAAAAATAAATTGTTCACACTTTTGTTTTTATCAGTTGTGCTTTGTCTGCTTGTTGGCTGCAATAAGCCTTTTATGCAGACTATGGGGTCTAACCCTATGCCGGTCTATCATGAACCGAGATGGTCCGGAGAGCAACAGAAGAATTTTACCGTGGGTGTAGACTTGTTTGGGACTCCCTATGGAATAGGCCAGAACGTGGACGAGGTTCATTCCGTAGGTGGTGACCTCTTTGCACAGTACCGTTTCTTGGACGTGTTCTTTGTGCAGGCCACGTTCGCAGGAAACGGTGGTTCCCTGAAGTTCGACTGTAACGATAAACCTTGCTGGGACAAATACCGCAAATGGCTGGATTCCAAAGAGGGTGAAGATTCCTATTCATTCTGGTCCTTGCAAGAACAGGCGATGCTCGGGTTGGATTTCAACGTAGGGTTCGTTCAGTTCGGCTTTGGCGGTGGCGTTATGCTGTCCCAGTCCAATGGTGATTACGAAGACAAACGTAAGGACCTGGTGGAAAGAGGTATCATCGATAGCCCTGCAGACAACAATGAAATATTCCCCATGGCAGGAATCTGGTATGGCTTTAGCCTCGGAAAGGGTGGCCGCTATGGGGTTATCAAGAACGAGATGAGGATGGTCTATTCGGACAACTTGTCCAATGGGGGTTCTATAGTCCAGGGAGTGGGAACGGCTATGTCCGCGGGCGTTGTCTATTACCATCCGTCAGGATTCCACGGCGGCGTGTCTACCTCGACGCAGGAGCTGTTCTCCATGAGCCTCGGCAAGACTTTCTCCTTCTAGCTTAAGGAAAAGTTCGCCGATACCGAATGTTGTTCATGTACAAAAAAGTCCCAGAATTTCTTCCGGGACTTTTCTAATGTGGTTTCGCGGCACTTGCCACGAGAAATTACTTGCTGAGGGTCTGAACCTGCACGTCCCAGCTCTGGTTGCCAAGGGCAATGCGGTAGGTGCTTGCGGCACCGGCCTTCATGTTCTTGGTGTCCACGGCCGGAGCGGCGTTCGGGTCCTTCTTGGGAACGCCAATGTGGCGGTTGCCCTTGAGGAATTCGATACCCTTGTTGCCAGCCTTGGTTTGGAGGCAGCCCGTGATGAAAATGGTCTCGTCGGTAACCGGCAGACCATTTTCTTCGAGGAGAGCCTTGGCCTTCGGAATACCCGGTTCGAGGATTTCTTCGGCGCACTGGATGCCCGGATAGGCTTCCTTGAACGGCTTCATGTTGAACTGGTCGGCAGCAATCTTCACCAGCTCCGGATCCGGTTCGCAAGGAGTCTTGCCCTGGTAGCCGAGGAGCATCTTGCCGTAGCCTTCCGTCATCTTGAACCAACGGTCGCGGCCAGCGTTCTCGTTGATGGTGTTCATGTAGGCCTGCTGGAAGTAGAACTGAGAAACCGGTGTCACGGAAGAGGCAAAGCCACCGCGGCGTACGCATTCGCTCATGTTCTCGATAACCTTCGGGAACAGGTGGAAGGTCTTGTTTTCGCGCATCATGAGGGTGTTGGCGGTAAGAGCGCCACCCGGCATGGGGCTGAAGATCACGTCAGTAGTAATCTGACGGGCTTCGGGCGGGAAGTTGTAGTCCTTGAGGCATTCCACGGCCACGTTATTCGCTTCCATGAGTTCGGCGATGTGGTCGTCCACGATGCTGTCTTCGCCAAGGGCCAGCTTGTAGTCGGTGCCCTTGAGAGCGTGGAACATGGAGAACAGGTCGGGCTGTGCCGTACCACCAGAAAGGGGCTTGCGGCTCAGGTCAACACCGTCGGCACCACCTTCGATGGCGGCCTTGTACTGGGCCACACCGGTACCGCAGGTGTCATGGCTGTGGATACGGAGTTCCACGTCGTTGCCGAGAAGCTTACGGGCGCGCTTGAAGGTCTCGTAAACCTTGGTGGGGTTCGTGGTACCAGAAGCGTCCTTGAAGCACACGGAGGCAAACGGAATGCCTGCGTCCAGAATGTTCTTGAGGATGCGTTCGTAGAATTCCGGGTTGTGGGCGGCGTTGAGGTCGCATCCCGGAGGCAGTTCCATCATGGTCACCACGACTTCGTGTTCCAGACCGGCGTCGGTAATGCACTTACCGGAGTAGATCAGGTTGTTCACGTCGTTCAGGGCGTCAAAGTTACGGATACGGGTCATGCCGTGCTTCTTGAACATGTCGGCATGGAGCTTGATCATGTCGCGGGGCTGGGGGGCCAGAGCCACCACGTTAATGCCGCGGGCAAGGGTCTGCAGGCGAATCTTCGGGCCCACGACGCGACGGAATTCGTCCATCATGTCGAAAGCGTCTTCGCCGCAGTTCTGGTACAGGGCCTGGAAACGAGCGCCACCACCAGCTTCAAAGTGGGTGATGCCGGCCTTCACGGCAGCTTCCACCGCGGGCATAAAGTCCTTGGCGAAAACACGGGCACCGAAAATAGACTGGAAACCATCGCGGAACGAGGTGTCCTGGAACTTGATCTTTTTCATTTGTGTCTTCCTATGGGATAAATCCCTGGTTTTTACTGTACAATAAAATACGGGGGGAAATGTAGTAAAAAACAAAGGGGAAAGCCTTCCCCTCGGTTAAGCCCACGGTCTTAACCTACCCCTTCTCCTAGGGGCTCGCCCCTAAAGCCCCAAAAGGCGAGAGCCGTGCCAATCGCACTTGTGCGAATTGGCATAGCCGAGCCGCAGGGGTTTCTGTAAAACCCTAGATTCTGGTCTCTAGATCCTAACCCCTAGATCCTTCTACTAAATAAACATCATGGTGTTCAGTTTGGCCCGGTATTTCCAGGTAAGTTCGTGCTTGGGCCCCAGGACGCCAAAGAGGGTGAGCATGGCCTTCTTGGCGGCCCCGTCGTTCCATTCAGGGGCTTCTACGAACAAATTAAGGAATGCCTGCAGGGCACTTTCAAAGTCTTCGGCACAGGCCAGTTTGCAGGCTTCGTGATAGACGACGGCTTCCTTGCCCGTAACGTCCTTCTTGGCGGCTTCGGCATGAAAGTCCAGCAGCTCCAGCAGGGATTTTGCCTCCCGGTACTGGTCGTCGGCTTCGGTAAACTTGGAAAGAACTTCCTTTGCCTTTTCGGTGTCGCCGAGCCCAAGACTTGCCTTTGCCCACAAAAGCTGCAACTTCTTGTCATCGGGATTCTTTGCGAGGGCCTCGTCCAGCATAGGCAGGGCCTGGTCAAAATTCTTCTGGGCGATGGCGTCTTCCAGGGCCATCTGGAAACGGGCCTCGTCACTCACGAAGAACTTTTCGAGACGCTTCTTCAGGTCCGCTTCGGGGAGTACCCCCTGGATGACATCGGCAATCTGGCCTTTGTCTACAATATGGACTTCAGGCACGGACCGCACCCGGAACGCCTGAATGAGTTGCATATTTTCCCGTTCGTCGCAACTCACGACACCCAGCGTAAAGTCCATGCTGGTAGAAAGAGTCCCCAACAGCTGGGAATAGGGGGCGCAGTCGGGGTATTCTGCCGAGGAGAAAAGTACGGCGACGGCGCGGTTTTCGGAGGCCTGGGCCACCTCGGTCTCAAAATTTTCAGAGGTAATTTGAACTACTTTAGCCATGGGACATAATATAGAAAGGTATGAGCCCGGGGCGTTGCCCCTTTGAGTAATGAGGTCGGCACTGCGTGCCTTTGAGCGATTGATAGAAAATTCCTCATATCTCATACCCCAGAGCGCCATAGGCGCGACCTCAAACCCCAAAGGAAGCCGAAGGCGACCGACCTAATTACTATATTCCCCCTCATGAGTACCTGCCCGTTTTGCAAATCCGAAGTCGCCCAGATGAAAATCGGTCATCTGGACCTGCGCATGTGCCCCAAGTGCTTTTCGGTGTTTTTCCCCTGTGATCAGACCACGGCCCTCCGGGGAGACCTGCCGGACAAGTCCCGCGAGCTCTGGTACAATGCCCTGCTTGCAAAGAGCGTGGCGGACCCGGACATGACAGGCGCCTGCTGCATAGACCATGGTGAACCGTTGGTAGACGGCAAGATTCCGGACTACGGCTACGAGGGCAAGGTGACCACCTGCTGCAAGATGTTCCATTTGCCGCCTTCCATGGTCCTGCGCATTCTCAAGCGGACCATCGACTCGCCTTTCCAGAAACCGGCCTCTAGCGGCAAGCACCATTTCTTTTTTATCCGCGCTATCGATTCACTTGTTTCTAAATTGTTTGGTGAAAAACAACCCGATGAAGATCCTTTGGATGCCATTCCGTACAACATCCACCTGAAAAAATTCTTCGAGTAGCATGAAAAAGACCTATATCATCCTTTCGGCTATAGCGGCAGTGGTCCTGCTGGCTTACCTGCTGCTTCCCAAGGTCACCTTCGAAGAGGCGGTGTTCCCTCTTGAAAAGGGCGTGACCCTGCTTGCCTACGATGATCAGGCCGACGGAGGAATGTCCAGGATTGAATTCGGGAAAGAGGGCGATGCCCTTTCTTTCCGCTGCACCCTTGGAGAAGACACCACCCTTGCCGCCTGGTGCGGGCTTCTCTGGAACTTTGATCCGGACAGCGCCAAACTTTACCGCAACTGGTCCCTTGTAGATTCCCTGATTTTTGACATGGATGTCCAGGGGACCCAAGAGGTCTTGGTGAAACTCTGGACCTACGACCCGGACATTACCGACATCAAAAAGGCTAAGACATTCAGGCTGCTGATGAAGGAACTGCCCCTGCAGAAAGGCAGGAACCGCGTCGCCATTCCCATAGACCAGCTCTACACGCCGGATTTCTGGTACGAAGACGTGAAAACGGAATCGGGTAACAAGCACACCCACATGGAAACGGCAGCCCGGCTAGAAATCGCCCCCGGCTGGAACCAGGCCCGAGGCAAGTCGTTCTCGCTCAAGATTCACGGCATCAAGGCCATCGGCATGAGCAGTTTCAGTTTCGGAATCGTGCTCGCTATTTTTGTGGTGCTGACCATTATAGCCGTCGGCAGGCGGCACCAGGTCAAGGACGAAACCGAAAGAGAAGATGAAGAACAGAAATAAGATTCTCGGTCTAATATTCTTTGCCGTAGCCTTCGCCTTGTGGGGGCTTTTCTTTACGCAGTTCAAGAGCAACTCCCTGGAGTTGTTCCCGTCAAGGACTTTCGAAATCTACACCCTGACAGACCACGAGGCCATGGGCTTTTCCACCTCCGAAGTGACGGTAAGCGATTCCCTCGTGGATGCGGTAGTGAATATCCGGAGCGGCAAGGCGTTCCCCTTTGCCGGGTTCGGTTTCAACCTGATGTCCCAAGACGGGAGGCCTGCAGGCTACATGGACCTGTCCAGGTTTGATTCCTTGGAGGTGGAAGTTTCCACCGTGCGGATGAATTCTATTGGTCTACGCATTCTCACAGACGACCCTCAGTATTCGCAGAAAGGGCTGTACATGAGCTACCGCCCTCTGGAAACCCAGGCTCCGGCTGGTCGAAGTTTCGGTTCGGCCAAGGTCGCCATCGCTGACTTCAAGACGGCGGAATGGTGGCTGGCGGGCATGGGGCTAGAAAAAGATGATGGCCTTACCTACTTATATAGGGCTATGCTTCTTGAGGTTTATAACGGACGTGGCACCTTGCGGGGAATTCCCGACGCCATCCAGGTCAAGTCCTTGCGGCTTTGGGGTGAAAACCGCGATTTTAAGAAGGGAATGTTCTTTGGCATTGGACTGCTGGCCATACTCTTTGTATGTTTTGTCTACAGGGCTTTCCGCAAACCAGAAGATAGAACCGCCCGGAAACAGCAGATGGAAAAGGTCGCCCGTCTTTTGAAGTCTACGGACAAATCCCTGGCCGAAATCGCTCTTGAAGTGGGGGAGAAGAAGGTTTCCCGCCTGGAGCGGAATTTCCGTAAGGTCTACAGGCTTTCGCCGCTGGAATACAGGAGGAAAAATGATTAAGCATTGGAACTTGGACAAGGTCATGCATTTCCTCAAGATCCTGGTCCTGTTTACGGTCGGGATGTTGCTGATCTATTATCTGAGGGGCGTCCTGTTTCCGTTCTTTGCGGCGTTTCTCATCGCCTATATCGTAGATCCCATAGTGAACCGCTTGCAAAAGAAGGTCAAGCACCGGATTATAGCCGTCATAATCGTTTTATTGGTGGCGGGGCTTGCCCTCGCGGGCGCTCTTCGCCTGTTTATCCCTTTGGTGATTGGCGAAGTACAAAACCTGGGTGTTCTCATAGCGAAGGTGTTCAACGATTCGGAATGGGCTGCACGGATAGAAAAGCTGATGCCCGGCGGATTGTACGAAACCATCCAGTCCTTGATTTCTTGGGAGCAGCTGTCGGCTTCTATGCAGCACCTGGATTTTTGGAGAGAAGTTCAGAATGTCGCCGGTAAGGTTCTTCCGGGAGCCTGGGGGGTTCTTTCTTATACGGGAACAGTTGTTCTGTGGTTCTCCGGTGCTGCCGTGATATTTATGTACCTGGTGTTTATTATGCTGGATATGCCTAAGCTTCGCCGGGGCTTGTACAGCCTGGTCCCTGAGCGGTTTCAGGACAATGCTATATCCTTCGCGAAAGAAACAGACCGCTTTATGGGAACCTATTTCCGCGCTCAGTCTCTGGTGGCCTTGACGGTGGGTACTCTCTATGCTATAGGGTTCGGAATAATGGGGCTTCCCATGGGGGTTGCCTTCGGGCTTTTTTCCGGCGCCCTCAACATGATTCCCTATTTACAGCTCACCACCATCCCCTTGGCCCTTGTTTTGGCTGTGGTACACGCCCTGAATACGGGCATGCCCTTCTGGGAGGTCGCCCTGATTATTTGCTCCATTTACCTTGTTGTACAGGTCATCCAGGACTTTTTCCTAGTTCCTCACATTGTCGGAGGCTCCATGAATCTGCCTCCCGTGGGCATTCTTTTGTCCTTATCTATATGGGGTAAGTTGTTGGGCTTCTTAGGGTTACTTGTCGCTATCCCGTTCACTTGTCTGTGCTTGGTGTACCTGCAGAAGCTCCCCAAGAACAGGTATGACGAAGACCTTGATTCGCCCGAACCGCCCCCCGAGGCTTGATTTACGTGGGTTGGGAAAAATCAAGAAAAAAAATTTTTTTTGAAAAAAGTTCCCCATTTGCCAAAAAAAAAGGTATAATATACGCATAACTTTCTTAAACCTAACTCAGGAGTTAAAAAATGAACAAACAAGATCTCATTGAAGCCATCCTCGCTAACAAGGAAGCTGGTTTTGAATCCAAGGCTGCCGCTGGCCGCGCTGTTGATGCCGTTCTCGACGGTATCGCCGCCGGTATCAAGAAGGACGGCAACGTCCAGCTGATCGGCTTCGGCACCTTCGCTGTGAAGAGCCGCGCTGCTCGCACCGGTCGCAATCCGCAGACTGGCGCTACCATCAAGATCAAGGCTTCCAAGACTGTTGGCTTCAAGGCCGGTGCTGCCCTCAAGGCTGACGCTGCTAAGTCCAAGGCCAAGAAGTAATCGATCTTTTGAGGTCTAAAAAAGGCTGCCCTTCGGGGTAGCTTTTTTTTTGTACCTAGATAACATGAGTTTATATGTACCTCTAAACGGGTCTGTTGTTTTGAATGCATTTGGATCTCGCGGGAATATTTTTTATATTATGAGCTGAAGAAAAGGATGGTTGTTATGAATAAAATATTTGTCGGGGCGATGTTGGTCGCTTCTATTTTCATCGGGGCTTGCGGAAGTTCTTCGAGCAGCGAAGCAAAGGACAATTGCACCGATGACCCTAACTTGCCGGAATGCCAGCAGAATGAAGGGGAACAGCAAAATACGGAACCGGAGGAACAAGAATCTGCCGTGCTTGAGTAGAAAAGCAAAGTTGATTCCGTAACTCTTTGCTGATCAATTAGTTAAATGTTCCTTGGTGCAAGGGACATTTTTTTGTAAAAACATATTGCCTTTTTTACATTTTTTGGCTATATTTGCGCAAGTTTGAACTGAATGAACTTTGACTGATTAAGATGATTTTGCATAAGGTCAATAAGGCAAAGGCACCTTGCGGAACGGACGGTTCCGATGCAGTTAAAGTTTTTCCGTTTTCTGATTTTATTATTGCTGAACCATTTGGTTCGGCATTTTTTTTACCCAGCGTCAAAGCGACGCTCACCCCCTATGTCACCCTGGAGCGTAGCGATAGGGTCCAGGGCTGTTTAACACAAGAGTTTAATAATTAGTATCAACGGAGATAAAAAATGAAGATTGAAGGCATCGACAAAGTCCTTATCATCGGTTCTGGCCCGATCGTGATCGGTCAGGCTTGCGAATTCGACTATTCCGGCACCCAGGCTTGCAAGGCCCTGCGCGAACAGGGTTACAAGATTGTGCTCGTGAACTCCAACCCGGCTACCATCATGACCGACCCGGTCATGGCCGATGCCACCTACATCGAACCGCTGAACGTCGCCCGCCTTACCCAGATTATCGAAAAGGAACGCCCGCAGGCTCTCCTCCCGAACTTGGGCGGTCAGACCGGCCTGAACCTCGCTTGCGCCCTCAACAAGGCTGGCGTGCTGGACAAGTACGGCGTGAAGGTGATCGGTGTGAACCTCGACGCTATCGAACGTGGCGAAGACCGTGAAATCTTCAAGGAAACCATGCAGAAGCTCGGCATCGACACCCCGCGCTCCGGCATTTGCCACTCCGTGGAAGAAGCCGAAAAGATTGTGGCTGAAATCGGCTACCCGGTGGTGGTTCGCCCGGCATACACCATGGGCGGTGCAGGCGGCGGTTTCTGCTACAACGTGGAAGAACTCCGCACCATTTGCTCTAACGGTCTTGAACTCTCCATGACGCACCAGTGCCTCATCGAGGAATCCATCCTCGGCTGGGAAGAGCTGGAAGTCGAAGTCGTGCGTGATTCCAAGAACCAGATGATTGCCATCTGCTTCATCGAAAACATCGACCCGGTGGGCGTGCATACCGGCGACTCCTTCTGCGCAGCCCCGTTCCTCACCATCGACAAGAAGCTCGAAGAAGAACTGAAGGAAAAGGCCTTCAAGATTGTGGAATCCATCGGCGTGATTGGCGGTACCAACGTGCAGTTCGCTCACGACCCGAAGACCGGCCGTGTGGTGATTATCGAAATCAACCCGCGTACCTCTCGCTCCTCCGCTCTCGCTTCCAAGGCTACCGGCTTCCCGATTGCCCTCATTTCTGCAAAGCTCGCCGCAGGCCTTACCCTCGACCAGATTCCGTACTGGCGCGACGGAAGCCTCGAAAAGTACACCCCGAGCGGTGACTACGTGGTGCTCAAGTTCGCTCGCTGGGCATTCGAAAAGTTCCGCGGCGTCGATGACTGCCTCGGCACCCAGATGAAGGCCGTGGGCGAAGTCATGGCTATCGGCAAGACCTACAAGGAAACCCTCCAGAAGGCTATCCGCGGCCTCGAAAACGGTCGTTCCGGCCTCGGCTTTGCGAAGGACTTCAACAAGAAGAGCAAGGAAGAACTCCTCGAAATGCTCAAGACCCCGAGCTCCGAACGCCACTTCCAGATGTACGAAGCCATCCGCAAGGGTGCTACCGACGAAGAAATCTTCGCCGCCACCTACGAAAAGGCTTACTTCGTGCAGCAGATGCGCGAACTCGTGGAACTCGAAGAAGAAATGCTCAAGACTCCGGGCCGCCTGCCTGCCGATGAACTCCTCATCAAGGCCAAGAAGGACGGCTTCAGCGACAAGTACATCGCGAAGATTCTCGGCATCCGCGAAAAGGACGTGCGCAAGAAGCGTACCGAACTCGGCGTGGTCGAAGGCTGGTGTGCCGTGCCGGTGAGCGGCGTGAAGGACCAGTACTACTACTACAGCACCTACAACTGCAAGGACGAATCTACCGCTTCCACGAACCCGAAGAAGATTATGATCTTGGGCGGTGGTCCGAACAGAATCGGCCAGGGCATCGAATTCGACTACTGCTGCTGCCACGCTGCAATGGCCCTCCGCGAAATGGGTTACGAAACCATCATGGTGAACTGCAACCCCGAAACGGTTTCTACCGACTACGATACCTCCGACAAGCTGTACTTCGAACCGGTCTGCCTCGAAGACGTTCTCCAGATTTACCATAAGGAAAAACCGGCTGGCGTCATCGTGCAGTTCGGTGGACAGACTCCGCTGAACATTGCCCGCGCCTTGAGCGACGAAGGCGTCAAGATTCTCGGTACGAGCATCGACTCCATCGACATCGCCGAAGACCGCGACCTGTTCCGCAAGATGATGGACCAGCTCGGCATCCCGATGCCGGAAAGCGGCATGGCCACGAACATCGACGAAGCCCTCGCTTGCGTCAAGCAGATCGGCGGCTACCCGGTGATGATCCGCCCGAGCTTCGTGCTTGGCGGCCGCGGCATGGAAGTCATCTACGACGAGAACATGCTCCGCGAATACGTGGCGAAGGCCGTGGGCGTGACCCCGGACCGTCCGCTCCTCATCGACCGCTTCCTCCACAACGCTTTGGAATGCGAAGCCGACGCCCTCTCTGACGGCGAACACGTTTACATCCCGTCCGTGATGGAACACGTGGAACTTGCCGGTGTCCACTCCGGTGACTCCGCCTGCATCATCCCGCCGGTGACCATCACGAAGGAAAATCTTGCGACCATCAAGGATTATACCAGGAAGATTGCTGAAGCCCTCCACGTTTGCGGCCTCATGAACATGCAGTACGCCATCGAAGACGGCAAGGTGTTCGTCCTCGAAGCAAACCCGCGCGCAAGCCGCACGGTGCCTCTGGTCTCCAAGGTTTGTAACACGCAGATGGCCCGCCTCGCTACCCGCCTGATGCTCGGTGCCAAGCTCGAAGACCTGAAGCTCAAGGACAAGAAGTTCAAGCACCACGGTGCTAAGGAAGCAGTGTTCCCGTTCGACAAGTTCCCGAAGGTGGACCCGGTTCTCGGCCCCGAAATGCGCTCCACCGGCGAAGTCCTCGGCCTCTCCGACGACTACGCCCTCGCTTACTACAAGAGCCAGGAAGCCGCTGGTTCCTTCCTCCCGAACGAAGGTGCCGTGCTGATTAGCCTCTCCGACAAGGTTAACTTGTCTGAACAGGCCATCGAAATCGGCAAGGAATTCCAGAAGCTCGGCTTCAAGATCTACGCCACCGAAGGAACTGCCAAGTTCTACGAGAAGGCCGGCGTCAAGTGCGAAGTCGTGAACAAGATCGCCGAAGGCCGCCCGAACGTCCTCGACATCATCCTGAACAAGCAGGTGAACCTCATCATCAACACGCCGTGGGCAAAGCGCGACGCCATCAAGGACGAAAGCGCTATCCGCAAGGCCGCCATCAAGTACAAGGTTCCGTACATCACGACGCTTGCCGGTGCCTACAACACCGTGAAGGGCATCGCCGCCGCAAGGAACGGCCATGGTGCCGTGAAAAGCCTGCAGGAATACCACGCAAGCATCGAAGAGATTTAATGCTTAATGTCATCCCCGCGAAGGCGGGGATCTTCTAACGTGAGTGAGTCATCCTGAGCGAAGTTCGCAAGGTCGCTGAGCTTGCCGAAGCGCCAAAGCGAACAAAGTCGAAGGGTCCAAAAACATTAAAGACCGTAGCAATAAATGATGTGAACCCCGAAAGTTGGACACAACTTTCGGGATTTTCATATATGAAATACACAAAAGAAGAATGGGATAAAGTCCTTGAACTCTATCAAAAAGGGAATGGATCCATCCTCATCTCAAAG